>ERZ650309.111-NODE-111-length-40133-cov-9.001547_pt1 | contig 40133 bp, 36 predicted proteins | sample MGYA00376245_ERZ650309 | MGnify/ENA primary metagenome ERZ650309 (study PRJEB26733, sample SAMN07839294) | wastewater metagenome | biome: urban; feature: wastewater treatment plant; material: waste water | place: USA: North Carolina | collected 2016-04-26 ... | reverse complement strand
CTAAGTCGGCATGTTGGCCATTGGTAATAAAGGTTTTAGAGCCGTTTAATACATAGTGATCGCCATTGCGAATAGCTGTAGTGCGAATTGCTTGTAAGTCAGAGCCAGCACCGGGTTCGGTCATGCCAATCGCACCAATGACTTCACCACTAATCATTTTGGGTAACCATTGTTGGCGTTGTGCTTCATTGCCAATATGTTGCACATATGGTGCAGCAATGTCGGAGTGAACGGATAAACCAGTGGCTAAAGAGGCAAAGTTTGCACGAGAGGCTTCTTCTAAAACCACCATAGAATATAAATAAGAGACACCAACACCACCGTATTCTTCGGGTTGGTCAACACATAACAAGCCATTAGCTCCCATGTTGAACCACACGTCACGTGGAATAATGCCGTCTTTTTCCCATTGTTCATAATTAGGTTTAATTTCTTTGTCTAAGAAACGTTTGACCATGTCACGGAATTGTTCGAGTTCTGTATTAAGTTCAGTCATGGGGTTAGCCTCTGAGGTTGGGAGTAAAAGTTATTTCCATGCAACAAATAATGCTGCACTACCAATTTGTTGAATTTGATAACGTGAAAAATTTTGTTGTAAGGCCGTTTCTAGCCGTGTGAGATCATCATATTGATTGCCAAAAATACCTTTATGTTGATAAAGCTTCATTAAGGCTTTTGCGGGTAAATTTTGTTGTATGTCTTTGGCCAATAGGGTAGAACCAAACAACACACCATTTGGCTGTAGAAATTTGGCTAAATTAACAAAGGCTTGCTCTTTATCGGCTTCGGCAGGCAAACAGTGCCAAACATAATTAAATGCAATGGAGTCAAATAACGGTAAGTTGGGTTGTTGACCCGCTAAAATATCGTTGATGACACCCGCAGGTTGAAAGCGTTGCAGTTTTTTCGAGACAATTTCTAGCGTATTCGGATTTAAATCCATGAGCACAAGACGTGGTTTCAATTGTGTAAATTGTACACGTTGCAAAAAGAAGCCTGTACCTACACCCACTTCTAAATGATTGTTGCTGGTATAACGTTGATATAACGCAACTAAATGTGTGGTTGGACAACGCCACAAATAATGATTAGAAAAACCATGTACCCATACATCATAAACTTTGAGTACGGTTTTGTTGTAGATTGCTGCCCCTGCTTGAATGTCATTTACTGTGTTCACGTAGATATCCGTTTGCATAAGGTATTTTCTGTACAATTGTATTGTAAATAATTTAATTAGTATATTTGCTTTTTTGACAAAAGTATTTAGGGGCTGAGCCTTTTGTTACAAAGACAAAGATAGGACAAAAGCTGCCAAAAATTTACCGAAATGCCCAAAAAAATGGCCAGACCTGTCAATGGTTTGTGGTTAAAAATGATTAGAATAAAAACACTAAATATGATGATGTGCTATGCACTCTCCATAACCACCGTTTGAGGTCATAATTTATGCCAGCTTATAAAGCTCCTTTGCGCGATATGCGCTTTTTGATGAATGAAGTGTTTGATTTTCCTGCACATTATACAACGTTAAGTAATGGTGCAGATGCAACTCCCGATATGGTTGATGCGATTGTTGGTGAGTGCGCACGTTTGTGTGAAGAAGTTTTAGCACCAATCAATTTATCAGGTGATTTAGAAGGCTGTCATTTTGACAATTCCGAAGTAACCACACCAAAAGGCTTTAAAGAAGCCTACGATCAATATGTTGCGGGTGGTTGGCAAGGTTTATCGCATCCTGCTGAATACGGTGGTCAAGGTTTGCCAATGTCTTTGGGTTTGATTAAATCAGAGATGATGGGGACAGCAAACTGGTCATTCACTATGTATCCTGGTTTGAGCTTGGGCTGTATGAATACCATTATGCAATATGGGGATGAAGCGCAAAAGAACTTGTATATGCCACCATTGGTTGAAGGTCGTTGGTCTGGCACGATGTGTTTAACTGAACCTCAATGTGGTACAGATTTAGGCCAAGTTAAAACTAAAGCTGAGCCACAAGCCGATGGTAGTTATCAAATTACAGGCACTAAAATTTTTATTTCGGCAGGTGAACATGATTTAACTGAAAACATCGTTCATATCGTATTAGCACGTTTACCAGATGCACCCAAAGGCACTAAAGGTATTTCTTTGTTTATCGTGCCAAAGTTTATTCCAGATGCTCAAGGCAATGTTGGTGAACGTAATGCCGTTAGTTGCGGTTCTATTGAACACAAAATGGGGATTCGTGCTTCTGCAACCTGTGTGATGAACTTTGATAATGCAACAGGTTATTTAATCGGTTTACCAAACAAAGGTTTGGAAGCGATGTTTACCTTCATGAACACTGCACGTATTGGTACAGCGGTTCAAGGTGTTGCCCATGCAGAATTATCTTACCAAGGCGCATTAGCTTATTCTAAAGAGCGTCGTTCAATGCGTGCTTTGTCTGGTAAAAAAGAACCAGATCAAATTGCTGATGCCTTAATTTATCATGCTGATGTACGCCGTATGTTGTTAACCCAAAAAGCGATTGCTGAGGGTGGCCGTGCGATGATTTATTTTGCTAGCCAATATGCTGACCATATGACCAATGGCATTATCGAAAACGATAAAGCAAAATATGAACATTGGGATGACAAATTAGGTTTCTTCACCCCAATTCTCAAAGGTTTCTTAACGGAATTAGGTTTAGAAAGCGCCAACATTGGTATGCAAGTGTTTGGTGGTCATGGTTATATTAAAGAACATGGCATGGAACAAATTGCGCGTGATGCTCGTATTGCGACATTGTACGAAGGTACAACAGGTATTCAAGCATTAGACTTATTAGGTCGTAAAGTGTTGTTGCAAAGCCGTGGTAAAGCAGTACGTGACTTTACTGCCGATGTTCTTAAGTTCTGTGGTCGTCATGCACGCGACAAAAACTTACGTCGTTACGTTTGGGACTTAACCAAGTTATGCGCTCAGTGGAACTACTTAACCACACGCATCATGTTAATGGCTCGCAAAGATCGTGACATCGTTAGTGCTGCTTGTAACGATTTCTTGATGTATTCTGGTTATGTAACAATGGCCTATTTTTGGGCGTTACAAGCTGCTGTATCTTATGAAAAATTAGAAACAGGTGGCGCAGAACAACCTGAGTTTTATCAAGCTAAAATTCAAACGGCTGAATTTTATTTTGAGCGTTTATTGCCACGTGCTGCAGCTTATGCAGGTAGCATGTTGTCACCCTCTAAGTCCTTAATGCAATTAGATAAAGACGCGTTTGTGTTTAACTAATCTTTAAGCGAAGAAAAAGGGGGAGTGTAATACTCCCCTTTTTTTATGGCATTAAATCCATTTGTAGCCATTCGTTTGTTCACAAAAATCTTCTTCCTCTTGACATCTTTCCCTCGCTCTATCATCCTATGACTACTACCCACATTGGTAGTCGGTATTGGCGTACTGTTGCTTATCAAGAGAAAACTCACCGCATTAATGCGGTTTTTTTGCTTGTCCGTTATGACGGATTAGGTAGAGGAGCTGCAAAGCTCACCAGTTTACCTTGAGACTGGTACGCCAACTTTACCTAATCTGTCGCCCTCAAATTGGCGTTTGGTGGTGATAGAAATAAACAATTTTATTTCAAGGTGTATCATCATGTTCCAAAATTTACCGTGGCTAAAATTTAGCCATGACAGCTATTTGTGCAGTGAATTTAAAGCCAAAGCAAGCGCACAAGTTAAAGCCGCTTATCTTGATTTATTATGTTTTGCCATGAAACAACAACCTGCCTTGTCATTGCCTAATGACGACAATATTTTGGCAACGTGGGCAAGTGTCAGCATTGAACTATGGCAGCAAATCAAAGACCTCGTGTTATCGCAATTTAGTTTTAATCGGCAATATAATCGTTATTACAGCAATATGTTGGTAGAGCTTTATCAACCAAGCAATAACGACAGTCCTATTCAACCAACAAATACCAAAAAACAGGCGATGACTAATGCCGAACGTGTGGCCAAATATCGGGCAAAACAAAAGTTACTTGCCCAACAAGCGGTAACGGCTAGTAACGAAACCAGTAACGAAACCAGTAACGAAACCAGTAACGAAACCAGTAACGAAAATAGCCAGTCTGTAACGAGTTGTAACGTAGTAATAATAGATAAAAAAGAAAATTTAGAGAATAAACAAGAAGATATAAAAATAGTAACGCCTAAAGTAACGGTTAAAAACGTGACTTCGTTACAAAGCAACACGGCTAAACATACGCCCTTAGCAACACCGTTATGGGATGTATTGGCCTTTAAAAAACAACAGCATGACCAAGCCGCTCAATTGCTAACAGAGCGAACCATTGGCGAACAAGCATTGGCACAAATCAAAAAAACCTTGGGCATCAGGCAACCACAAACAATGGTGATGGCGATTTAATTAACAACATCCCTGTTTTGTTAATCATGGTTGACTGTCGGTTGTGATAGCTGCTTCATTTTCAACTTGTGGTGGATAATGTAACCATTGAGCCAACACATCAGCCGCATCTTCTAAACCTGTTTTTTGTAAGGCTGAAAATAATTGTACAGTCGCCACAATATTCTTGTCTTTTAATTGTTTTTTCATGGCTTGTAGTGCAGCAAGGGCAGGGCTACGGTTTAATTTATCTGATTTAGTTAATAAAATATGCACATTCAGTTGGCGACGTTGCGCCCAGTTTAATAACATTTCATCGTATTTTTGCAGTGGGTGGCGTACATCCATTAACACAATTAAGCCTTGTAAACTTTCACGCTTAATCAAATAGTTTTCTAGTTCTTTTTGCCATGCTTCTTTCATCGCCAAAGGCACAGCCGCATAACCATAACCAGGTAAGTCAACTAAACGACGTTCTTCATCCAAACTAAAATAATTGAGTAATTGTGTTCGCCCCGGTGTTTTTGAGGCACGAGCTAATTGTCGTTGATTGGTGAGGGCATTAATTGCACTGGATTTACCTGCATTAGATCGACCCGCAAAAGCGACTTCATAGCCAATATTGGGAGGACAAGCCGATAAACGAGGCGCACTGGTCATAAATTTGGCTTGGCGCAATAAAGTCAGCATTGGATGAGTCATAACAAAGGTCTATCACAAGTAAAAAGTCAGCTATTATACAACGTCCAATCAAGTCCTAAAAAAGTCAAATGAGGGTTTTTTGCTTTTATCTACAAAATGAACAATAATTAATCATAAATGGCTTCTAAGCCAAATTTTGTAAAAAATCGTCTTTTTGGTGTATTTTTGTACAATTTTTAATGCCAACTATAAGGCTCATATTGTCTAAGGGTATTACAGTTTGTTACAGATAACGATATAATCGCGCAACGGTTAGAACCGTGGGAGAACGTCATGAAGAAGCTTGCCCAAATTGTGGCCTTCTTTAGTGTTTTGATAGTGATGCCAACATATGCGGGCGACATAGAGACTAAGTATGCTCAGTCGTGTGCAACCTGTCATGGAGCAGGAGTTTTAGGCGCGCCTAAAAAAGGTGATAAGGCGGCTTGGGAGCCACGTTTAAAGCAAAACACAGAGATACTGTTATCCCGCGTTCGAAATGGCTACAAAAATATGCCAGCCAAAGGTTTGTGTAACGATTGTAGTGATGATGACTACATCGCCCTGATTAAATTCATGTCTCAATAACAGGGCTGACGTATTGCACTGCAATTAGCGCGTTTTGTAAATTTTTCATTTACAAATAAGCGATAACCACGTCAGTCCTCAATAAGCTATTGGAAGCTATTATGAAGAAGTCTTTTGTTGCTTTAGTTGCTCTTTTGTCTGTTGGTAGTGCTTTTGCAGGTAGTATGCCCAAAGGTGATGCCACAGCAGGCCAAGCCTTGGCTGCTCAATGTGCAGCTTGTCATGGTGCTGATGGTAATAGTGCTGCGCCTACATTTCCCAAATTAGCAGGTCAAAATGCTAAATACATCTATAAGCAATTACAAGATTTTAAAGCAGGTCGTCGTAACAATGCCTTAATGATGCCAATGGCCGCTGACAAAACTGACCAGCAAATGGCCGATTTAGCAGCTTATTTTTCTCAGCAAAAATCGGGTGTTAATTTAGCCGACCCAGCCTTAGTTGCTAAAGGTGAGCGTTTGTACCGTGGTGGTAATCCTGCAACAGGTCTTGCTCCTTGTGCGGGTTGTCATGGGCCAGCAGGTAAAGGTAATGCTTTAGCAGCTTTCCCAAAATTGGGTGGTCAACATGCTGATTATGTCAAAGCACAATTAATTGCCTTCCGTGCAGCAGGTCGTGACGATAACACTGATCAAAAACGTGTTAATGATGCAGCTAAAGCTGGTGAGCAAGGCATTATGCAAATGGTTGCAGCTAAGCTGTCTGATAAAGAAATTGATGCATTAGCAAACTATATTTCTGGTTTGCACTAATCTATACATAGTAAAAAGTGCCTCGCAAATGCGGGGCATTTTTTTAGCTCAACAAAAAATACACACTTTAGCAGCGAGTCATAACAAAATTTTGTTTTATGCTAGTAGAGTTAAATAATAAATTTTGAGGACATCATGTTAAAAACTTTAACAGCCATTGCGATGTTGGCACTAATGCCCGTTGTTAGTTTTGCAGCTAATTTTGTCGAGGGTAAAGATTATAAGGTATTGGCTAATCCAACCCTAAATCCAGCAGGCAAACAAATCGAAGTACGTGAGTTCTTTTGGTATGGTTGTCCGCATTGTTTTCGTTTAGACCCACACATTGAAGCATGGCTAAAAACTAAACCTGCAGATGTTGTATTTGTTCGTACTCCAGCAGCCTTAAATCCTGTATGGGAAGGTAATGCCCGTGGTTATTATGCTGTTGAAATGATGGGTTTAGTCGAAAAGACACATGTACCCTTATTTAATACCATTCATGAGCGTCAAGCCCGTATTTTTGATGAGGCAAGTTTAACCGCTTTTTATAAAAATTATGGCGTTGATCCTGCTAAGTTTAAAGGTTTATACAACTCATTTGCTGTCAATGGCAAGGTGTCACAAGGTAAAGCCTTAGCACAAAAATATCAAATTGAAGGCGTACCTGCGGTTGTTGTTAATGGTAAGTATTTAATTTCGGGTGAAACAGCCAAAGTGCTGCAAGTGACAGATTTTTTGATTGCTAAAGAGCGTACGGCTATTAAAAAATAATGCTTGGTAAATTAGGGGCTGTTGACGTTTTGCGTGTGAGCCGCGTTGCTGATAAAAATTGACTCAGACAAGGCACAAAACGCAGCTAATAGTTATTCTATTGGCAAGTTTTGTAACACAGTATGAGGCAATTTTTAACGCAACCCACAGGGAAAGAGCTATTTTTTGAGGCTACTTCGTTACTCATCGCTTATTTGGAATAACCAAACTACACGATTCATGCCTCGTATCCTCTAAAAAATAGTCTCTTTCGCAACCACAATCAAAACGTCAACAGACCCTAAATAGCTCCTAAATTAGGGGCTATTTTTGTCGTTTTAAAGCAGCCTTTTGTCGCATAGACACATGAACCTCGTCACACTTTCTGCTACTATTTGTTATACAGTTCACACTTATATTTTCTGCCTTTGTTAAATATACATGAGGTATATTTTTTTAGGGATAAACAATCATGATGAAATTAATTGCGTCTTTGACGAGTCCATTTGTGCGTAAAGTGCGTATTTTTTTAGCTGAAAAAAACATTCCTTATGAGTTAGTGGTAGATATTCCGTGGGATGAAAACACGCAAGTGCATACTGTCAATCCTTTGGGAAAAGTGCCTGTTTTGATTATTAATGAAGAACAACATACTTTATTTGATTCGCGAGTGATAGTTGATTATCTAGAACGTTTGGTGCCTAGTCCTGCACTCATTCCAGAAGCAGCAGAGGCTTTTATTCGTGTTAAACGTCAAGAGGCTTTAGCGGATGGTATTGCAGATGCAGCCGCAGCTATTTTTATTGAGCGTAAACGACCGATTGAATTACAAAGCACAGAATGGATGAGTCGCCAACAACAAAAAATAGATTTGGGCTTAAAGGCTATGTCAGAAGTGTTGGCAGATAATCATTATTTTGTTGCCAATGATTTTAGTCTTGCAGATATTAGTGCAGTATGTTGTTTAGGATATTTAGATTTGCGTTTTCCTCAGATTACATGGCGCAAACAATACCCTAATTTAGACGTATTTATGCAACGATTAAGTGATCGTGCCAGTATTCAATTAACTGTACCTGTGGTTTACGCTTCGTCCACTGCTAACAAAATAGGGGCTTAAGCCCCTATTTTATTTTTCAAAAGCAGCAACACCTGTCATATTGGCAGTACTGTTTCCTAATTGTGCTTTGACATCATAATTTACCCCAATCATGCTAGCGTCTTGCCCTGCAAAAAAGCCTGTTGCTGCACAAGTTTGGCAATTTTGTTGATTTACAATAAGATTAGTAAGAGTAAATTGTGTTCTTAACGCACTTTCTCCTTGAAAATTAACATTGCCTTGATTGCCACCATTAAAGTTCATATCTAATTTAATAGCATTATTGGCTTTGCTCGCAAAATCAACAGTAATTTTACTATTATTGTTGACCGAGAAACCTGTCAGAGGGCTAATGGTATTAGCAGGAGAGCCAACCGTTGTTGGGGTGACAATTGTGCCTGTTGGAGTTGTGCTTCCTGCGTGTAAATAGCTCACTACGCCAGAAGTGGGGAGCTGGGCGGTGGGCATACCAATTAAATAGTGAACAGTATCATTTGCCCCTAGATTTAACGGGCTATTACTGAGTTTGATATCACTATTAATCCAGCGTCCCCATGACAAAGTCTTTTTGTAATGAGTGACTTCTGAAACCATATTCGAATTAACTGTGGTTGGCAGCGCGTAACTCACTGTTGAGTTGTTGGTTTGGCTGTCAGTGGTTTTTAAAGCACCTGTTAAATTATCAAATAATCCAGAAGCATTGCTTAAGCTAGTTAACGTAGTGCTAACTTCAGGATTATTGTTAATTTGAGTGCTAAATAAGGCATGGTAAATGCCTTGGTTGCTGTTGGCTAATACGCTATCAGGTAATGGCGCAGAGCTGTTTTGGGCAAATGCAGCGACGCCTTGAGCTTTAATAAAGAAACCGTCATTAACAATGCTATTTACGCCAGATATCGTATAATTTAATGCAGCTAATTGACCTTCTTGTCCTGCTAAGAAACCAGACGCTGTGCCTGTGCATCCTAAACTATTACAACTATTGCCATTAGCAAGTTTGATGCTTAGGTTATCAAAGTTATAACTTCCAATATTATTATTAACCACTAACGTAGTTTTACCTGTTGCATTTAATAAACTGTTGGTTGTACCTGTTAAGTTAATATCAAGATTTAAACCCACAGTGTTCGCACCAAAATCAAAATCTAAATAGCTACTGTTAGCAAGCTGGCCATTGAGCGTTGCGTTGGTGTTGGCTGTTTCTAAACTGGGGGTTGTTCCACCCACAAAGCTATAAATCACCCGTTGGCTTGTCAATGCTGTGGGGATATTACTGGGGATACCAAGAATATAATGAACTTGTTGTTTACCAGATAAAATAAAGTCTTGGCTATCATTATTGAGGTCAATCCCGCCATTACTCCATACGCCCCATGTTAAACTTTTGTCTAAATGCTGTATTTGGCTTAATGTTGCAGCTGAAACGACGGTATTATTTTGATTAACGGGTGTTGAGCCAAAACTATTGATACGGTCATTAGCGGCATCATAAGCTAATTGTAAACCACCTGTTTGGCTGTTAAAAACAGCACTTAGCCCATGGAATGGATTGGGACTATTGTTAATACCTGCATTGTTGCTTAACAACAAGGAGTAGTTATTATTTAAGCTGGTTGTTAAGCGTTGTGTGACAGGAATAATATTATCAATAGTGGTAGGAGTACCACCTGTTAAAATAGCCGCACCTGATAAACTACTGAGGTTTTTACGCATTACTTCATATAAAGCCCCCGCATCATTCCCAGAAAAGAAGGCATAAAAGTTAACAGGGCAGTTTTGATTGTTACAACTATCATTACTTGCTACAGCAAATAAATCATCATTTAAACCATTAAGACTAAAACTACCCATATTAAATTGGTCGGATAGTGTTAAAAAGCGATCGTTTGCATTAACGCTATAATTAACACCATCAACACTTAATGCCATATCTAAACTAGCAAGTGGTTGAACATTGAGGTCTAAAGTTAAATTTAATTTAGTTAATTGACCTATATTTTGGCCACCACGAACAGGTGTGGCATGGCTTGGGTCAGCAAGACGATAGGTGACTTTTTGGTTATTGCCTAAATCTATACGACTGGCTGTGCCAATGATATACGGAATAAAGCTTTGTGCGCTAAAGTTTGCAGCCTTGTCATAAATAAGGTTATCAACAAAAGCCATGCTGCCATTTGTCCATTCACCTAATGATAAACTACCAACTTGTTTATGACTAATGACTTGTAATGGTGTTTCAGGATGACGAATATCGAGTAATAAACTATTATTTGCAAGGCCATTATTGGCTAAAGCAGTGTTAACTAAGCCAACTAAACGACCTACTTGTATTCCATCTGCTGACAGGCTATCAAAAGCACCCAAAATATTTTCGTGGACATAACTACCGCTAGTCCCTTTGAGTAAACTGGCAAAATGACTGGTGCGAGCAATCCCATTGACACTTTGTATATAAAAAGGCTGTACTTGAAAAATAGGCTGACCATTATTTTGACTTTGTTCTCCAGCCACAAAGTCCGTATTTAAGCTCAAATTATTGAGTCCCAAATTGAGCTCTTGAGGAGGGAGTGGTTCGCGAGGTGTATCTTCAGGCTTATTTTGATCTTCTCGCGGTTGAGGTTGATTAGCTAATACTTCAGCCATAATCCCTGCAGGAGCTGGCTCTGGGGCTTTTGTCGATTCCATTTGAAAGGTTTGACCTGTTGGAATATTGCGACTACCAAAATCGTTAGCAATATTAACAATCCCTTTATTAACAGTTACCAATAAGCGGCCATTAGGGTCTTGTGTTGCTGTATAAGCAGTACCACGAATACCGATAGTGCCTGCAGGTGTTTTGACGGTGTAATTAGCACGATTAACACGGCCAATTGCGCCACTAATGGTTCGCATTCCACCACGGACAAAATTAAAAACTAAATTACCATCTTGAGGTTTATTACGAGCATACGTGTAATTATCTAGGCCAAATACGGTATTAGGTTGCAACGACAATAAACTACCGTCTGTAAAACGAATTTGTAAACGGCCTTTGCCTGTTTCTAAGCGTTCACCACTATTTAATAACTCACCTTTGGCAAGCACACGTTTTGTGCCATTAGAACTAATAGCAGTGACATCACCAATGACAAAAGTGACTCGACCTGCAACGTCTGCGATGGTTTGGCCTGAAACTAAACAACCAATCAAAGCCGCTAAGACGCCTTTACCCGTTAACAGTGACTGTTTACTTAACATGATTTGCTTGCTCCCTGTTAAAAGTCTAGGTGTAAATCTACGCCGACAACGTGGCGTGTATAGTCATTTAAGGCTAAATTTGCATTATTACGCGTATAGTTATAACGAGGTTGTAGACGATATTGGTTATTAATTACCCAAATTGCACTGAGCTCATAACTGATCTCTTTGTCTTCGCGTTTTGTCGAAAAAGGTAAAAACTGATTTATTTGATCGTAACCACGTTTTTCAAAACTTAAATGACTGTTGAAGCGTAAGTTATCTTGATAATTAATACTTCCACCTAAACGTAAACCATTAAATCCGTGACTAAAATAATCAAATTGACTGTCAGTCGTATTTTCTTGGCCTGTATAAACGCTGGTATAAAAAGTTGGGCTAAAGCGCATCTCTAATTGTTGAGAATAAGCGAGTCCAAGTGTAAAACGATTGGCATCACGAGCAGACTGTGTGTCATAACGTGATTGATTGTATTGGCCAAAAGCGGCGATTTGTCCTGTTTCACCAATTGGCTTTTGTACTTGAGTTAATAAACCAAGCACATCACGATAAGCTTGACCATCTAAGCCCATTTTTTGTAACTGTAATTTACCTTGTACAGAGTAGTTACCAATATTTTTTAATAATCCAGCATTTGCATCAAGGGTGTAATAATCAAAGTTATTATTATCAAACAAGGTGTAGTAACTCAGTGCGCCATCAAGTAAACCAACCAGATCAGGATTAAATTGATACTGTAAACTGCTACCCATTTGTGTTTTAAGAACGCTACTGGTTTCTCGATGGGGGACAGTCAAAAAAATAGTAAAGTTATTAAAGCTTGGAATAGCTATTTTAGAGTTTTCGGTAGCATTGTTGATATTGGTATCATAGCCCATGCCAATTTCAATAAAGTGGTTAATTTGACGCTTTTTACTTTCTTCCAGTTGTTGGCTAAGACCTAAATATTGATCTACTAAATTTTTGACTTCTGCTGGTGGATTGTATTCTTTAAGTGTCTCTAATTCTTTACGGCTACTTGTGGTTTCGCCCAAAGCAATATGAGTGCGTGCCATTTGCACTCGACAGGGGCCATTATTGGGTTCTGCTCCTAAGCAACGTTCAAATGCAAAAGCGGCTCGACTAGGTTCACCTGCCTCTAATAGCACCATGCCATATAAATAATCATAAGCAGGTTCACCTGCTCGTTGATCTTCAAGAGGTGCTAATAAATCATAGGCTTGAACGATTTGTTTATTATTTAAAAATGTCTCAGCTTGAGTTAAGACGGTATCTGCCCATGTAGTTTGTATGGAAAGGCTAGTAATCAATATAGCAAATGATAAAAGACGCATAGGGCTCTGTCCCTGAAAGAGTTATTTGAATAATTTTAATGCGCTTTTGATAAATGTGCCACGTTTAATTAGGGGCTGTTGACATTAAAACATCAACAGCCTCTTAGACTATTGCAGCATCAGAGATTATTAACCACCTTGGTTGTTTTGTGGGTTTGGCGTCGGGTTAGCAAAACTAGCTGTACCATTGGCTTCGATGGATGTGGCTTGGCTACCTTGTACTGTACCATTAATACTATATACAACGCCTGCGGCTGTTGGTGCTGTTAGATTGCTAGTTGCTACACTACCAACAGCACCAAAAAACATACCATTGGCACTAGCTGTACAATTAGTACAGACTAATGGGTTTTGAGCTGAGCTTGCAGAAACATTTAGATTATTAAAGCTAAAATCATTGCTCCCAGCAGCTAATGTACCTGCTCCGCTGAGTTGTAAGGATTGCAAGCTATTGGCTTTAGTAAAACCATTAAGTTCTAAACTTAAGTTGGTAGTTGCACGACCAAAATCAACCATTAAACTACCACTATTAACTTTGGCAATATCAAAGTTAGTATTTATTTGGTTATTGTTGATTGTTCCAAAAACAGCACTTGCTGTACCACCAACGAGGCTATAAGTGACTGATCCAACATTAGGAATTGCTGTAGCAGCGGTTGGTAAACCAATTAAATAGTGAATGTTATCATTTGCAGTTAAATTGATTGGAATATCATCGTTGCCTGTAGCTAAGCGACCATTTGTCCAACGACCCCATGACAAGACTTTGGCAACGTGGCCAACTTGTTGAATTTGCGCAGCACTTTTTGTTGCCGAACCAACTGCACCATAAAAATTAGGCGTGTTGGTAAAAATAGAGGCAGAAGCAGCCATTAAACCTTGTGTTTTACTGTCAAAAATAGCAGATAAATTATTTGCTGCTGTTAGTTTAATGGTTTTGTTATCTGCAGTAATAATCGGTTTGTGTGAAAATAAAGCGGAATAATCACTGTTTAGAGATGAAGCTAAGGGATTAGCGATATTATTGTTTGTAATAGTGCTTTCAGTACCTGTTAATGCGGCTACGCCATTAATTGCTGTTAAATTTTTGCGATTAATTTGGTAAACAACACCTAAGTCATTGCCTGATAAAAAGGCAGATAAATCAACAGGGCATTGAGAATTAGCACAAATGTTGGCAGTACTGCTTGTTGCAAATAATTCTTCTTTGGGCAAAATAAAACCACTGAATTTTTTATCAGCACTAATATCTAAAATAGGATAATTAGAAAGTTTTGCAGTATAAGTGATACTTTTAACATTGGCAGCCATATCAACTGATACTAAAGGCATTAGATTGAGATCGATATCAATATTTAATTTGTTTAAAGTGCCTATATCTGTACCAGCACGTGCTGGCGTAGCCCCTGCGAGTACATAAGAGACTTTCATATTATTGCCAAGACTTTTTTCGGCTGTTGTGCCAACAATGTAGGGCATAAATTGTTTGTCAGTCAGAGTCAGTTGTTGAACCGTCCCTAAATACGGATCAACAAGGCTGGCACTGCCATTTGTCCATTCACCAAATGATAAAGAGCCTATTTGTTTAACATTGGTAAATTGTAGTCCACCGACTTTTTTGCGAGTGTCTAGTAATACTTTACCACCGAGATTGTCAGCAGTTTCGGCTGTGCCAATTAAACCAACTAAATTGCCAACTTGTTGGCCATTATCACTGAGTTCACTATATAGTCCGATGACATTAGGATAAATTTTTACCCCAGAATTACCCGTTAATAAACTACCAAAACTACTTAAACGCGGTAAGCCATCACGCAGCTGGATAGAGCTTTGTAATAAAGGTGAGCCATCTTGGCTGACTTGGTCGCCAACAGCTGTGTCAGGTTTTTTAGTATCAGCAATTTGTCTTTTTTCTTCTTGTGTTGCTGGCTCAGGATTTTCAGCTCTGGCGGAGACTGTTGTACCAGCAGGTGCTTGGTTAGGTGCTTGACCTGTTTCTACCTGAAATGTTTGGCCAACATTAACATTGCTTGAGCCAAAGTTATTTTCTAGGTTAACAATGCCGCTGCCAACAGTCAGTAACAATTTGCCATTTGGCTCTTGGTTGGCCGCATAACTTGTACCACGAATACCAATAGTTGCGACAGGTGTTTGTACTTTGTAATTAGCACGGTTTACTTTGCCAATCGCACCACTCACAGTACGCATTCCACCCCGTAAAAAATTGAATAACAACGAACCATCGTTAGGTTTATTTTTATCAAAACTGTATTTATCTAAACCAAATACCGTATTAGGTTGTAATGAAATAAAACTACCATCAGTAAAGCGAATTTGCACACGACCACGATTGGTTTCTAAACGTTCGCCACTATTGACTAATTCGCCTTTTACTAAAGTACGACGTGAGCCGTCTGTGGCCACCGCTTCAACATTGCCTGATACAAAATTAACTCGACCCGCAACATCGGCCAAAGCAGTACCTGAAAGAGTGTAAGCAATTAATAGACTTAATAAGCCTTTTCCATTGAGAGAAGTAGATAAATAATTCATGGTGAGTTTCCTCCTTGTTACATATCAACACGCAAATCAATGCTGATTACATGCCGCGTGAAGTCGCTAAACGCAATGTTTGATTGGTTGTCACTATAATTATAGCTAGGAATTAACGAAAAGTGTTTATTTATTCGCCAGTTTGCGCTGAGGTTAACATTCTTTTCGGTATCGGTACGATTTAGATTTAATAATGGATAAAGACCATCATTATGCTCGCGTTTTTCTTGGCTGAGTTGTAGGTTAGTGGATAAGTTATCCATCAGACGTAAACTGCTGCCTAAACGTAATCCCTTAAACTGATAACTAAGATATTCGACGGATGTATTACTAACATCTTCATTGCCACTATAAGCACTTACATAAAAAGAGGGAGTAAATTGCAAATCAAAAGCACGAGAGTAGGCGATGCCTGTATTGTTGCGTTTGCCATCTCGGGCAGATTGTTGGTCGTAGTTTAAAGAGTTAATTTGTTTAAAAATAGCTACTTGACCATTAGCTACTTCGGTTTGAATTTGTAATAAACCACCTGTAATATCTCGATAATCATTACCATCAAGCCACATTTTTTGGCCTTGTAGTTTACTTAAAATATTAAAGGTATCTAGGTCAAAACTGGCACCAATGCTTGCATCAATAGATTGGTAATCAAAATTATTATTACTAAAAAAACTACGTGTTTGTGCAGCAATGTCTGCTAGGCCAATAATAGATGGGTTAATTTTATAAGCAATGCTAGAGCCTGCATTTAAACTGGCAAAACCAGAATCATCTGAGGTGCTAATAGAGTTAGGATTGACTTGTAAATTAGATGTTTTAGGTAGTGCAGCGGCAACTTTATTGGCGTCCTCTGGTGCACCATTGATATTGCTATCAAAGCCCATTCCAAGTTGAGCAAATGCAGTAATGCGGCGTTTTTGTTGTGCTTCTAATGCTTCAATTGCACCAAGATATTGGGTAGCTAAAGCTTTAACTTCTGGTGGCGGATTATATTCTTGGATTAACTCAAACTCTGCTCTAGCGTTGGCGGCTTCACCAAGGGCTAAGTGAGTGCGAGCCATTTGGACACGGCATGGGCCATTTTGGGGTTCAACGTTAAGACAACGCTCAAAGGCAAAAATAGCTAATTGAGGTTTATTTTGCTCAAGTAATGCTAAGCCAAACAAATAATCATAATTAGGATTACCAGCGAGTTCTTCTTCTAAGGGAGCTAAAATTTCATAAGCTTTATCAGAAGCTTGTAAACGAATAAGCGCATCTGCTTGTGCGAGTACTTCTGTAGTATCCGCCCAGACAGGTAAGGTTATAGCAAGGGAGGAGGCAATTAAAAGGTTGCGTAAAGACATGGTCACATTCCATGAGTACAAATAATTAATAATTAGTGTGCTATTTATACTCCATTCGCCAACGAAAGATAAGCGGTTTATCTCGTTAAATCACGTGTGGAGTCATAGCCTCTTTATCACTGCGCCAATGTTTGGCACCCACAAAAATGAGGCGTAACTGTTTTACCGCCTGCATACTTAATTCATATTGTAGACGGACTTGCTCGGAGGGGAGAGATAAGATTTCTCCACACCAATTCATAGCGGTATTAATTACCAAATCTGAAATCATTTGCAAGTCAGCACTAGGTAAATTTTGCATTTCAGGAAATAAGCGTAAATCACTATTTAAATCGGTAGCGAAATGGCGAATTTCGCGTTGAATTGCTTCACGGATTTTGGTTGAACCGCTCCAGCGTTCACGAGCTAAAAAGTCAAAATAACGCGCTTCTTGTTTGACATATAATAAAAACATCATCACAGAGCTTTTAATGGCGATGTGTCCTGCACCTTGCGCTTTGACTCTTTCTTCGCGTAATAAACGGCGTAGATTAAGGCAAACCTCATCCACAAGTGCTAAACCCAGCTCATCCATATCCCGAAAATGACGATAAAAAGCAGTGGGCACAACACCAGCTTCACGAGTAACTTCTCGTAAGCTAATGCTGACAAAACTACGACCATCACTCATTAAACTCAAGGCGGCTTCGAGTAAGGTGTTGCGGGTTTGCTGCTTTTTTTCGTCACGAATGCTCATAAATATCTAATCAAAAAATAACAGGTGTTCACCCATTTTAGCAGAATATTTTTCTACAAGCTAACAGTTGGCAGTTTAGTAAACAAGTTTTGGCAGGTTTGTGTACATTACTTCGCTGTTAAATCAACTATATAGCATCAAATAAAGTAATAAATAACTTTAAGCTATCAACTGTTATGCAATTTATGGCAAATTTAGTGAATTAATTAACTAAATGTTCACATTTAAATTTATGTTAATAAACAATATCTTATGTTTTTTATGCTTTTTTTATGGGAAATTTAAAGAAAAATATTAAAAAATTAGTGTACAAGTGTTGACTTATTTTTGGGTTGGGTTATATTAAGTGCACAGATGTTCACTTATTTGCGTAGGAGCGAAGAACATGACAGCACTGAATCCCGTTATTGGTCGTTTTGTTGGTAGCGTTAAAGAAGATTGGCTTGATTTTATGTTGGCACATATTGATCCAATGCTCACTGTAAAACGTGTTTTGGCAAAAGTGGTTGCTATTACTGATGAAACACAAGATATCAAACGTTTTGTTTTACAACCCAATAAACATTGGCAGGGGTTTCAGGCTGGTCAGTTTGTCAGCGTGCGCATCATGATTAACGGTAGCTTTCATGAGCGTTGTTATAGCTTGGTTAGCGCACCAACAGACTCTGTTATTGAATTAGGCATTAAACGTCAGCCTAAAGGAAAAGTATCTAATTGGATGCACGATAACTTAAATATCGGTGATGTGATTGAATTAGGTGCTGTGGGTGGTGACTTTAAGTTGCCAGAAACATTACCAAGCAAAATGTTGTTAATTGCCGGTGGTAGTGGTGTTACACCCATTTATAGCTTGTTAGTTGAAGCGTTAAAGCGTCAACCAAATGCTGATATTACTGTGGTTTATTATGTAAACACAGATAGAGATTTAGCCTTTGGTAATGAAATGGTGGAATTGGCAACTAAGCATCGCTCTTTAAAACTACAGTATGTTTTAGCTACTAGTGGTGATGCAGGACGTTTTAGCCATAAACAATTAGCCGATGTTTGTCCTGATTTTACTGAGCGTCATACCTATTTATGTGGTCCACAAGGCTTAATGGGTGCAGTAACCAAAGTTTGGGCTGAACAAGGTATTAGCGAAAAATTAACCCAAGAAGTATTTGGTTTGCCTGCTGTTGACCCTAACAAACCCGTCAACGAAATGCCAATTACCTTACGCCGTAGTCAGCAATTATTGTTAAACACTAAACCAACGTTATTGGAAAGTGCTGAAGCTGGTGGTGCAAAACCTGCTTATGGTTGCCGAATTGGCATGTGTAAAACCTGTAGTTGTACCAAAGTATCTGGTGTTGTGCGTGATGTGATTACAGGTGCGATTGATGATCAGCCAAATACGCAGATTCGTATTTGTGTGACTGAAGCTTTAAGCCCTGTGACTTTAGATATTTAAGTAAGTTTTCTCCCAATAAAGGGCGAGAAACAGACAAACTGAATTAAGATTAAGAGAGAATTATCATGTCAACGATTAGCAAAAGCCGTGATTTAAGCTTAGAAGAAATTGAAGCCTTTGGTGCAGAGTTAGATGCTTTACGCAAAGAAACGATGGCCAGTTTAGGCAAAAAAGAAGCTGACTATATTTATGGTGTGCGTAACTTTGTGCGTTACACCGAAATTGCAGGTCGTACTTCCTTAATGTTGGGTTGGTTGCCACCATTCTGGTTGGCAGGTACAGCGATTTTGGGTGTTTCTAAAATTGTTGAAAATATGGAATTAGGCCACAACGTTATGCACGGTCAATATGATTGGATGAATGATCCATCATTACGTGGTAATGACTACGAATGGGATACCGTATGTACCGCAGATAACTGGCGTCATACCCACAACTTTATGCATCATACTTATACCAACGTTCGTGGTATGGATCATGACATCGGTTATGGCGTATTGCGTTTGTTTCCTGAACAAAAATGGGAATCACGCTTTTTAGCAAACCCATTAATGGCAGCTATTTTAGCGGTGACTTTTGAATGGACATTGGCTTTACAATCTTTAGAGTTAGAAAAATTAATCAGCAAAGAAAAAACCTTTGCTCAAGTGCGTGAAGAATTTAAGCCAATTTGGGCAAAAATGCGTAAGCAATTCACCAAAGATTATATTTTCTTCCCGTTAATTGCTGGCCCAATGTTTATTCCTGTGATTACAGGGAACTTTTTTGCCAATATGATTCGTAACGTTTGGGCATTCTCGATTATTTTCTGTGGTCACTTTACTGAAGATGCCGAGACTTTCCCAATCGAAGTGTTAGAGAACGAAACACGTGGCCAATGGTACTTACGTCAATTACGTGGTTCTAGTAACTTAACAGGCGGCAAAATTATGGACTATATGTCTGGTAACTTGAGCCATCAAATTGAACATCATATGTTTCCTGATGTACCGGGTATGCGTTATGCCGAAATGTCGGTAAAAGTACGCGAAATTTGTGAACGTTATGGCCAACACTACAATACAGGTTCGTTTACTAAACAATTTTCCACCGTAGTAAAACGTATTTTTAAATATGCTTTACCGTTTGGTCGTAAAGTTGAAGATGCAAGAGCCGAAACCATTGTGGCTAAAGCAGCAAAAGTAACGCCAATTAACGCAAAAACAGCTACTATCAACAGCATAGCGGCCTAAGTTTTGACTAAGCTATACATCTACTGACTGACAGGGATTGTTTTAATGGATTAGATTTTGCAATAACAAGGCTTACACGTTTTTAACAGAATGAATTTTGTTTGTACAATGTGTAAGTTCAATTTTTATTGAACATAGTTTCTGTTTTCTGGTTCAGGGGCTATGGGTAAGTAGCGCAAAATAAAGTCAGAATTTGTGGTGCTGTACAGATAAATAGATGTATAGTGAAGTCAAATTCTAAAAACCTCAGGGCTTACGCACTTTATTAAAAGCTTGTATTTAATGAAGTCTAAACAGGCGCGTAGTCCCTAACTTAGCGGAGATTTAACATGAGCAAAACCTTGACTCGTTTAGAAGCCTTAAAAGATTTAGTTCAGCAAGCGATTGATACCGGTGCAACCTCGGTTGAGCAAATTCATAAAACTATTGCTGCATTACCTTTAGCTGTTTTAGAAAAACAAGGTTTGTTGGATGTAGATAGCGAAAAGCGTGATGAATTGTGGGATAAAAGTTTTGGTCAGGTGTACGAAGCCATACGCCGTGTTAATCAAGAAGTGGGTGAGTTAGCAACACAAGCCTTTGAAGCCATAGAAGATCAAATGATTATTCAAAAAAATATTGCTGAGGCTGAAGCAGCAAAAGTAGAAAAACAAAAGATTGAATCACCTGTAGCGGTTGAACCCAAATCTAAAGTAGTTTAAAGATATTAGGACTTAGGTGAAAACCTAAGTCCTTTTGCTTTATACGATACTAAACGTTAAACCTGCTTTTGCTTCTAAACGATCAATTAAACGTTGACCAAGCGCAGTGCTTGGTGTCCAAAAACCGCCTTTTTTATCAGTTTTGCTAATATCAGTTGCCAAACAAACGGCTGCTTCACCCAACATTTTTGCGGTAGAACCATAACCAGGGTCACGGTCGCCAGTCACTTTTGCGGTTAAGCGTTGGCCATTATTGGTTAAACCAATTAAACGAATATCATAAAAGCCTTGTTCTTGCTGTTTAGGAGTAGGGCCTTCACCTGCTTGGGGAACAATTTTTTGCAAAATACGGCGTGTGGGTGGAATGACTGCCGCCGCAACAAAACCTGCTAAGCCAACCGATGCACCAACTGCGACTGCTCCTGCAATAAGTCCTTTGCCTGTGAGCATGGTTTCGTCATAGATAAATTGTGTGCCATAAGCATAATTGCTTAAAGCATTACTACGATGTACCACTTTGGTGTTAATCCCTGCCATGACAAATGGTGCAGACCAAGCCCCAGCATCTTTATCATATTGAGCAAATTGTAAATTGGGTTGTTTGGGTTTTTGTTGGTTTGATGGTGGACATAAAGCATAAGGATTAGCCATGACTTTACGCAAACTAGGATTTTTGGAAAGCTCGCTAAACAACTCCATCATACTGGCAACTGTGCCACCCGAAAAACCACCACGAATCGCTTTCACTCTTAATTTGACTTGGGAGCAAGTTTGCCCCAAACGTTGTTGAGCTTGTTGTTGTAAATAAAATGTACCTAAATCGGAAGGAATAGAGTCAAAACCACAACAATGAACAATACGCGCACCACTGGCTTGGGCGGTTGATTCGTATTGTTCAATCATGCGCGCAATCCATTGTGGTTCGCCTGTTAAATCACAATAATCTGTGCCTAATGTGGCACACACTTTAACTAAGCTAGAGCCATACAAGGCATAAGGACCAACCGTTGATACCACAACTTTAGTTTGTTGACACATGGCTTTAAGGGCAGATTCGTCTTGAGCATCGGCAATAATTGTTGTTAATTGGCTAGCTCCTGAACCTAAATTTTGTTTTAATTCATTTAGTTTACTTGCCGAACGTCCTGCAATTGCCCATTTTAATTGTTGATTAACACCGTAATTTTGCACTAAATAACGAGTTAATAATTGGCCAACAAAACTGGTTGCGCCATAAACGACTAATTGATATTGCGACATAGATAAAACTCTTGGGATAAATTTAACAAGGGTTTTAGCCTAATTTTTGCCAATAAACAAGTTATACAATATTTTTAGAGAGGACATAAATAATGACTAATTCAACCAAGGCTGATTTGTTGTTGGTGATAGTGACATTATTAGCCGCAGTCAGTTGGATTATGTCTAAAGAAGCGGTAATGATTATGCCGCCGTTATTATTTATGGGCTTACGTTTTTTATTGGCTTCGGGATTATTGGCGGTGATTGGTTGGCAACATTTGCGTCAATTAGATGCGTATGCGATTAAGCGCAGTATGGTCGCAGGTTTGGTGTTTGCTTTGGGTATGAGTTTGTGGGTGATGGGTTTGTTTACAGGCACACACGTTGGCGAGGGCGCGTTTTTAACCAGTTTGGGTGTGGTGTTAGTACCTGTTGTGGGGCGGCTGTTTTTTGGTGAGAAGCAAACGCGTAGTAATTGGCTAGCGTTGCCTTTTGCTATTGTTGGATTAGCTTTGTTGTCGTTAAAAAATGGTTTTAATCCCGAAGTGGGGCAGTGGTTTTATGTGACCGCAGCTTTTGTGTTTGCGTTGTTTTATCGGTTAAATACCTTAGCCGCTAATCAAACGGTGCGCCAATTAGCTAATGGTCAACAACAAGTGGTCGCAGGTGTGCCACCAATTGCTTTAACGTCCATTGTGTTGGCGATGGTGGGCATAGTGGCCAGTATTATTTCCTTGGTTTTTGAACCGTGGCAAAAAACGATGGCTGAGTTTTCGGGAGCAATGTTTGGGTGGATTGTGGCGAGCGCGATTATTGGCACAGCGGCACGCTTTTTAATTCAAACCTATGCCCAAAGTTTGTCGCAGCATACGCATGGCGTGGTGATTTTGGTGGTTGAGCCTGTGTGGGTGGCGTTGTTGGCCGCAGCTTGGTATGGCGAGCAGATGTCTGGCCAACAATTAGTGGGTTGTAGTTTGATTTTGTTGTCGTTATTGGTGAGTCGTGCCAAAGCGTTAAAGGCGTTGTTAAGGTTAGAGGGTTGAGGAAAAATACAAAGAAAACCTGATAAAACGCTTTGAATTTTTATCATGAGAAACCGCGTCTAGTTTGAAAACCATAGTAAATTCTCCAATTCATGGTGAGCCTGTCGAACCATTGGCAGAAAGCCCTTTGACAAGCTCAAGGTGAACTGCCAATACAATAACTATGGTTTTCTGTATGGACAGGGTTGAAAAGAAATATTTTGCAAAAGATTTGTTTGTCAAACACATAGTTTGTGTCTTGTCATATTAAGTGGTTAGATGTACATTCAATGAAGTGCTTATTGTACTAATCAATAAAGATATTTATATGATCTTAGAGGGGAAAATTTGATTATGACTTCGTTAAACCAACATTTTACTGTAGATGTAGACTTATTAAATCAAACTTTATTAATGATTCAAGAGTGGGATTTTTCCTTAACTAAGCAAAAACTATCTGAAGCAGAGTATGCAGGATGGACTACCGAACGTTCAAATAAGGCAGAACTCGACTATAAAAGATATTTAGCTTTAACAAAGGTTTCTAAAGGTTTTCAACCAGTTCCTAATGGTGATATTGATCGATTTTGGCATGAGCATATTCTTGATACACGTCGTTATGCTCAGGATTGTGAAGTATTATTCGGTACATTCCTGCACCATTATCCATTTTTTGGAATGAGAGGTGACGTAGATAATGATAATTGGCTATCTGCTATAGAATATTCGAATTTTCTATGGCGACAGGCTTTTGGTGAGGATTTATACTCTTCAGACTCTCAAGCTATGAAGTGTCCACAAAAGTGTCCTGCATCTCCTCTACCTATGAAATGCCCACAAAGATGTCCTGCATAATAGGTACTTAAATACAGTTTATTCTGTTTTATATTTTTTAGATAACATTATAGAGAGGTTTGTATCCTATAATGTTGTCTATCTTAGAGTTTAAACTAAATGCGGAACGAACTTATCGATTACGATATTATTGGAGCTATTGAAGAGCATGGGTACATGATTTTAAATAGGTTAGACAGAAAAGCTTTTGATTTATATATGGCCAATCAAGGATATACATTATTTATAGATGGACTAGCAAGACAGGATATAGAGTTAAAGGTTTCTATATATGAGGATTCTTTAGCAGAAAGACCATTTGAGGGGGTATTTCATACAGATTTTAGCTCACATGAGAATCCTCCTGATTATGTTGTGGTAGAATGTATAAAACCAGATCCGAAATATCCAAAATATGGATACAATCAAATAGTTTCTGTGGAAAAGCTTATTAATGAGCTAAAGAGCTATGACGTTCGTTTATTTGATAGATTTAAAGATTTAATATTTTCTTTTTCTGTAAGAAATAAAGTTATTTCATATGCACCTTTATTTCTCGATGAACAAGGAAGATATTATATGAAATATCATCCTGCATATATAAATAATTATAATAGCCTAGATGAGAGATATTTTTATAAAGGATTGAGAATAATTGATTTTATTGAAGAGTTAGCATTATCACTATGCGATGATATTTTATTAAATGCAAATCAGTCTTTTATAACATCTAATAAATACTGCTTGCATAGAAGAGGTAGATGTACAGTAGATATAAAAAACCAAAATAATAATAGAGTAATTAACACATTTAGATATATTAAGAGCTGATTTATGAGTTATAAAGAGTTGTTTGTAAAAAAAATAGGATTTAATGAGTGTTTGGATATTTTAATTGAGGCTGATAATCATTTTAGATTAAAGGGACTTGTTTATCCATTCAATGAAAATAAGGAAAGATTTTTTGTTATTGTTGATAATGAATTTGCAGGCTTTGTATCACCTCGATTTGAAAGTTATAAATGGCGATTAGGCGCGGTATATTGTAAAGAAAAGTATAGAAATACAGACTATCGCTTTATGGAAAGATTAATAAATTATGTTTTAGATACTATTGGTAAACAAAATGTTTTTTTTGAGCTAGTAGACAAAGATAATTATCAAATGAAGAGGCTCTTAGAAAAGACTGGTTTTTATTTTATTGCTAATACTCATACCAATATTGAGATATGGGAAAGACAACCATATGAATCGCGTAGCTAGGTAGCCTGTGTGAAGTATCGTAGCCTATGTGAAGTGCAACGTAACACAGGATAATAAATTTATCCTGTATTCCGCTAGGCTGCATACAGGCTACTCGCTACGCAGGAGCAAAAGAATAATTAAACACCTATCATTAATGTTTCATAAGAAATATTAAGACCATCATGCAGACGTTTCATCATCTTTAAACTCAGACCACGTTTACGATTTAACACTTCTGACACTCGACTTTGCCCACCCAAATAAGGCTCTAAATCTTTATTGGTTAACCCTTTTTCAAGCATTCTATATTTAATAGCTTCTATGGGGTCGGGTTGATGAATAGGATAATATTGATTTTCATACGCCTCTATCAGTGTGACTAAAATATCTCGTTCATCTGCTTCAGGACTGCCATCTATAGCTTGAAAAATAGACTCTAAACGAATAAAAGCCGCTGTTAAGTCATCATCATTACGAATAGGTTTAATATTCATTGACCGTCTCCACATTAATTTTGTCGTACTCTGCATGAGTACCAACAAATTTAACCCAAACAATAGCAGCTTGATATTGCACTTCAACCACTAGGCGATATTTATTGCCACCAATATTAAAAACAACTCTGTTATTGCCACAAATACTGGCATTTGCCGCATATTGTTTTATATCATGCGGAGTACGCCAATCTGCTTTTATTGCATCGTGATACCATAGTTCTAAAGGAGTTTTAGCATCTTCTTTGCCTGTTTTTTGCCAAAATTGGCATAAAGAGCGTCGTGCAATAACGCGCATAAATGTTCTCTATGGTGTCTTTAGTAGTAGTTTATCCCAAAAATGGATTTTTGCAATATGTGATGCTGTTTGATTATGAGGTTCTTTATTTTATTAGCTGGTAGGATGGGTTGAGGAACGAAACCCATCATCTTGATTTGGCTAATAAATCGTGGGTTTCCTTTGTCAACCCACGCTACGTCACTGGCTTTCATGCCGAGCCTGCTTCCAGCCTCAGCATATAAGTCTAGATAAAAATCCTCGCCTGTCATTTCCTCTATTTCATAAGGCTGCACTAATTTTGCTTTTTTTAGTGCATCAATAACGAATTTTGGCGACTCTGATAACGGCTTATCCCACAACAACATGGTGTCATCTTCTGGAATGTTTACTTCGTAAAGTTGACCATCTTCATGGTTAAAAAGCTCATTATGTAAAATAGTTAAGATTGTTAAAACGTCTTGTTGTTCTTTTGTTTTGTTCTCTACATTATGTGTTAGATAAGAGTACGCAAAAGACACTGAACCATGTTTTCTCATTTCCATTATTGCTGAATGTACAATCCTCCTGTTGAATCCATAATAACTTGTCAAATCATTAACAAGATTATCGGCATTTCCATCGGTAAAACTGTATTTTTTGCCCTTAAAAAGAACAGTAGTTAAATCAGGTGCTGTTAAATTCTTTCTATACCACTCTGACACCGCTTTTTTACTAGCAAAATACAGTCCCCAACCATAAGCCTGTGCGCCCTCTCCTTTGCCCAAATGCTCAAGACTGAATTTGTCAAATTTGTGTGGCGAACCATGAAAAACGGCTTGACGTAACGCCTCAGCAGGAATGTCTTTATCGTTCATCGACTGATGAATTTTAAGAATACCTTTACTCTCAAGTAATTCAACAATGCGCTTACCAAAACGACTAATGAGTTTGTCGCGTACTTGGGTGATTGTTCTGTCGCCAACTGTTGAAGATTGGCTAAACTTGCCACCTGTCTCAAATTTATTGACAACGTCGGATGGTATGAGTATATTTTGCTTAGAAGCCTTGCTATCTACTACTCCCACATGGGCAGTTTTTGACTGTCCTAAGAAGTGGGGAAGCGTAGAATTTGCAGGGCTTTTGTTTTTGTTAATAGGCGGATTCAAGCAGCAAGTGCGACAGTATAAAAATTAGCCATGACCTGACTTGGAGTAAACCAGCCTAGTGATTTTCTAGGTCGATTATTAAGAGCCTCTTCAATGGCTTGAATTTGAGTGTCCGAGACAGTATCAAAAGCAGACGATTTAGGCAAATACTGACGAATTAAACCATTCGTATTTTCGTTTCTCGCACGTTGATTAGAGCTAGGTAGCCTGTGTGAAGTGCAACGTAACACAGGGTAATAAATTTATACTGTATTCCGCTAGGCTGCATACAGGCTACGCGATAATCGCATAAGTCGTCACGCTACCGCACCTCACTCGCTGCTTTACACTGTTGATAATGCACATCAATTTCGTCAACAAATCCATTATTAAACGTAAATTGCAAACAACCATAAGCCATCGTGTAAAAATAATCACCACGACGAGTAAACGCAGGTTGACCATAACGAGCCACAACAAGCTCTTGGCTTTGCTGCAATAGATTTGGGGTAACAGAGCCTTTAAAGTCGCGCCGTACCTCAATAAAGTTATTACCTGTGTACATAAAAAAATTATGATTTAAAAAGAATACACCGCCACCGTAGTTATAACTTTCGCCATCAGGGGTATCACCTGTTGCACAAGGGAGTGCATTTTTAACCTCTTGTTGGCTAGCCGTCGCCTTTAAACCATTTAAAGTACCTTTATCCAAATCAAAAACAATACGCTCACAACCCGAATACGTTAATTTCTCAGGCAAGCGCAAAGAGTCCAAAACGGCTGTATTTTTTTTCGGTTTTAGCTGCAAAGAGTCATAAATGCTTGTGCCATTAGGATTGTTTTCGCGTTCTTTTTGCATTTGCTCTACCGTCAGGTCTTTTTTATTGTCAGGTAAACGTAAAGACTCTAACACGCTGCTTTGTTTAGTCGATTGACTGTATTTATCTCGCCGACTTTCGGCCAATGCCACAAAACTACCATTGGGAAATTGTTTTAAATAAGCGCGGTAATCATTGGCATCGGTGGAGTTTTTAATTTCATCCCAAAATTGTTTGTCTGCACTGCTGTTTTGATTAATGGTCGTGCTGTTATCAATAATCACTGTACAGGCTTGGTCAGTTGGGCAAGGCACAAACACAAACGATTCGCGGCCTGTATCATTCATCCAAGCAGGCACTTGATTTTTACCTGCGGCTTTGGCCAGTTGTAAGGCTTTGGTTTTTACCGCAGGAAAAAACGCATCAGAGGAATAACCTTGTCTATTTTTATGACGATTGAGTTCTTCTATTGCCACACGAGTAAACACGCCATTACGGCTTTGATTATCGGTGGGCAGTTTATCGAGTGAGGTGCTGCCGTTGGAGGTGGCATAAATCACTTCAATTTGCTTGGAGAGGGGTTGGCTTGGTGTCGATTCTTCCACCACATCCGCACCCCGATTAATGACTTCATTACGACAGGCATCAATCATAAATAAAATCGAACACACATCAGGGTCAATTTTATTGCTAATGGTTTCGGCAATTTGTTTAAGGGCAACGGCGTTTTGTTGAATCGCCATTTTATTACCACGATTCGGTGCAGGCGTGTTACTGGCAATCAAATAACCTTCAGTGCTGCCGCCATCAGTGGGAATAGCTGCCCCATGTCCCGAATAGAAAAAAATCACACGGTCGTCAGGACGCAAATTTTGGCTAAATTGTTGTAAAGCTTGATTAAAGCGTTCGTTATTGACTTCGCCTTGTTCGTTACGCGTAATTAAGGTCGTTTCAAAACCTAAGTTTTGTAAGGTTTGCGCCATGTCTTCGGCATCATTACGCGAATTTTGCAGGCGACTCCAATAGTTATAATCTTTAATTCCCACCACAAGAGCTTTTTGTCCTGCGAGGGTTGTTTGTGACCCTAACAAACTTGTCATCACCAACAAGCTGCCAATTATTAGCCTGAACATTATTACAATCCTGTGCTGTACGGAATTTCTAATTTATACCATTGATTATTGTCGATGGTGTTGACTGTGCCATAAAGACGTTTGTCGTTTTGACTCATGTTAAGCGGTTTGGCATTGGTGTAAATATCTCGCCAATTAACATCACTGGCATTAGGGCAAGCAGGTAATTGGCTAATCTGAAATTGGGCAGGGGCAGACGGTAATTGGGTTTGCAGATTTTGCCAATCTTCGTTGCCATCACCGACATCTGCACCACGCGTGTCATTAGTGACTTGGCAAGGCAACACATACACCCATAAAGATTCGCGGGGCATGGTTGGTTTGATTCTAATTACTTCGATTTTTTTCTCACTGGGAATCGGGAATAACGCCACGTTTTGTGAGCTGCCATCTTTGGGTTTACCCACAATAAAGGTATCGCGTAATTGCACAGGATTGCCTGTATCTTGCGCACCCACAGCGACTAATCCTGTTTCGGTTAATAAAATCGACAATTTGACTTGGGTGTATTCTGTGCCTTGACTCGAAGACGATTTTTTCCACACTTGCGGTTGGCTTAAATCGGCTTCACTTGCAGGCATACGCGGCGGTTTAACCCATGCCCCCACAGCTACACCAAAAGCCATTTGATTATTGCTCGTTGTGTTGCTGGCGATGTTGGTGTTTGCGGTGTTGTTATTGGCTTGCAGGTTTTGTGAACAGTTGTCGCCACAATCCGCAGGAAGTAAGGGGTTCGCCATTGGCACACCCGTTTTTTGGCCAAACCAGTTATAAAATTTGTTCACCATATTGTCTAAAAGCGGTTTAGCCACAATGCCTAAAATCATCATTGGTAAACCTTTACTGCCATCATCAGTATTATTTTCTTCGGCGGCTAAAATGGGCGTACTATAAGCGAGTTGTAAGGTTAAAAGACTGGCAACACTGAGTTGTTTGATGGCGGACATGGTGTTCTTCCTGTGTACAATTTGGTCGATTGTACACAGAAAATTATCCAAAGAGATAGTAGGGCAGCCGTTGGGACTGCCTTTGAATATAGGGAGGCTTAATTCAACATAAATTGAATTTGCAATTCACCTACCAAGAAACCAAGAACAGCACCGACAGCAATTAATGACCATTCATCTTCTTTAAAGGCTGGACGTAACATACCTTCAAATTCTTCAGAGGTTAAACGCTGCATACGGTCAACTAAGGTATTACGCACATCCATTGCATCTTCTGCATAAGACTCCATGTGTTTCATAGTTTCTGGTAGGCGTTCTAAAATCTTTTCAGTCACCACATTTTTCATCTCAATATATTTTTGGCTACCTACTGCATAAACGACTAGAGGGCGAATTGAGCCGGTTTGTGCGTCGATCATTTCACGAACATTACGATGAATCAGCTCCATAATTCGATCAGATAATGCGCCTCTAAATAATTCTTCCATCATATTTGCGGGGGTGAGTAGTTGTTTAGAGATTAATGCTGCATAATCTCGAGCGACCTCTTGTTGACGTTTTAAAAATAAGCCGTGGAAGGTAAAGCCCATAATCTTTTTGGGTTGCATGGGTCTAAACATCATTTGTAAAGCAGCCCAGTCGCTAAAGAAGCCAACAAAACCACCAAAAGCAGGTAACATCCACGGTTGTTTAAACAACAACCAACAAACCATTTGAATTAAGCCAATACCAAAACCAAAATAAAAACCTGCATTACTAAAAAACTTAAATTCTTGGTGACCGACTTTTTGAAAAATCTCGTTAAGCATTTTACGATCTTTCATTAAGTTGCTAATCACCATGTGTTTAATATCAAAGTATTTATCTACATCACCTTGAATTTCACTCATAATATTCGCCACAACTTGTGGAGCTTCTGTTTGCATTTTTTTAATGATTTTTTGTCGAGCAAACTCAGGCATCATTTCCCATAAGCCCGGCTGATATTGCTGAGCCACAGCACGGGTAATTTCTTCGGCAGCAGCCGTCATTGGCCCTTCTATTTCTTTGGCAATACGATGTGGGTCTAAACGAGCAAATACTTCATTTGCAGTAATCAAGCGAGTACTCATTAACTCCACAGAGATAGTTGCCATTTTTTCGGCTTTACGTGGCACAATCCCTTGCCATCCAATTGGAATGCCAAAGATTTTAAATCCAATAAAGTCCATTGGCGCAAACATCATTCTTATGGCTACTACCTTTGTGACGTAACCAATAATGCCACTCACAAAAGGGATAGAAACATATAGAACCCAATTTTTCATAAAATCGGCAATCAGGTGGTCAAGCATAAAACATCCTTAATGCAAGGGTTAATTAGCAGTTAACAAATAGCTTCAAACAGCAAGAATATTGAGTTTAAACTATCCACATAAAATAACGGTTGGCAGTGTACTGATTCAACGCGTCTTTGTATTGTTTTTTACATGCCAAAGTGCAATCAAAACGGCGAATAGCTGCAATGTGGCCGTAACAAAAAATGTAATACCCATTCGCCAATCATCTTTTGCCAAATCACTCACTGATGCCAATAGCGATGCACCAATAATAGGAGCAATCACAATCATGATGCTATTAATGGCATTTAATGCACCTTGGGTTAAACCTTGTTCGCGTTCGCTACTGGCTTTAGAAATTACCGTGTTCAGTGCAGGATTGGCAGCAAACGACAAAAAATTTAATAAAATTAAGCCATAAAGCACATAGCTTTGAGTAGTTAAACCATAAGCTAAATTAATAATAGCTGACGATGCCATGCCAACAATGGCTAAACGCATTTCGCCAAAATAAGTTAATAAGCGACTCATTAGCACGCCTTGAGTTAAGGCAGAGGTAAAGCCTACTACAAATAAGGCTATACCATTTTGTTGTGGTGTCCAATTAAAACGTAATTCGGTGTATAAAACCCATGTATTTTGTAAAATAAATTGTGCTAGGGCAGAGCAAGCAAAAACAAAGACTAAAATACCTACACCTTTTAGCTGACCCAAATGTAGTAATGCACCAAAGGGGTTGGCTTTTTGCCATTGAATAGGATTACGCTTTTCGAGATTGAGTGATTCGGGTAAAACAAAATAGCCATATAACCAATTACATAACGATAAAGCCGCAGCAACAAAAAAAGGTAAATGTAAATTAATTGCTCCTAAACTGCCACCAATGACTGGGCCAAAAATAAAACCAATACCAAAAGCTGCACCAATTTTACCAAAAGCTTTGCCGCGTTCTTCGGGACTGGTTATGTCTGCAACATAAGCATTAGCCACTGAAAAAGTTGCGCCTGTTGCCCCACTCAAAACACGAGACAGCAATAAAATCGGTAAGGAATTCGACAAGGCAGTCATAATATGACTAATGCCTAGACCAAAAATAGAAATTAACAATACAGGTCGTCGACCATAACGATCACTTAACGCGCCTAATAGAGGGGTGCAAAAAAATTGCATAATGCCATAGGTAGCCGCTAATCCCCCAAACCAATAGGCTTGCATATGGTCAGAGTCAGTGAGTGAACCAATTAATGCAGGCAACACAGGAATCATCAAGCCAATGCCTAATACATCTAAAAAAATGGTCATTAAAATAAAGTTAAGACTGGCTTGACGTGGCTGCTTTAACATAAAGTCTTCCTGTATTGAGAAGGCGTTTGTTGTTTGCAGCGTTTAAACGCGTGTAAAAAATTCGATACTTCCGAATAACCTACACGAATAGCGATTTCTTCTAGGGTTAAACTCGGGATTTTTAGCAATTCTTCGGCAAGCGTCATACGTACTTCATCGGCCAATAAACGATACGAAACTTGTTCGACAGTTAAATGACGGCGTAGAGTACGTGAGCTCATACATAAATGCGAAGCGACTTGCTCCATGCTGGGCATGGCTTGGGGTTGTATTAATAAAAAATCACGGACTTTGGCAGCCACACCAGAACGTTGTTGTTGGCGACGTAACAGTTCTCGGCACTGTGCCTCACACATTGCGGCAGTATGAGGGTTACTTTGAGGAATAGGCAATTCTAAAAAGGCTTTAGCAAAGCTGACACCATGATAAGGTGCATTAAACTCTGGTGTCACCCCAAAAATTTGTTGATAAATTGAAATATCTTTGGGGGCAGAATAACGAAAACAAACATGTTTTAGTGGTGGACGATAATTAAATAACTCCTCCACCATGGTCATGATAGACGACATATCACGGTCTAATAAAAAATGCCGACATGAAGCAGGGATGGCTTTGTCATCTAGCATTAAGATAATGTCATCTTCATTTTCTTGTAAATGCACTTGGTTAAAAGCAAAAGTTAAATCCAAATAACGTAAACCGAGATTAATTGCATCGCGTAAAGTACGGCTATTGACTAAGGCAAAACCCCAAATACCAAAAGTGTTTAAATGGTAATAACGACCAGCTTCTAAGCCTAAATGATGGTCAGGGGCTTTATAGGCAGCTAAGATATTTTCTATTAATTGTAATTCTTGTTGAGCGGTGACTTGAGCAAAGGCATCGTTTAGTTGAGCAATAGAAATATGAGTATGACGTAAACATTCGGCTAAAGAAATGCCTTGATCTTCTGCTAATTGGCAGAGTACACGTATACTGGCTATATTACGTTGAGTTGGCCACACTATAGATTAGTTCCAATTTATCAATGGTGTCCGAATCTAACATAATTCTTAGCACTATAGTACGTTATTGTACGAAAAATATTTTTTCTATATGAGTACGCAGATGACAACATTACGCACAGAAATTGCCATTATTGGTTCTGGTTTTGGCGGCATTGGTATTGCCATTCAACTGCAAAAAGCGGGATTCAATGATTTTGTCTTGCTCGAAAAAGAGCAAGATGTGGGTGGTTGCTGGCGTGATAATAGTTATCCTGCCGCCGCGTGTGATGTGCCTTCGCATTTATATTCTTTTTCGTTTGAGCCTAAATTTGATTGGTCACGCAAATTTGCCCCACAAGCCGAGATTTATGCTTATATCCGTGATTGTGCGCAAAAGTATGGCTTAACTCCTAAAATTAAATTTAATCATGAAGTTTTAGGTGCGTATTTTGATCAACAACAACAGTTGTGGGTGATTGAAACCAAACAACAAACGGTATTGGCAAAAATCTTAATCAGTGGTTGTGGTCAGTTAAATCGTCCTGCTTATCCCAAATTAAAAGGCATTGAAAACTTTAAAGGCGAAAAGTTTCATTCGGCGCGTTGGCATCATGATTATGATTTAACGAATAAACGGGTGGCGGTGATTGGCACAGGTGCGAGTGCGATTCAATTTGTGCCAATCGTTGCTAAACAAGCCAAACAACTGACTTTATTTCAACGTTCTGCACCTTATGTGATTCCCAAGCCTGATCGTGCGTATAGCTCCATAGAACAGCAAATTTATGCCAAGTTACCTATGTTGCAAACGCTCAGTCGAGCAGCGATGTATAGTAATCATGAAATTCGTGCTTTAGCGTTTACCTCCTTACAAATAGCCATGAAACCATTTGAATGGCAATTTAAACGGCACTTACATAAAACGGTAAAAGACCCTGTTTTGCGCGCTAAGCTCACACCAGATTATCCTTTGGGTTGTAAACGTATTTTGATTTCTAATCATTATTATCAAGCTTTAGCACAAAAAAATGTTGAAGTAGAGACTGATAATATTGCCGAAGTAACCCAAACAGGTATTAAAACCAAAGATGGCAAAGAATATCCTGTAGATGCGATTATTTATGGTACAGGTTTTCAGGCAACTGACTTTTTAGCCCCCATGAAAATTACAGGCCGTGATGGTATTGATTTGAATGAAGCATGGCGCGATGGTGCAGAGGCATATTTGGGCATGACGGTACATGGTTTTCCTAATATGTTTTTATTGTATGGGCCAAATACTAATTTAGGCCATAATTCGATTTTGTATATGCTCGAAAGTCAATTTGCTTATATTTTGGATGCACTTAAACAAATGCGTCGTCAACAATGGCAAGCGGTTGAAGTAAAAGCACAAACACAATCTGTTTATAATCAATGGGTACAAGAGCAACTGAGTAATACCATTTGGGCAGCAGGTTGCCATAGTTGGTATAAAACTGAATCGGGCAAAAACACCAATAATTGGGTTGGCTTTACCTTGTTGTATCGTTATAAAACTCAACATTTTAATGCCCAAGATTATTTAACGCAGTCTAAGCCAGCTTTAGGGCGATTAACACCAGTTGCTGCTTGACTAAAGCCTAATCCTCGTTAGACTTTGTGGTTTTTATTACATAGGATTTGGGCAATGCCTAAATCCTAAAAAGTCTTTATGGATTAGGCCAACAATAATGAATAATATTTTAATCACAGGTGCAGCATCAGGCATTGGTAAAGCAACGGCTATTTTTTTTAAACGTAAAGGTTGGCAGGTTGGTTTATTAGATATTGATAGCGAAGCACTTGCTGACTTATCTGCGCAGCTTGAGGGAGCATGGTATTCAGCGGTTGATGTCACTGATTATACTCAAGTTCAACAAGCTATTAGTGATTTTGCTGCTCTGCATGATAGCCAATTGCGCGTGTTATTTAATTGTGCAGGTGTGTTGCACATGGGGCATTTTGAGCAACTCACGCCCGAACAACATCATAAAACCTTAGCCATTAATATTAATGGTTTGGTGAATGTCATTCATGCCGCCTTTCCCTTTTTGCGTCACACCGAAAATGCCCAAGTGATTAATATGAGTTCGGCTGCTGCCTTATATGGCGCACCACACATGGCCAGTTTTTCGGCTGCTAAATTTGCGGTACGTGGTTTGACCGAAGCCTTAAATTTAGAGTGGCGTGAGCACGAAATTTGGGTCAGTGATTTGATGCCTGCCTTTGTTAATACGCCACTTGTCCATGATAAAGATTTTGTTGCCCCGATCGTTGAGCGTTTGGGCGTAGATTTAATTGCTGAAGATGTTGCTTTGGCAGCATGGCAAGCCGTAAGTACTTATCGTGTCCATCACCCTGTTGGTTTGTCTTTTAAAGCCTTAATGTTAGTCAATAAATTTGCCCCTGCCAAAATTACCCGTCGCATGATGGCTTTTTTAAGTCGTTAAATGATGAATGCTTCTCGCTATGCACCATTATTATTGCAGGGCAGTTGGTTTAGTGGTATCTCAGCCGAATTACGTCAAGCTTTATTAGACCAAGCTAAAGTAATAGTATTTAGTGCTGGCCAAGAAATTTTTGCCTATGGTGATGAATCTCAAGGGATTTATGCGGTGGTTGAAGGCTGCGTGAGTGTCAGTCGTTGTCGTCAGGATGGCAAAGAAGCCTTATTAACCATTATTGACCCTGCCAATTGGTTTGGCGAAATTACCCTCTTTGATAAACAAAAGCGTACTCATCGAGCTTCATCTATTGGTGAAAGTACCTTGTTGTATATAGATGGACAGAGCTTAGAAAAAATACTGAGTGAACATCCGCAATATTGGCAAGAGTTTGGCTTGTTATTAACCCATAAAGTACGTTTTTTAATGGATATGGCAGAAGATTTAGCCTTATGTTCAACAGCGCAACGGGTGGCAAAACGTTTAGTATTAATTGCCGAAAATTATGGCATGTGGACACATCAAAGCAAACGCATGATTGATACCCCTCAAGAACAATTGGCGATGATGTTGTTTATGACCCGACAAACCATTAATCAGGTGTTAAAAGATTTAGCGCGCCAACAATTGATTAAATTGCATTATGGTGCGATTGAAATTTTGGACTTAGATGGCCTAAAAAAAATCTCACGCTAAATTTTGAAATTGTCAGAATTTTGACAGATTGTTGACTATGCTTATTTTATATTCTGCCCATATACAAGGCTATTAGAGGGTAAGCACATGTTTCCAATTAAATTAAACCAAGAGTGGACAGGCTTGATGGAACAATATCAACAAGACCATCAAGACCCACGTAATCAATTTTGTCACAAAATCGGTATTCCTTTAATTGCTGGCTCTTTACCTTTAGGCGCAACCATTATTGGCTTGCCATTGGCTGTACCTATGTTTACTGTCGGTTGGGGCTTTCAATTTGTTGGTCATTATTTTGAAGGCAAAAAACCATCTTTTGTTGAAGATCGTCGTCAATTATTGGTAGGCGTGATGTGGTGGACAAAAAAAGTAGGTTTAAAATTAGTTAAAACTGCCAATGAATAAACCTCGTAGGGGCAACCCTTGTGGTTGCCTTTTAGGATAAATATTGGCATTCAGGGTAGCCACAAGGGCTTACCCCTACATAAAATCAAAAATTGTGGTTACAACGGCAAATCCTGTTCCCACGGTGGATTGTCGCCCAACTCCTGACAAAGATGATCTAGTAACAGTCTGATTTTTTTAGGGACATGACGTGTTGGTGGATAAACCGCATAAATCGGTATAGGTTCTAATTCTAAGTGTGGCATGGCATTAATTAATTGACCTGTTCTTAATGCTTCAGCCACCATAAATAATGGTAAAACCGATAAACCTAATCCTGCAATGGCTGCATCTCGACTCATTTCACCATTATTTGCCGTAAATCTGCTTTTAATTTGTCCGCGTTGACTATCTTCGGTTAAAAAGCCCCACAATTGGCTGTCTTGGATATTGCTATAGCCAATATATTCATGGGCAAATAAATCCTCATTTAAAGCTTGTAAGTTGTGTTGTTGGGCATATTCTGGACTACAAACAACAACACGTTTACATAAACCTAGTTGTCGGGCTTTGAGTGACAAACCGGGTTCAGCACTGATGCGAATCGCAAGATCAAACTGTTCTTGAACAATATCAACACGTTTATCATCTAAATGTATGGCTACATGCAGTCGTGGATGTTTGCTAATAAATGGAAAAATCAATCGGCCTAAATACATAGTGCCAAAAGTAACAGGTGCAGCAATTCGCAACGAACCACATAAATTTTGATTACCTTCGGTCATTTCATCAACAGTCGCTTCTAGTTCTTGCAAAATATTGGATGCGCGCAAATGAAAAGCTTGGCCTTGTTCTGTTGGGGTAATACCACGTGTTGAGCGATGTAATAACGCCACGCCCAACATTTCCTCTAAACGTTTTAGACGTTTACTGACAATAGATTTTGATACTTCAAGGCGTTCGGCGGCTTGGGTTAAACTACCACTATCAACAATGGCTAAAAAGGTGGTGATGTCTTGCAGATTAAATGGATTCATGATGTTTGTTGTTCTAGTGGTTTTAATATCGCTAAAAACTAAAAAGCCTCTTTACGCTAGACTAACGTAAAGAGGCTTTTGGTAAAAGTCTTTTTAAAAGACCTCACCCTTCGACTCCGCTCAGGGAGCAGAGTCGTGGTAGCTGAGCGTAGTCGAAGCTACTCATTATCCAAGAACGAACGTAAATGTTCGGAGCGAGAAGGATGACGTAATTTACGCAACGCTTTGGCTTCAATTTGACGAATACGTTCGCGTGTTACATCAAATTGTTTACCCACTTCTTCTAAGGTGTGGTCGGTATTCATATCAATACCAAAACGCATTCTTAACACTTTTGCTTCGCGTGGTGTTAAGTTTGCCAACACTTCACGAGTGGCTTCACGTAAACCTTCAGCCGTTGCAGCATCAACAGGTGACGTCATGGTGGTGTCTTCAATAAAATCACCTAAATGCGAATCTTCATCATCACCAATCGGTGTTTCCATGGAGATAGGCTCTTTGGCAATTTTTAACACCTTACGCACTTTGTCTTCAGGCATATCTAAACGCTCGCCCAATTCTTCGGGTGAGGGTTCACGTCCCATTTCTTGTAACATTTGACGAGAAACACGGTTAATTTTGTTAATCGTTTCAATCATGTGTACAGGAATACGAATCGTACGTGCTTGGTCAGCAATCGAACGGGTAATCGCCTGACGAATCCACCATGTTGCATAAGTTGAGAACTTATAACCACGACGATATTCAAATTTATCAACCGCTTTCATCAAGCCAATGTTACCTTCTTGGATTAAGTCCAAGAATTGTAAACCACGGTTGGTGTACTTTTTGGCAATCGAGATAACCAAACGTAAGTTGGCTTCAACCATTTCTTTTTTGGCACGACGCGCTTTGGCTTCACCAATCGACATACGACGGTTGATGTCTTTGATTTCAGCAACACGCAAACCCAATTCTTGTTCTAAATCAATCAATTTTTGTTGAGCTTTAATAATATCATCACGATATTGTTGCAAACCAGTAGACCATGATTTATTGGTGGCAATTTGGCTATCAACCCAATCTAAATTAATTTCGTGACCGGGAAATTCGCTAATAAAGGTTTTACGATCCATTTTGGCGCGGCGAATACACAACACCATAATCGCTTTTTCTTGGGCGCGAACTGCATCTTGACCAGCACGTAATTCTTGACCAAAAAATTCAAACAAACGAGGTGTCAATTTAAACAACATAAACACATTGGCTAAATCGTTAATCGCTGCTTTGCCTTCGGCACTATAACGATCGTGGTTTTTTAATACCGCTAGCGTTTTTTGATATTGTTCGGTTAATTCAGCAAAACGTTGTCGTGCAATTTCGGGGTCTGGGCCAGATTCGCCTTCTTCCTCATCGTCACTGCTTTCACTTTCTTCGCTATCTAAATCAATATCGGCAGCTTTAACAGGTACTTCGGCTTCTGCATCTAAATCAAGTTCAGTTTCTTCAACCACTTCTGGAATAGAAGTGTCTTCGAGGTCTAAATAACCGACTAAAATTTCGGCTAAACGGCGTTCGCCAGTACCAACTCGGTCATAATCGGCTAAGACACTCGGTACAACGGTTGGCCAACAAGCCATGGAGTGTAATACATCACGTACGCCTTCTTCGATACGTTTGGCAATGGCAATTTCACCTTCGCGGGTTAACAACTCAACTGTACCCATTTCACGCATATACATACGCACTGGGTCAGTGGTGCGACCAGGTTCGTTTTCTACCGAAGTTAAAACGGCAATCGCATCAGCAGCAGCGACATCATCATCCGTGGCATCAGGTGTTTCATCAAGCGTTAAGTCGTCAGCCTCAGGCGCGCGCTCATGAACAGGAATACCCAAATCGGTGAGCATTTGAATAATGTCTTCAATTTGCTCGGTTTCGGTGATAGATTCGGGTAAAT
>ERZ650309.110-NODE-110-length-40166-cov-7.878687_pt1 | contig 40166 bp, 40 predicted proteins | sample MGYA00376245_ERZ650309 | MGnify/ENA primary metagenome ERZ650309 (study PRJEB26733, sample SAMN07839294) | wastewater metagenome | biome: urban; feature: wastewater treatment plant; material: waste water | place: USA: North Carolina | collected 2016-04-26 ... | reverse complement strand
CAACGTGCAAGCCAACAAGCCAAAGAGGTTGTGGCAGGTAGCAAACGTGTCAGAACGACAGGACAAATCAGCTAATGAATGCCTCTACAATTAATGAGATTTTTCGCCGTTTCCAACAACAAAATCCCAAACCGACCACCGAATTAGTCTACAACTCACCCTTTGAGTTATTGATTGCCGTGATTTTATCGGCTCAAGCCACTGATGTGAGTGTGAATAAAGCAACCGCCAAGCTGTACCCTATTGCCAATACGCCACAAAAGATTTTAGCGTTAGGTTTAGAAGGTTTAAAAAGTTATATCAAAACTATAGGTTTATATAACAGCAAAGCGGCTAACATTATGACCACTTGCCAAATATTAATAGACAAGCATCAAGGACAAGTGCCTCATCAGCGCGAAGATTTAGAAGCTTTAGCGGGTGTTGGTCGAAAAACCGCCAATGTGGTGTTAAATACTGCTTTTGGTGAGCCAACCATTGCGGTTGATACTCATATTTTTAGGGTGGCCAATCGTTTAGGCTTAGCTAACTCAAAAACAGTTGATGGCGTTGAAAAACAATTGTTAGCCAATGTGCCTAATCAATATAAATTAGATGCGCATCATTGGTTAATTTTGCATGGTCGTTATGTGTGTACGGCACGTAAACCGCAATGTGAGAGGTGTTTATTAGCAGATTTATGTCCATCTAAAACTTAACAGGATACTTTGCTAACTTACGTTGCAACGTACGACGATGCATATTTAATGCTCTCGCTGTTGCCGAAATATTGCCTTCATGCTCTTGTAAAACACGTTGAATATGTTCCCATTCTAATCGATCCACCGACAAAGGATTGTCATTCACTAACAAAGCTGAATCTCCTTCAATACGCAAAAAAGCCGCCATAATTTCATCAGCATTTGCAGGTTTTGCTAAATAATGTGTTGCGCCGAGTTTGATGGCTTCAACAGCCGTTGCAATACTTGCATAACCTGTTAATACCACCATTCGTGTTTGCTCATCTAAATCATGCAAATACTTCACTAATTCCAACCCTGACGCACCATTCATTTTTAGGTCAATCACTGCATATTCAGGTGTTTGAAGCGCAATTAACTCAATTGCTTGTTCAACACTTTCGGCTTGGATGACCTCGTAACCACGCTTGAGCATGGCTTTGGCTAACACTTGTCTAAAAATATGATCATCATCAACAATCAGTAACAATGGTAAATTATCCAAGATGAATCACTCGCTGATAAATGGGTAAAACAATTTGTGCAACCACACCGCCACCCTGTCGGTGAGTAAAGTTCATTTCTCCACCCAATCTTTCTAAAGTTGCATTGGCTAATAACAAACCAATACCCATTCCTTGTTGACCTTTGGTTGAAATTCTATTTTGTCCTAATGAGGTCAATATCTCATCAGACATACCTAAACCTTTATCAATCACATTAATATAAACACGTGAGCTATCAATATAAGCCGTTAATTCAACATAATCAGGCGAGGCATCTGCGGCATTATTTAATAAATTTAATATCGCTTGTTCTAAAGTCGCATCTGTTGCCACTAGAATATCTGTTAACCCACCAAAATCGGCATGTTTAATCTGAATAGTTGGTCTTAATAATTGAAATTTATCTAAGACAAGCTCTAATAATTTACTTAAAGATAATAAGTCAAATTGTTGATTTTTGGCTTGCTCAATACGTTGTGTCATCTGTGTCAAAATTTGTTTACATTGATTGACCTGCTGACACAATAACTCCATATCAGGCTTGAGAGGCTCTGCTACTTCACTTTTCAACTCATGAGCCAATACCGTAATTGTAGCTAGTGGTGTACCTAGCTCGTGTGCTGTCCCAGCCGCCAAGGTTCCTAATGCTAAAATTTGTTCTTGGCGATGTTGGATTTCTTGTATTTTTGCCATTTTTTGTTGTGAATGTTTGACTTGATAGGCCAAATAGGCAATAAAAGATACGATTAATACAGCACTTAACACAAAACATATCCACATTGCCAATACATACCCATTAATTGCTAAGGGAAGTTTTTGTGAGATGTTTTCGAGTGGTACATAATCGAACATCAGCCTAGTAAATAAAAACACACTCAATAAAAATAAAGCCATGGTATAACCCACAGGCAACATGGCTGCACCAATCACTAAGGGCAATAAAAACAAAAAGATAAATGGATTTTGTGCGCCACCCGTAAAATACAATAAGGTTGCTAAGGCCAACATATCTATGGTTAACTGAATCGCGATAAAGTCATCGGTATCTTTATTAGGATGTGTTTTGAGGTAATACGCTAAATGAATATTGGCTGCCACTAAAACCGACAAGGTGAGGATCAAGGGCAATAGCGGTAAACTGAGTTGCAGAAAAAAATGCACTAGGCCAATGGTGATGCTTTGGCCTAGTATGGCTAAACAGCGTAAATAAAATAAATAATTTTGTCTCACCTGTTTTATTTACCTGTTGGATGTCCAGCCTCTTCAATCGCCTGTTTAACTTGAGGCGGCATATAGTTTTCATCATGTTTAGCCAAAACTTCTTCAGCTTCTACACGACCGTTTTTAAAATAGCCATTAGCCACAATGCCCTGACCTTCTTTAAATAAATCAGGCAGAATTCCTGTATAAGTTACAGGCACTTGCTTTTTTAAATCACTGATCATAAAAGTGACTGCTAAGGAACTAGGGTCTCGAACAACCGTTCCTTTTACTACTAAACCACCTGCCTGAATACGTTGACCATCAGGTGCTTCACCATTTGCCAACTGACTTGGCGTATAAAACAAATTGATATTTTGACGCATGGCATACATTGCTAAGCCAATTGCCACACCAATCCCTAGTACCAACGAAATAATTAACACCAATTTACGTTGACGTTTAGGATTCATGCTGTTGACCTCGTTTTAACTGTTGAATCTGCTCTTTAAAAAAACGCTGACGCTGTGCTTTGGCTTGCCATACCAAATAGAGAATCGCACTAAAGGTTAAGGCATAGCACGACCATACATAAATGCCATGATTACCCATCGCCCAAAATTCAGCTAAAGAATTAAACGCCACGTTGCCCCCCTCTACCTGCCTCTGCTTTGACTAACTCTTTGACCCATTGACTACGACGCTCACGCTCTAAAATCACATTTCGGGTGCGTAAAATAGTTAATAATCCAAATAAACTATAAAATCCTAAAATCATGACTAATAATGGCATCCACATTTCTGGCGGCATTTTAGGCTTTTGGGTCACGGTAAATGTTGCACCTTGATGCAAGGTATTCCACCAAACAACCGAATATTTAATAATGGGTAAGTTAATCACGCCTACTACCGATAAAATGGCAGCCGCTTTTGCACCTGTTGAACTACTTTCATAGGCGTTATACAGTGCAATTACACCCATATATAAAAACAATAAAATTAGCATAGAAGTTAAACGGGCATCCCATACCCAATAAGTTCCCCATGTCGGTTTGCCCCAAATTGCCCCTGTCATTAGTGCTAAAAAACAAAAAACAGCACCAACTGGGGCAACAGCTCGCGCCACCATCTCGGCGGTTTTTACTTTCCAAACTAAACTAATCACGCCACAAATACCTAACAAAAAATAGGCACTCATGGCTAAACTTGCTGAAGGCACATGAATAAAAATAATGCGATAACTATTACCTTGTAGATAATCTGTAGGCGCAAAGGCTAAACCCCATACTGTACCCACCGCAATCAACAATCCTGCTAACACACTTAACCACGGAATAAATCGCTCACTAATACTATAAAAATATTTTGGGCTAACGGTTTGTTCAAATAATTGCCACCAACGTTTTAAAAAAAACATGCGCTAACCTCCCACGGCTAAACGTAAAGCCGCCGCAACGGCCAAGGGACTTAATGTTAAAGCTAAAACCAAAAACGCCCCTAACAAGGCTAAATAACCACCAATTGGTAAACCATTCAACGCCGCTTGGACAGCAGCGGTGGCAAAAATTAACACAGGAATATGTAAAGGCAAGGTGAGTAACGGAATTAATACACCACCACGTTTTAAAGAGACGGTTAATGCCGCGCCTATCGAACTGATTAGACTCAAGGTTGGCGTACCTATTAATAAGGTAATAAATAAAGCCCAAGCCGCATCGTTGGGCAAATGCAACAATAAAGCAGCAATGGGACTTAATACCGTTAAACAAGCTCCTGTTTGTAGCCAATGGGCAATCACTTTAGCTAATACCACTAAGGGCAATGGTGCAGGTGATACTAATAATTGTTCTAAACTACCATCATCATAATCTTGACGAAATAAACTATCCATCGACAATAATACCGCCAATAACGCGGCAATCCATACCACGCCTCCTGCCATTGCTGCCAATTTTGTAGGGGTAGAACTAATCGCTAAAGGAAATAAAGTAATCACCATTAAAAAGAAACTTAATGGATTAAGCCATTCGCCACCTTGTCGAGAGACCAATTTGAGATCACGCTGAATCACAGCCCATAAAGACGGCCACATTATTAGTAGCCCTCCTGTACACGATATTGTGCTAAATCTAAATGTTTAAGTGGAAAGTTTGGCTCAAATACATGATGAGTAGTCAACAATACCATGCCTCCTTGTTGAGCATGATCTACTAACCATTGCTCTAAGGATTGCACACCAGCCAAATCAATGGCAGTAAACGGCTCGTCTAAAACCCATAACTTCGCTTGTTGCAAAAATAAACGTGCTAAAGCAACACGGCGTTTTTGGCCAGCAGATAAACGCGCAATGGGTACATCTTCATAACCATATAAACCAACTTTTTTTAGGGCTTGTTCTATATCTGCCAAAGAAATGAATTTTTGATGCAGTTGCGCTAAAAACTGTAAATTTTCAACAGCCGTTAATAAGGGTTTTAAACCCAATAAATGGCCAACAAAAGCAACATTTTGCTTAAATACGGAAGGATTATCTTGAATATTTTCGCCTTGCCAATAAATAGCCCCTGATTCAAATGGAGCCAAGCCCATTAGACCATTTAGCAAGGTTGTTTTACCAGTTCCATTAGCACCAACTACTTGCATGATTTCGCCAGCTTGTAATTGAAAATCGAGTTTAGCAAATAAAACTCGATCATCTCGTACTGCACATAAATCAGAAACAGTGAGCAATTGACGCACCACGCACAATAAAAATTTTGTTGATTATACCATTAAAGACTAATCTTCATAACGTCCCATCATTTGTTGCAGGGCAATTTGTCTTTCCATTTGTTTACGCTCATCTTCAATTAATTGACGTGCCACAAACAAAATTAATTGCCGTAACCAACGATGGGCAGGATGATGATGTAGCAACGGACACCATGCCATTTTTAATTCAAACTCTGGCACATAAAATGGCGGTTCTTTAATCACTAAACGCGGATTAGTGGCTTGTAATTTAGCCACACGACTGGGTAAAGTGGCGATTAAATCTGCATTTGCTGCCAATAAAGCAGGCATTTGATAGTGCCTTGTAAAAATACTGATTTTACGTTTTTTACCTAAACGTGCTAAAGCTTGGTCAATCCAACCTAAACCACCCGATTTATCAGGATTAACACCAAAGCCTACGCCCATACCTGTTTTACTCACCCAAATATGTTGCGCTTCTAGGTAAGTTTTTAAATTAAAATGGTCAACAATCGGGCTATCGCAATGCAATAAGCAGCTAAAGCTATCACGCCAAACGAGAACTTGGTGGAAACTTTGTGGAATCTCATTAAAACGATTGATCGCTAAATCAACTTTACCCTGCTCCATATCTCGATAAGACACATCAGAAGGCGTTAAAAAATCTAAAACCACATTCGGGGCTTCGGAGCGCATCGCTTTGACTAAAGCAGGAATCAAGGTCGCCTCAGCATAATCAGAGGCCATAATTCTAAACACACGCGCACTGCTTAAAGGTCTAAACTCCGTTCGTGGCTCTAAAATTTGTCCTAAATCACTCAATACTTCTCTAATGCGCGGCTGTAATTCTAAAGCACGCTCGGTTGCAGTCATGCCCTCACTAGAGCGAATTAATAAAGGATCATTAAACAATACCCTTAAACGTCGCAAAATATTGGACATAGCTGGTTGAGTGACACCTAGCTGCTCAGCCGCACGGGTTACATTCTTTTCACGAAGCAAAACATCTAAATGCGTGAGCAAATTTAAGTCAACGCGCTCGAGATTCATAAAATAAATACCGAAGATTAATCTGATAAATTAGCTAAATTATGCCATAAACTTTACACTTGCAACATCCAAAAATAGGTCTTTTGTCAAAGACTTGTTTATCCCTCAACCTAAAACATAGGAAGGCATTTATGGCGACTTATCAATCTGCTCTTGAGCATGTTCGTGCCGTTAAAGCAAAATTAGGCAATACTTGGGGCGCAATTCATCCAGAAGATGCAGCGCGTATGATTATTCAAAACCGTTTCCCAACAGGTTTAGAAATCGCTAAGTACACTGCTGCTATTATGCGTAAAGATATGGCTGCATACGATGCTGACAGCAGCAAATATACCCAGTCTTTAGGTTGCTGGCATGGTTTTGTTGCGCAACAAAAAATGATTGCCAACAAAAAATACTTCGGTACTACTGAACGTAAATACATCTACTTATCAGGTTGGATGGTTGCTGCATTACGCTCTGAGTTTGGCCCATTGCCAGACCAATCTATGCACGAAAAAACCGCTGTGCCAAAATTAATCGAAGAAATCTACACCTTCTTACGTCAAGCTGACGCAAAAGAATTAAACGATTTATTCCGTGCTTTACAAAAAGCTGAAGATGCGGGTGATGCTGCTAAAGCTGCTGAAGTGACTGCTAAAATCGACAACTACGAAAGCCACGTTGTGCCAATCATTGCCGACATCGACGCTGGTTTCGGTAACGAAGAAGCTACTTACTTATTAGCTAAGAAAATCATTCAAGCGGGTGCTTGTGCTATTCAAATCGAAAACCAAGTATCTGATGCTAAGCAATGTGGTCACCAAGCTGGTAAAGTAACTGTTCCACACGAAGACTTCTTATCTAAGATCAATGCTGTTCGTTTCGCATTCTTAGAATTAGGCGTTGACGAAGGTGTTATCGTTGCACGTACTGACTCTGAAGGTGCTGACTTAACTCAGAAGATCCCAGTTGTTAAGAAAGCTGGCGACATCGCTTCTCAATACATCAGCTACTTAGATACTAAAGAAATTGATATCTCTGAAGCTCAAGACGATGAAGTGTTGATTAAACGTAACGGTAAATTACACCGTCCAACACGTTTAGCTTCTGGCTTGTTCCAATTCCGCGAAGGTACACAAATCGACCGCGTGGTTTTAGACTGTATCAGCAGCTTACAAAACGGCGCAGACATGTTGTGGATCGAAACACCAACACCAAACGTTAGCGAAATCGCTCACATGGTTAACCGCGTGAAAGAAGTTATTCCTAACGCTAAGTTAGTTTATAACAACAGCCCATCTTTCAACTGGACTTTAAACTTCCGTCAACAAGCTTATGACCGTTGGGTTAAAGAAGGTAAAGACGTTTCTGCATACGATCGCGCTAAGTTAATGGACGCTAAGTATGACAACACAGAATTGTCTGCTGACGCTGATGAAAAAATCCGTACGTTCCAAGCTGACGCTGCTCGTGAAGCTGGTGTATTCCACCACCTCATCACTTTACCAACCTACCACACCACTGCATTACATATGCACGAGTTGTCTAAAGGTTACTTCGGTGAAATGGGTATGTTGGCTTATGTTGCTGGCGTACAACGTAAAGAAATCCGTGAAGGTGTTTCTTGCGTTAAGCACCAAGCAATGGCTGGTTCTGACATCGGTGACGATCACAAAGAGATTTTCTCTGGTGACAACGCATTGAAAGCTGGTGGTACTGCCAACACTATGGGTCAATTCTCTTAATAATATGACTGACGCATCGTGTCAGTCTAATAAGAGCCAATTGATTTAGAAAAACCCCGCAAATGCGGGGTTTTTTGTTATTGACTATAAACCTGCTAATTTTAAGCGATTCGCATGACTACGATAAACAGATTTAGGATCAGTAGAAAAAATATCTCTCAAACCAAACATCAAATTAACTTCATCTAAATGATTCATCGAATAATCGTCGCGCAATACAACACCTAAATGACTACTACATTGACTCACCAAACCATCATTAGCCGTACTGATAAATAAACCTGTTGCACCTACTAAAGCATCTGTTGGGTCTAAAACATTTGTTAAACGTTTTGTGCCACTCCATGAATAATATTTAACACCATTAACCGTTGCAGCACCTTGACCACATGCAGTTGTTGGCACAGCTTGAGGAAATTTTACAGTAAAAGCTGCAGACCCCTTAGTTGATAATGAGGCAATACTATTTTTGGCACTTTGATTAAAGCTACCAGCCCCATTAAACAATTCGATTATCCCTGCTAACGCATTTAATGCACCATAAGCAACAGGACTTAATACACCTGTTTGTGTCACTAAATCGGCAACAGGAGAGCCTTTGACTGGGCTACCAATGGCAGTCACAGAAGCAACTTTACTAGGCATCAAACCTGCAACATAGCGCACAGAATGTCCTCCATGACTATGCCCCATCAGGTTAACTTTTGCAGCACCTGTAATTGCTAATACATCTTGAACTTGCTTTAAAAACTGTTCACCCCTAACTTCAGAACTTTCTAAAGCAGCCACTTGCGTCACATAGACTTTTGCCCCATTGGCCTGTAAATCAGAAGGAATTTGATACCAATAATCAACAACGCCTCCTAATAAACTTTTAAAACCAAACATACCATGCGCTAAGACAATAGGATATTTAGTTTGACTATAAGTAGCAGCAATTGCACCCTGTGTTACTAACGATGTTGATAAGGCAACAACTAGACTAGCAAAAATCTTTTGTTGAGTTTTCATATTGTGGTGTCCCATTTTTATTGTCAATTGCGTTATTAGCTACGCAAAATTATTTTTGTTTTCGCCAAGCAATCAATTGCTTGAGTGACTAAATAATAGACGCTTTATTTTCCGATGAAAAGCATTTTTTTAACGACAAATGGTTTTCATCTATCAAAAAATTAAAAAATTGGCTGCATTATTGATTTTTCCTGTCATGATTTTGTTTTAAACTGCCAAAACCGACAAAGTTAGCTTGATAGAATTGCTTGTTTTTTATATAGCTTTTTTTGAATTAGTTCTCAATTTTTGGCCAACAGGTTTGATTCAAACAACGCTGGAAAATCATTTTTAAATTTGTAACAAATTATATTATTGGCAATGTTTTTTCTCTGAAAACGGTCATTTTTGCCTTGAGTAGACTTGTTTTTATGAACTGATTGTCCTAGTATCAAAACCTGTTGAATAAAACAACAATAATCTAACAACTTAAAAGACTAAACTCATAAAGCAAGCCATTATCTATTTGTATTGATATATTAAATAAGCTATTTATTCACTCAAAACATAGCTTTTCTCTGCTGTACTGATTAGCCGTTTAAGTTATTAATGATGGATATTCTTTATGGCCTTCTCTTCAATCGTTACTTTCTTTAATCGCCATGTAAGCTTGTTGGGCAAAACATTGGCTCTTGGCTTATTATCTACTAGCCTATATGCAGGTGATATTTTATCTATAGCCAATGATTTAAACCCCAATGAAGATGGTCTTCCTCCTCCTTTAGAAAAACCACTGGATGTTTCTGTGTGCTTTTTTGATATGCAGGGCAAAAATGGTGATTTTTATAGTAAAGCAAAAGATTTAGCTTTAATTGCCAAACGTTGGAATGTCATTGCCAATATTAAAGTGTTTACTGATGAACGTGTTGCAGCCGAAAATTTTAAGGCTGGCCAATGTGATGCAGCAGGGATTTCAACCATGCGCGCACGGCAATTTAATTTATTTATGGGCAGTATTGAAGCTGTGGGTGGGATCACTACTTATGAGCAATTACGTTTATTATTGCGTATTTTACTAGATCCTAAAATCTCGCAATTAACTATTACTGAGCCATATCAAATTTTAGGCGTATTACCAGTGGGCGGCACATACATTCATGTTCGTGATCGTATGATTAACTCTGTCGAAAAAGCAGCAGGTAAAAAAATTGCCGTATTAGATTGGGATAAATCGCAAACTGAAATAGTTAATAAAATTGGCGCACATCCCGTTCCCTCTAATTTATCTAACTTTGCAAGCAAATTTAATAATGGCCAAGTTGATATTATTGTTGCTCCCGCATTAGTTTATAGACCTTTTGAATTAAATCGAGGTTTAGGCGAAACAGGTGGTATTTATCGTTTACCCTTAACACAAATGACCGCTAGTTTTGTCATTAATCGTGCCAAAATCAAACAAAAACTTCCAGATTTAGATGAAAAACTTGTTGCATTCAGAACAATAGCCGATAAATTTATTGATCAAATTTTAACACAAACTTACCAATGGATTGATCGAGAAGAAGCTGCAATTCCAAGTAAATATTGGTTAACAATTGATCCAGATAATGAACAAAAATACTGGAACATGCTAAAAACTGCGCGTATTGAAATGACTAAACAAGGTTATTACGACCCTAAAATGATTAGTATTTTAAAACGAGTACGCTGCAAAACTAATCCAGAACGCGCTGAATGTAGTCAAACCGACGAATAGTTTTATTAACATGACATTTGACACTGATCTATTGAAAAACCATTGATTACACTAATGTAAACAATAATGAGCATTAAATGTCATGTTAAAATTCTTACAAAAAATGATATTAGCTGTCTGCTGTTGGGTACTAATAACAACCACTAGCCATGCAACAGAAGTTATGACTTTTGGTCAAGCATTAAAACCCGGTGAAAATGGTCTTCCTCCTCCTTTAGAAAAACCACTTTATATTTCCGTTTGTTTATTTGATATTTTAGGGAAAAATGGCGACATTTATAGTCGTGCTAAAGATTTAACCTTGCTTGCACGCCGTTGGAACGTATTTGTTGATATACAAGTTTTTACCGATGAACGTATCACAGCCGAGAATTTTAAAGCAGGTCAATGTGATGCAGCAGGAATTTCTACCCTACGTGCGCGTCAATTTAATCAATTTATTGGCAGTATTGATGCTGTAGGGGCTGTGCCTTCTTATGCTCATATGCGTACAGTGTTACACACTTTGCTTGAGCCAAAAGTTATTCCTTTATCTATTACCGAGCCTTATCAAATTGTTGGTGTTATGCCAATTGGCGCGCTCTATGTCATGGTACGCGACCGCTCAATTAACTCCATTGAAAAAGCAGCAGGTAAAAAAATTGCTGTTTTGGATTGGGATAAATCTCAAGCCAAAATGGTACAAAAATTAGGTGCTCAACCTGTCGCCTCAGATATTACTAACTTTGCAGGTAAATTTAACAATGGCCAAGTAGATATTATTGCTGCACCAGCTATTGCTTTTAAAGCGATGGAACTTTATCGCGGTTTAGGTGATACAGGAGCAATTTATAATTTTCCTTTAGCTCAAATCACAGGAAGCTTAGTCATTAATCGCGAAAAAATCCGTGCCAAGTTACCTGATCTAGATCAAAAAATTATGAGTTTGCGTGAAGTTGGTGTACAGTTTTTGGATAAAGTCCTTGACCAAATGTTTGCTTTTATTGATAAAGAGGAAGCGGCCATTCCTGCTAAATATTGGATGAAAATTCCAGAACAGGATTATGCCAAATATAACCAAATGATGCGTGAAGCTCGTATTTTGATGACCAAAGATGGCGTATATGATCCACGAATGATGAAATTATTAAAAAAAGTACGTTGCAAACATGAACCGAGTTTAGCGGAGTGTTCAACAAATGATGAATAGTTATTGATAATAAAAAAGAAAAACATTTCAAAACAGCCAATGTGCTGTTTTGTTATTTTTTTATAATCATAGATTGATAACAATTATTTTACTTACTAACAACCAGAGAAGCGTAATATGAAAAAAAATCTTGTTTTGGCCTCAACCGTACTTAGTACGCTGGTTAGCTCTTGGGCAATAGCAGCACCTACCAATGCTGAATTTCCTCAAACTGTCAAAATGAAATTTTGTATTTTTGATATTGCAGGCACTAAAGGTGATGCCTACACCTATGCCAAAGATTTGGTCTTAGAAGCTAAAAAGTGGAATTTAGATGTTGATTTAAAAGTTTATACTGATGAACGTGTCGCTGCTGAAGATTTTAAAGCAGGTCAATGTGAAGGTGTAGCTATTTCGACTATGCGTGCTAAACAATTTAACTTCTTTATTGGCAGTGTTGATTCACCTGGCTCTTTACCCACCTTCAAACACGTACGTGAATTAGTTAACACCTTAGCAAACCCTAAATTAAATAATTTAACAATCAATGGCCCCTATCAAGTTGCTGCCTTAATTCCTTTAGGTGGTGCTTATGTTTTTGTGAATGACAAAAAAATTAACTCTGTCGAAAAAGCGGCTGGAAAAAAAGTTGCCGTATTAGACTTCGATAAAGCTCAAGCAAAAATTGTGCAAAAACTAGGTGCTCAACCTGTTGCCTCAGATATTACTAACTTTGCAGGCAAATTTAACAATGGTCAAGTAGATATTATTGGTGCACCTGCGGTTGCCTTCCGTCCTTTAGAGTTATACCGTGGATTGGGTGAAAACGGTGCAATTTTCCGCTTTCCATTAGTACAAGTCACCGCTTCTATTTTAATCAATCGTGAAAAATACAAAGATATTCCTGATTTTGACCAACGTATCATTAAAATGCGTCAGTTTGCTGCAACCAAAATGGATATGGTCGAAAAGCTTGTTGCTAAAAGTGAAGCAGATATTCCAGCAAAATATTGGTTAGACTTAACGCCTGCTGATAAAGAAAAATATACTGCACTGATGCGCGAAGCACGTATCAGTATGACCAAAGAAGGCTTTTATGATGCTAAAATGATGGTGTTATTAAAGAAAATTCGCTGTAAGTTTGAACCTACACTTGCTGAGTGTTCAACTAAAGACGAGACATAACACTCAATCAATCCCCTCTAATTAGAGGGGATTTTATTGAACAACTTCCTAAAACAACCTATTTAATCCATTTAATGCCGCAACACGATACGCTTCAGCCATTGTCGGATAATTAAAGGTTGTATTGGCAAAATATTGCAAGGTATTCCCACCATTCTTTTGTTGCATAATTGCTTGTCCAATATGAACAATTTCTGCTGCATTGTTACCAAAACAATGAATCCCCAAAATCTCTAATGTCTCGCGATGAAAAAGTATTTTTAACATCCCTACTGTTTCACCCGTAATTTGTGCACGCGCTAAATGTCTAAAAAAAGCCTGACCAACCTCATAAGGTACTTGTTCTTCAGTCAGTTGCTTTTCGGTTTTACCTAATGATGAAATTTCTGGAATGGTATAAATACCCGTTGGTACGTCTTCAACATGAGGCGTGTCTTTTAAGCCCAAAATATGCGCAGCAGCACAACGTCCTTGATCGTAAGCCGCTGAAGCTAACGACGGCCAACCAATCACATCGCCTGCTGCAAATATATTAGAAATAGAGGTTCGATATTGTTTATCGACCGCTATTTGACCACGACTATTAGCATTTACGCCAATTTGATCTAAAGCTAAATTGTCAGTATTTCCTGTGCGCCCATTACACCATAAAATAGCATCTGCTTTAATCTTTTTGCCTGATTTTAAATGCAAAACTACATAATCATCAAAAGTTTCAACATAATCATATTGCTCTTGATGACGAATTAACACCCCCAATTCACGCAAATAATAAGACAGCGCATCGGCAATTTCATCATCTAAATACGATAATAACTGCTGCTGAGTATTAATCAGATCAACCTTGTAACCTAAACCAACAAATATACTCGCGTATTCACAACCAATAACGCCTGCACCATAAATAATCAATTTATGAACGGGGTAATTTAATGTCAAAATTTTATCACTGTCAAAAATACGAGGATGCGAAAAATCAATATCTGTAGGATGATAAGGGCGACTTCCTGTGGCTAATACCGCGTTTTCAAAGGTCAAAATCTCATGACCACCTTCAATTGTCGTCACTTTTAAGGTATGTTCATCGACAAATTGCGCTTGACCAAAATACATATCAACACGATTTCGATCATAAAAACGGGTATGTACCTCTACTTGTTGTTCAATAATTTTATGTGCACGTGCCAATACTTGTGATAATGGAACATTACGCAACTCTCCTACACGTTGAAACATCGAGTCACGTTGATATCTCATAATATTAAAAACCGTTTGACGCAACGCTTTAGATGGAATTGTGCCGACATGAGTACAATTACCACCTACTTGTGGACGTGCATCTATCACAGCAACTTTTTTGCCTTCTTTAGTGAGTTTCATTGCCGCCCCTTCACCTGCTGGGCCAGCTCCAACAACGATTACATCATAATCATAAGACATTATTTGTCTCCCTTTTAAAAATATCAGTCACCCATAAAATGGGTATATTTATTTAAAATACAATAACTAATTGAATTTAATAAATTTTTGTTAATTAACTCATATAAAATTATTAAATATTGATAAATTATGCCATTTACTGTCTAACAGTAGGACAACATAAAATCAATTTGTCACAAAACAATGCTAAATTATCTGTACTAATGAGTACACATTAGTTTTTCAAGTGAGGTACGAATTATGGTACGTTTATCAACGACTAAATACGTAACAGGACTTGCGTTAATTAGCTCCTTATATACAGCAAATGTGTTTGCTGCTCCACTTAATCCGCTAAGTAAACCACTAAATATGACTTTTTGCGTTTATGATGTGGCAGGTAATGGCGGCGATTTATACCGCTACGCAAAAGACTTGTCTTTGTTTGCTCAAAAATGGAATGTCAACGCTAAAATTAGAGCCTATACCGATGAACGGGTGATTGCCGAAGATTTTAAAGCAAATCAATGTGATGGTATTGCTGTTAGCACATTACGTGCTAAACAATTTAATAATTTTGTTGGAAGTATTGACTCTATTGGTTCTGCACCAAGCTATCGACATATTAAAGAATTAGTCAGCACCTTTAATCACCCTAAAATTGCACCGCTCACCATACAAGGTGATTATCAAGTTGTTACTGTGATGCCTTTAGGGGCAAGCTATGTCATGGTCAATAATCGACATATTGACTCGGTAGAAAAAGCGACTGGTAAAAAAGTAGCTGTGATTGAGACCGATAAAGCTCACAGTAAATTAGTCCATTTATTAGGTGCTCAAGCAATTAATACGGATTTTTATAATTTTGCAAATTTATTTAATAATGGCCAAGTAGATATTATTACTGCTCCTGCGATTGCTTTTAAACCCTTAGAGTTGTCTAAAGGTTTAAGTTATTATGGTGGTATTTATCGTTTACCGATTATGCAAATGACGGGTACAGTTTTAATTAATCGAACTAATCTCGCTAAACAAATTCCAGATTTAGATTTACGTTTAGAGCGAATTCGTCAATATGCTTTAGGTGAAATGGACAAAACGATTGCCTATATCGAGAAAACAGAAAAAGCTATTCCACAACAATATTGGTTGGATTTATCTGACGCCGAAAAAAATCGTTATATCACCATGATGCGCGAAGCACGTAACCATCTAACCAAAGAAGGCTATTACGATGAACGCATGATGAATTTAATGAAAAAAGTACGCTGCAAAATCAGTCCATCTGACAGTGAATGTGGCGTTTAAATGACTTGAGACTTGAGCGATATTTGCGATTAAAAGTGTCAGTCCTCTCTTTTAAAGGCAGTGTTTTGTTAAACACTGCTTTTGTTCACATAAGATTACGTTCTTCATAACTATCTTTTGTTAGCATAGACCCGTTTTTTGGTTTACAACTAGATGGGATGCCAGCAATGTTTTTAGTTGATTTTATCTTACATATTGACCAACATTTGGCCGAGTTTGTTGCCAATTATGGAATATGGATTTATGCCATTCTGTTTTTAATTGTCTTTGTAGAAACTGGCCTAGTGGTGATGCCTTTTTTACCTGGTGATAGCTTGTTATTTGCCGCAGGAGCATTAGCAGCTATTGGGCAAATGGATCCATTTTTATTAGGCCTAGTCATTTTTACAGCAGCAGCTTTAGGAGACACCAGTAATTATCATATTGGTAAATATTTTGGGCGCGGATTGATAGAAAAATACAAATTAATTAATATGGATTATTTACATCAAACTGAACGATATTTTGAAAAACACGGTGGCAAAACCGTCATTTTTGCTCGTTTTGTCCCGATTGTTCGCACCTTTACACCTTTTGTTTCAGGTATGGGTGCAATGCCATTTAAACGGTTTATCAGTTTTAGTATGTTTGGTTCTTTGTGTTGGATTTTGACTTTTGTACCCTTAGGTTATTTTTTTGGCAGCCAACCCATTGTTAAAGAGAATTTCACATTAGTTATTTTTGGCATTATTGGTATTAGTTTTGCGCCAATTGTTTTTCAAGCAATCAAAGCTAAACTCAATAAAAACGCCACAGCCTAATAACTACCGTCATAAAAAAACCACCAAATTTGGTGGTTTTTTTATTTAGTAGTCTGTTTTTATAAGGCATACATTTTGTCTAAGTATTCCAAAATATCTTTAGACTCAAACATTTCTATATTGTTATTAGGATCGATCAAAAAAGGCACCTGTACACGACCTTTTGTTGTTAACAACTCTGCTCGTTTGCTATTAGGTATAGGATGATACTCCCCTAAATGAAACCGAAAAGTTGCTGGCCCAACATCTGCTAACTGTTGTTTCCCTAAATTAATTAAACGATATGGCAACTGCAATTCACATAATTTTTCACGAACAGGCCGTGAGTATGGACTAGATTCAAAACTATATAAGATGAGTGGTTGAGCAGCTGATTTTGCAGGTTTTGCCTGTAATGCCGTTATTCTTAAACGCGCAAAAGAAGCCAATCGAGAATTAAACAAATTTAACTGCGTAGCATCTAAATTTTTAGGTATTTCCTGTTGTTTATATTGCTGAAATAAATAAGCATTTATTGCCTCTGCCCCTTCTAATTTGACATTTGTATTAGGATCAACCAAATAAGGGATACTTGCATTAGCACCTCCGTATCGTTGTAATTCACCTGCAAAACGGTCTGCACCCTGTGGACAAGGATAGATCAACACATCCAAATTTAACTCTGTTAATGCCTCACGTACTAAGCGACATTCAGCATTATCTTCACTATCAAACAATATTGGCAGTTGAACAGGCTGTTGTGTTGTTTTACTGCCTTTGGAGCCACGCCAACCACGTACTGTAGAAGCTACAACCGAGGAAAAAATATTCAAATGATGAAACATAAATAAAATCTCTTAACTACGTGGCACAACAATTTTTGTGGCGGGTGGATTACGTTTAGCCGCCTGATAAAGTGGCATAACCACCGCTATTTTACTATTTAATTCATTAATACGCTGACTACTCGAAGGATGGGTACTCAAAAAAGCAGGTGGCGCACTTTTATTGGCTGCCGCCATTTTTTGCCATAAAGTCACTGCCGCTTTAGGATCATAACCTGCTCTAGCCAATAATTCTAAACCCATAACATCAGCTTCGGTTTCTTGGCCTCGACCATGTGGTAATGTTAAACCTAAATGTGTGGCGGTTTGTAAAATGGTCGCTTGTTGTTGGCTCATATCGGTGACCATTGCCAAAATCGCCATACCTGCTTGTTGGGCATAGGCTTGAGAGATACGCTCGCGGCCATGCTCACGCAAAGCATGAGCAATTTCGTGTCCCATAATCGCGGCTATTTCGTCATCAGTGAGTTTTAAATTATTAATGATACCTGTAAAAAACATAATCTTACCGCCGGGTGCGCAGTAAGCATTTAATTCATTACGACTTTCTAAATTGACTTCCCATGCCCAATTCAGGGCATCTGGACGAAAAGTTGCAACTTGAGGAATGAGACGATCGGCAATTTTGCGAATACGTTCAAGATTAGCTTTATCGGTATTGAGCGCGCCTTTTTGTTTGGCTTGCGACAGCTCTCCACGATAAGATTGTAGTGCCATTGCATTCACTTGCTCTGCAGGCAATAATAAAAACTGCTTGCGTTGAATGCCTGTTGCTCCCTCATGAGTACTACTAGTACACGCTGTTAGCACAGCAAAACTAGATGCCACTAACCATTGACGCCACTTCATAGCAAAAACCTAAATCAATTAATATTTAGCTAATAATGGCGGTTAACGCATGTTTTTTCAAGCAATTCAGTTTGCTGCATACAATTGTATTAAGTTTTGAACCCAAGGCTTATAAACATGTTGATAACGTTGCTGATAAAAACGTGCATTGATTGCATTGGGGTAAAAAACTTTTTCGGTGCGACTCATGGCTCGTACCGCTTGATTCAGATCGGGATAAATCCCCATTGCGACTGCCGCACACATCGCAGCACCCAAACCAGAAGTTTCACTGGTATGTGGTTTACTGATGGGCATATTAAAAATATCAGCTGCTATTTGCATCACTGCATTAGACTGAGAACCACCACCAGCAGCAAAAAGCTGTGCAATTTTTTGTTTGGTATGTTGCTCGACGTGTTCTTTGCCTTGTTTTAAGGCAAACAATAAGCCTTCAACTAAAGCTCTATACCAATCAGCTTTAGTATGTTGCGTACTTAAGCCTAACAATGCTCCTTTTGACACACTTTCACCTGATGCTTGCACGCTCAAACTAGGCTGCCACATCAAGCCGTTAGCACCTGCTGGTGTTGCATTTAACCAATCCTCAAGAACAGCCAACCAATCTCTGCCTTGTTCTGCTTGAGCAATTTCGTTCGCAGCAATCTGTTCTTTGAAATATTTAACTAAAGCAAATCCTTGAGGAATTTGGGTCTCCAAACAATACTGCTTAGGTAATACAGCAGGATATGGTGGCATAGGCGGATTTAACGATAAATAACGCGAAGTCACGGTATTATAAGTGGCTGTTGTACCAAAACTTAATGCCGCTTGAGTAGCATTCACACATCCTGCACCTAAGACTTCACAAGCCTTATCTGCGCCTGCGGCAACAATCGCCAAGCCTGCTGGCAAACCTAATTCATGGGCGGCAGCAACGGTTAGCTGGCCAATTAATTTGCCTGCTGGAATCAATTTAGGCAATTTTTGAGCTGTTAAACCCAACGCCTGCCAACGCCAATCCCAACGACTATGCCATTGATGCTTTTTATAATCAAAAGGGATATAACCAACTTGTGAAGGAATAGCATCACTATATTCACCTGTTAGTTTGTAATTTAAATACCCCGATAACAATAAAAATTTATAGGTTTTTGCCCATAATTCTGGACGATGACTAATAAACCAATTGGCAGGCGCACGTTTACGTAATTTTAAAATAGTTTGTTGATGGCCACTGACTTGATGGAGTTTTTGCCAATAAACAGGCAATGCTGGCAATTTTTCGCTTTGTCGTTCATCTAGCCATAAAACCGCAGGATATAAAGGTTGACCTCGTCCATCAACAATTACCGTTGTACCACGCTGAGTGGTAACGCTTGCAGCCGTCACTGTATTAGGATCAATACCCTGCCGCCATAATGATTGACAAGCAGTCACTAATTGATGCCAATAATAATTAGCATCTTGTTCAGCAAAACCCTGTTTGGGTGCTTGATAAGGTGGCTCAAAATGAATCTGGCTACGCGCCAACAACTCACCACGAGTATCAAAAATAAAAGCACGTAAACTTTGTGTACCACAATCTATACTCAAAAAACGTGCTTTATTCATGCTAATCATTCCATCAACAAATTGATGGGTCGATGACCCACCCTATAATTTAGGCAAACTGTAATAAGCTTGCCAAATTTGACTATAACGAGCTTGCTCACTTACCCAGCGTTCTTCTGTCCAACCTTCACTCAAGGCTATTTGTTTGATGGTGTCAAAATGGGCAGCACCACCTTTGACCAACAATAAACCTAAACGCGTACGTCGTAACATTAAATCATCTAAATGAACGACTTGTTCATAACGCAATGCCCAACGAACCTCTGCCCACATGGTTTGAGTTTCTGGAATTAACTTTAACTCTTGAGCTGGCATTTCAGCCAAAAAACGTTGTGCTAAATAGCCATATTTACCCACAAAACGGCGATATTGCTCTGGCGATAATGGACTACTAATATGTCCTTCAGGTTTGCTAAACACAGACGCTTTTTGATCTCGTTGTTTAATCGTTGGCAACCAAGACTCAGCCGCTGTTAATACATCTTGAGCAATTTGACGGAAAGTGGTTAATTTACCACCTGAAACACTAATCACACCTTTATCAGCCCATACGGCATGATCACGACGCTCTTTGGATGGGTCTAGACCTTTACCACTACTCACAATAGGACGCACGCCAGAGAATGTGGCAATTACATCATTTGGTGTCAATTTAGCTTGAGGAAATTCATGATTAGCTGCACGTAATAAGTATTTAACCTCCTCAGCCGTAATCACCGCTTCATCATCAAGATTATCTTTATGATCTAAATCGGTCGTACCAATAACCGTACGACCCTCCCATGTATAAATAAACATGGCACGCTTATCATCAGGGTGAAATAAAATTAAAGCATCGTTTAAGGGTAAGCGTTCGGCCGAAACAACTAAATGACTACCTCGTTGTGGACGCACACTGACAGTCTCTGTAGCAACTTCCTGACGCAAACGATTGACCCATGCGCCCGTTGCATTAACCACTACTTTTGCCTTCAATGTCGCTGTTTCTTGGCTCAGTTCATCGCGCACCACAAGAGCCGTCACTTGATCATTGGTAATAATGGTTTTTTCGGCTTTAACATAGTTAACGGTAACTGCTCCATCCTTACAAGCTTCATCCAAAACTCGAATCACTAAACGAGTATCATCAGTCACTGCATCCGTATAACGTGAAGCACCTAATAATTTATCACTGCGGTAATTTGGCACACGTGCTAAAAACTTTTTGGCATTAAAATAACTACGGTCTTTGATACCTGCCAAAATATCATAAGCCATTAATAAAATCGCAAATGCCCAACGGTTACTTTTGATTCCACCACCTTGGTAATGGGCAAAAAAGTAACTCATACGGTCAACCAAGCCAGGTGCTTCACGCAACAAACGCTCACGTTCAACCAAGGAGTGACGAGTTAATTTGATATCACCCATCGCAATATAACGCAATCCGCCATGCACCATTTTTGAAGAACGGCTGGATGTGCCAAAGGCATAATCTTTTTGGTCAATTAATAAAACCTTTGCACCTGCACGAGCAGCTTCACGAGCAACACCTGCACCTGTGATACCACCACCAACAACAATAATATCCCATTCTGTTTGAGGCAACTCTTGCCACAAGACATCACGATTTAACATGTATTTACCTTAGATATTAAAAGAACCGAATAAACAAAGGATACTCGGTCTTTTATTAAAATGATTGTTCTTAACTGACAATTTAAGGACTTAGAACATCAATTTTTCATCAACAAAGATTATACAAATCAGATAAATAGCCGACAAAGTGTTTATTTAATAAAAATAAACAGCCACTTTATTGGCTTAATCCTCTAATAATTTATGCGGATTTAGACGCTTATCTACATCAAAATGGCTTGCCAATGTTTTTAATACAGACATACCCAATACACCTTTTTCGGCAGGTAAATAGGGTGCATGATCTTGACCAACACCATGTTGATGACTAATAGTGCCACCGTGCTTAATGATTTGTGCTGATGCTGCTGCCTTTAATTTTTGCCAACGAGCATAGGTTTGTTGATAATTGCCCGCCACTCTATAAACATAAGTGGTATAAATACTCGATCCTTGACCATAAACATGCGATAAATGACTAAAAGCCAATACATGCTCATTCTCATCTTGTAATGCGAAACGTAAAGCTTGTTCAACATCAGTCATATATGGCGTCACTTTATGCCAATCAACTGCCGTTTCTAGGGTATCCACTGCATATCCCAAATACCATAAAGCTTCTCGTAAATAGGGAGCACGGAAACGATTTTGCGCCCAGCGTTTGCCCAACACTTGACCTGTTGCCACACAATCAAACTCTTTAAGAATTCGGGTTACTTCGTTACGCGCAAACTTAATTCGTTGGTCACTACCCGTAAAACCGATAGTTAACATACATTTACCTGCGCCAACACCACGCCAGTTTAGCACTTTTTCTAAACCCGCAATGGCTAAGGCATGGCCTGCTAAAATCAGTTGAGTACGAGTTTCTTCTCCATTACTCAAACGCACCATAGACAAGGGAATTTTTTGTTGGACTAATTCACGTACTGCTGCTTTAGCTTTTGCCCAATCAGGCACAAAATAAACACAAAACACTTCTTTGTTTGGCGTACGGCTAACACGAACAACAGCTTCAGTAATGACACCAAAACGCCCTTCTGACCCCATAATTATTTCACGAATATCTGGGCCAGCACTAGACGCAGGCATCGTTGGAATATCTAAAGTACCCTCTAAGGTTTCAACACGTCCGCCAGCAAATAACTGCTCAATACGACCATAATGCAATGATTGTTGACCACTAGAACGACTAGCAATCCAACCACCCAAAGTAGATAATTCAAATGATTGAGGATAATGCCCTAATGTATAACCATGCGGTTTTAATAAGGCTTCAACTTGCGGACCGTTTGCACCTGCCCCAATTGTTGCTAATTGAGAAGCTTCATCTAAGGCGATCAATTGATTTAATCGCGCTAATGACAAGGTTAAAATGGGCCGTTCGTCAGCAATAGGGTTAATATGACCAACAACAGAAGTACCGCCACCATAAGGAATCACTACCCAATTATGAGTTTTGGCAAGAGCTAATAACTCCGCAACTTGTTGGCTATTTGTGGGAAAGGCAACGCCATCTGGAAAAACGGGAATCTCACCTGAACGCCATGCCAACCAATCAGGCAAACTTTGACCACGCGCATGGCGAACTCGATCTTCAGCGTCTATAGAAATTAATGGATGTTTAGGTAACCGTGTGACAGGAACTTTTGCCATCACTTCTGCTAAAGTCGCATCAGCTAAGGCAGTTGACTGGCCAATAAGCTCTTGTAAAAATTGGGCTGCTTTGGCATTAATTGCCATTTTAGTTTCACTATCACCCCAACTATTCCACTGACGCATACCGTACCTCAACAATAAGTTAACTTAGACTGATCGACACATCGATAAAAACCAAAGGTCATTTAAGCTAATCGGCTCGCTGTACGTCTAACACTCATAATACTAGCCAACATACGCTCACCAATCGCGGTCATCTGCCACCATTGTTTGAGATCGTTCTCTCGTGAAACACGTTGAATATATCCTAAGACTCTAAATTGCATTTTTATGGCATTAAATGTTGCAGGCGTAATTTGTACATCAACAACGGCATGAGTTTTAGGATATTCGCTTTGTATTTCAGCTAAGGCATTCTTTTGTAAGCGTTCATTTAACTTAGCAGCCATAAACTCTTCTGTTTGAGCCTGCAATAAGTTGGAGCCAAAACTAACCAATAACTCGTTCCATGATAGGCGAGTTTTGCCAAATACATCTTGACAGTTGCCGCCAGCATAGGCTTTACACTTGTATTGAATGTCAAATAAGTCTTCACCTTTAGCTAAGGTTTCTGGGCTATTGACACCAGCACTTAACCATTTTTCTTTTTCAGCCTCTAACTCTTTGACACGTCTTTTTAGGGCTTCACACTCTTTTTCTAGTGCAGAATTAGAAACTGTACTTGTGGCACCAGTACTCGCTCCTTTAATGACTCTTGACCAACCAACAGTTGGGTATTTACGAATTAAAGCTGGAATAGCATTATGTAAGGCATGACTTAAATCTTTAACATCCCGCCAATACACGATATTGTCACGCTCGCGCTGCAACACTTTACGAAAATCATTAAATTTTAATTTTCCTTCAATGCTTTGCTCTTGAAACTCTGTAGGGCGAGTTTCTGGGGCTTCATGCATCAATACCAACATTGGCTTTTGTTTGGTCGCAGCGTAAACATACTCCATATGGGTATAACTGACACCAGAGGGCATTAGTGAACCATAACGACTGCCAACAATAAGCAAATAATAATCACATTCATCAATTCGACGGCGAATATTAACCATGGTACTTAGACTTTGCGTGTGAGCTTCAAAGGTACTTGGTAAACATCCTAGCGATGGTAAGGTCTGCAATAACATACCTCGCTCTTCACGCAAGTCCATATAGGTCGCACTGATAAAAACTTGGTAGCGTTTATCGGTCACAATTAAACTTCCTAAAAATGTAGCAATATATAGCTATTAAATTTGAATACTAATTTTTTAAAACCTAGGCTATCGCTTAAAAAACACTGATTGCAGCACAATCCATAGGTTTTATATTTTTACTCATTACTGAGTTTGGCAAATACTTTTAAAGCATTGACAAACAAAAATTCAGATTTTTTAAATTATATCTAATCAACACATCAGAAGCTTACGATAACTTTAGCAAGCAAACTATAGCAATCCATTTTGAACATTTTTTTTGCAAACTAGTTACCATACTTTTGCTTTATATAATAAGCTTGTAACTTTAAGACAATACCACTAAGCATCAAAATTGGCTAGATATAGATGCTGCTAAACCATATTAGCCTAATGAGATTTTTTGAGCATCTATACTTTGACCCAAAAATAAACTGGCTAATTGACTAAATGTTTCGGGATTATCTGTGGTTAAAAACTGACGTTGAGTAAATTGAGAACAACGTTTAGCCATCTCAGTATGTCGCTGCAAATAATCCTTTAGACTATGAGCAACCACCTCTCCTTGAGATAATACCTGTATATGACTTGGCAAGTATTGACGTATTTTATTGATTAATAAAGGATAATGAGTACATCCCAAAATAATTGTATCAATTTTTTCACTTTGAGCAAACAATAAGCCTAAATCACGTTTAATAAAAAAATCAGCACCCTCATCTTGATACTCACCATTTTCAACCAAAGGCACCCACATTGGACAAGCTTGCTGAAACACTTGAATTTCTGGGAATAACTTATTGATTTCTAAACGATAGGATTCCGAATTAACCGTACCTGTTGTTCCTAAGACTCCTACATGTCCTGTTTTAGTTAATAAGCCAACTTGCTCAACACTAGGTCGTATTACACCTAAAACACGTTTGGATGCATCTAATAATGGTAAATCATGCTGTTGAATGGTGCGTAATGCTTTGGCGGATGCCGTATTACACGCCAAAATAACTAATGGACATCCTGCATCAAATAAGTAGCGAACACATTCGAAGGTAAATTCATACACGGTTTGATAGGAGCGTGTGCCATAAGGGGTACGGGCATTATCGCCCAAATATAAGTAGTCGTATTCTGGCAAATGCTGTAATAATTCTTTGAGAACCGTCAAACCACCATACCCCGAATCAAACACACCAATGGGTGCAGAACTGGCTGACAGCATAGAATTACCCTAAAAACAAATTTTAGCCATAAAAAAAGCCGATTGTAAAATCGGCTTTTTAAAATTTGGAGCGGGAAACGAGACTCGAACTCGCGACCCTAACCTTGGCAAGGTTATGCTCTACCAACTGAGCTATTCCCGCTTATTTACTTAACGACGTTGTCATCAAGTAGGCGCGCATTATAGGCCATTTAAATTATAGGTCAAGCATCAAAATGGCTTTTTTTACATTTTGACGTCAACCGCTTATTTTTCAGCCTCTACGCCATGTTGTGCCTTGGCGAGAGTCCTCCAAAATAATACCTTTTGCCAATAAATCGGCACGGATTTTATCTGACCGAGCAAAGTCTTTGGCTTTTTTGGCATCAGCTCGTGCTTGAATTAAGGCGTCAATCTCGGCATCACTCAAACCATCTTGAGCAAAGCCTTGCAAAAACTTTTCGGGATTATCTTGCAATAAACCTAAAATAGCCGCTAATTCGCGTAAACGCCCTGCTAAACCAGCAGCGACTGTGGTTTCACCCGCTTTTTCAGCGCGATTAACCTCACGTGCTAATTCATACAAAACTGCTAAAGCTTCTGGTGTATTAAAGTCATCGTCCATGGCACTGTTAAAACGAGTCACAAACTCCTCACCACCTTGGGCAGTAACCACAGGTAAGCCTTTTAAAGTGTGATAAAAACGCTCTAAGGCACTTTTGGCTTGTTGCAAAGCTGCATCCGAAAAGTTTAACGGACTACGATAATGACTGGCGACAATAAAGTAGCGTAACACTTCAGGCGCAAATAGTTTTAATACTTCACGAATGGTAAAAAAGTTGTTGAGTGATTTAGACATTTTTTCGTCATCAACCAACACAAAACCGACGTGCATCCATGTATTTACATACTTTTCACCTGTTGCACCTTCAGATTGTGCAATTTCATTTTCATGATGCGGAAACTGTAAGTCACCACCGCCACCATGAATATCAAAATGATTACCCAAGCAGCACGTTGACATTGCAGAGCACTCAATGTGCCAACCAGGTCTGCCATTACCCCACGGAGACAACCATGCTGGCTCATTGGCTTTTGCTGCTTTCCACAACACAAAATCCATCGGATTTTTTTTAACTTCATCAACCTCAACACGCGCCCCTGCTTGCAAATCCTCTAAATTTTTATGCGATAAACGCCCATAAGAAGCAAATTTATTGACTTGATAATAAACATCACCATTCGCAGCAGGATATGCAAAACCATTATCGACCAATTTTTGTACCATATTAATAATTTCTGGCACAAACTCGGTGGCTTTGGGTTCTTGATTAGGTTTAATCACGCCTAATGCGGCTGCATCTTCATCCATGGCCGCAATATAACGTGCCGTCAAAGCCTCAATCGACTCACCATTTTCATTGGCACGTTTGATAATTTTGTCATCAATATCGGTAATATTACGCACATATTCGACTTGATAACCACGCTCACGTAAATAACGGGTAATCACATCAAACGACACTAACACTCGTGCATGACCAATATGACAATAATCATAAACCGTCATACCACAAACATACATCTTGATATGACCGTCTTGTAAAGGTTTAAAAATTTCTTTTTGGCGAGTTTCGGTGTTAAAAATCGTTAACATACGAGGATGTTTCCTAAAAATTTGCAAAATAGTTAAGGATTATAAAACAGTTATTACATAAAGCTCTACCATACTGACGCAGACTTAGCGATAATTGCTATCTTCTAAATCCCGCTAATATCCTTGATCGAGGAAAATTATAGGGGGTTTAACTACATATAAGCCATCTACGTTTTGCTTTGTCATAGGATACGTCGACATGACCTTTGATTTTATTGCAGCAGGTCAACAAGTAATTGCCACCGAGCAAGCTGCTTTAGAGACTCTTAAACCCTTTATTAACGATAACTTCCAACAAGCTTGTCAGTTAATTTTGGAGTGTAAAGGTCGAGTTGTGGTCATGGGTATGGGCAAATCGGGTCATATTGGCAATAAAATTGCTGCAACCTTAGCCTCAACAGGAACGCCCTCGTTTTTTGTTCACCCAGCCGAAGCAAGTCATGGTGACTTAGGCATGATTACCGCACAAGATGTCGTTATCGCTATTTCTAACTCGGGTGAAGCACACGAAATTTTGAGTATTTTACCTGTTTTAAAACGCTTACATATTCCATTAATTAGCATTACTGCCAATGGTCAATCCAGTTTGGCACAGTTTGCCAATATTAGTTTAGAGATTGGCAAAAGTGTCGAAGCCTGCCCATTAGGTTTAGCACCAACCTCTAGCACCACCGCCACCTTAGTATTAGGCGATGCTTTAGCCGTTGCCTTACTCGCTGCTCGTGGTTTTACCGCTGAAGATTTTGCCCTTTCCCATCCTGGTGGAGCTTTAGGCAGAAAGCTGTTATTGCGTGTTGCTGATTTAATGCACAGTGGCGATAATGTGCCGATTGTCCAAGAACAAACCCTGATTCGTGATGCCCTATTAGAAATTAGCCGCAAAGGTTTGGGCATGACGGCTGTTGTTAACCAACAAGGTCAACTGACGGGCATTTATACCGATGGTGACTTACGTCGTACCCTTGATTTAGAAGTGGATATTCGTACCTCCCCGATTGTGCAAGTGATGAGCAAAAATCCTAAAACTATTCGTCAACATTTATTAGCGGCTGAAGCTGTTGCCTTAATGGAAGAGAAAAAGATTAATGGTGTCATTGTTGTTGATGAACAACACAAACCGATTGGCGCATTAAACATGCACGATTTACTCAAAGCTGGAGTAGTTTAAATGGCTGCTGTCCGTATTATCGAAAAAGCCCGTGCCGTGCGTTTATTAGTATTAGACGTGGACGGTGTGTTAACCGATGGTCGTTTATACTTTAGTGAAGATGGCCAAGAATTAAAAACCTTTGATACTCAAGATGGTCATGGCATAAAAATGTTGCAACAGGCAGGCATTTTATGCGCGATTATTACTGGCCGAAACACCCAATTAGTCGCCAGACGTGCGGCTAATTTAGGCATTAAACATTTATTGCAAGGTCGTGAAGATAAAGGCGTAGCCCTTATTGCTTTAAGTAAAGAACTTGCAATTCCTTTAGATGAAATTGCTTATGTTGGTGATGATTGGCCCGATTTACCTGCGATTCGCCATGCTGGCTTAGGCATTGCGGTCGCGAATGCCCACAAAGAAGTCCGCCGTCATGCCGATTTTGTCACCACTGCGCGTGGTGGTCGTGGTGCGGTGCGTGAAGTGTGTGATTTAATTTTAGAAGCTCAAGGCTTATACGAAGAAGCCCTTGCACCTTATTTGGATTAAGCTGTGGCTATTCAAAACAATGTTAGCTTAGCTGGCGGCTTATTTATTTTGTGTGTCGCAGGATATTATTGGGGTGGATTTGGCAAAGACACCCCAATTCTCCTAGAAGACGCCGATAATTTACCTGAATACCAAGTATCTCAAATCACTGGCATACAAATCAATGAACAAGGTCAAATTGTTAGACAGATAACTGCCAAACAATTACAACACTTTGCAGAGCAAGACGAAACTATTATCCATGCTCCCATCGTCATGCTCTATCAACAAGGTCAAAAAACATGGCAAATCTCAGCAACTAAAGCGATTAGTCGTCAAGATAATCAATGGCTGAATTTACAAAACCAAGTGGTTGCTCAACAATTAACCCAAACAGCTCTGCGCTTAGAAACATCTTCACTAATTGCCGAGCCTCAGAAACATTTACTTTATACCCAAACACCTGTTGTCGTGCGTTCGCCAAATGGTGAAATTCGAAGTTTAGGCTTACAAGCTAATACTGAAGAAGGCACAATTAATTTTATAGGCCAAGTCAGAGGCACTTATGTTTTACCGACACCTTAGTTTAACAGGCTTATTACTGTTAAGTAGTTTGGCAACTGCACTACCTAACGATCGAGAACAACCTATTGCACTCGCCGCAGATAATGCCTCTTTTAACGAAAAAACTGGTATTGCCATTTACACAGGTAATGTCGAAATCAAACAAGGTTCACTGCTCATTAAAGCAGAACAAATTACTGCCACAACTGACAAAGAAGGTAAAATTTTAACCGTTGTTGCTACAGGCAAACCCGCACACATGCAACAACAACCAAGCGTTGAAAAAGGGATTGCCACTGCCCAAGCAGAAGAAATCACCTACCAAGCACGTGATGGCCTGATTGTCTTAAAACGTAATGCCAAACTCGAACAAGATGGCTCTAGTTTTAAAAGTCTAGAAATTATGTACTCTATGGACAAAGGGGAAATTGAAGCAAAAGGCAACACACAAAATCGCGTACAACTCGTTTTTCCGCCGCCCAAAAAAGAAGACCGAAAAAGTAAAAAATTGGGTGAAAATCCGCCAACAGGAATACCAACACCATGACACTTCGTGCTGAAAACCTTGCCAAAAGTTACAAAGGCCGAACCGTAGTTAAAGATGTTGGTTTAACGGTTGAAAAATCTCAAATTGTTGGTTTATTAGGGCCGAACGGTGCAGGAAAAACTACTAGCTTTTATATGATTGTTGGCTTAGTACCTATGGATAAAGGCAAAATCACTCTAAACGGCGAAGATATTTCTTCATTATCCATGCACGGTCGCGCCCGACGCGGCATTGGTTATTTACCCCAAGAAGCGTCTATTTTTCGCAAACTTACTGTTGAAGAAAACATTTTAGCCATTTTAGAAACGCGCAAAGAACTGACCAAACAACAACGACTCGACAAAGTAGACTCTTTGCTTAATGAATTTCATATTACCCATATTCGAAAAAGTTTGGGCATGAGTTTATCAGGCGGAGAACGTCGTCGAGTAGAAATTGCCCGTGCGCTCGCCACAGAACCCTCATTTATCTTGCTTGATGAACCTTTTGCAGGGGTTGACCCCATTTCTGTTGCGGATATTAAAGGCATTATTAGCCATCTAAAAAATAGAGGCATTGGCGTATTAATTACCGATCATCATGTGCGTGAAACTTTAGATATTTGTGAAAAGGCTTATATCGTCAATAGTGGCGTGATGATTGCCGAAGGTACACCAGAAGAAGTTTTAGCGAATCAACTCGTTCGACAAGTCTATTTAGGGCAAAGTTTTAGCCTCTAAGCTGTTTTTGCTCAAACTGTATTAATTTTATGTATTTTTTAGCCTAACGGTCTATTAATGCGAATTAATGGACTGTTTTTTGCATGGCGATTCTGAGAGAGACGTTATATACTGATATTTATTCTCAGTCTAGTTAGTAAAGTGTAGATTTGCCAATGAAAGTCTCTCTCAATATTCAAATGGGTCAACATCTGACCATGACCCCACAATTGCAACAAGCGATTCGTCTCTTGCAATTATCGACTATTGAATTACAACAAGAGATCCAAAACGCATTAGACTCTAACCCGCTATTAGAATTAAACGAAGATTATGATAATAATGCTACAACTAAAGCAGAAACTAATACCGATGATAACCGTCAAGATGATTACGAGACCGAATTATCAGCAAGCACTGTTGATATTAATGATGTACAAAATATTCCCGAAGACTTGCCTGTAGATAGTGCATGGGATGACATTTTTACAGGTAATAGTGCCAATACCAACACCCCCGACGAAGATGATGAAGGTTTTGAAGCTCGCTCTACAGTTGCCGAAACTTTATACGATCATTTATTATGGCAAGTTAATCTGACACCATTCACTATCACTGACCGAACGATTGCTGTTTGTATTATTGATTCCTTAGATGAAAATGGCTATCTTCATAACGATTTAGAAGATATTTTAGAAGCTGCACAAAATATTTTACCTAATGAAGATATAGAGTTAGATGAAATTGTTGCAGTATTACATTTAATTCAACAATTTGAACCTTCAGGCGTTGCTGCACGCAATTTACAAGAATGTTTAACGATTCAACTCAAACAACTGCCTGATGATACTGCCCATCGAGAAAATGCTTTATTGATTGTTGAAGAATATCTTGATTTATTAGCTGCTCAAGACCAACAAGGCTTATTAAAACGTACTAAATTTAGTGAAAGTCAGTTACGCGCTGCTGTAGGATTAATTCAAACACTTAATCCCTACCCTGGTGGCAAAATTGGTCAAGATGAAAATAGTTACATTATTCCTGATGTGGTTGTTAGCAAACAAAAAAATCGCTGGCGTGTTGAGCTAAATCCAGACACAGCCCCAAAATTGCGAATCAATACCAGTTATGCAAGCCTCATTCGTCGAGCAGATAGTAGCGCGGACAATACTTATCTAAAAAATCACTTACAAGAAGCACGCTGGTTTTTAAAAAGTTTACAAAGCCGACACGAAACTCTGCTCAAAGTTGCCACCTGTATTGTTGAACACCAACGTGCTTTTTTAGAACAAGGCCCAGAAGCCATGAAAGCCTTAGTTTTACGTGACATTGCTGAAGAAGTTGAATTACACGAATCAACTGTCTCTCGTGTCACTAGTCAAAAATATATGCTCACACCTCGCGGCTTATTTGAACTCAAATATTTCTTCTCTAGTCATGTAGGCACAAGCTCTGGTGGAGAATGTTCTTCAACCGCAATTCGAGCAATGATTAAAAAATTAGTCAGCCAAGAAGATCCTCGCAAACCTTTGTCTGATAACAAGATCGCTGATCTATTACAAGAACAAGGTATTGAAGTCGCACGTCGTACCATTGCTAAATATCGCGAATCGCTCAATATTCCATCATCTAGTGATAGAAAACGCTTGCTTTAACTTTTTTTTTGTGGCAAAACAGAATCACGAGATAAATATTTTAAGTTTCATCTTACTGTAACACTTTGTTACTAAAGGACTTAAAAATTCTCGTTGGCTTTTAGCGAAGAGCTAACTTCGTTAGGCCGAACGACCTGAACCATCAATTAACATACGCTAAAAACTTATAGCAAAGTGTTAATTAGACTATGATGGCCGCCCGACCAAACAGGCTCTTCGCAATGGTCTTATGTAATACTTATTTGATTAATAATAAGTTTTCATAAGTCTTTGAGTTTGTCACAAAAACACGAGGAACGGTTATTATGCAAATGATTATCAGTGGTCATCACGTCGAAGTTACTCCCGCCTTAAAAGAATACGTGCAAGCCAAATTCGCCAAAGTAGAACGCCACTTTGACCATATTACCAGCATGCAAGTTATCCTCAGTATTGAGAAGTTAGCCCAAAAAGCAGAAGCAACGATTCGCTTATCTGGTGCTGAATTATTCGCTAATGCAGAATCTATAGATATGTATGCTGCTATTGACTTACTCAGTGACAAATTAGACCGCCAAATTGTGCGCCATAAAGAAAAGTTAAAAAGTCATCACTAATAAAAAAAGGCCCAATCAATGATTGGGCTTTTTTATCATTCTTCACAAATCAGATAAAAATTGGCTTCATATTATATTAAAAGATAGACAGTTGCATAAAATCACTATATTTTTAGCATTTCTAACATAACGATTTCGTTAAAATATTCATGTAATTCAATTATTACATTGCAAAAAATTATTATGAACAATTTATTAATTGTAAGTGGTCGCTCTGGGTCTGGCAAAAGTTCAGCTCTAAATATATTAGAAGACTTAGGCTATTACTGCATAGACAACTTACCTCTTAGCCTACTCCCCTCACTCATCGTCCATCTTAAAAGCACATCATCTATTCAAAAAGTTGGTGTGGGTGTTGATGTACGTAGTTTACCTGATGATTTTAATAATTTTCATCAAGTCATTTCTGATATTGAAAAACTAGGCATTCAAACTAATACACTTTTTTTGGATGCTCGTGATGATATTTTAATCGCGCGTTTTAGTTCAACACGTCGTCGTCATCCATTAAGTAACCAAAACACTTCTCTTAAAGAAGCCATAGAAAAAGAGACGTTGTTATTAGACCCAATAGCATCTAAAGCAAGTATTTATTTAGATACCAGTAGTCTAAATGTGCATGAACTACAGCATTTATTAGCTGTTCGATTATCAGGTGATAACCAAGTGACCTTGTTATTAGAGTCATTTGGCTACAAACATGGTGTACCATTAGATGCCGATTTTGTCTTTGATGTACGCTGTTTACCTAATCCACATTGGCAAAGCTCCCTACGTGAATTAACAGGTAAACAACAAGAAATTAAAGATTTTTTAAATGGTCACCCCGAAGTTGAAGCTTTATACTATGATATAAGTCAGTTTTTAATCAAATGGTTACCTAGACTAAGTACTGACCATCGCCATTATTTAACAGTTGCGATTGGTTGTACAGGCGGTCAACATCGCTCCGTCTATATGGTCGAACGATTATATGAGTCTTTAAAAACCATTTTACCTCACATTCAAACTTTACATAGAGAATTGGTTCGTCGTAAATGATTCAAGCGGATATCGAAATTATCAATAAACTCGGATTACATGCGCGTGCTACAGCCAAGCTGATTGCACTGACCTCGACTTTTCGTTGTAATATCAAAATTACTAAAGGAACTCGTACCGTAGATGGTAAAAATATGATGGGGGTCTTAATGTTGGGTGCGGGCAAAGGTACTGTTCTTCAATGCACTTTTGAGGGAGAAGACGAGGAAAAAGCTCATCAATCTGTTGTAGAGTTATTTAATCGCCGTTTTGATGAAGGTGAATAATTTGTTATTATGCACCACCTTTATTTATCTGAAATTATTTTGCCATGCGTAACTCTGCCCAAGAACATGAATTTGACCCTAACTTTGTCAGTAAAAGCCAACAAAAAAAGGCTATGGACAGATTACAAGCAATTGGTGAACAACTAGCCGAGCTTTCTGCTAATCAGTTAAAAAAACTTCCTATTAGTGAAGAGCTTCGTGAAGCTCTATTATTTTTATCTACACTAAAAAGTAACGAAGCAAAACGTCGTCACAAACAATTAATTGGCAAATTAATGCGTCATGAAAATGAGGAAGCTTTATTACAAGCCTTAAATCAGCGCACTCAACCCAATTTAGAACGCCAACTTAGCTTATGGGTAGAACGTTTAATCAGCCAAGGTGAAAGCGCGATTAATGATACCGTCAGACAATATCCAGCGGCAGATCGTCACACCTTAAGACAAGCTGTTCGCGCAGCCGTTTTTGAGCAAGAAAACACACCAACAGAATCAAAAGCCAAACAACGATTATTAACGTATTTAAGAGAAGCCGTTTTGTTGTCACAGTAAAAATATGGTAATCAAATTTATGTGATTTTTGCCTAAAACTAATTAGGACTCATGACTTGGTATAATAACTCACTTAAACTATTACCATAACTAAAAATATTTAACTAAGGATAACTAGAAAATGACTGAGTTATTTAACCAAGCACTACAAGCCCAACTCGCTAACAAATTAACTCTCGCTTTAACACTTTACAAGCAACTATTAGCCACTCAACCAACACACAAGGATAGTTTATTCAATGCTGGTCTAATTTGTGCTCAAATACAAGACTTTAATCAAGCTATATATTATTTAAGTCAAGCTGCTTCTATTCAAAAAAATGCGGCTATCTGTAGTTTGCTTGGCTTATCTTACATGAATACTCAGCAATCTAAAAAAGCAATTGCTTATTACCAAGAAGCAATTATATTTGATGACCAAGAATATATGGCACATAACCATCTTGGTATACTTTATTGCCAAAATCATGAATATAAAAAAGGAATTCAATATTTAAAAAAAGCAATTCAAATTAATCCGCATGAATACGCTGCATTAAGTGATCTAGGTATGGCTCTAATGCAACAAGGAGAATATCAACAAGCAGCATTATATTTTAAACAAGCAATTATAGTGAGTAATAACCAAAGCCCTGTTGCATATCAAAATCTTTTATTATGCCTTTGTTTTGATGAATCAGCATTTCCAAAACATTATCTTGAAGAAGCTAAAAAACTTGACCATTTATTACAGTCTCATGCCGTATCTTTTAAAAATTGGCCTCAAACTAATAAACAACAACACGAACCATTAAACGTTGGATTGATTTGTGGAGATATAAATAATCATCCTGTTGGTTATTTTTTAGAGTCCTTTATAAGTCATGTCAACCCAAAAACATTAAAATTTTTTGTATATAATACTTCTCGTTATGAAGATGATTTAACCTTACGAGTGAAACCATTTATAAAAAAATGGACTAATATTCAGCAACATTCAGACCAACAGTCTGCTCAAATTATTTATCGTGATGGAATTCATATTTTAATTGATTTAGCAGGACATACAGCCTATAACAAACTAGCATTATTTGCATTTAAGCCTGCCCCAATACAAATTAGTTTTCTTGGTTATTTTGCTTCTACTGGAATGAGTTTTATAGACTATTTTCTGACAGATATAATTAGTGTTCCACCACAGTATCAATACTATTTTAGTGAAAAAATAGCATACATTAACCAAACAAGGCTATGCTTCAGTCCACCCGCTTCACGATTTAATCATCCTATAAACCCTTTACCAGCGACAATTAAAGGTTTTATTACATTTGGCTGCTTTCAAAATTTAAGCAAAATCAATATTAAAACTCTTAAGCTTTGGAAAGAGATCCTTGCCAATAACTCTAAAAATATATTAATCCTACTTAATCAACAATTTCATGATGAAATCATTAAACAAGAGTTCATAAAAAAAATCATAGATATAGGTATAGACCCTAAACAATTAGTATTAAAATCAGGCTCATCCAGATCAGATTACTTTAAAGCATATCATGACATTGATTTCATGTTAGATACTTTTCCCTATCCTGGTGGAACAACCACTTGTGAAGCTTTATGGATGGGTGTTCCAACACTCACTCTCAGTGGTAAAACACTGCTTGAACGTCAAGGTCATACCATTATGTGTAATGCAGGATTAGACGATTGGGTTTGTTTTAGTGAAAATGAGTACATCAATAAAGCTATTACCTTTTCTGAAAATTTGGCAAAGCTATCTAGCATTAGAAGTCATTTACGATCAACACTTCTAGAAATGCCCATTATGAATGCCAAAAAATTTGCAAATGAATTTGAGCAAACACTAGTAAAGATATGGCAAAACCATAAAAAATAAAGTCATTGAGGTAATTATTTATGAACATTAAAAGTATAGGCAGAAATGATCCTTGTCCTTGTGGAAGTGGCAAAAAATTTAAGCAATGCTGTCAAAATAAACAGGAAAATCAGAGTGAAACTGCAAAAACAAGACAACTTGAAAATATTCCAACTTTATTTGCTAAAGCTAGACAAGCGTCTTTGCAAAATGACTTTATAACAGCAGAAAAAAATTATAATGAAATTTTGACGATCAATTCCAAACACATTCTAACATTAAACAATCTTGGTATACTAAAACAAAATCAAGGTGATCATACTGCCGCTATCACTTTTTTTAAACGCGCTCTAAAAATAGAACCTAGTGCAGCAACCCATTCAAATTTAAGTACATCACTCATAGCATTAGAGCTTAAAGATGAAGCTATACAACATCTTAAAACTGCGATTTTAATGAACCCCGGTGACCATATTGCCCATGCGAATATTGGTATTATATATTGTAGTCAAGACAACTATAAAGATGGTTATCTTCATTTAAATAAGTCCATACAAATAAATCCTAACTTCCCTATTAGTTTATATAACCTAGCTTGTTTTTTGATGAGACAAGGTAAATATAAAAAAGCTCAGGATTATTTTAAAAGAGCAATCGAAATACAACCCAATACTATTACATATCAAAACTATTTGTTTTGTTTATGTTTTAATGAAAAAGCTTTTCCACATCCATATTTGGATATAGCTAAAGAATTTGAAAAACTGTACTTTAAACAACGCAGTTTTATGTTTAATAAATGGCCAAATAGCTCTGATATAAATACTAGCCAATTAAAAATAGGCTTTGTTTCTGGTGATTTACGTAACCATCCAGTAGGATTTTTTATTGAAAATATAATATATGCCTTAAACAAAAATAAAACCATGCTATTTGCATATAGCAATAGCACGTTAGAAACTGAATTGACACTTCGTGTTAAACCTAATTTTAATAAATGGTATATAGTTAAATCCTTAACAGACGAGCAATTAGCACAACAAATTTATAATGATGGAATTGATATCTTAATTGATTTAAGTGGTTATACTGCACATAATCGCTTAAATATGTTTGCTTATAAACCTGCACCTATCCAAGTAAGCTGGTTAGGTTTTTTTGCCTCAACTGGTTTAAGCTTTATTGATTATTTTATAGCAGACCCTATCGCCATTCCCAAAGACAAACAATTTTACTTCAGCGAAAAAATATATTATATGCCTGAAACACGTTTATGCTTTACACCACCAAATGACGATATCGCAACCCCAAATGATTTACCACTAATTCGTAATCAATATATTACCTTTGGGTGCTTTCAAAATTTAAGCAAAATTAATGATATAACTTTGCCTTTATGGAGCAAAATTCTAAACGCCACAGAAGGGAAATTACTAATAAAAAGCCCCCAATTGGATGATCCATTGATTAAACTAGAATTTTTAGAATATCTTGAATCTTTTAATATATTAGAAGATAAAATTATATTACAGGGTCACTCTAGCCGTGAAGATTACCTCAATAGCTATCATAATGTAGATTTTATGCTTGATACTTTTCCATACCCTGGTGGAACGACTACTTGCGAAGCATTATGGATGGGAGTCCCAACACTAACACTAACAGGAAATACCTTATTAGAGCGTCAAGGCCATAGTATGTTATATAATGCTGGCTTAGAAAATTGGGTTTGCACAACTGCTGAGCAGTACATACAAAAAGCAATCGATTTCAGTAAGCAAATTGACTATCTTTCCAATCTTCGTCAAAACTTACGTCAGCAAGTCAAACTCTCACCTTTAATGAACTCTGAACGATTTGCATTAAACTTTGAAAAGGCTTTATTTGATATATGGCAACAACATCATAAAAAAACCATTTAAAGCAAAATAGACATATTTATACAAAACTGACAATAATTGTCAGCTTTGTATGCGCCCCATAAAAAATAACCATAAAAAACAAACAATTAAAAATGGCATACTATATGCATAATTATTCATACAACCATACAAAGTTGGTCAAACAATAACTCTGATAATTACGCTCTGTGGAGAGATACCATGCAAACTATGCAAAAAGGCTTTACCTTAATTGAATTGATGATCGTTGTTGCTATTATCGGTATTTTGGCTGCTGTTGCTATCCCAGCCTACCAAAACTACATCGCTAAATCTCAAGTTAGCCGTGTCATGGGTGAAACTGGTGGCTTAAAAACAACCGTTGATACCTGTATTTTCGATGGTAAAACAACTGTTGTTTACACTGATACAACCGTTGCAACTGAATGTTTCGTCAGTGCTGGCGAATCTAACATCCAAGCAACCAGTGCTAACGGTGCAATCCCTGCAGTAACAATTGGTGCTACTGGTACTGCAACTATCATTGCTACTTTCGGTCAAAGTGCTGCAGCTGACTTAAAAGCTGGTACACCAAAAACACTTACTTGGACTCGTACTACTACTGGTACTTGGTCTTGTGCTACAACAGCAGCTGCAAAATATGCTCCAAGTGGCTGTCCTGGTGTTTAATATCTAACGCCTTAGCAAAAGCCCACTACCGTGGGCTTTTTTGTCAACCTCCTATAGAAGAGGTGTATTATGAAAAAGAATAATGGATTCACGCTTATAGAGTTAATGATTACTGTAGCGATTATTGGTATATTAGTCGCTGTAGGTTTACCTATTTATTCTCGGTATCAAGATAAAGCGTTGGTTCAGGCTAGTTTATACGAAATTTCTGCTCCCAAAGCTCAATTTGAAGTACAAGTTAATGAGGGAAATACCAACTTAACGCTTGAAGATTTAGGTGTTTTTTCAACATCTTCTGCAAATTGCTCACTTATTGCTTACACGTATAATCCTGCTATTCCTGAATGGTCGCTAACCTGTACCTTAAAAGGTTCACCTTTGGTAGCCAACCGTACTATCAGTGCAGTTAGAGATAATAATGGCACTTGGACATGTAAAACCGCTGGAACACCTGCTATTCCCACAGATTTAAAACCAAGTAATTGTAGCTAAAAATTTAAGTTATTAACAATTCCTTATTTATGATGCTTAATTCTTCACTGACACTTATTACCAATGTATCTAAATCACTATATTTCTGTAGCTTACAATCATGCTCTAACTGCTCACATAACTGTGCCAATATTAATGCTCCTATATTAGCACTTGCTCCTTTTAAACTATGTGCAGCCAAACGTACTTGTTCATAATTCTTAATATCCAAGCCTTCTTCAATAAGTTTCAGGCGTAGCTGAGCGTCTGTTAAATATGTATTAATCAATACTTGAAACTCATCTTCTAGCACTTCTTTAAGTTCGTTTAATTGTTCCATATCTAAATGATTCATATTTTACCCCCGTTTTTTATAACCATTTCCAATCAAATTCAATAATCACACTATTACCATTTCCCAAAAATTCTAAACGTTGACACAAAGTTTCAATGAGGCGAATACCTCGCCCATGATAATTCATTAAAT
>ERZ650309.109-NODE-109-length-40192-cov-5.062885_pt1 | contig 40192 bp, 33 predicted proteins | sample MGYA00376245_ERZ650309 | MGnify/ENA primary metagenome ERZ650309 (study PRJEB26733, sample SAMN07839294) | wastewater metagenome | biome: urban; feature: wastewater treatment plant; material: waste water | place: USA: North Carolina | collected 2016-04-26 ... | reverse complement strand
ACACCGCCGATTCGCGGCGCCCGATGGCCGCAGCAGGGCATTGTCGCTGGCGCGGCGCAGGGCGGGCGCGGGCCTTCGCCTTCCCCGGACCCGCTTCGGGGCGGGCGCTCCTGGGCCGCCTGGCCGCCCCCCTGGCCAGCCTCGGCGCGGCGCGCGTTGAAGACCGTGACGCCGGGGGCGCCCACACGCTCCCCGATGCGACCCGAAAAGGCAGAGGTGCCCTTGCGGTTGAAATCGCCTTCAAGCCCGTGGCCGATCGCCTCGTGGAGGATGATGCCGGGCCAGCCGGGGCCGAGCAGCACGGTCATTTCCCCTGCTGGTGCCGCAACGCTGTCCAAATTGACCAGTGCCTGGGCGAGCGCCTCGTCAATCGCGCGGTTCCAGGTCTTGGGTTCGAACAGGCCGTCATAGAGATAGCGGCCACCGATGCCGAAGGTCCCGCTTTCACGGCGGCCATTCGCTTCGCAGACGATGCTGATGTTGAGCCGGACGAGCGGACGGATGTCAGTGGCCAGAAAGCCGTCCGCGCGGACGATTTCCACCACGCTCCAGCTTGCAGCAAGGCTGACGGACACTTGCACCACGCGCGGATCGCGTGCGCGCGCGGCGGCGTCGATCTGCTGGCACAGTGCGACCTTGTCGGCAAAGGGGATCAGGCCCATCGGATCGCCGTCGGTATAGAGATGCCGGTTGTTGAGCCGGGGGGCCGGGGCCATCGACGCCTTTGCCGGATCGAGCAGAGTCAGGGTTTCGCCCGCGCGGCGAATGGCCGCCTCGCTCAGCTCATTGGCATGGGCAAAGCCGGTCATTTCTCCGGACACGCCACGCAGGCCAAAACCGGCATCGGTCGAATAGTCGGCCGTCTTCAGGCGGCCATCGTCGAACCCGAAGGCTTCGGACGCGCGATACTGGAGATAGAGTTCCCCGTCATCGCAGGATTTCAGCAGCTCTGCTGCCAGTCGCTGGGCCGTTGCGGGTTCGAGATTGCCATCCCTGTAAAGGAAGCGGCGCGGGTCGGTCGAGTTGCTCATCGCCTTCATATAGGAAGGCCGGACGGCTAAGGATAGATTATCGCTGCGCGGGCGGCGCGGAATCTGCGTCCACGATCGTATATTGCTGCGCGGACTGGGCCTGATGCGCGGCAAGAGATGCCAATGCGGCAAATCCCAGAATCGCAAGCTTGATGGCCATGCCGTTTGTCATGGGCCGAGTCGTAGCAGCCAAGTCTCGCCAACGGCTGACGAGTTAGGGTTAATGGCGTGATAAGCGTGAGGCGCTCAGTGTGTGTCCGCAGGGCTGCCCGCAAGGACGAAGCGCTTGTCGCAATAGCCGCAATCGACATAGCCGCGCTCATCGATTTCGAGCCAGACTCGCGGATGACCAAGGGCGGCCCCGGCAGGAATGTCGCTTGCGCCGTCGCAGGCGACCCTGCGGGTTTTCACGGTCACGGTTTCCGGATTGTGGATCATGGCCGCGGCATTAGCAATCGATACCGGGCCGCGCAACCGGATCAGAAATAGGTGACTGTCAGCGAAAATGTGCCGGCATAGTCGCCGGGCTGCTGGTTGGCCCCGACATTGAGCGTGCCGCCAACCCGGAATGTCTGTACACCGGTTCCCGGGAAAAGCCTGATGCCGGTGCCGCCTTCAACCGCCAATGCCGTCGTCATTGTGCCGCCGGTTCCGTTGGTCAGTGTGGGCGATGCACTGATCGCCACGTTGATCAGCAGCCCCAGGATGGCCACGCCAACAAATTCGGCCCGTTTGGGGGTTCCGCCCGGAGCGGCTGTCACTCCGCCCGTGGTCGTGCGCACGCCGCTGTTCGCATTGATCGTTGCCGTTCCGGCGACGGAGCCCGCAATCAGCGTCCCGAAATCGAGATCTTCCGTCTTGACGAGTGACAGGGGCCTGATCGTGACCGCTTCCACCGGGGCTGCGCGCGTGGCGGCCTGTGCCGGCACAGTCATGATGCCAGCGGCGGCCATGCCCGATACGAGCGCCCAGTTTCTGATGGTCCCCACCTTCATGCCAACCGCTTTGACAGCCCGGCGCTAAGTGCGGTTGAAGAGATATGGTAAAAATTCGGGAAAGGATTTGTGGCTCTGTGGTTTGCGTTGCGGGGCATCGTCGTTAAAGCGGGCGCGATGACACAGGCCGCAATTTCGATCGATTCACTCCGCAAGACCTATGAGGGCGGCAAGGAAGCGCTGAGGGGCGTCAGCCTTGACGTACCCCGCGGCGAGATATTCGGACTGCTCGGACCCAATGGTGCGGGCAAGTCGACCATGATCAATATTCTTGCGGGACTTGTGAACAAGACCGGCGGGCGCGCGAACATCTGGGGCTTCGACATTGACGAGCACCCCCGCAATGCGAAAGCCTCCATTGGCATTGTCCCGCAGGAAATCCTGTTCGATCCCTTCTTCACGCCGTTCGAAGCGCTCGAGCTTCAGGCGGGGCTTTATGGCGTGCCGAAGAACCGCCGTCGCTCGATGGAGTTGCTGCGCGCCGTCCATCTGGAGGACAAGGCCAATGCCTATTCGCGCACCCTGTCGGGTGGCATGAAACGCCGTCTGCTGGTTGCCAAGGCAATGGTCCATTCGCCGCCGATCCTCGTGCTCGACGAACCGACCGCAGGGGTCGATGTCGAACTGCGGCAACAGCTCTGGGCCTATGTGCGCGAGCTGAATGCCGGTGGCGTGACGATCGTGCTCACGACCCACTATCTCGAAGAAGCCGAAGAGCTGTGCGACCGGATCGCGATCATCAATCACGGCGAACTGATCGCCAACAAGCCGACGCGTGAACTGGTCGACATGGCTCAGGAAAAGGTCGTTGAGATCACCGTCGACCGCGACCTTGCCGAAGCGCCTTCGTCCCCGATGTTCGAATCGATCGAGCTGAAGGCCGGGCGCGTTCTCACGATCACCTACAACAAGGCCCGGGCCAACGCGGGGGATGTGCTGGGCGCGGTGCAGGCGGCCGGCCTTGGCATTGCGGACGTTTCGACGCGCGAGGCCGATCTCGAGCATGTCTTCCTGAACCTGACCCGCGCGGCCAATGGCTGAACATCACAGTTTCGACGTGCTGGTCCTCGGGTCCGGCGCAGCGGGGCTGACCGCCGCCCTGACACTCGCCCAGCAGTGCAAGGTTGGTGTGTTGGCCAAGGGCGGGCTTTCGGACGGTGCGACAAGCTGGGCGCAGGGCGGAATTGCGGCTGTTCTGGAACCCGGCGATACTTTTGAAAGCCATATCGAAGACACGATGATTGCAGGAGCCGGCCTCAACAATCGGCAAGCGGTCGAATTTGTGATCGAGAGCGCGCCCGAAGCCATTGCAAGGCTCGCAGCACTGGGCGTTCCGTTCAATTCGGGCGAGGGCGATCAGTGGCACCTCACGCGGGAGGGGGGCCATTCGCACCGCCGGATTGTGCATGTCGATGATGCGACAGGCTGGGCGGTGCAGCAGGCGCTTGAAAAATCCGCGCGCGATCACCCCAACATCACACTCGTCCCCGACCGGGTCGCGATCGACCTGATCATGGGGCGCCACCAGCAGCGCTTTTCGACGAGCGGGCGGATCCACGGCGTCTATGCACTCAACCGTGGAACCGGATTGGTGGAAACATTCACCGCCCGCGCAACGATCCTCGCAACGGGCGGAGCGGGGCGCACCTATCTCTATTCAACCGCGCCGCGCGGTGCGACGGGGGACGGGATTGCCATGGCCTGGCGGGCCGGTTGCCGGGTGTCGAACATGGAGTTCATGCAATTCCACCCGACCTGCCTCTACAATCTCGAGGTCAAGAATTTCCTGATCACCGAAGCGGTCCGCGGCGAAGGCGGGCAGTTGAAGATTCCGACGACCGGCGAACGCTTCATGCCGCGCTTCGACACGCGGGAAGAACTGGCACCGCGCGATATCGTGGCGCGCGCGATCGATCATGAAATCAAGCGGCTGGGCCTTGACTATGTCCATCTCGACATCAGCCACAAGCCGCCCGAATTTGTCCGCGAACATTTCCCCAATATCCATGCCAAGCTTCTGGAACTCGGGATCGACATCACGACGCAGCCGATCCCGGTCGTGCCCGCGCAGCATTACACGTGCGGCGGTGTGCTCATCGACCTGGACGGGCGCACCGACGCGCCGGGGCTTTATGCGGCCGGTGAAGTCACGCAGTCCGGCCTCCACGGCGCAAACCGTCTTGCCTCGAATTCGCTGCTCGAGTGCCTTGTCTTCGGCGAAGCAAGCGCGCGTCACATCATGGCGAACTGGAACGGCCTGCCTGATCCCCCGCCGATCCGGGACTGGGACGAAAGCCGGGTCACCGATTCAGACGAGGAAGTGGTGATTGCGCAGTGCTGGCGCGAACTGCGGCATTTCATGTGGAATTTTGTCGGCATCGTGCGGACAACCAAGAGGCTCGAACGCGCCAAGCACCGCATCGACCTGCTCCGGCAGGAAGTGCAGGACTATTACAGCGCGTTCCGCGTGACGCCCGACCTTGTCGAGCTGCGCAACCTTGTCGAAGTGGCTGACCTCATCATCCGTTCGGCCCTGCACCGGCACGAAAGCCGGGGCCTGCACTATACGCTCGATTACCCGAAGACATTGCCGGTGCCGGCGGACACGATCCTGGTGCCCTGACGCCCGGCATCGGAGCCGGGCGTCGGGCCATTTGCCTGAACAATCAGAACCGGACTGTCGCTTCCACCCCATAGGTACGCGGGGCGCCGCGGACGAGATAATCCTCGAAGAAGGCATTCAGGTTCAGGCCATAGCTATAGTAGAACTTGTTTGTCAGGTTCTTGCCCCAGAGGCTGACCGAATAGCGATCCGTTGCATAGGTGATCCGGCCATTGAACAGCCAATAGCCCGGGTTGCCGCACGCAAGTTCGGGCGTTGCCTGCAGAACCTTGGTTCCGGCGACCGGCTGGTCGCAGGGCTTCTGGCCATAGTCCTTGAACGGGTCGAAGTAATACCGACCCTGATACTGGGTTTCTCCGTGCAACTGCAGCTTGCCCTTGCCAATCTCGAGCGGGGTCCAGTCGACGCCAGCGGAAAATGTGGTTTCCGGTGCATTGGGGAACGGATTTCCGTTGATGTTGAGCGTCAGGCTGCGCGGATCGGTCAGATCGATCCTGTTGCCCTTGTATTTGGAATTGAGCAGGCCAAGCGAGGCATCGAAGCGCAGATTGTCGGCCGCCTGCACCTCCAGCTCCGCTTCTCCCCCGTACAGGCGCCCGCTGGCATTCCTGAGGAAGGACGTCGCCCCGACGATCTGGGCGATCTGCTGGTTGCTATAATCATAATAGAAACCGGCAAGGTTCAGCTGCACCCGCCGATCGAACAGGCGGGTCTTCAGGCCCACTTCATAAGCGTCGACCTTTTCCGGCTTGACGAAATAGACCTGGCGAATGTCCTGATAGGCAAGGCCATTATAGGTTCCCGCCCGGAACCCCCGGCTGAAGCTCGCATAGCCCAGGATGTCCTTTGCGAACTTGTAATCCGCAACAAACCGGCCGGTCAGCCGACCCGTGCGATTGCTCTGGTTGACTGGCGTGAAGTTCGGATTGAACGGGAAGCTGTAGGGGACCAGCGATGCTGCCGGAGTCTTTCCGCCAAGATCGAACAGCACAGTTGACGCATTCTTGTATTTGACGGTGTCACGCGTGTAGCGCAGCCCGAGTGTGAGCGTCAGCTTGTCGGTTACGTCCCATGCCGCTTCGCCATAGATTGCCGCCGAGGGCCGGTCGATCGTGAAGCGCTGCGTCGCGAGGATCGGACCGAATGGCGGCGCCCCTGCGGCGGTGCAGGCAGCCTGCGCCGCTGTTCCAGCCGCCGAATTGGTCGCCGCAATGTCGGCCTGGAATGCGATCAGGCTGCGCGCATCAAAGAAGCCGTTCGGATTGACCACAACCGGCGCACAGAATCCCGGCGACGAGGGCGTGAGGCTCGGGTTGAGCGCAAAGGCCGGCAGCGTTTTCAAGGCGCTGCCGCCAAGAACCGCTATCGGGGCGTTGTTGAAGCTCGACGGCAGCCCCGCTCCGAGAAGCAGCGGCCGAAGGAAGCCGAAGAAATCCTCTTCGTTGCGTGTCCGGATCTTGTCGCGACCATAATAGAGGCCGCCAATCAGCTTCAGCCCGTTGCCTTCATAGTTGACGTGCACGCCCTGGTTGAAATTGTCGCCAATCGAAAGATAGCGGATCGCACAGACATTGTTTGGCGAACCATCGCAATCGAAGGGCGACAGGTGATATTTGAGGTGGTCATATCCGGTGCTCGAATTGAGCGTCAGCTTGTCGGCAAGGTCATATTGGATCGAGAGAGACGCGCCGGTCGTGCGGACGAAATAGGTTCCCGCCGTATCGGCCTCGATCTCGTTGCGACGCAAGGTGCGCCCGCCCAGTTCGGGCCTTGGCGCAAAACGGGAATAGCCCGCCGCATCGGTCCTGCCCTGAAGATAGCCGATGCCATAGGGAATGTCCTGCCTCGGGTCGGCCTTGGCGCCGAACAGCTTCAGTGAAATGTCCATCCGTTCCGTCGGCTTCCAGCGGGCGGTGATGCGGCCGGACAGGGAATCGGTTGTGGCAAAATCCCTGTTCTGCGTGGGGTTGAATGTATAGCCGTCGCCCTTGGAACGGGTGCCCGCGATCCGGATGCCGAACTTGTCCGGAACGAGTGTGGCCTCGGCGGCCCCTTGCAGGGAATAGGTATCGTAATTGCCATAGCCAGTGGTCAGATAGCCTTCGGCATCGCCAAGGCGCGGCTTGCGTGTGATGAAATTGATCGCCCCGCCGGTTGTGTTGCGGCCATAGAGCGTGCCTTGCGGACCACGCAGGACTTCGACGCGTTCAAGGTCATAGAGTTGCTGGCCATGGCTTGCGCGGAAGCTCTGGTAGACTTCGTCGACATAGACGCCGACGGGCGAGGCCGTGGAGGCGGAGAATTCGTTTGCAACCGAAATGCCGCGCAAGGAGAAGTTGGGCTGGGTCGTGCCATAGGCCGACGTCACCTGCAGATTCGGCAACGCGCCAGCAAGATCGCTCGTCTGGACGATCCCGCGGTTGAGAAGTTCGTCTCCGCCAATCGCCGATACGGCGGCCGGGATGTCCTGGATATTCTCGGCCCGCTTCTGGGCCGTCACGATGATGTCCTCGAGACCGCCGGCTTCTTCATCGGCGGCCTGAGCCTGTGCGCCGGTGGCAGAGACGAATTGAATGGCGGCGGCCGCGGTGGTCGCCAAAAGTGCGGATTTGAACAAAGTGCTTCTCCCCTTATATCTGAAGGGGTTACAGAGGCTTCCCTCTGTTTGGATGCGCGCGATGGACAATTGCCTGGTTGAAAATTCTTGCACGGCCTGCGCCGATCGCGCGCGGCGGCCATGATGCCGGCGTCGACCTGTCCATTGTGCCACAAGCCTGTGGTGGCGGAATTCCGGCCTTTCTGCTCACAAGGCTGCAAGGATCGGGACCTGCTCAATTGGCTGGGAGAGGCGTATCGCGTCCCGGCCCGGGTCGAGGAAGATGAGGACGGTTCGGGGCTGGACAGCACCCCTGAAGCCTGACTATAGGCGCGCTTCGCTTTTGCGGCAGATGCCCGGGTAGCTCAGTTGGTAGAGCATGCGACTGAAAATCGCAGTGTCGGTGGTTCGATCCCGCCCCCGGGCACCATTTCCGTCTCGATCCACAGTCATCGCAACAGGTGTCCCACCCGGTGGATGGCTCTAGAACTTCGCCCTCAGCGTAAGGACTCCGCGCGTTTCGGGCTGGTAGAGGGTTGAGCGCTCGGCCAGGGCGGTTTCGCTGCGCTGCTGGCGAAAATCCAGTCCTACCGAGAAGCGATCCGGATCATGGCCAATCGAGCGGACGATCGTCAGCGCGATTCCCTTGGCGGCACGCGGGCTGCCCGCTGCAAGATCGGAGAGGCGCTCCATGGGCGATTGGCGGCTTGAGGGGTGAACATCGAAGGCGCTGAGGGCGAGATGGAGAGTGTCATCATGTACCCAGCCCAAGGTGACCGCCCGGCTCTGGCTTTCATAATGGTTGTGCCCGTCCGCCTTGATTGACGGCCGCCGTCGCTCGAGCGCCCAATTCCCGGAAAGACCAAGCGTATCGCGCTTGCCAAGGTCGGTGGCGAGGTCAAGGTCGGCTTCAAAGTTGGCAAAGCGCGGGTGGGCAAAGTTTGACAGCCCGACAATGCGGACGGCTTTCGATCGCACAGACGTCAGGGACATCGTCAGATCGCCGAATGTGGCCGCGTATGTGGCAGTTTTGGGCGTCGCGGTTTCCGTTGTCAGGCGATTGGCAAAGGGCGACATGCGCGCCGCTTCGGGCAAGGGGATGACAGGTTGCCCGGGCAGCGATGGCAGCATGGCCGCGAGACGCGGGGACTTGTCGGGCGATGTCTGGCGAAGCGCGATGGCGATGGGTGACGGTGCCGCCGGCAGTCCTTCGCTCGCCATGGCGGCACTCGCCTGTAGCACGAGCAACAGGGTGGCGCCTGACGCGCGCAAAGATGCACAGCTCATGTCAATCCTCCGGTCGACCCCGCCGGTTTCAGCGTCTGGTCATGGCTTCGACGTCAGGCTCCGCCCATATCCGCATTGCGCGCAGATTTTTTGTGTGAGGATGCGGGTCTCTCTCTCGCCCGGCGTCTCGCTGCTGAAGTTGATCAGAGAGAGACGCATGAAGTTCTGGCAATCGCTTGCCCTTTTGACCCTGGCCGCGGGAGCCATCTCAGGACCGGTACCCGAAGCGGGCAGCGCACGCATGGTGCCGCCTGCGCAGCCAGCCGTGTTCGCGGCAACGGCTGGAAGCGACTTTTCCGTGATGACCTACAATGTCCATGGCCTGCCCTGGCCGTTTGCCGCGGGGCGGTCCGGGGCGTTCGCGCGCATCGAGGAGCGACTTGCCCGACTGCGCAGCGCGGGCGCCCAACCGCATGTCGTGGTCTTCCAGGAAGCCTTTACAAGGGAGGCCCGCGAAATCGGGGCGAAGTCGGGATATCGTTACGTCATCGACGGGCCGGATCAATATGAGGCTGGCCCTCAGGCCCGATCGCCCGGCGATATCTCCTTTGCCACGGCCTCGTCCTTTGCAACGGGCGAGACCCTCGGCAAATGGATGGGCAGCGGATTGCAGCTGCTGTCCGACTATCCCGTGCTGTCCGTGCAGCGGACCGCGTTTCCCGCCTTTGCCTGTGCAGGCTATGACTGCCTTGCCAACAAGGGTGCCTTGATGGTGACCTTGAAAGTTCCCGGTCAAAAGGTGCCGGTGACGATTGTCACGACACATATGAATTCGAAGAAATCGTCCGGCGCTCCGGAGCTTCGTTCGCGTTTTGCCTATGAACGGCAGGCGGAAGCGCTGGAAAGATTCATTCGGGACAATCACGACCCCCGCACGCCGATCGTGTTCGCGGGCGATTTCAACGCGAGCAATATGCAGCGCCGGCAGATTCTGGCGGGAGACATTGGCGTGGCTTCGCAGCCCGGCATGCCGACGATGCTCAAAAGTGCGTTGCAGACGGTGGCTGCAAAGGTTGCGCGCTGGCCGGACCGGTTGAGGAGCGAGGTGGCCACGGTTTCTGATCGAGGCCGAGACTGGCAGTTTTTCGAAAGTGGCACTGCCGAGGCAATCGTCCCGCACCGCATTGGCATACCCTTCGGGCGTGAGCCGGATGGCTCAATGCTGTCCGATCACATGGGAATGGTCATTTCCTATCGGCTGAAATCAGGCTGATTGATGGATTTGCCACTTTGCGAGTGCGGTATTGGGGTTCGGGCGGCGTCTGCTCCATCATGACGGCCACTCATATTGCATTAGTCTTTCACGACTTTTCAACGGGCGGCAGCGAGCGCATTGCCATACGGCTTGCCAATGCCTGGGCGCAGGCTGGCCGGCGCGTGACGATATTCTGCGGCACGGAAGCCGGGACGGCGCGCAGTCTCGTGTCCCCACTCGTGGCAGTCCGTTCCTGCTCTCCCGAAATTCGCCGCGGCTTCGCGTCCCGCCTGAGGCTGGGCCAACATCTTGGCCGACTGGTTGCGCCAGACGCTCCCGATGTCCTGTTCGCACCGGGCAATTTCCATTTGCCCGTGCTGGCCGTTGCGGGGCGCATCTGGGGCAAAGACCGCCCCCGTCTGGTTTGCAAGCTCAGCAATCCCGTCCTGCCCCGTTCGCACATCGGAGGGCTGGCGCGCCTTGCCGGATCCATGGTGCGGCGCCTGATTGCGCCTGTCGACAGATTGACCGCGATGTCATCCGGCCTTGCGGCAGAGGCAGTCGGGGTGCTCGGCCGGAACGATATTGTGTGCATTGATGAGCCGATCCTCAGTGCGGATGCGCTCGTCGCGCCCCGCCCTGACAGGATGGGCGGCCCGCCCGTCATTCTCTGTGTTGGCCGACTTGAGGCCCAGAAGGACTTCAGGCTTGCCATTCGCGCCTTTGCAGAGCTTTCCCCTCTCTCGGCGGCACGTCTTGTCATCCTAGGAGAAGGGCCGGATCGGGAAGACCTGCTCGCGCTCGCGCGACGTCTGGGCGTGGCTGACCGTGTCGAACTGCCAGGACATGTCACCGATGTCCCGGCGCGGATGGCGCAGGCGCACGTCCTTTTGATGACGTCGCGCTATGAAGGCTATCCGGCCGTCCTCATCGAGGCCCGCGCCGCAGGGCTTCCCGTCGTGACGACAGCGTGTTCGGCGGCCCTGCGCGAAATCCTTCCGCTTCCGATTCACGGAGACATTGTGTCGTCCCGGCGACCGGGCGACATTGGCGCGGCCCTTGCGCGCCGGCTTTCGCAGCCGACAGGGGATCCGCTCACGCTGAGCGCAGGAACGGAGCGCTTCTGCATCGAGCGGATCGCGCCCCAATATCTGAGCCTGTTCGACGAGATGGCGGGATGAGCGACGTGCGCAGCCTGCTTGCATCAATTCATGACGTCACGCCCGTTCACGCGCGGCGGCTGGAAAGGCTGGTTCCGCTTGTGGAGGAGCATGTCGGGGTCGGCCGCTTTGCCTTGCTCGCTGTCCCCGATTTTCACGGAGAGGGCGGGATCGACAGCGATCGTGGCTTTGCTGCGCGGCTGCGCGGGTGGTCCGATGACGGTTGCGAAGTCTTTCTTCATGGCTATCAGCATCGCGACTCCGCGTGCCATGCAGGGGCCTTGTCCCGCCTCAAGGCCAATCACCTGACAGCAGGGGAAGGCGAATTCCTTGGCCTCGACCATGCAACCGCGCTGAGGTTGCTGGCCGACGGGCGCAATCGTGTGGAAGACGTCATCGGACGCCCCGTAGCGGGCTTCATTGCCCCGGCCTGGCTCTACGGCCAGGCGGCCTTGCAAGCGATTGCCGACCTCGACTTTCCCATCGCCGAAGATCACTTCCGGGTCTGGCACCCGCCCAGCGGACGAGTTTTGGCGCGCGGACCTGTCATCACTTACGCCAGCCGGACCCCGATGCGGATGCTGAGTTCGCTCCTGTGGTCACGGATCGCGACGCTGGCCCTCCGCCCTGCCACGACAATCCGCCTCGGCGTTCATCCGCACGATCTTGATGCGCCCGAACTTGTCCAGGAAATCGCACGGGCCTTGGGTGTGCTGACGCACAGCCATCCGCCCGGTCACTACGCCAATCTTTTGGCGCATTCTTCCTCGGCCAAGTGCGGAAAGCCGAACAGGGCGGCGTCTGAGCCGGTGTAGCCCAGTATCGAGGATCGACACCTTTCATGGCCTCTCGCGTTTATGGCAGCCCTGGCGTCCAGTCAGCAAACCGGCTTCCCTCCCTCGCGATCCGCAGCTCGAACTGGCAGCGTTGGCTGACTGCGGGCATTTCGCTCGCGCTGCTTGTCACGATCCTGACGCGACTGGACGAATTCGGCTTTCGCCAGGCCTTTTCCGTATTGCCTGCAACCCCGGCCTTCTGGCTCGCCTTTGCGGCCTATTATCTTGCATTGCCGGGTTCGGAATGGTTGATTTTCAGGCGGCTCTGGACTTTGCCAGTCAGTGGAATCGTTCCGCTTCTTCGCAAGCTGGTCAGCAATGAGGTGCTGCTCGGCTATAGTGGAGAAGCCTATTTCTATGCCTGGGCGCGAAGCCACGCAAAGCTCGTTGCCGCGCCCTTCGGGGCGATCAAGGATGTCAGCATTCTTTCAGCCCTCGCCGGCAATCTGGTGACGCTGGCGATGCTGGGCCTGGCCTGGCCGCTGCTCGCCAATGTCGCGCCGCAGCTGCATGGCAAGACAATCTTCGTCTCAACGGCCGTGATGCTCGGATCCTCGATGGTTATCCTCCTGTTCCGGGGCCGTCTCTTCTCGCTTGACCGTGGGGCGTTGCGTTCCGTCTTTTCGCTGCACCTGATGCGGTTGGCAGTGACGACAATCCTTTCCGGCGTGATGTGGCATCTTGCCTTGCCGGAAATCTCGATTGCATGGCTGGTCCTGCTGGCGACACTTCAGCTCCTCGTGACGCGCCTCCCGCTTGTTCCGAGCAAGGATCTCGTCTTCGCCAATCTCGCGGTCTTCCTGGTCGGGCACGACAATGCAGTGACCATGGTCGTTGCCATGATCGCTGCGAGCATTCTTGCGACCCATCTTGTCGTCGGCGCGGCGGTGGCCTTGCCGGATCTTCTGGCGAGGCGAGCCGCATGAAGGCGTTTGTCTCCCTGGCCCTGATATTGGCCCTCGCCGCCAACGCGCCCATTCGGTCGGTGTCCAGTCTGGGCAAGGCCGAGGCACAGTGCCGCCCGAACGAACCGGGCCCGGCGCTGCTCATCGTCGTGCATGGCCTGAAGGACCGCGACGGAATTCTCCGGGCCGAGCTTTACCCGGCGAATGATCAGGATTTCCTCGCCGATGACAATATCCTCGTGCAGCAGGGCAAGGTCTTTCGCCGGGTCGACATCAATGTCCCGCAGGTTGGCGACCCGATCCTGTGCATGCGCATTCCCGGCGCGGGGCGCTATGGCCTGTCCGTGCTTCATGATCGCGATCGCAATCTCAAGTTCGGCCTTTTTTCCGACGGTATCGGATTTGGCGGGAATCCCAAGATCGGCCGGTCACGGCCCAAGGCAGCGGCGGCATCCGTGTCCGCCGGGTCCAGCGTCACGCGAACCGACGTGACGCTGAACTACCTCAGGGGCTTTTCGATGCGCCCGCTGGCCAGCTGACCGTTGGAGAAACTCCCATGAAGATCGTTGATGTATGCGCTTTCTATGCCCCCCACGGCGGCGGCGTGAAGACATATGTCGAGCGCAAGCTGGCACTGGGCCCGGCCATGGGTCACGAAATTGTCCTGATCGTGCCTAGCGATGCGCACCGTGTGGAAGAGCGTGGGCCCGGAGCGCGCATCGTGCACGTCAAGGCGCCCAAACTGATCGTCGATCGCCGGTACCGCTATTTTGACGATGCGGACGTGGTGCATCGTGCGCTTGATGCCGAACGGCCCGATTTTGTCGAAGCCTCCTCGCCCTGGCGGACGGCCAGCATCGTCGCCAATTGGCAAGGGAGCGCGCCGCGCTCCCTCATCATGCATGCGGACCCGCTATCAGCCTATGCCTATCGCTGGTTTGGGGGCCTCGCGCCGCGCCCTGCGATCGACCGCGGGTTCGACTGGTTCTGGCAGCATCTGAGACGCCTGGGCACCCGGTTCGATGTCACGGTGTCCGCCAATCATGACCTGACCCGCCGTCTTGCACAGGGCGGGATGGCAGGCGTGGCGACGATTCCGATGGGGATCGATCCGGGCATATTTTCGCCCGACCTCCGCGACATGGCGCTCCGCCGGGATCTGCTGGCGCGATGCGGGCTCGGCGAGGAGGCCACGCTGATGCTCGGCATTGGCCGCCACAGCGCAGAGAAGCGCTGGCCGATGGTGATCGATGCGTGTGTCGCCGCTTCCCAGCGCAGGCCGCTCGGGCTGGTGATTGTCGGAGATGGGCGCAATCGTTCGCAGCTCCAGAAACACATCGGCGGCAACCCCCACATCCATCTTCTCGCCCCCGTGCAGGATCGAAAGGCGCTGGCACGCGTCCTTGCAAGCGGGGATGCGCTGATCCACGGATGTGAGGCGGAAACGTTCGGCATGGTCGCGGCCGAAGCCGCCGCCTCCGGCCTGCCGCTCATTGTGCCGGACTCGGGCGGTGCAGCGAGCATTCTGTCGATGGGCGCAGGAGTCGACTTCGCGTCGGGCGACGCGCGGTCGGCCACGGACGCGCTCGATCGGCTCCATCAAGGCAGCCTTGCCGAAATCCGGATGCTTGCGCGTGCTCGGGCAGCCCGGATCCCCACGATCGACCAGCATTTCGAAGTGCTGTTCGATCGTTACCGGACACTGCTCTGCGCCGATGCGGAGGCTGCATGATGATCCGGCGTGCCGAGACTGTCGATCCGCGGCGCAAGTCCGGCACGATTCCGGGCAAAACGCGGGCGCCCTATGCGCGTTCACATGCCGACGGACGCCATCGCCAGCGACGCAACCGACAACTCCCTCTTTGGTGGCAGTTGCTGAACCTCGCATTTCGTAATGTCTCCTGAGCCCGGTTGGGCCTATGGCCGTGCAGATGGTTGAGTCGAAGCACGTGCAGCGGATACAGCAGAACATTCTGGCAGCAGCCGAGCGACGCCTTCTCGACTGGCTGTGCGCGCGCGTTCCGGCCAGAATCATGCCTGACCATATGACGGCGATCGGTGTGCTTGGCTGGGTTGCGGTTGCCGCGGGATATGCGCTGAGCCCCTACCGGCTGGCCTGGCTCTGGCTCTCCATTGCCGGCTTCTGCATCAACTGGTTCGGCGATTCGCTTGACGGCAGCCTGGCACGGTTCCGCAAGTCGGAGCGCCCGCAATTCGGGTATTTCATTGACCATAGTCTGGATGCGATCGGCAATCTGGCGATTGCATTGGGCCTGGCGGCGAGCAGCTTCGTCAGGCTGGATGTCGCGCTTTTTGCAATATCCGGCTATCTCCTGCTCTCTGTCCATACCTTTCTGACCGCGCGGCAGACCGGGCAGTTCCAGCTCACCTATCTTGCAGGCGGGCCAACAGAGCTGAGGCTCATGCTGATCGCCATGACATTGCTGATGCTGGCCACCGGACCCAGGTCGATGCAGGTGAACGGCTGGTCTGTCTTTGACTTGTTCATTGGCGGCTTCGGATTGGTTCTGATCCTGCTCTTTGTCCTGCAAACCGCGCGGATCGGGCGCGAGCTCTTTCTGTCCGGCAAATGACCGCGCAAGGGCGGCAAGCGTTTATCGCCGCCAATCCACAACCGTCCAGTTCATCCGCCGGGCACTTCGCAAGAGTTTTCGCGACGGATTGGTCGCCACGGGCTCATCGGCAAACATCAGGCTGGGAAGGTCTGAATAGTCGTCCGAGAACAACCGCACATGAGTCGTCTCGCGCGCAAGGCCGTGCTCGGCCAGAAAGGATTCGATCCGGCGACACTTTTCCTTCCCGTAACAATTTTCCCCATTGATCCGGGCCCTCAGGATCGGACCCAATCCTGTCGATCGTGTGCCAATGACATGCTGCGCTCCCAGCGCATGGCAAATCGGCGCAAGATAGAATTCATGCGCGGCACTCGCGATGACCACCATCGCACCGCTGTCACGCTCCTGGTCCAGCAGCAGCCTTGCCTCGGGATAGATGTTACTCGCGATCGTGTGAGCCGCGAACGCGCAAGCGACAGCGGCCATCCTCTCCTGGGCAACGGCATTGCCGAGCATGAGCCGGTGCATCGTTTCCTTCAGCCTCTTCCGGGACAGGAGGCGGAGCTTGTATCCGGCCATCGCGAAAAGGACCAAGGGGACACATGCGAGCCTCAGCGGATTGAGCCGACGGGCGGCAAACAGGAGAAATGGCGAATATGTCCCGATACGCGTGACGGTGCGATCAAGGTCGAAAATTGCCACATGGACATTCTCTTCCCTGCTTGTTGCAAGGGGCAAGGCCAGCTTGGAACCGTTCACGCCGGGATGACGCCGGCCTCTCCTCCATTCCGCACCTGCCAAGTGCGGATTTCGCGAACGCGCGCCGTCAACGGGCATGCGGGTGGGCTTTCTCTTCAATCATGACCAGATCCACCAGGTTGCCCACAGCCTGCCGATTGCGCTTGCCCTGGCGCGCGCGAAACCTGATGTCGAGGTGGTCGTGGCCACCACGAACGATGCGCTGTCGAACGAGGTGCAGCGCCTGTCGGCAGGCTTCGACCGTCCCTCGGTCCGTTTTCAACGCCTGTCGATTTCATCTTCCGCGCGCAAGGCGGGAGCCCGGGTGCTGGGTGGCGTGGTGCCGGCGGCAAAGCTCCTCGTCTATGGGGACAACCTCTCCTTCTTCAGATCGCTCGACGCGCTTGTTGTCACGGAGCGGACGTCGCTTGTTCTGAAGACACGATACGGGCTTTCGGGGCTCAGGATGTTTCTCGCAGATCACGGCGCAGGAGACCGGGCGATCGGCTTTGGCAAGTCCACCGCGCTATTCGATCATATCCTCGCGGCCGGTCCGAAGATCAGGGATCGGCTGGTCGACGAGGCCGGGGTGGCACCTGATCGCGTGACGATTACCGGCTATTCGAAATTCGATATCGCGCCGGAGCGCGGCCGGCTCTTGCCCATGCAATCGAACGGGCGGCCGACAATTCTCTACAACCCCCATCTCTCGCCGCATCTTTCGTCCTGGTACAAATGGGGACGCGGCGTGCTGGACTGGTTCCTTGACCAGGAACGCTACAATCTCATCTTCGCGCCGCATGTGATGCTGTTCGAGCGGCGCGTGGTGCTGACCATCGACAAGTTCCGGATGGACTTTCCGGGCGGCCTGCACAGGCGTTACCTGGATGCGCCGCATATCCATGTCGACAAGGGCAGCACTGCTTCGACGGACATGACCTACACAAATTGCGCGGATATCTATCTCGGCGACGCGAGCAGCCAGGTCTATGAATTCCTGCGCACGCCGCGCCCCTGCGTATTCCTGAACCCGTTCGGCTTCGCGCATGAGCATGATCCCAACTTTGCGCATTGGGGCGCGGGCCCTGTCGTCAACAGCCTCGATTGCCTTGGCGAAGCGCTGGATCTTTCGGTTGAACAGCACGCCAACGTTTACAAACCCCGACAACATGCCTTGCTGGCGCGTACGTTCGATGTCGCGCAGGCACCGGCTTCCGCCCGGGCGGCGGCGGCCATCATCCGCTGTCTTGAGATGCCTGACGTGGCTCCGGCCAGCGACCGGGAGCCGGCATTTGCCTGAAGTCCTGGACTTTCGTCACGCCTCGGGTTCGACTTTCCGTCATGACAAGACGGGCGGAGCGCACTATCGCGCATCCCATGTTCCCCGCTTGCTCATTGCGCGCATGACCGACCTGTCGGGCCTCGAAGCGGTCTTTGAGGCCAACCGCATGGCCCTCAGGCGCTTTCTGCGTGCCCGGCTCCGCAATGACGACGATGCCAATGATGTGCTGCAGGACCTGTGGATCAAGATCCGCGCCCTCGACGCGGGCCCCATTTCGGAGCCCCTGGCGTACATATACCGGATGGCGGACAATCTTGTGCTCGACATGAAACGCGCGGGCGGACGGCGCGCAGCCCGCGAAACGGCCTGGGCGGAAGGGCAGATGGCCGGAACGCCGGCAGCCCCGGCTGACGCTTCGCCTTCGGCCGAGCGCACGCTGATCGCCCGGGACTATTTGCGCCGAGTCGAGACGCGGATCGACGCCCTGCCTGAACGCACGGCCTATGCCTTCCGCGCGGTGCGGATCGAGGGGCGGCCGCAGAAGGATATTGCCGCAGAATTGGGGATATCCCTGAGCGCAGTTGAGAAGCATCTCCAACGCGCTTATCGTGAGATCGTCATTGTCCATGATGAATTGAATGCGGATAGTGAAGGTGCGCACCGTCACAGTGTCAAGGGAATGACCGATGATGGATGAAGCTGTTCTGGATGCCGCCATTGCCTGGCGCCTTCGCCTTGCTGCTCCGCAAGCGAGCGATGCTGACTGGGCAGCGTTTACGGATTGGCTGGAAGCCGATCCGGCACATGGCGATGCCTATGACAAAGTGGCGCTGGCAGATCAGGATTACGCACAGGCACTGGAAAGCAAGCCGGCCCATCTGGCGGCCCCGAGCAATGACAATGAAGTCGCGCCATGGTTCAGGCGCCGAGGCTTTGTGATGGCTTCGGCCACGGCCATGCTCGCGCTCGTCGCGACGCCCTTCCTTGCCGGTGGCCGCGATATGGAAACCTTTCAGACCCGGCCGGGAGAAACACGGACGGTCGCGCTCAATGACGGTTCGCGGATCGAACTGAACGGGGGCACCCGGATTGTGCTCGACCGCAAGCATGACCGCTACGCCGTTCTTGAAGAGGGCGAAGCCGCGTTCACGATCCGTCACGATCCAGCCAATCCGTTCGTTTTGCAAACCGGCAGCTCCAGACTGGTGGACGTCGGCACGCGCTTCAATGTTCGCAAGGATCCTCAAGGACTGGAAATTGCAGTCGGAGAAGGCGCTGTGCGTTACAATCCGGATGATGATGCTGTCCTGATTCAGGCCGGTAACCAGCTTGTGCTGGCAGCGCAGGCGACAACACCTGTCTTGAGTGCGACTGAACCTGCAAGCGTGGGCTCATGGCGAAACGGGCGGTTGAGCTATCGCGACGCCGCGATTGCACGAATTGCGCTCGACCTGTCCCGTGCCCTGGGGGCGTCGATTTCCGTCGATCCTGCAGCCACATCGGTCCGCTTTTCGGGGACGATCGAAATTGGCCGCGACCCGGCAGTTACGATGCGCCAGGTCCAGGGCTTGCTCGGGATCAAGGCGACCGCTACTCCCAACGGATGGCGACTGACTGCTTGATCTCGCGGTGAGGCGCTGTGTTCCAACTGTGTGCACGACGCTGCTCTGGCTTGGGGCTGCGCCCGCCCTTGCCGCTTCAGACGTGCGCTTCGCGATTCCCGCCCTCCCGCTTGACCAGTCCCTCATCCGCCTCGGGCAGCAGGCCGGCGTGTCCATCGGCGGGAATGACCCTGCAATTCCGGTTGCGATTGGCAATGCGGTGCAGGGTCGCATGAGCCTGGAACGGGCATTGCGCAAACTGCTCGCTCATACAGGCTATACATTCGTCATGGTCGACGCACGGACGGTCAGGATTGTCCGCGCGTCGTCCCCTGTCGAAGCCCGCGCGAGGACAGGGCCGCCAGTCCTTGCCGCAAGACCAGTGAGCCCCGAAGCGCAAGCGGATGTCCAGCCTCCGGACATTATCGTCAACGCGTCGAAACAGGGCCAGTCCTTGACCGATTATGCCGGATCCGTCCGGGTCGAAACGCTCGGCGCGGTCGGCTTGACGGCGGAAGCCGGCACCTATGCGCTCGTCAGCCGCCTGCCGGAACTGGTTGCCACCAATCTCGGACCGGGCCGCAACAAGCTGTTCGTCCGCGGCATTGCCGACAGCAGCTTTTCGGGCCCGACCCAATCCACAGTCGGCCTGTATCTTGGCGAGCTGCGACTGACATACAATGCGCCAGAGCCTGACCTGCGGCTCTATGATATCGACACGATCGAGGTCGTTGAGGGCCCGCAAGGCACCTTGTACGGGGCAGGGGCACTTGGCGGGATCGTGCGCATCACGCCCAACAGTCCGGACCCCGATGGCTTTCACGCCAACGCAAGCCTCGGATCGGCGAAGACGTCTGACGGGCGCGGCAGCCATGATGCAGGCGGTATGCTGAATATTCCCCTGATTGATGACAGGGTTGCGGTCCGGGTTGTGGGGTACAGCCAGCGACTCGGCGGCTATATCGACAATGCCACACTGGGCCTGAAGGATACCAACACCACGCGGATTTCAGGCGGCCGCGGCGCGGTGCGTGCAAGCCCCGGCAATGGCTGGGAGATCGAGCTTGCCGGATTGAGCCAGAGCATCAGCACATCGGATGGCCAATACTCCGATCGCGGCCTTGCCCCATTGACGCACGCAGCGGCCATTGCGCAGCCCCACGAAAGCGACTTCGGCGGCGGCAATCTCGTGATCACAAAGCGTTGGGGCGGGTTGAAGCTTGTTTCGAGCACCGGAATCATCCGGCATGACCTTACGGAGCGGTTCGATGCAACCGGGCTTGCCGGAACGACAGGTGTCATTGCCTATGATCGCGACGAGGCGATCCGGATGTTCACCCACGAAACACGACTGTCATCGCGGGCAGGCAGCACGCATCCCTGGGTTGCCGGGCTGAGCTATGTCAATAATATCGATCGGATTGCGCAGGCGCTCGGGCCGCCGGCCGCGACCGCCGAGTTGAGCCGCGTGCGCAATGAAAGACGCGAACTTGCGCTGTTCGGCGAAGGCACGATTCCTCTGTCATCACGCTGGTTGTTGACGGCCGGCGCCCGGTTCTTGCGCGCAAGGGCCGCGGGCAGCCTGGTCAGCGGGCCGCAGGGTCCGGAACCGACACGCCACCTGACCCGCGTCCTGCCCACGCTCGCCATCCTGTGGAAGCCGAATGAGGATCTTCAGGCCTTTGCCCGCCTGCGCAGCGGCTTTCGGAGCGGAGGGATCGCTGTCGATCCTGGCGGCAACGTTGTCCGCTTTGTCTCCGACAAGCTTTACACCGGCGAAGCGGGGCTTCGTTTTGGACATGCCGATGGCCCATTGTCCGGAAACGCTGCGCTCACCTACGCGCGTTGGCGCAGCATCCAGGCCGACTTGCTTGACAGCAGCGGCTTTCCGGCAACGGCCAATATCGGCAATGGTCACGTCCTTGGCTTCAGCGCAGATCTGGCCTGGCGTCCGGCTTCATCGCTGCTGGTGGAAGCCGCGGTGTTCGCGAACCGCAGTGCGCTGGACAGTCCTGCCGTTCATCTGTCTGGCCTCAATGAAACAGCGCTGCCGAATGTCCCGCGCTACGGGGCGCGGCTCTCCGCCCGATATTCGCGACCAGTTTCGCCAGATATGACTTTGGTCCTGGATGGCGCCGCCCATTATCGCAGCGGCTCAAACGTCGGCACTGTTCCGCCTTTGCTGCTGGAACAGGGCGAATATGTGGAAGCCAGTCTTGGCGCCGCGCTTGATGCCGGGACATGGAAGCTCAGCCTGGACGCGACCAATCTCTTCAACGGCCGGGAAAACAGCTTTGCATTCGGCAATCCCTTTTCCGTCAGCCTTGGCCAGCAGCAGACCCCGCTCCGCCCGCGCACGATCCGCCTTGGGGTGAGGTTCGGCTTCTGATGCGGGGAACCGGGCCCGAAATTTTCCCATACTGGAGGCGTGAGAAATCGCGTGTGAGGTGCTATCGCTCCACCCGATGACGCTTCCTCCTCCCTTGGACTGGCCAGAGGCCGGTATTGGCCCGGGGCCTGAAGTTCCCGAACAGCTGAGGGTAACGCGCGAAAATTGGCGGCTTTACCCCTTCTCGCGTTGGGCCTTCCAGCATACGCGTGAACTTGTGCCCTCTCGCGCGGTTCGGCGCAGCACGTCACCGCGTGCGCTTCGCCATGCGCCCGTCGACCTTGCGGGCTTGCGCTTTGACGGCCTGACCTGGGAAGACTTTGTCACGGCAACCTATACCGATGCGATGATTGTCCTGCACAGAGGCGCAATCGTCTATGAAACCTACCGCAACGGCATGACGCCCCTGACACCGCACCATTGTTTTTCTGTCAGCAAGTCCTTTGTCGGACTGATCGCGGAAATCCTGATCAGTGCAGGCCGGCTTGATCCGCAGCGACCGGTGACAGACTATGTGCCTGACCTGTCTGCAAGCGGCTTTGCGCGCGCGCGCGTGCGCGACCTTCTGGACATGACGGATGGCGTCGCCTTTGACGAGGATTATGCCAATCCCGATGCTGATGTGCATCGTTATTCCGCAAGCTACTGGACCCCGTCCGCCGCAACGGGTGGCGCGCGTGAAACTTTGGCGAAGCTCGAGGCACGCGACGCCGACCCGGGCACAAGCTTTTCCTATCGCACACCGGTGGCTGATGCGCTGGGTTGGGTGCTTGTCAATGCCACGAACCAGCGCCTTGCCGATCTCGCGACCGAACGTCTGTGGCATCCGGCGGGATGCGAAGAGGATGGGCATTTTCTGGTCGATACGGCCGGCCACGAGATCGCGGCGACCGGCCTCAATGCCACGGCGCGTGACCTTGCCCGGCTGGCATTGCTGATCCTTGACGAGAGCCCTGCTGTTCCCGCCGATGCCCGGCAGCGCATCTTTGCAGGGGGTGACCGCACGCTGTTTGCCTCATCGCGCCATGGCGCGCGGGCAGGTGGCTCCTATCGCAGCCAATGGTGGATTTCGCACAATGCCCAGCGTGCCATTTCCGCGCTTGGTGTCTATGGCCAGCGTGTGCATATTGAGCCTGAGGCAGAGATGGCCCTCATCCGCTTCGGATCGCATCCTCTGGCCTCGAACCTGCATACGGATGGCCTGCATCAAGCTGCGATTGGCGCCTTGCGGCAGCACCTGTCAGCTTAGGCCGCATTGCCCTCGACACGGCCTTCGCCCGCTGCCTCAACACGGAGTCGCTTGCTGCCGGATGGAAGCGTCTGCAAAACCATCGCTTTCAATTTTCGCCGGATGTGCCAAGTTCGAGGGATGGCAGGGGAGGGATTGTCCATATGGGTATAGCGGCTTGGGGTGCCGTTGTGGGCGCTTTGCTGGGCTTTGTCCTTGCAGATTTCTCCCAATTCGGGTTCATTTTCGGGGGCGCGCTGGGGGCCGGCTTGGGGGCATGGCTCCGCTCGGCCATCCGCCAGGAAATAGGGGATGCGGTGCGTTCGGCGCTTTCAGGCGGACTGTCTGCAGCGCCCTCTGTGCAGGTGGCACCGTCGCCGCCGGTCGCTGCCAGACCTCAGTCCGAACCTGCACGGGTCGTGACCAAGGCGGTAGGCGACACACCCGAGATCGAAGGCTCGTCCGCGCCTGTCGCCCGCGCCTCCACCCCGCTTGGCGCGCCGCCTCCCCGGCATCTTGAGCCTTCACCTCCCGGACCGGCATCGGTGTTCATGGGCAAGGCACGGGATTGGCTTCTTGGCGGCAACACCATCCTGCGGGTCGGCATCGTTATTTTGTTCCTGGGCCTGGTCTTCCTTGTGCGTTTCGCAGCCATGGCCGGGCTGTTTCCGATCGAGGCACGGCTTTCGCTGGTCGCGGCCGTTGGGGTCGTGCTGCTCGCGATCGGACTCAGGAAACGGACCGAGCGACCGGCATTCTCGCTGTCCTTGCAGGGTGCGGGGATTGCGATCCTCTATCTCGTCGTCTTCGCGGCGGCTCGCGGGTACGGCATTGTGCCGCCGGTTGCGGCCTTTGCCCTGCTGATCCTGTTCGCTGCACTCGGCTGCGCACTGGCAGTCATGCAGGATTCGCTCGTCATGGCGTTCATTGCGTTCCTCGGCGGCTTTGCCGTTCCTGTTCTGCTGGGGGGTCGCAGTGAAACGCCGCTGGGCCTGTTCACCTACATGACGACGCTCAACCTCGCGATCTTCGGTATCGCCTGGAAAAAGCGCTGGCGCCCGCTCAACCTTCTCGGGTTTGTTGCAACCTTTGCGCTCGCGTCGCTGTGGGGCTTCTCGGCCTATGAGCCGCAGCATTATCTTCTGTGTCAGAGTTTCCTGATTGTCTCCATGGCGATCTATCTCGCAACCGCAGTCCTCTATGCGCACAACACGCCCGGCAAGTTCGGCAATTATGCCGATTCGACCCTGCTGTTCGGCACCGCGCTCGCCGGGTTCGGCTTGCAGGTCGGACTGGTTCATGACCGGCCCTTTGCATCGGCATGGTCGGCACTCGGTTTTGGCGCGGCTTATATTGCGGTTACCGCCGTGACCATGCGCAGAGGCCGGCCGGAAATGCGCCTGCTGAACGAATGCCTGCTTGCCATCGGCATCGGATTCGTGACGCTGGCCGTTCCGCTCGCGCTCGACGTCAACTGGACTTCCTGTGTCTGGGCCCTTGAGGGGGCGGGTGCGTTCTGGGTCGGCGCGCGACAGGCGCGCTGGATTCCCCGCTGCCTGGGGCTGGTGCTGCAAGCCGTGGCTGCCTTGCTGACACTGGCCGCTGCAGGACCGGCATTGTCCGCCATTCCGCTCGCCAACAGCGGGTTTCTCCAACCGATGCTGGTTGCCTTGCCGATGATCTTCACGGCCTGGATCATGCGCAAGCCTCTGGACCACAGTGGTTCGTCCTGGGCGAAAGGCTATGCCGTGGTCGAAGGCGGCCTGCGCCAAGTCTGGTTTCTGGGAGGCTTTGCCTTTGTCTGCCAGTCCATTGTGCTCGAGGCACTGCGGGCGATGCCTGACCCAAGGTTCGGCGCACTGCCGGTGTTCTCAACCCACACACAAGTCTATGCGATCATGCTCGGCGTGCTGGGGGCCATGACGCTGGCTGACGGGTTCGGCAGGAAGAACGACTGGTCGGTTGCCGGCTGGCCGGCCAAGCTCAGCCTGCCGTTTGTTTCGATATGCCTTCTCCTCGCGATGATCCAGGGACGACATCTGCTTTACCTTCCGGACATCCTCTTCTGGAGCGCGGCTCTGGGCCTGCATATCTGGCTGCTTCGCCGCCAGCCCGTTTCAGTCTGGACCCATGCAATGCACGTCGGTGGCGTGCTTCTGGTCACCGCGCTGGTTGCCGACTGTATTTGGCTGGGTATTGAAAGCGGCAATCTGTGGAAGACGTCCTGGGCAGGCGTGACCTTCCTCGTCAGTGCAACCGCGATCCTCATCCTGCTTGTGCAATGGCCGGGCCGGGCAGCGCGAGCGGGCTCTCCAGCCGACTTTTCATGGCCGCTCAATCCCTCTGCCAAGGCCTATTGGCTCCACGGTGCGGCCGTACTCGCCGTGCTGGTCTACGTCGGCGCGCTGTCCACCTGCCTTGTCGCAGAGGGCGTCACCGATCCGCTGCCCTATATTCCGCTGCTCAATCCGGTCGACCTGTCCGCCCTGCTCGCGCTTGCCGCTCTCGCGCTTTGGCGCAAGCTGCTGCAAGAGGCGCGGCCGCCCGTCGAAACAGCGCAACTGGTGACGGGCCGGGCCGGATTGGCGGCAATGGCCCTGCTGGCATTTGTCCTTGCCAACACGATCTGGCTGCGCAGCGCACATCATCTGCTCGGCGTCGACTGGGAGGCCGATGCTCTGGCCGGGAGCCAGATCGTCCAGTCCGGCTATTCGATCCTCTGGACCCTGATGGCGATGGGGCTGATGTTCCTTGCCCGCAGCCGCTCGGACCGGCTTCCCTGGCTGGCTGGTGCGGTGCTTCTCGCCATCGTCGTGGCGAAGCTGGCGTTTGTTGACATGTCGCAAGTGGAGGGACTTGCGCGCATTGTCGCCTTTATCGCCGTGGGCGTGCTCATGCTGCTCATTGGCTATTTCGTGCCGATACCCCCCAGAGCCGAGGAAACGAAGGAGGCCACTGCATGAGCCGCACCCTGCCTGCCGCCCTGGCCGCGGCGCTGCTTCTGTCCGGGTGCGGCGGGCAGAACGGGGGTGCCGAGCCCAAAACCCATGACTTCGCCCTGTCACTGTCGGTGGAAGCACCGGCGACCGAGGTCCGGCGCATCGTACTGCCACCCGCAGCGCTGATCGCTTTCAAGCGACCGGACAAGGGCGACATTCGCATTGTCGATGCCTATGATCGTCCCCTGTCGATCGCCTTTGTCGCACCGCATGTTGCGCAATACAGCCGCATCCATCTTGACGCCATTCCGTTCGGTGGTCCGACGGTCGCGGGACGCAAATCGCCTCTTTCGGTGCGCGTCGAGCAGGAGGGAGGATCGGTCAGCGTCCATGCGGATGGCAACGCGCCTGAGGCCGCGCAACCGGGCGTCATCTTTGATACGCGAAACATCAGCGACCCTGCTGTCGGCATTGCGCTCGACACGATCCTGCCCAAGCAGCGCCCGGTGACAATATCCATTGCGGCGGGATCCGATCTCAAGACATGGGATCCGCTTGCCGAACAGGTTCTCTTTCGCTCCGGCGACAGTCAGGACATTCTGGGCAAGAGCCGGATCGACCTGCCGTCGGCTGATCTGAAGGGACGATATCTGCGTGCCACCTGGCAGGGAGAGTCCCAGGCCAGCATATCCGGGGCAACCCTGTTCACGAGCCGCGTCCCTGATACGCCACCGATTGCGATTTCTGTCCGCGGGCTTGAGCTTTCCGATCCACATAGTTTGACCTTCAGCGTTCCCTCCGCCGTCATGCCCAAGGCAATGCGGGTCAGGATGACCAGCAGCGATGGTATCATGCCCGTGCGATTGCTCGGTCGCGCGAATACGGAGGCCCCCTGGGCATTGCTGGCCATGGCCGGCCTCAAACAGGGCGGTCCGGGCGCTCAGCTTGAGATCGGGGACGGGTCCGCACGCCTGCTGAAGCTGGAAGCGGATCCCCGCAGCGCAGGCTTTTCAAAGCCGCCGGCCATCGACCTGCAGTATGAGCCTGTCGTTGTGGCCGCCGCCTTCAATGGTGACGGGCCATACCGGCTGGCCGTCGGACATGCGAAGGCCGAGCCCAGGACTTTTGCGCTGTCTGACCTCACTCGCAAGACTGGCCCTCTGGCTGAAGCCCGGGTGATCGGAGCGCAGCCGCTGGTTGCGGTTGATCTGGAGAGTTCTGCCGGCCTGTCGTCCATCCCGCTGAAGACCGTTGCCCTATGGTCGGTGCTTCTGGCCGGCGTTGCCCTGCTTGCGTTCACTGCCTTCCGGCTGATGCGGGCAAATGAAGACGCCTAGGTCTGCTCAACGTCTCGTCGGCTTGCGATTGCCTGACCCTGATGAAGCGCCGCGGCGGCCTTCGATGACAAACATTGTGGACAGCATCATGCAGGCAATCGGGTTGACGGCCGTCAGGAGCGCCCCTTCAAATGTGAACCAGACCGCCAGCATATAGGCGATGCGCAGCCGGGGCGCGCGGTTGAACAGGGTGTAGAGGAAAAAGGCATAGAAGAGCAGGCCGGGGATGATGCCATATTCGAGGATCGCCTTGGTGATTGGCCACCACTGAAAATTCAGGGCCTTTTCGATCTGGCCCGCACCGATCCCGCTGTAGAGTGAATGGGGGTCGCTCGCGAAGGCAACGAGCCGGTTGTAGGGTTCGACGAAACGCATGTTCGCACTGGCTCCGGTGCGGTTGAATTCATCGAAGCGGTGCGAAACAAGGTCCACCCATCCAAGCCACCAGGCGAGCAGCCCGATGATCGCGAAGCCCGCGGTTGCCAGTATCATGTTGCGGATCGAAACCCGGCCAATCAGGACCGGGACCGTCAGCAGCAGGAGCAAAAGGCCCGTCCCCGCAAAGGTCGCGAACACGGCCGCAACGAACAGCGCCACCCGCGACCAGCGCCGGAACAGGACCAGCTCGATACCCAGCGCAAGGGCGATGAACTGCGAGAGAAACGACACCTCCAGGAAGAAGATGCCATTGGGCTTCATATAGTTCATGCCCCAGACGATCGGCTGGACATAGTTGAAATTGGGAATCAGCAATGATGGTGGGAGCAGCTGGTCAAGATCGGGCCAATATTGCCACCCGATGACGAGCTGGACGAGATGTTGGGCAAAGAGGATCGCGGCTGCAGCGACCATCAGTGAGCTGAACACGTTCATGCATTGCCTGTACGTCGCTTCGGATACGCGAAAGGCGACAACCAGCGGCAGATAGAGAATGGCGTACAGCGCAAAGCTGTTGATCGAATAGTTTGTCGCGAACAAAGTCGTTGTCAGCCCCGAGACGACAACAAACAGGAAATAGAGCGCGACTCTGCCCGTATCGAAAACCGGCCTCGCAAACGCCAGCCCGACGATGGTTGCGAGCAAGGCCATGGGGATGACCAAGGGGACGATGCCATCAGGCGCCGCACCAAAGCCGATCTTCTGGAACATCGTCGTGCCAAGCGCGACGATCAGGAAGGCCCAGAGGACCGGCCCCCTGGACAATGTCTCGCTGGCCGTGTGACCATGCCCGCGACCGCGCAGGGGCAGGCCGAACCGGTCGACCTGCGGCACCCCGCGTGCGGACTTCAATGGAAAGGGAAGCTTGTCCTGCATGCGTCCTCCTCAACCTGTTGCTGCGCGCAGGATCACGCGCGCTGGCGCCCCGACAGCGATGGCCCCTGCGGGCACATCCTTGAGAACGACGCTGTTGGCGCCGATCCGGGCACCATCGCCGATGTGAATTGCGCCAAGAATGGACGCCCCGGCGCCGATCTCCACACCATTGCCGATCACGGGATAGACATGATCAAGGCCAGCCCGCCCGAGCGTCACGCGCTGCAGGATGGCGACATTCTCGCCAATCCGAACGCCGGCTCCGATCACGATGCCGAAGGGGTGCGGCATATAGAGACCCGATCCAAGGCGCGCCTGAGTGTCGACATCGCTCGCGAAGCAGACGCGGGTGCCATACCAGAGGATTCGTCGCAGGACCGGACCGGCAAGCGGGATGGCTCCGACCTTGCGCTGGAGGCGCAACCAGAAGACAAACTGGAAGCCCGGGGTCAGGAGGAAGAGCCTCAGCGACAGCATCCAGCGCGGCTTGCGGGACGCGCCGAGTCGCAACAGGAAAATGTCCATGTCCCGGGCCAGTGTCATGACCGCGCTCCGGGCATGATGATGCGCGCGGGCGCGCCGACCGCGACTGCGCCGGCGGGCACGTCCCGCAGCACCACACTGTTGGCACCCACCTTCGAGCCCGATCCGACATGGATTGCACCCAGCACCACGGCCCCGGCGCCGATTTCCACATGATCACCCAATGTCGGATCGAAATGTTCGGTCGCCACGCGGCCCAGCGTGACATTCTGGAGGATCGAGACGTTCGACCCGATCTTCACGCCGCCGCCGATCACGATGCCGAGCGGGTGAGGCAGATAGAGCCCGGGTCCGATCTCGACTTCCGGATCCACATCGCACGAGAACCAGATTGTCGTCACATACCAGAGGCACCTGCGCAGCGCTGGGCCGACGACCGGAACAGTCTTGAGAGCACGCTGGACCCGAAGCCAGAAGACGAGCTGGAATCCGGGCGTGAGAAGGAGCAGTCGTCCCCACAGCATCCAGCGCGGCTTTCGCGACGCGCCCCAGCGCGAAAAGAACATCTGGGCGTCGCGCGTCAGGGCTTCACGCATGAACGGCTCCCGCGTCTTTCCGGATCGTCACGGCAGGCCGCACGGGTGCGCGCTGAAGATGGTCGGCCAGCCTCAGGGAAAGAGCCACGAGTGTGAGCGTCGGATTGGCAAAGCTCGATGTCGGAAAGGCCGCTGCGCCTGCAATGAAGAGACCGGGCACGGAGAAGACCTCGCCATTGGCATCGCAGACGCCCTCGCGTGCGCTGCTTGCCATGCGGGCCGTGCCGATATGATGACCGCCGATCGGAACGATCATGTCCCTGAGCGTCGCTTCGGTGACGCCAGCCAGATCGAACCGGACGGATTTGCTCCGAGTGAAAGCGCCTTCGATCCGCCTCAGTCCCACAAGCAGCCGATGATAGTCCTCCACAGTCGCGCGCCACGCGACGCGGACTTTCGGCATCCCCAAGGCATCGCGGTCCGAACCCAGCGTGATCCGGCTTTCGGGGTTGGGCTCCTGTTCGCCATTGATGTCTGCCGGATAGAAGCCGCGCGGGTCCGCAAGGACCACAGACGGCAGCTTGCGGCTGGCAAGAATGCGCCGTCGTGTCCAGTCTGCAGCAAAGGCGGTCAGTCTTGGGGAGCCCAGAATGATGTTGCGGAGATGGGCGGCATGGTAGGCAATGGCAGAGCCGCCGCGCCGGGCCCGGGCCTGATGCTCCAGCGCTGTCATCTTGCGCGCATATTCGGGCACGATGAACGCTTTTGCGAGGTACATGGCCGAAAGGACCGGGCTGCGATGGTCCGGATCGACAATGCCGGGATGGGAGGGGCGAACCACAAGCCCGGCCAGCCGGTGGCGGCGCTGGGCATGTGGTGAAAGGGCGATGTAGCGTCGGCAATAGACGCCGTCGTGCGACAGTTCATACCCGAGGCGCACCTCTTCGGCGCGCGTCAGGAAATGCAGGGTGCCGACCGACCCTTCGAGGTGGCATTGGTAGAACCTTCCGACCAGATCATGCTCGTTGCCAATGCCGTTCGGTCGCGCAGGGCTGCCCGCGAGCAGAAGCCGGGGCGTCTCGATCCCGCCCGCCGCGATCACCACGCGCCGAGCGACAATCGTCACGGGCTTGCCGCCCGCATCGATGATGGCACCCCCGGCCGATCCGTCATCATCCAACAAGATCCGGGTCGTGGCCGCATTGGTGAACAGGCGGATGTTGGGGGCGCTGGCCAGCTCGGCGCGATAGCGTGCGCCAAAATTGGTGGGCTTGCTGAAGCGCTCGATCCGGTCGAGCAGCACATCCTCGTCGAAGATGCCGTCGACCATTGGCGCAGGCCCGCACAGGGCTTCACCCGCTTCGAATTCCGGCAGACCGGCCTCAAGAATCTCCATTGCGCGCGGGATGTGCGTCGCGACATCTTTGTGGCCAATGGGCCAGGAAGCGTGATCCATCCAGGGCCGATCTTCGAAATCGATCTCCCCAAAGGGAATGCAGCGTCCACCCCAAAGCGTCGTTGATCCTCCGAACACGCGCCGCCGATACATGTCGACCGGGCTATGGCCCTCGGGCTCGACCGCTTCGCCCGAATAGAAGGCCTGCGCGGCGGCCGAATATTTGGGCCCGCCGGCCTCGGCGATAATGATGTCCAGACCGGAGTTGGCGAGGGAGAGCGCGAGCGTGATCCCGGCCGCACCCGCGCCGATGATGAGTAGATCTGTCTCGAGCCGATCAGGGAGTCCTGCAGAGCGCGCATCGGCAATCATGACGCACTGCCTTTCACCCGGTAGGCGCGAACCCAGTCGATGCGCATTGCGGCAGGGAATTTTGTCCCCGCATCAGGCGCGCCGGGCCAGTCTCCGCCGACAGCCAGATTGAGCAGGAGGTAGGCGGGCCTGTGAAAATCGATATTGGCAACGCGCCGCACTTCGACATCATCGAAATACCAGATGATGTCCGACTTGGTGACGAGCACGCCATAGACATGGAATTGGCCAAGGTCGGCATGCGTTTCAAAAGCACGGGCGTTTTTGACCTTCGCGCCATCCGTGTCGGTGAACACCGTCTGGTAGATCCGGCCCGGCTCTCCGATCGATTCGACAATATCGACTTCCTGACCGCCGGGATTCGTTGGCTTTCCCGCCTCTAGGGCAGGCTCGGGGAGAAGCCAGAAGGCTGGCCACAGGCCCTTTCCTTGCGGGAAGGCCATGCGGGCTTCGAAATATCCCGCATCAAGGCGGAAGCTCTTTTCCGTGGTAATGAGCCCCGAAACGAAAGGCAGCCCATGCCTGAGCCGATCCGCGGGATCGGGATTCGGTTGCGCCACGAGCGAGAGGACACCGTCCTTCCAGACAAAGGCTGCCGGCACGTCCCCGGGGCGCGCATAATATTGAAGCTCGCCATTTGGCTCGAGTGTGCGGGACGTCCAGCCCTTTGGGTGATCGGCATCCTGTTCGCCGAAAAAATAATTTGTCTTCCAGCGACCCTGCACGCCTCTGTCCGGATCCCAGAAGCTCGGCGGGCGATCGAAGGATTCATCGAAGACAAGCTTCAGGCCCGATCGGTCGAGCCGATGCGCGGGCATGGAATCGGCGCACGCCAGTGTTGGGAGTGACAGGGCGACAGACGATGTGATCAGGACATGCCTCAGCGCCATGTCGAACCTCCGCAAGCCCGGATATAGCGCGTCGCTTCCTTGCCGATCGGTCGCCTGCGTGGGCGGTCCGACTTGCGGAGCCAGGTCGCGAACTGGCGAACGGCCCGCCCGACGCTTGCCTCGCCGCGCGCAAAATAGAGGAGGTAAGGCGTGAAGGCGACCATGTTGAGCAGCAGCCAGGGCTGCGGCATGCGCAAGTAGGAGATGATGTACTTGTTTGCCAGCCGGTCAGTCTGGACGTCCCGTTTCGGCCTCCGGCCGGCCGGATGCTCGAGCTCTTCGGAAACGATATCGGGCTCATAGCGGATCTTCCACCCACCATCGATGATCCGGTATGCCAGCTCCACTTCCTCAAGGCCGTAGAAGAAATCCGGCAGAAATCCGCCTACATCGCGGAGCATCTGCGTCCGGAACCCGACGCAACCCCCGACGAAGCGGAAAGTGTAGAAGGGACGCGTGAGATCCACCGACTTGTCCGTGTGGGGGATCAGGTCGAGCCGACGCCGCGTTTCGCCGCGCACATATTTGCGGGTGGTCACGGCCCCCAGACGGTCATCGGCATCAAAGGCTGCAGCGAAGCGGTCGAGAAAATCGGGCGTGTCGACAAAGACATCGTCGTCGAGCAGGATGACATAGTCGCCGCGCGCCATGTCGAAGCCCAGATTGCGTGCGGCAACGCCCTTGTTACGCCCGTCCCAGATCACCTTGGCCAAATTGAACCGCGCCAGTTGCGCCGAACGGCTGAAGTCTTCGGGATTGTTGTCGACCAGGAGCAGCTCATAATCCGTCCGGCCTTCAAGGTGGCCGGCCAGCCGGTCGAGTGTGTCGGCAAGGATAGCTTCCCGCGCAAAGGTCAGGACGACGATCGAGAAGCGCAGGTCGTTGTTCATCGACATGTATCCTTTGACGCAACGCGCCGTTCTGCGGCGAAAAGGAAAAGAAGGTTGAAGGCCTGAACGGCAGCGACGGCCGCAGCCATGCCGGCGATGCCCCAGCGGGCAGAAAGCAGCAGCACGGAAAGGGCAAAGATGGCCGATATCGTCCGGGCCTGAAGCAGGGTTCGACCGGCCTTGAGGACAATCAGGCGCGTCTCCGACGGCTGGTTGAGCCCCGCCAGAAAGAACGCAAAGGCAAGGAGGCGGACGTCGGTTGTGACGTCCGCATATTGCCCGCGGAAGGCAAAATCCGTGATCGGGCCTGCCCAGATCGCGATGGCGGCCAGGTAAAGGCCCGTTGCAATGGCGATCAATCTGCGGGTTCGCGCAATGGCGTCATGCAGTCCCGCCGCGCCATGTTCCGCAAGCGCGCGGGTCGCGCGCGGCTTGTCGGTTGAATCGATTGCCGAGACGATGCTCATCGCAGGATTGGTCAAGGTGCGCGCCGCCGTAAAGACACCGGCTGCAACAGGGCCGATGATTGCCCCGATGAGGACAACAATCGTGGCACTGCCATAGACCGCATAGGGTAGATTTGCCCACGCCAGCCAGCGGGCCTCGGCGCGATGATTCGCGATAATCCTCGCGAGGCCAGGGCGTTGCGGACGGGTCGGGCGAAGCACGAAGAGCGCCGGAATGGCGGAGCCAAGGCTTGCCGCGGCCCAGCCGCAGGCCCCCGCACTCGCATCGGGACTTGCGTCTGCCGCGATGATGGCGCTGCCGACCAGAATGCAGAAATAGACGAACGCGAAGAGCGCAACGAGGTCGGCACGCGCGATCTGGAACAGCCAGCGGCGTGTGAATTCGGCAGCGAGCATTGCCGGTGTCACGAAGGCGGCGAGAAGCAAAGGCTGGATCAACCAGGCTGCTTCGGGAACACTCTCCTGAAACAGATGGATGAGCCCGGCGATCGTCGCTAGAGCGGCCCCCAGCAACAGGCCTCCGATCGCGGCAAGCCACCACCATGAGGAGCTGTCGGCATGGGAAGACTCGCTGGTCGGATCGTCGTGATGCACCGTCAGGAAGGGCAAGACGATTGCGGACCGATGAAATCCCGCGACAAAATAGTGCAGACCGATCATCATCCCGAGGGCGCCGAACTGTTCAACCGGCAAGGCACGGCCGAGGATCGCCAGAGCAAGGATATTCGCCAGGCCGGATGCGCCCTGATCAAACACCGAATAGAGACGGGCCATCGCCAACCGGCCAATCCGCCGCTCGATCGGCGCAAGGATGCGGCCCGGGAATGGCTGCCGTGCTGTCGGGCCGGGCACAAGACCCATCTGGAGCGACGTTTGCGTCACTGAACTTTCCTCGTTGTGCGGCCTTTTCACTCGGTCGCGTAATAATCCTTCATGTCGCCATAATAGTCTGAAGCGTCGCCATAGCCGGACCGTGCCTGGTTCTTGAGGTCGACCATGGTCATTGCGACGCCGGAAACGGATCCGCCGACGGTGCGCACCTGGTGGAGCGCGGCGCGGATGGCCTTCACCGGCGTCTGCCGCCAGCGCGCCAGCATCGCGAGCGTATCGAGATGCTTCAGCAGGACCCGCGTGTCATCGACTGCCAGCACCGGCGCCGTATCGACGACGATGACGTCGAACGAGCGGCGGAGTGTTTCGACCAGTTCATCGAACGCGGGGCCTGTGAACGGGCTTGCGGCGAGATGCGCGTTGAATGCCGCCGGAACTAGCGTTGCGCCCGTGCCATCGACGATCATGATGTCCTTCAATTGCGCCGACCCGCCTACAACCTCGACCCAGCCGACCGCGGCCTGTGGCGCGAGCGTCTGTGTGATCGAACGGCGGCGGAGATCGGCATCGAGTATCGCGACTTTCTTGCCGGACAGGGCCAGCACGCGTGCAACCGCAATCGAGGTTGTCGTCTTGCCCTCCTTTGGCAGCGACGAGGTAATCCCGATCACCTTGCCGCGACCATTTCCGGGTTCGCGGGCCCGGTAAAGCAGGGTCGTTGCAAGGCTGCGGAAAGCCTCGGCATAGGAAGACAGGGGATGCAGGATGACGGCTTCTGCCGGGTCGCGCGTCTTCGGCTGGTCGACTGCCGACGAAAGGGTTGGCACCGAATTGAGGAACTCGACCCCCAGCAATCGGTCGATATCGTCAATCGTGTTGAGGCTTTGCGACCAGCGCTCCCGGAAGAAGGCGGTTGCCAGTGCAAGGCCAAGGCCAAGGGCAAGGCCAAGCACGAGATTGACGATCAGGTTCGGAGAACTGGCGGACAGCGGGGGCGTGGCGGGCGAAACAAGCCGCGAATCCGGTTGGAACAGGGCGCGACGCGCTGTTTCCTGGCCGCGTGCGGTCAAGAGGTTCTGGTATTGCTGCCGCGCGATTTCGGCCCTGCGTTCAAGCTCGGCCAGACCGACTCCACCGCGCACATTGGCGGCAAGCCGTGCACGCGCGGCCCCGAGACTGGCACTCAGCGAGGCTGCTCGCGCACCGGCGATGTTCGATTCGGCCCCGGCCGTGGCGGAAAGCCCGCGCATCTCATTGCCGATTTCTCCATCGATCCGCGCCAGTTCTTCCTTGGCGTCGATGATCAGCGGATGCTTGTCGCCATAGCGCGCCGAAAGCGCGCCGACCTTGCGGACGACTTCTGCGCGCTGTGCCCGCAGGCTCGAGAGCGTGCTGTTGTCGATCGGGCCGCTGTTACTGCCAACAATCGTGGACCGGCTGGCCGCCGCACGCCGCGACTGGGCTTCGGCGGCAATGGCGCGGGCGTCTGCCAGGCTGGTGCTGATCGCGGAAATTTCCTGCTCGAGCGCCATGGAATCGGGGTTGCCGATCAGGTTGTTGCGCACCCTGAAGTCCGCGACCGCCGCATCGGCTGCTTCCGCTTGCTGCCGCAGAAGCTCCACCCGCGAGTCCAGACGGTCGAGCGTCGATTTCGACTGGGCGAGCTTTTGCGCCACCTGGTTCTGCAGGTAGCTGTCTGCAATGGCATTGGCGATCTTGGCCGCCCTTATGGGGTCGCTGGATGTATAGGTCAGCTCAATCAGAGGCGTCTGACCCACGCGCCGCGCACTGACGTCCTGAAGAACCGCCGCTGCCACTGCATCGGCACCCCCGGATTTGAAGCGACTGGCTTTGGCGGCAATCTCGGGGTCCTTTGCAAGGCCAAGTGACTTGACGACCGGATTGGCCACGGCAAGCGAGCGGGCAAATTGCAGTTGCGCTTCGATCTCGGCCTCGCGTGCTGCATCGCTCAATCCCGGATCTGCGATATTCTTGATGAGCGATCCTTGAGGCGCAAAGGCGAGCTGAACCCGCCCGGTATATTTCTTGGGCAGGAACTGTGTGGCCAGGACAGCAAGGACGAGACAGGCGAAGATGATTGCCCCGCCCAACGGCAGGTGCCGCCTGAATCTCGAGAATATGCCCGCAAGGTCCTGCCGTTCTTCGACCCTTACAATCCTGTCTTGGTACATTGGGGTCTCCGTGGTCAGTTAAGCGAGAGGGGTTGGGGCGGGGAGATGCATGGATCAGATTCGAAATGACGCGCGCAGGGCAAATCGGACCTCCTTGAAGCTGGGCCCCGGGAATGCGCCTTCACTCCTGCGCCGGACATATTCGAGCCGAGGGGTGAGCAGGACGTTACGAGACATGGTATACGACGCACCGGCACTCACGCGGGTGAGCCTGTCATTGCGGGCGATTCCCTTGAACTTGTCGCGCTCGCGATCAACGCCAAGGTCAAGCAGGAGATTGCGCAGCAGTTCGTGATCCGCACGGATGCCAACCTTGGTTGCGACATATCCGGCGGCATTGGGTTCGATTGCTTCTTCGATGCCGCGTCGGCCAACGAACGACACTGTGGTCAGCGCGGTCACGTTCCAATCGACCCGTACATCAGCCACCAGGTCGCGTACGGGGCGAATTCCAGGCCGATCATAACGCCGGTTCGCATAGCCTATACCCGCAGCCGCGCGGATGACGGGCGTGACGTCAGACACAAAGCCGGCGACAATCCGATATTCCTTGCTCGTCCGGTCGGTCAGGCCGCTTGTCCTGACGTCATAACGCGTCCGCCGATAGGTCATTTGCACAAAGGCCGAACTGTCGGCAGCGAAAAGATATTCGGCGCGCGTGCTCGCCCGATAGACCTTGCGGTCCCGATAATCCTGATCGAGCGGAGCACCGGTCAATGTGCGACTGTCTGCATAGTTGAAGCGGTTGACGTCGCCGCTCGCGAGCAGTCTCAGCCTGTTTGCCACGAACGTGCCCCGCAGCAGGGCGGCAGAGTGCCGCACGGCAATCGAGGCTCCAGCATTGGCGGGGAAAGAGCCAATATACTGGTCCTCGAACGCCCGCTCATAGGTCAGGGACGCGAGAAGGTTGGAGTCCCCGTGAATGTCCAGACGGCCTTCGGCGCGGGTGCGCCAGCCGTCCTGATTCTTTGCGGTCACGGTCGCATAGCGCCGGGCATCATAATCCAGGCCGGCGCTCAGGGCATGGCGTGACCATTGGCTTTCAACCCGCACAGCGGGATTGAATGACAGGATGGCGTCCTGCCGGGCACCGGCAGCGGAACCCAAGGCATTGCTCGTATAGCCCGCTTCGAGCCCGACCACGGGATAAAGGCGGAACCCGCCGACCGTCACGCCCAGTGGTGCCAGTTCCGGATGCGGCCGTTCCAGCACGGTGCGATTGCGCTGGCTCGGCATGGCAACAGGAATATCGGTGTCGAGCAAAGGCGCGTAGGTTTGCGCCGAGACGACCCCCGGGACGAGCAGCATGCACGCCAAGAGCGACCGCGCGATCGCCCTGCAGAAACGGCAGCGGCGCGCCATTTCAGAAGTAGCGCTCACCGATCCGCAGTGTGTCACCCGGCATGACAAGCAGGTCCGGGCGCAGTTCGAGCTTCAGTTCCTCGCTGGCGCCCGCGCGCTTCACGAAAACATATTTCTTGCGCGCCCGGTAGCTGAAGCCCTGTGCCGTCGCGACGGCCTCTGCAACAGACAGACCCTTGCGATAGGCATATTCGCCCGGCTTGTTGACTTCGCCCAGAATGTAGAAGGGCCTGAAGGTCAGTATGGCAATCGAGACGCTCGGGTTGCGGAGATACCCGGCAGCAAGCCTGTCCCGGATCTCGGCGCTCACCGCATCGACTGTACGGCCCTCGGCCCGGACCTTGCCGATCAGCGGAACGGCAATGGAGCCGTCAGGACCAACCTGTTGTTCGCCGGTCAGGCCATCTTCGCCATAGACCGTGAGCGCCAGCTTGTCGTCGATCCCGAGCGTGTAGTTTTGCGACACCGGATCGGCGGGCTGACGGGCTCCATCCGGAATGTCGGACGCCAGGGCGGCAGTCCCGGTCAAGACCAAGAGAGTGGCGGCGATCGCATGTGTAAAGCGCGGCATAGGCAGTCCCCAAACGACTCGCGCGGACATCGCCCGTCCGCAAAAAATGGAGATGCTGCACTGCGATGCAAACCTTGCCACAAAGTAAACGCGCCGAGAAAGCGTGCGGAAATCGGGGCTAAATAGTTTGGCAAATCGTTAACGATCATCTGCGACAGCAGAGTCCTGCCGATGGAGGATTCTTGCTCTCGACACCGTTGACCGCGACCCTCACACTGCTTGCGCTGGCCTTGCTTGCGCTGGCTGGCCACTGCTTTGTCTTTTACCCGCTGAGCCTCGGGCTTTTCTGCCGCAAGGCCCCGAAACCTGCGCTTTCCCCGGCTCTTGCGCCGCGCCCCTCGCTTGCCATCTGCCTGAGTGCCTACAATGAGGAAAAGGTGATCGTCGCCAAGGTCGAGCGGCTTCTGGAGGTTGCCAGAGCCTATGGGCCGGCGACGATTCACGTCTACGCCGATGCGCCCTCGGACAGGACCGTCGCGCTGCTCGAGCCCTATTCCGACCGGATCGATCTGGTGGTCGGAAAGGCTCGTGCCGGCAAGACTTACGGCATGAACCTGCTCGTCGAACGATCGGAGAGCGAGCTGATTCTCTTCACCGATGCCAATGTCGAGAGTGACATTGGTTGTGCGGTTGAGCTTGCGCGACCCTTTGCCGATCCGACGATCGGCTGCGTGACGGCGCACCTCATCTATTCAAATCGCCGCGAATCTCCCACGAGCGCCATTGGCGCGCTTTACTGGCGCCTCGAAGAGGCCATCAAGCGCGTCGAAAGCCACACGGTCGGCGTCATCGGTGTCGACGGGGCAATGTTCATGCTCCGCAGGTCGTTGCACCAGCCGCCGCCACCGCACCTGATTGACGATCTCTACCTGAGCCTTCGGGTGCTGATCGCAGGCGCGCGAATCCATTCGGCGGACCATGTCCATGTCTTTGAACGCAGTGCCGTCGGCGCGGTCGAGGAAAAGCAGCGCAAGCGGCGCATTGCCTGTCAGGCGGCCAATGTCCACCGTGTGCTCTGGCCCGAACTGCGCCGGATGCCGTGGCTGCAACTCTATGCCTATCTGTCGCACCGGGTCATGAAATGGCTCACGCCCTTCTTCCTTGGAGCCGGGGCCCTGTGCCTGATTGCGGCCGTTGCGCTTGCCTATGGCGCGGCGATGGCGACCGCAGTCGTCGCCGCCGGCCTGGCTGTGCTGCTGATTGGTCATTCCCTCGATGTGCGGCCATTTTCGGCCCTGTCGAGTGCAACCCTCAGCCTGGCCGGCGTAGCGGCGGGCGTGCTCGAATCGCTGTTTACGCGCCGAACCTACACCGTGTGGGACCCGGCGCTCTCGATCCGGGCAGAAACACTCTCATTGAATCATGGAAAGTCCGGGGGGCCGAATGCGCGTTGAGCTGGACCTGCAAGCCACAGCGCGTGGTGCTCACACTATTGAACGCAAGGCCAGACAACCGAAAGTCGCGATCGTCCATTACTGGCTGGTCGGCAGCGGCGGCGGTGAAAATGTGGTCAAGGCGATGCTGGAACTCTTTCCGCAGGCCGATGTCTTCACGCTTGTCGAGGATCCCGCATTCTCCCGGACAATTGTTCCGCGCGATCGTCTCCGCACAAGCTTCCTCCAGCGCATACCAGGTGCAGCGCGCCATTATCGCGCGCTTCTTCCCTTGATGCCCACCGCACTCGAAAACCTCGACCTGCGGGGATATGATCTTATCATTTCAAGCGAATCCGGCCCGGCCAAGGGCATCGTGCCCCCGCTCGATGCCGTGCACATCTGCTATTGCCATTCGCCGATGCGGTACCTGTGGGACCAGTATCACGAATACCGGGAAAGCGCGGGCTGGCTGCAACGGCTCGTCCTTTCGCTCTGCATCACACGGCTGAGGCTCTGGGACCAGGCGTCGAGCCTGCGCGTGGACCGCTTCATCGCCAACTCGCGCTATGTGGCCTCGCGGATCGACCGCTATTATCGGCGGCCTGCACATGTCATTCACCCGCCTGTCGATGTCGATGATTTTGCCCTGAGCGAAACGCGCGGCGATTATTATCTCATCACCGGACGGCACGTCTCGTACAAGCGGATCGACCTTGCCATTGCAGCGTGCAACGCGCTCGGCCGCAAGCTTGTCATCACGGGTGACGGCCCGGAAACCGCACGGCTGCGAGCCG
>ERZ650309.107-NODE-107-length-40386-cov-5.261635_pt1 | contig 40386 bp, 36 predicted proteins | sample MGYA00376245_ERZ650309 | MGnify/ENA primary metagenome ERZ650309 (study PRJEB26733, sample SAMN07839294) | wastewater metagenome | biome: urban; feature: wastewater treatment plant; material: waste water | place: USA: North Carolina | collected 2016-04-26 ... | reverse complement strand
CGTGTGCTCTTCCGATCTTCTACGACCCGTCGAAAGAGAAAAAGCCAACGCCGACGCCTGCATTGCAGCAAGCTCCGAATGCACAGCCGACGCCAAGCCCAACGCCACAAGAGCCGACAGAGCAGGTTCACACCCGCCACATTTTTCTGAGCACAATGCTGGCTGATTCCTACGAAGAGGAAGAAAACGGCAAGAAAGCAAAGCGCGCTGCCGAAGACGCGACGTTGAAATACCCGGTCAAAGTGCCAGCGGATTTCACCGTCAAAGTTGGTGGGTACGATCCGAACAAGATCCCCAGTTTGGGCAGCGGACCAAGCGGAACAATGAAGGGAATTGACCCGAACGCGAATAAATAGGTTTTAGGCGACAGGTGGCAGGTAACAGGTCTGAGAGATTTGTTGCCTGCCCACCCCTACAACCCACCACCTATCATCTGTGACCTAACATGGAAAAAGCTCAAATTGGAATCATTGGCGGCAGCGGTTTGTATCAAATGGAAGGCTTGACCGATGTGCGGGAAGTCGGCGTGGAAACTCCGTTTGGCAAGCCTTCGGACAATTTTATTCTTGGCACGTTGGATGACATTCGGGTGGCGTTTTTGGCTAGGCATGGACGCGGCCATCGCATCACCCCAACGGAATTGAACTTCCGCGCGAACATTTACGCGATGAAATTGCTTGGCGTTGAGCGCATCATTTCCGCCTCGGCGGTTGGTTCGCTGCAAGAACAATACGCGCCGACAGATATTGTCATTCCGGATCAGTTTTTTGATCGGACGCGCGGGCGGGTTTCCACTTTCTTTGGCGAAGGCATCGTGGCGCACATCACTTTTTCGCATCCCGTCTGCGGCGCTGTGTGGAAAGTGCTCGGCGATGAAACTGAAGCCATTGGCGTCAAGGTTCACCGCGGTGGAACCTATCTGAACATGGAAGGCCCGGCGTTTTCGACTTTGGCTGAATCGCGGCTGTATCGCAGTTGGGGAATGGACGTCATCGGCATGACGAATTTGCAGGAAGCCAAGCTGGCGCGCGAAGCAGAGATTTGCTACGCGACGATGGCTTTAGTGACGGATTATGATTGCTGGCATCCCGATCACGATGCGGTGACTGTGGAAATGGTCATCGAATACCTGAACAAAAATTCCGTCAATGCGCAGAAAATCATTCGCGGAACTGTCGGGAAGCTGGCTGCGATGCCGCGCGAGTGCAAATGTGGCTCGGCATTGAAACACGCCATTCTGACGCACGGCGAAATTCCGGCAGAAACAAAACGGAAACTGTCGGCAATTATTGGCAAATACGTTAGCGAATAGTCACGATTTGGGTTGTCGCAAGCTGACACGAAATCCGCCGTTCATTGTCTCTGACACCTAAACCATACATATCTTGGGGAGGAAGTATGAAACCTCAAAAAACTATTTTGGCTTCACTATTGTTCTTGGGAATCGCTTTTGTGGGGCTGGGAGTTTTTTATAAACCTTCTTGCGCCTGCGGACCCGATGTGATGCCCCTTCAGCAAGGGCCAAGCCGGGGATCCGTTGCCACACCACGCGATCCTGAACAGGAAAAACAATCGTACAAAAGCCTGGACGCGGCGAAGTTTTACTTTTACAAACGCAAGCCCGAAAAAGGCGACAAAGAGGGCCTTGCCCGCTTGAACAAAGGTGTGATTGACCGGTTGCAGGAAATCATAGATCTCAATCCGAACTTTGGGCGGATTGACGAAGTGTATTTTCTGATGGGCGAAGTTCATCATCGAGGCGGCGATAGCGAAAAGGCCGTCGAGTATTGGACAAAGGCCGCCAAAGAAGGCGCTGACGAAAAAATCAAAGCGGAAGCGCAAAAACGTCTGGACGAAAATCAAAATCAAAAGAAGAAGGGATAATCCATTCACCCATGTCATCTACTTGTCCGTTGTTAGTTGTCGGCTCCGTAGCCATTGACGCCATCAAAACGCCGTTTGGCGAACGCGACCGCAGTCTTGGCGGTTCCGGTCTGCACTTTTCCGTTTCGGCATCCTTTTTTACGGAAGTCGGCGTGGTTGCGGTGATCGGCGAAGACTTTACCGCCGAAGACGAAGCTGTCTTTCACGAACGCAAAATCAACATTTCCAATCTGGAACGCATTCCCGGCGGCAAGACTTTCCGCTGGGTTGGCGAATATGGTTTTGATCTGAATACCGCGAAAACGCTGGACACACAGCTCAACGTGTTTGCCGATTTCAAACCCAAGCTTTCCGACGCGGCGCGCAAAACGCCGTTTCTGTTTTTGGGCAACATTCAGCCGACCTTGCAGCGCGAAGTCCGCGAACAGGTGGATTGCAAGTTCGTGGCAATGGACACGATGAACTTGTGGATAGAAATCGCCCGCGAAGAGTTGCTGAAAACCATTGCCGTCGTGGACGCGATGATTATCAACGACGCCGAAGCGCGCGAACTGGCACAGGAGTCCAACTTGATCAAAGCCGCGCGCAAGATCATCAGTTGGGGGCCGAAAATGCTGGTGGTCAAACGCGGCGAATATGGCGCGGCGTTTTTTACCAAAGACAGTTACTTCGCCATTCCGGCCTATCCGCTGGAAAGCGTCTTTGATCCGACCGGCGCGGGCGACAGCTTTGCCGGCGGCTTCATGGGATATTTGGCGCAATCCGACAAAGTGGATGAAGCCACTGTCCGCCGCGCGATCATTTACGGTTCAACAATGGCGTCCTACAACGTCGAAGAATTCAGTTGCGACCGGTTGCGCCGCCTGACGCCACAGGAAATCCGCGACCGTTTCCATCAGTTCAAAGAATTCACGCATTTCGAAATCTGATGCGATTCTACAAATTCCAAGCCCTGGGCAATGACTTTTTGATCGTGCGTGAAAGCGAGCTGCGGGTCGTGACGAACGATTTCGAAGGCTTTGCCCGGCAAATCTGCGACCGGCATTTTGGTGCGGGCGCTGACGGGTTGGAATTGCTGCTGGATCAGTCAAAAACAGCCGATGCGGATTTTGAAGTTCGGCTGTTTAATGCTGATGGCGGAGAAACACCGATTTCGGGCAATGGCACTCGGTGCGTTGGCGCATACCTGTATTTGGTGGAGAACTGGGACAAGCCGGAAGTCCGAATTGCAACCGGCGCAGGCGTCAAAACCTTGAAGCCTGTTGAACGAAATCCTGGCCGGTTGGTATTTGAAACCGATATGGGAACGCCGCGATTTCACAGCAAGGAAATTCCCGTGAATTTGCCTTTGCCGATGGAACGTGTGATTCGGCAACCGTTGGAAGTCTTCGGGCAAACTGTTGAAGTGACGGCAACTTCGATGGGGAATCCGCATTGTAGTATCTTCGTTGAAGACTTTGAACAAATGGATTGGCGGCGGCTCGGAGCGGCTTTGGAAACGCATCCGGCTTTTCCGGATCGAACCAATGTCGAATTTATCCAAGTGCTGAACCGTCAGGAAATCGAAGTTCGATTTTGGGAACGCGGCTGCGGTGAAACGCTGGCTTCGGGAACAGGTTCCTGCGGAGCGGCGCTCGCCAGCATGCTTAACGAACTGACTGAGCGGAAAATCAACGTTATCACCGCCGCTGGCAAATTGATTGTCGAATGGCGCGAAAACAATACGGTCATTCAAACCGGCGAAGCCCGCGCGGTATTTCGCGGTGAATGGCTTACTTGAGGTATGGCGATGAACGAAGATCAGGATGTCAATTTTGTTGCGCTGGCGCATTTCTCTAACTCGGTGGAAGCAGGGCAGGTCAGTGAACTGTTGGAAAACAACGGCATTCGTTCCATTTTGCAAGGCGTGAATTTTGGCGGTTTGGAGCCGCTGCTGTTGCCAGGCGGATACTCGGAAATCACTTTGCTGGTTGCAGACACGGAGCTTGAACAGGCGCAGCAACTTTACCAGGCGTTCTTTGAACAGAACCCAGAAACTGTTTTGCCTGAAGGCGCGGATGTCGCACAGGAGCCTGAACAGTGACCGAAGCTCTGGTTGTTGTGACGACAACGGAAACTCAGGCCGACGCCGAACGGTTGGCGCAGATATTGGTTGAGCAGGAATTGGCGGCCTGTGTGCAGTTGATGCCTCAAATTACTTCTGTTTATCGTTGGAAGGAAAAGATCGAACAGGCCAGCGAAACTTTATTGTTCATCAAAACGACTCGTGCGGCTTATCCTGAGCTTGAAGCAGCCATCAAACAAAACCATTCCTATCAAACCCCGGAAATTATCGCGATGTCTGTTGAGAATGGCTCTACAGACTATTTGAACTGGCTGAATTCCTCGGTCAAAGTACAGAGATAAAACCCAAACCGTCGTAAATCTCCGACACCGGCTTAATATATCTTGCCCTGAACCGGATAATTTGTGTAAATTACAGCCAACGATCCCCTCGATTAAAACGAAATAGACCATTGCATTGACAACTCAGCCCTGAGCAATTTGTCCCAATGCTGCCCTATCTTCATCTTTGCTGGTTGATTGCCGGAAAACTCCAAGCAGCGTTCTGAAAGGCTGAGTCATCCGAATCAGTGGTCTGACATATTTCAAAGTGTTTCAAGGAGCAGAAATGATGGTTATGCGTGTCTTAGTGATCGAAGACGAACAGAAAATGGCTGATTTGATCAAACGTGGGTTGGAAGAAGAGGGGATGTCGGTTGAAACGGCTTATGATGGGGAAACCGGAGCCGCTGCCGCCAAAACCGGCAATCACGATTTGGTCATTCTTGATTTGGGATTGCCGGGCCGGGACGGCATGGAGGTTATGCGGGATTTGCGGGAAAGCGGAGTGGCGATTCCGATTTTGATTCTGACCGCGCAGGACAGCACGGAAATGAAAGTGGCTGGCCTGGATACCGGTGCGGATGATTACATTACCAAACCTTTTGCATTTTCCGAATTACTTGCTCGCATTCGCGCCCTGTTGCGGCGCACCCACACCGAAGACACCACGAAGCTGCAAATTGGTGATTTGATCCTGAATTTGATCAATCGCCGGGCTATGCGTGCTGGCAACGAGGTGCAATTAACCAACAAGGAATTTTCGCTGCTGGAATTTTTCATGCGCCATCCGGACGAAATTCTTTCCCGCGAAACCCTGTCGGAAAAAGTTTGGGAAGAAACCTTCGATACATTGACCAACGTGATTGACGTTTACATCAATTACCTGCGCAACAAGGTTGATCGTCATTACGAACCCAAACTTATTCATACAGTGCGCGGTGTTGGATACATGTTCAAAACACCGATAGGCCAATCGCAAATGGTTGCCGAATCCAAGGCGTAACTGCTGTGAGGGGGCAAAATTTGGAGACTGGGAGCCTCCGCTTCCGAGCCTCCAAATTTTGTCTTCCACGACATTTGACCTGCTGGCCTGCCCCGTATGCCTTCACTTCGACTCAAACTCACAATTTATTATCTGGCCATCCTTTCGGCAGTTTTGCTGCTGTTTGGGATTTCCATCTATTTTTATCTGTCTGGCAGTCTGCTGACGACCATTGATCGGGCAATGGCGTTTCAGATTGAAAAGATAGAAGTGGGCATGGCTGCGGGGGCTGGCGTAGATATGTCGGACCATCCCTTGATGCGAGACGCGGAAGCGCAAGGAGATTTTTTGCCGCTTGCTCCGCACGTCTATCAAATCATCAACGAGCAAGGGAAAATTACCGACGGAGAAGTCGCTTCTCCAAAAGATCATTTGCCGGTTGATGCCGGTGAGTTGATGAAGCTGGAAGTCGGCAAGACAGTCTTCAAATCCGTTCGGCTTGCGTCAGGCGAATCGTTGCGCGTGGCAACGCGGCATGTGAAAGATTACGACGGCGACGGCACTTACTTCATCAGGCTTGGGCAATCCCTGTCGGCTCTGGAAAGCGCGCGCCGCCGAGCATTGCTGGTGCTGGGAATTGCGATTCCGTTGGCGTTGCTGCTGGGGAGCTTTGGCGGGTTGTTGCTGGCCAATCAAGCTCTCAGCCCGGTGGATCAAATTACAAAAGCCGCAGAACAAATTGCCACAGGCGATCTGGCCGAACGAGTTCCGATACCTGCCCAGGCGTCTGCCAAGATGGATGAACTTGGGCGATTGGCGGCGACGTTCAACCACATGATTTCGCGTTTGCAGGCGGCATTCGAGCGGCAGAAACAATTCACTTCCGATGCTTCGCACGAATTGCGAACTCCGCTGGCGGTGATGCGCGGCGATATGGAAATTGCGCTGCGTCGTGAACGCGCACCGGAAGAATACCAGCGCGTGCTCAGTTCCAACCTGGAAGAGATTGTCCGCCTGAGCCGTCTGATTGAAGATTTGCTGATGCTGGCGCGCGCCGATTCTGGCCGCGTTGAATTGCGTTGCGAAGTCGTTGATCTCAACAAACTCTGCCAGCAAATGGTGGAATACATTTCTCCGCTGGCACAGCAACGAGATCAAATGCTGACGTATGAATCTCCGAATACTGCTCTCGCCATCAATGCCGATTTACAGCGCATCAAACAGATGCTGCTGAACCTGCTGGACAATGCCATCAAATACACAGAACCCGGTGGAAGCGTAAAGCTGGCGTTGAAAGCCGAAAACAAACACGCCGTTATCACAGTAACCGACACAGGCCGCGGTATTCCGGCGGAAGATTTGCCGCATATTTTTGAACGCTTCTTTCGCCGTTCAGCCAAAACCAGTGACCGCAGCGCTGCGGGCTTCGGTCTGGGCCTTTCTATCGTCAAATGGATTGTGGATTCGCACGGCGGTCAGATCGAAACCCAAAGCCAGCAAGGGCAGGGAACCACCTTCATCGTCAAATTTCCGTTGTTGGATTAACTGCGCCGGTCAGGAAAGAATCATTTTGATTCCAGCAATAATCAGCACGGCGGCCAGCAACCGTTTCAGGTTTGGCCCGGCAATGCGGCGACTGCCGTATTCCGCGCCGATGAAACCGCCAACCACGGCTGCGATGGCAAAGAAAGAGACGGCTTTGGGAATAGCCGGTGAATGCGATAGCAATCCAACCATGCCCGCAATTGAGTTAACCAGAATAAAGGCTGCCGACACCGCCGATACTTGACGGGTTGCGGCCCATCCCAGAAACAAGAGCAGTGGTGAAAGGAAGATGCCGCCTCCAACGCCTGTCAGCCCGGACAGCAACCCCAGCAATGCTCCAACCACAAGCATCGGCCAGACCGCAGGCGTCGTGTGAACCGGCTCGTCCCCGATTTCCGGATTGCGAAGAAATCTATACGCCGAATACAGCAGCACGGCCCCGACCAGATATTTGTAGTAAACATCCGGCAGTTTGGTTTTGCCGCCCAGATAAGCAAACGGAGCAGAAGCCAACGCAAACGGCCAAAACAATCGCCAAACAAAATGCCCTGCGCGATAGAATTTGAATGTTGTGACGGTCGCAACCAGTATGTTGAGCAACAACGCCGTTGGCCGCATCACAGCAGGAGCCAACCCGAACAATGCCATGGCTGCTAAATACCCGGATGCTCCGGCGTGACCGACGGACGAATACAACGCTGCGGCGGCAAAAATCAGCAGGGTAAGCACGGCGATTGTTGTAAGGATCATAGTGCGCTGTTAGTAACACGCCGGGTTTCAGGCTGGCAAATTTGTGTCCGTGTCGGTGCTGATGGTCAGAGCGCGAAGGTTGCGCTACAATCCTGCGCGGAAAATCAAACACTCGAATTCAGGAAGGTCGCTATGGATGCTTTAGGAATGGTTGAATGCCGTGGGCTGGTGGCGATGATCGAAGCCGCTGATGCAATGGTCAAAGCCGCCAATGTCAGGCTTGTCGGTTGGGAAAAAGTTGATGCAGGACTTGTGACCGCCATCGTGCGCGGCGAAGTTGGCGCGGTTAAAGCCGCCGTCGAAGCCGGGGCCGCCGCCGGACGCAAAGTCGGTGAAGTGGTTTCGACGCACATCATTCCACGCCCGCACGGCGAAGTGGATGAAGGCATTTCGGTGCTTCACACCGGTGAAACGACGCGCAAGCCAATTAGCGGCTCCGTCAACCCTTCTACATCGTCTTAACCAACTGGGTTCAATGTCTGTCGGCAAGATTGTTGCCCCTGCCAAATGTTTTTCTGGCAGGGGCAAACATTTGAATGAGCCACTGGCGAATTCCGCATGGCTTCGATTGATTAAGTCCGTCAGCTTGGTTGCTAAGCTTGACGAAATGCCCGCGATTTCAGGAAACCTTCCACATCACGCGCATCCACGGCCAGGACAGGCTGGCTGAGTGAGAACAGGTATTGTCTGCCTGTTGCTGCTCCCCGGACATAGAGCGGCGAACTTTGTAAGTAGCGAACGAAAACCAAGTTTTGAGTTGAACCGGCAACTGCGTTGCCAGGCTGGTTTCGGCTAACGTCTAGGTTGTTCGTCGCGGTTAACGTCTGAGCCGCCAGACTCGTGGTAAGTTCCGCTGATTTGCTGAGCGCTTGTCGTTTCCGTCCACAACACGCCATTGCCTTGACCCCCTTCTTCAAAGTGTGGAATTGATTGGAGCAGTGCGGACTGCTGGCTGAATTGCTCAAGCAGGCAAGCTGCTCCGGAAATGGCTAACCAGGCGATCAGCCAGTCCAATGGACGCTGGAAAACTACGAACGCCATTGGTGCGGCAATCCACATGCTCAAGCACTTAAAGCAGTCCATCAATTGGCCGAGTAGCCCGTCGCCCAGTCGTGCCCGAAGTCGAGCGACGATGTACGCCGGGCCATCCTCTTTGGCCAACAGATGAGTGATCCGCCAGGTTGCCAGAATCACAATCACGAACCTGAACCAGATACCTGCTTGATGCATAGCGTATTGCCAAAATGTCGAATGTGAGCAAACGAAAAAGATGTAATTCGTTACGCCGGAAAGACCATGATGCTTCCGCCTTTGCAGTAGCCTGCGTAGGGGATCGGTTTTCCGCACGAGTCAAATCCAACGACGGTTAAGCAGATCAAGTAAACATCGCCGCAATTTGCCGCCACACATGGAAAGTAATTTGCAGGAATGTCAATTGTTGCTTCGACACAGGATTTTTCACAAACTTTTTGTTCCACCCATTTGACGTCAAGCGACCCTTCTGGCGCTTGGCCGCAACCCTCAAACGCGAGCTTAACGCACCACTTCAGGCAAAGTGCTCGTGCCAGATCGGACCCGCCAAAATCAATTTTAACCTTTACCTGTGCGGCTTGGTTGCATTTGATGATGTTGGTTGGGGTAGTGCCACCGATTTCGTAGAAATCGGCGTGCAAATCCGCCTTAAGGTTCAGTGTTTGAGGGGTTGGAGCTTCAATGTAACAAGAAAGTGAATGATCAGACATGGCTAGTTCCTCCGGAAAATTGGTTTTTCATACAGAACGACCCCGAAATAAACCGGCATCGTTGTTTGGCTTGCTGAAAGACGCTGATGCCTTTCAACACTTGGAACTTTAACGAGGGACAATTAGTCAGCGGTTTTTTGGCGCTTAATCTGAAAAATATTTCGATTAAGCAGGCAATCGGAGAATGGCTTTTCAACGAATTTCGGAAATTTCAGGCTGAAATCGTGCAAGAAGTTTTAGTCTGGCTTCGTCGCAATGCTTCAAAACTTGATGACCTTTGAGGCATTCGGGAAAAACTGACTAAACAACCTGGAGCACAGGCACTTCGATGGTCGCCCATAATGGTTTCAAATCGCGGACACTGATAACAAGCCTCAAACTGTACACTCCCCTTGGCAAGGCAAGATCTGTCAGCCAGGCAGTATAGGTAAACTGGTTTTCTGTAAGAAAATCGGGCCTTGATATGCCGAGTTGCGAGATTGCGGATGTGAATAAATCCTGTGCATTGAACGTTACGTTGAATTCCGCATTTCTTTGAGTCACCTTGTCAATTTCATCGCCAGTCAATTTGAAAGTGGCTGCAAAAGATAGCGGCTCGCCCGACCTAACAAAGCCTGTAAACACTTGGTTCTGCATGAAAAGATTTTGCGGCTGGGTACTTGAAGAAGGTTGAAATACCTGAACTCCAACGACTTCCAGCGCTACCGATTGGGGAAGAGGACGCTCGATAAGGTCAGAGGCATTTTCTTTGGGCGTGGCATCGTGGCCGGGCGCTTTTTCGGAAACAGGATTTATTTCATAGCCCAATCGCTGCAACATCCATTGGCAGGCTTCAGCGGTTACAATTCCCGGCCAGGTATTTGTTTCTCCTGTGTCGTGGTGCTCAATTCCTGTGCGATGTTCAATCTTGGTGCGTTTTTCTTCCTTGCCATCGGCAATTTTACGTTCAAAGCAAACGATGAACGTTGCAAACTGATTCCATTCTTTGGTCTTTGGGGAAGCTGCCGGACTGGTTTCGGGTTTTATCTTTGTGGGCTGACCACTTTGCGAAAGGGAAGATGATTGTGCATCCGCCAGTTTTTTTGCCTGCGTGAGCATTAACTCCAGTTCTTCGTTGGAAAATACGTGCCCCGCCTGTTTCCCGCGCGATTTGATCTTTTGTACGGACAGCGCTGCCAGGTCGGCAAAAGTTTGAACCTTCAGGGTTTCTCTAAGCCATTGTTCTAACGTCTCATTGATGCCAACGATAGTTGTCAGGTCGTCTGTTTTGAGGCTATCTGTTTGTGGCGGTTCGCTTTTTGGATTGGTTGCCATGGTCTTGTCTCCGGTTTTGGGATGAAATGCGGCAAAGCTAACTTCGCCGTTTTTGCTTGCTAGGTTCACCTGAAGGCAGCTTATGGCTGATGGCTTAATCGGCGGTGAGTGCGCGCTATGATGATTCAGCGAGATAAATTAATTGCCGGAAAAATCGGCTAAGGAGATTGTCGCCGCCTGATTTCCTCAAAAAGTTGCAAGGTTTCCCGGCTGGGCATCAAGCTAAGGTCGCGAGCCAGAGTTTCGCGGCAACTGTGATATTGACGCAATGCCAGGTGCGTATACCCCATCGAGCTGTAACACTGCATAAGTCGCCGGTGTAATTCTTCGTTGCAGGCATCAACGGCCAATGTTTTGGCGCACATCGTAACGCAGGTTTCATAATCTTTTTGCTCGAAGTAGTAATTTGAAAGGCGGTTCATCACGGCCAAATACGTGTCCTGAAAGTTTTGTCTGACCGTGCTCAGCCAGTCTTCGTAACGATCCTCGATCAAAAACTCGCTTTGATAGATTGCTTCGGCAGCGCGATATTCATGAATCGCGGTCGCCTGATCTCCGCGCAATTCACATTCTTTGGCTTTGCGCACATGCATCATAAAAGCTTCGGAATCCACCCAAATGTTCAGTTCCGGGTTCAGCAGGTAACAATCATCCTGAAACAGCACATAAGAAAATGAGGTGTTGACCTTGCTCAGCGATTTACGAAGGCCATAAATCGCCACGTTCAAATTGTTTCTGGCGGCGTCTGGGTCGCCTTCGGGCCAGAAAATTTCCATCAGAACTTCTTTGGGAATGGGGTGTTGGCGATGTGTTACCAGGTACTTAAAGATGGATTTGCCTTTGCAATTCGGCCAGCCGGCGACCGGTTGCTCATCCAGAAGCACGCGAAACGGGCTTAGAAAGTAAATCGCAAGTGTCGGGCGATCTGTTGGAATCGGATTGTCTGGTTCTTCAATCGGCGTTCCCGATTGTGTGGCACCGGCTTCATGCGTTTGAGCCAACACTGTTTTGACAGGGGCTTCCACAGAGAATCGGGGTGGGCATGAAACCGGCTTGTTGGAAGGCGCAGGTTCCAGCAAGTCTTTAATACATTGCACCAGGCGTTCATATTTGGCTACGTTGGCGGGCAATGCCGCGGGCGTTGTGGAGGCGGCGAAATCGAGAAGAGAAAGCTGTTTGCCTGAAGATGTATCTGTTGAAGAACCGAGCACTTCGATCAGCGCGGTTAATTCCTGAAGCAACTGAAATTGCCGCTGGTGTGCCTGGGAATACGCTTGTTTGTGCCATTCGACTTCATCCCAGGCGGAGCGGCAGGCCCGGCAAATGCGATACGCCGCGTCAATCATACAAAGCAAGGATTCCTGCCCCGACAGTTCACAGCTTGAGCGAACTTCATTGAGCAATTCCGCAATCGCTTCATAACGATAAATTTTGGGCGCTTCATCACCCACGTGCTGTCGAATGTCGGTTCCGGCGTTTCCATTGAACGGCTTGTTATCCATGGCTGTCATTGTGAATACCCTATTCCACTATTTTGATCCCAAGCTTGAACCCGCGACCGCAATGTCAGGAAGGTCAACGCACACGGAGGCATTTCAACGCGGTGCCGCAGAGCAATCTGACGCGATCCTTTTGACCTTTCAGTTTCTGTGCGCGGACAAAATCCTGACGACCTCGGCGCGAGAAATGGCCTTGCCGAAACACGGGTCAAACTTGATAACGTTTTAGGCTGACTTCCGAATGACGAGGACGTTCAATCGGGAAGCGATTTGGGCAACGAATCCTTACATGTCAGTTGGTTGCGGAGGCTGAAACGGGCTGACTGATTTTGTGTATTTTGGTGTCACTGGGAAAGTCTCTTTGCTGATTTCCCGGGGGCACCAAATACTACAACGGCACTTCGTCTCGTTCAAAATCGAAAAGAGAGGGAAGATCAAAAACGTTCGGTGAAATTTTTTTTCGCTGGGCGACAGAAAAATGCGGCGGCGGAAAGGAATTCCTTTCCGCCGTATTTTGTAAGAACACCGTTTTTGTTTTTGCGGTTCCCGCTACTCTGTCATCAACCCTCTCATAGAAATCATCAAGGAGCAGGTTTCGGAGGAGGAGGTTGAAGATGCTGAAACAAACTTTCCAAGTCCGTAATGCCGGGTTTTTTCAAGGTGGTTTTGACGGCGTATTCGCCGAGCGCACGATAGCTTTCAAATTGCGATTCGCTGTACATCTGGTCTCCGGTGGTTTCGTGCGGGAAGGTCAAATTGGCTTTGGCGTAATTGAGCACATCGGGTGGTTCGCCTCCATACACCGTCGGTTTGATGTAGAGCAGCCATCCATCCATTTTGTCCTGTTCCGCCTGGGAGATTCCTTCCCCATCAACCGCCGAATAACGAATTCGCGCCACCGCGCAATAAGCGCCAGTAACTTGCGAGCTGTCTTTGGTAAACAACAGCTCAGGTTTGAGTCGAGGATAAATTTTTATTCCCTCCCCAAACTGAATCGGGATTCCCATATCAATCTGAATTTTCCGCATTGCTCCGCCTAAATCCTCGAAGTTGGCATCGCCATCGGCGCTGGCATCGCTCAGGACAATAAAATGGCAACGCCGCCGCACCATTTCATACAAGCCCAGGTTTTCAAAATGTCCACCGTCAGAAAGGTAAACATACGGATGTTTGGCGTCGGTCATGCCGAAGGTTTCAGCGATCAACGACGAAGGAGCAAAATTTGGACTGGGCATTTGATATGTGTTTTCGCCAGCCGGGCCTGGATTTCCCAGCCACCAACCCAACCTGACATTGAACAGCGCCAGCAAAAAAGTAACGATTGACGAAGAGTGATAGCCCATGTTCGGACTGGCTGCCGCACCGGAAATTGCCAAAGATGTTCCCAGCGAAATGGCGCTTACCGGACGATCCGACATCAATCGGCGAATCGTCTTGTTGTTCAGCGCGTATTCGTGCGCGCGACGGTAGCCCAGATTGAAGCTCCCGGCGTGCAGCGGCGATATGGTGAAACTCTGCGCCTTGCGATCCTGCCAAGCCAGCTCTTCGCCGCCAACCAGATTCAGCGCCACGTTGATGATGTGCAGCGGTCGCGGTTGTTCCAGGCTGTCTTTCAGGCTGACCAGATCGTCCTTGAAGACTTCGTCCAGGATCAACCGGTTGATCAGCAACCGCTTCAACTGTTTCAACAATTCTTCCGAGCTTCCGTCCAGCGCTGCGTTAATTTCGGGCAGTTCTTTGAAATCCTGCTTGATCCTTGTAAAGACTTGTGCAAATTCTGCCTGCTCTTCGCCAGTCAGCCGCGAATTGGTTGGCAGTGGCGCTTCTTCCAATAATTTATTGAATGCATAAACCACGGCTTGTTTGACTGCCGGTTCCAATTGTTCCCGTTCGGTTTGCGGAGTGTCGTCGTCAGCATATTTCTGCAACAAATCGCGCACTGGCTCCGATAGCCGGTTCCAGATGATCTTGGAAATTTCGTCCGATTTGGGATCCGGTTTGTTGTCTGTCAGCTTGCCAACCAAAGCAGGCAAGCGACCGGTCTTAAAGCTGTCGGTGTAATACAGGTCGGTTGTCAGTTCGTGAATTTGAAGATTGTCCCGTTCATCCAGTCCGGTGAAAGGGTTGGGCGAGCGTTCACGGCTGCTGCGTGATGCGCCAAGGTATGCGCGCACCAACCGGTCACGATACGCAGCGTGGAGAGAAAATCCATTGATGTTGACAAAAAATCCCATCAACACTCCCACGCCCACGACAACAAGCGTGGCCCAGACAACGGTTCGTGAGGGAGTATGGAAAAGCGCATTCCAGTGGAACAGCGCTCCGTTGCCGAACAGGTGTTGCCACAGGCTGCCGGAATTCAACCCGCTGAAGAACTCTTTTGCCGCTGGGCCAAATTGGAAAAACACGCGCCACCAGTGACCGGACGAATCAGTCGCGCTGAGCTTCGAACAGAGCAAAGCAATGCCCAGCGTGGAAAGCAACGACAGCCCAACCAGAATAAACGCGGCGAACAGCGGCCCGGCAAGCGCCAAGCCAATATTGATAGATTGGGCTGTCAGAGATTTGTCGTCTTTCTTTTTATTGTCTCCGCTTTTTTTCGCGGCGGTTTCGTCGCTTTTGCCGCCGAAGATGGTAAACAGGCCAGAGCCGACGCCGAGTGACGTCAGAAGCGACTTCATCTTTGTGCCCCAGTAATCGTTTTCAGATAACAACGCCTGTGGAGCCAAAATCACCAGAGCGCTGATCACGCCCCAAACGACGATTGCGATTAGCATCCACCCGCCCGCTCGTGCCAGCCATTCGCGGTCCGAATCGCTGGTGATGTAACTCGCCAAGCCTACATACAGCGTCCCTGCCAGCAAAAACGTCAGCAGAAAAACAGGCGCAGCAAAACACGTGAATAACGCGGCGGCAGTGGGGGCGGAAGGGCTGTCTTTGATCGGGGAACTGAAAAAACTCATTGTCACCAGATACAGGCAAGCGCCGCCTAGAAATCCAGTGATCACGCTGTAAGCCAGGTCCAGCTTGCCAATATCCCGTACCCACAGCCGGGAAAACACAAAGCCCATCAGATGAAACAACGCTCCGAACGCGGCGAAATAAAGCACCATCGGCCATCCCGAAAGCCAGTTCGGAAACCAGGATTGACTGGTCCACCAACTCAACCCAGCGGCGATAGCCGAATTTACACCTCCTGCTTGCCCGGATCCCACGTTCAACGACCAAGCCCAGAACCCGCTGGCTGCGATTGCCGACAGCCACAGCGGCAACAGGCAAAGAACCAGAAACCAGCTTTCCTTACGATACGGCGACGCGGTGCCTCGGCGGCCTGTCAGCTTTCCGCTCAGACTGGGCCGGTTGGTGATGATGTACCCTGTCGCCCAACCGCCCAGCACCAGACTGGCCAGCAGCGCTGCACCGGGCAACCAGGCAGGAGGGTTTTCCCAGGCCACCATGGACATCGCCAGTCGCGGAATCGCCAACCCACCCAGAATCAACGGGATCAAGACAGACCAGTTCAGCAGCAGATTCCGCAAATAAATTCCCACCAAACTCCAGGTATCGGCTGAAAGCAGGCTGAAGCTTGGACTCATGTAGCGGCTGTAGCTGCGCAAATGACGAACCGTTTCCGGCTCCGGTTCATCTTCGCTTTTACCCGCCAGCCCATTTTGAACCCGATTCATTCCTTGCCGATGAATCCAGGCTGACAGCCAACTGCCGATATATCCGCCGCCGGAAACCGTCGAAAGAAAATGAAACTGGCCCAGCTTGACGCCCGATTGCGCCAGCCCTTGCAGCACGCCTAAAGCAAATGTCGCACTGCGAATGCCGCCGCCGGAAAAACAAATCGCCGCACGCTTGTCGCCGTGCTGATGCAGCCACTGGTAAAAATCCGCCACCAATGCTTCATCCACTTTCTTGCCTTGCTCTTCTTCGTCGAGGTAGGCAAACCGCGCGGCATGTTGTTCGCGCTTTTGAGCGAACTGCTTTTCGAGATTGTCATCAAATTTTTGGCCAACGGCTTGATATTTGTACTCTTCGGCCAGCACATCAAAAAGCGACAAAAGCGATTTTTTCATGTATCCCCCAGAGAGATGAATGTGTAAGTGGTAGTCGGGGTACGGCTTCGGCTATCACCGTAATTACAAAATTGGCTGAGCAGGACAGCGGGAATGTAGCCCAGCGCGGTAATGGCGTCAATCATTTGAACTCCATCAAGTCTGTTCGGGCAATTTTTTCAATCGCTTTGATTGGAGCAGTGTCTGGCTTGCGCCTCCGGAATTCATAGGGTAGCATCCAACTATCACCGAGCATCAGTAATGAGCTGTGGTCGCTGAGGCGTTGAACACTTCCAGCGCCGTTGTAGATTCCCGCAAAGTTCCTACGTTGATCTTCATAGTGGGGAAACTTCTCATCTCCGAAGAGAAGATTCGGAGACAATGACACCTTATTCTCAATCTAGTCTGTTGATTGAGCGTCACTCTCTGGCGATGTTGCGCCTACTTCGGCTGTGCTAATTGCCGGGACAATAAGTCTGAGCGGATAAACTGCTACAACAATCAAAGATTGGCTCATCACTGAAGCTCAAATTCCGGGAGCAGACGTCAGACTGCTTTTTTAAGCCACTTTTGGAGGAGAAAGAAAGTGAACCGCAAACTGATTCGCACAACTTTGGCTGAGGTCAAAGAGAGAGAGTATCATCAACAACAGGTGCGTCGAGCCGAACCGCCGCCGCAACCGCAACAACGCCAGGCGCCGCCTCAGCAGCACTCGGCTCAGTCCAAAAAGAAAATTCCGCCTGAGCAGACCAATGCCGAAAGCTTTTATTACAAAAAGCAGATGGACGCTCATACTCCGATGGTGATCGTGTTGCAGGACAGCGAAGCTCTGCACGGAATCATTGAATGGTATGACAAAAACAGCATCAAGCTGCACCGCGACGAAGGGCCGAATCTGCTCGTTCTAAAACACAACATCAAGTACATGTACAAAGACGAGTCCGTAAAAGAATCAAAAGGTTTGAAAGGCAAAGCCGAATCGAACGTTCATCACGATGATGACGACGACGATTACGAAGATTCGGATGACGAATAGTCACTTTGTTTCGAGGCCTTGAACTGTTGGGTCTCAATTATGGCTGATTTGACTGTTCCCATCGGTTTTAACACGGCCAAAAACAGAAAGCCGCGCGTAGGAATTACGATTGGCGATCCGGCGGGCATTGGGCCGGAAATTTCGCTGAAAGCCATTGCTGATGAAGACGTGCTTTCTGTTTGTACGCCAGTGCTGATTGGTGACGCGCAATACCTGATGCATTGGGCGCGCGTTTTCAACCTGACACGTGGCTTGGATGTCGTCAATTCGGGCGAACCGTGGCCGGATGATCTGGATTCCCCAGTGATTTACAATCTGGCGAATGTGTCTGGCTCGATTGAAATGGGAGAGGAACAAGCTGAATGTGGTAAAGCGGCGGCTGAGTTTATCGAAGCCGCCGTTATGCTTTGCGGCATTGGTCAGCTTGACGCCATTACAACAGCACCCATCAATAAGCGTTCTCTTTATCTGGCAGGTTATCCTTATCCTGGTCACACAGAGTTCTTGGCTGCTCTGACGCACACTGATGAATTTGCAATGACTTTCATTGCGCCCGCGTTGCGGGTGTCTCTGCTCACCACTCACGTCCCGTTGACTGATGTTTCCGGATACGTCAAAAAATCCAGTCTGGAAAAATTGATTCGACTGGTTCATCGCGAATTGCAGAGTTTGGGTTTCGAACGCCCGCGAATTGCTGTTGCCGCGCTGAACCCTCACGGTGGCGAAGGCACATTATTCGGAATTGAAGAAGCTTCGGAAATGATTCCGGCAATTGAAAGCTGCCGGGAGATTGATGGAATAGAAGTCAGCGGCCCTCATTCTGGCGATACGGTTTTTTTGCGCGCGACCAGGGGGGAGTTTGACCTTGTGATTTCGTGTTATCACGATCAAGGATTGATCCCCGTAAAATGCTTTTCGTTTGGAGAGGCCGTCAACGTCACACTCGGTTTACCTTTTATACGAACTTCCGTTGATCACGGAACAGCGTTCGACATCGCGGGCCAGGGTAAAGCGGATCCCTCGAGCATGAAGGTTGCCATCAAGCTCGCGGTTGAATTGCTCCAGCGGAAAAGGAATAGAAGATAGGATTTCGGGTAAATTTTCAGATAAACAAACAGGGCGCAGTTGACCGAATTGGACAACTGCGCCCTGTTTGTTTGAGTAAAGGCGATTCAGCCAAGGGCTTTCTCGCTCATAAGGCCACGTTACTTCTTCTTAGCGGCTTTCTTAGCTGGAGCTTTCGTTGCAGCCTTCTTGGCCGGAGCCTTCTTGGCAGCTTTCTTAGCCGGAGCTTTCGTTGCAGCCTTCTTGGCTGGCGCTTTCGTTGCGGCCTTCTTAGGGGCTGCTTTCGTTGCTACTTTCTTTGCTGGCACGGGTTTCTTTCCTCCTTTCTTTGAGGTTGGTTTCGCAGCTTTCTTCACTGCTTTTTTGACTGCCTTTTTGGAAGCCTTCTTTGCCGGTTTTGACGGCTTGGCAACTTTCTTGGCAACCTTCTTCGTGGATTTCTTTGCCGGTTTGGCGGCTTTCTTTACCGGATTTTTCTTGGCAGCTTTTTTTGCTGCTTTCTTAGCCGGAGATTTCTTTGCCGCCTTCTTCGCAGATTTCTTGGTCGCTTTCCTGGCAGGCGGCGCAATTTTCGCCGGGGCAGCTTCAACAATCACAGGCTCTATGAGCGGGATCGGTTCCGAGGGAGCAACTGAGACAAGAACAGGTTCCACCTCAATCCTTTCAATCGAAACAATCTCTGTTGAAGGAGATTCTGCCAGAGGCTCACCTTCATCTTCTTCAGTGATTACATCTATCCGGCTTTCGCTGATGACAACTGGTTTGCCACCGCCTTCATCAAGGTCATCTTCATCTGCCTCGTCATCATCATCTTCATCTTTCAAATAATCGTCTTCTTCATCGTCTTCGTCATCATCGCGATAATCGTCGTAATCCCAAGGATCGCGCTCATCGTCATCGTCGAACTGTAAGGAGTAACCTCTTGGGCCTCCGCTTTGAGGAGCAAAATAGGAGGTGGGGGACAACTCGTTACTTTCATTTCGGCCCGCTTCCAGATCATCTTTCAAACCAGTGTCTTTGATCATAAATCCTCCTTGATCGGTGTATCCAACTTCAGAGCAATGCGCCGTTGCCCATGTCGTCCGAATCATCGAGCGAATAGACCGTGCGACAAAGCGTAGTTTTGGTTTGTTGATGTAGATTGAATCATATACTGCTGACGAAACGCGGGCGGATTATAGCACGTAGCTTTAAGGCCGCTAGTAGCAATTGTCTATGAATGAGCACAACTTCAATTCAGCTATCTGTTGAAAGCGGTTTGGTTATTTTGCATTCGGCAGTTGATGTGTAAAATGGCATATCTTCAATGAGCGATGGCAGGCAAGCTCCATATCGTAGGTAAAGAATTTCAATGAATCAGGAAAAGATCGGAATTGGATTGATCGGCACCGGGTTTGCGCGAAGTGCGCAAGCGCCCGCCTTTCAGTTATGCGATGGCGCGGAACTTGTGGCTGTGTGCAGCGGTCAGCACGACAATGCCGTGAAGGTCGCTGCCGAATTTAAGATCGCACACGCCTGCGAAAGCTATGAGCAGTTGCTTGCGCTTGAAGATGTTTCGCTGGTCGTTGTTTCCGCTCCGCCTTACCTTCACCATCCGATTACCATCGCAGCGCTCAATTCCGGCAAACATGTCATCTGCGAAAAGCCCATGGCGATGAATGCCGATGAAGCGCGCGAGATGATGGAGTTGGCCGCAGCAAAGCCAAACCAGCTTTCGATCATTGATCACGAGCTTCGCTTCAATCCAACCTGGCGGCGAATGAAAGAACTGGTTGATGGCGGCTTTCTGGGCGATCTTTATCACGTGGATGTAAAGATTGCTTCGGGCTTTCGCCACTCGGCTCAGCGTCCATGGAATTGGTGGTCGCAGAAATCCGCTGGCGGTGGATTGCTGGGGGCGCTTGGATCACATGCGATAGATGCTTTGCGCTGGACGTTTGGCGAGATTGAAGCTGTTTGCAGCACAGTGGCCACATTGGTCCCTGAGCGCAAAGACGCTAAGACTGGAGAGATGAAACCGAATGAAACGGATGATTACTGTTCGTTTCTTGTTCGCTTCAAATCCCAGGACGGCAGAGCGTCACACGCCATTGTGCAGTTGTCGGCCTTGTACGCCAGCGGAGGCAAAAATCAAGTGACTGCTGTTGGCAGCAATGGAACCTTGGTGCTTGATGGTGAAGAAGTGCTGCTTGGCGCGATTGGTTACAATCACCCGTTTGAAGAAATGTCGCTGGCGGATCGCGCGCGCGAGATTTCGGTGATTCCTGACAATATTTGGGCGCGTTCGTTTTACCATTTGGCGCGCGAAACGGTTCAGGCTTTGCGCGAAGGCCGAACCGAAATTGCCCATGCCGCAACGTTTGCAGATGGGCTGCGCTGCCAGGAAGTTATTGACGCAATCTTGCGTTCAGATTCTGAACAGAGATGGATCACTTTGGGCGAACAAACCCAAGGGTGACGTCAAATTCACTTGAAAAAAATCGCCGCTGACTGGCTAAACGCGGCTCATTGTGTATACTCACACCTTTGCTTGGAATGCTCTGACACCCGCCAGTCAGTGTTTTCGAGCAAATCAGCTTTGAGTTCAAACGAGAACGTTAATTTCAATTTTGGAGTATTCAAATTATGGCAACAGTTAAACGCTACAACATCTTTTGCCCGAAGTGTCAGCAGAAATTCCCGATCTTTGCGTCCTTGCATCACTCGATCAGTGTTGATGGATGGATCAAGGACAAATCCGAAAACCACGATTGCAAAGCCTACGCCGACCAATTGGCCAAAGAACGCGCGCCACGTGCATTGAACCCGATTAAGGCGTCGAAGAAGGGCAAATAGTTTTTGTTCTCATGTTCTAGTGTGCTTTTCCCGGCAGGCTTCATTGCGCTGCCGGGCGGAGCAGGCAAATCAAACGTGGTTTCGAGTAAGGAATTCATTTAATGGCAACCAAGATAACGGTCAACAACAACGGTTCGCTGCGTGTTGAAGGTGATGTTGAAATTTTCGACGCCAGCGGCAAACCATTTGGACTTGGCGGACGAACGGTGATCGGTTTGTGTCGGTGCGGTCAAAGCGCGAACAAGCCTTTTTGCGATGGTTCGCACGCTCGTTGCGGTTTTCAATCGCAAGTCGAAGCCAAAGACCTGCCGCCTCCGGCGCCAAAACCTGCGGCGTAGTTGTTGAAGCAATGCTGAAAAACTAAATAGGCCGGAATGGCCAAAATTCTAAATAATTTAGGAATAAAAATATGAGTAAAGCAGCACCATCAGCAGGAGCCGGATTGCGCGACGTGGTCGCCGCTCCGAGCAGCATCTGCTTCATAGACGGCGAAAAAGGAATTTTGATTTATAGCGGCTACGATATTCATCAGTTGGCCGAAAACTCAAACTTTGAAGAAGTGATCTTTTTGCTTTGGAACGGGCGTTTGCCGAACAAAGCCGAACTGGATGATCTGAACAAACAGCTCGCGGCCAATCGCGCGCTTCCGGCAGAGATCATTTCGCTGATCAAATCATTTCCCCAAACAGCCGTCCCGATGGATTCACTTCGGACGGCTGTTTCGGCTTTATCGTTCTTTGATCCCGACAAGGGCGACAATTCACCCGAAGCCCGCAAGCGCCAGGCAATTCGTCTGACGGCCCAGGTGGCCACCGTCGTTGCCGCGATTGATCGCATACGCAAAGGCCTTGAGCCGGTTGATCCGAAACCGGAACTGTCACACGCCGGAAATTTCCTTTACATGCTTAACGGCAAGGAACCTTCCGACGTTGAAACCAAAGCCTTCGACATTGCGCTGATCCTGCACGCCGACCACGAATTCAATGCTTCGACGTTTGCCGCGCGCGTCACTGCCGGAACTCTGGCGGATATTTACGCCGCGACAACGTCCGCCATTGGTGCGTTGTCTGGTCCGTTGCATGGTGGAGCCAACGAGCAGGTCATGAAGATGTTGCTCGAAATCGGCTCGCTGGAAAAAGTGGACGAATACGTGGCGAACAAATTTGCCAAGGGCGAAAAGATCATGGGCATCGGTCACGCTGTGTATCACACCGAAGACCCGCGAGCGACTCACTTGCGCCGCATGTCGGAAGCCACAGGCAAACGCCAGGGCGACACCAAATGGTTCGACATGTCCAAACGCATCGAAGACATCGCCATTGCCGAATTCGACAAAAAGGGAAAGAAGATTCGCGCCAACGTGGATTTCTACTCGGCTTCGACTTACTACATGCTGGGTATCCCTGTCGATTTGTACACGCCGATTTTTGCTGTCAGCCGCATCAGCGGTTGGACAGCTCACGTTCTGGAACAGCTTGGCAATAACAAACTGATTCGTCCGCGCTCTGAATACCTGGGCGAGATGGATTTGAAATATGTTCCGATTGAGCAGCGATAAGCAAAAGAGGTAATCGCTTATGAGCAACGTCGTGATCTATACCAAACCCGGTTGCCCGTATTGCGCCAAGGCAATGGCTTGGCACAATCAACAGGGAATCGCTTTTGAAGAGCGCAATGCTCAGGACAATCCGGCTTATCGGAAAGAAATGTTTGCTTATTCCGACAACGACCCGACCGTTCCGGTCATCGTCGTGGACGGAGTTTACAAACAAAGCGGCTGGGAAGGCCGTGGCTGAACGGTTCATTGACGATCAGCCGTGAGCTGGTCAACAACAAAAACAAACAAGGCGGTTCGGCAATCAAGCTGACACCGCCTTTTTGATTTGGTGGGCAAATGGCAAAACATTCAACACCGACTCGTCGGGAAATTCTGCAAAGTGGCGTTGCCGCTCCGATGGCGCTGCTTGCCGATCAAGGAGCTTTCGCAATGACAAATTTGATTCAATCCAAAGGCTCAATCACTGATGTCGCCGGAATCAAAGTCGGCCACTTCACAGACAACCGTCGGCCTACGGGCTGCACGGTGATTCTGTGCGAAGACGGCGCGACCGGTGGCGTAGACGTTCGCGGCTCGGCTCCGGGCACGCGCGAAACCGATTTGCTCGATCCGAAAAATCTGGTGCAGCAAGTCCACGCCATTGTTTTGAGCGGCGGCAGCGCCTTCGGATTGGAAACGGCGACCGGTGTCGTTCGTTGGTTGGAAGAGCGCGGCATTGGTTATGACGTGGGCGTCGCGAAAGTGCCCATCGTTCCCGCAGCGATTCTGTTCGACTTGACTGTCGGTGACGCCAAGATTCGCCCTGACGCCGAAGCCGGTTACAAAGCCTGCAAAGCCGCGTCGGCAAACGCGCCTGCCGAAGGAAACGTCGGCGCAGGAGCCGGAGCGACCGTTGGCAAAATGTTCGGCGGCAAACGAGCGATGAAAGGCGGCATCGGCACAGCTTCGATCAAGTTGGACGGTTTGACTGTCGGAGCCATCGTCGCCGTCAACGCTGTCGGAGACGTGATTGATCCGACAACCGGCAAGCTCATTGCCGGAGCGCGCACTGCCGACGGCAAAAAACTGGCGGGAACGATGGCCGGAATTCTTCGCGGAGAAGCCTTGCCGCCAATGCTCGGTGGAACCAACACGACGATTGGTTTGGTCGCCACCGATGCCAAACTCGACAAAGCCCAAGCCCAAAAAGTCGCGCAAATGGCTCACGATGGACTGGCCAGAACGATCAATCCGGCGCACACCATGTTCGACGGAGACACCATCTTCACCGTCGCCACCGGCAAAACGACTTCGACTAAACCTGTCAATGTGACGCTGATCGGCGCACTCGCCGCCGAAGCCATGGCGCAAGCCGTCGTCCGCGCCATCCGCGCCGCCAAGGGGATTCAAAATTTGCCCAGCGCGGCAGACATCGGATAGAAATCGTGGGGAGAAGTTCGACGATGGGCAATATCGGGCGACAAAAAGTCGAAAGCCAAGTGGGGAAGCCAAACTATGAAGCTCCGATCAAGGCCATTACTCTGCAATAATTCCATTTTGTTTTGCGCTCATACCATTTGGGGCGGAATTGAAGTTTAAGGTAAGCGTCTCAGCATTTCATCGCCGAATAGAAGTTAAGGTTAGTCATTTAGAAAGAGCGGTTTAACGATTTTTTTGGAGTCGTTGATTTTGTGGCCCGCCAGATGCTATTCACTCGGACGAAAGGAGACCTGGTATCAGTTGCAGTTCCGCACTCTGATGGACTCAGGTGAATGAATATGAAGAAAACCATTATTGCTTTAGCCCTCGTGTTGGGATTCGTCGTGACTGCCGGTTTGTCGAGCCAGGCTTCTGTTCAGGCTCAGTGGCCGTGGGGCCAAAACCGCCGCAATGATCGCTGGGAACGTCGGGATGATCGCAGAGACGACCGTCGGGACCGCAGAGATGATCGCCGGGATGACCGTTGGGGCAACAACCGTGGCTACAACAACCGCGATTATGACAAGGGCTTCCGCGATGGATTGGATCGAGGGCAGGAAGATATGCGCGATCGTCGCCGATCCGATCCAAACAACTCCAGCCATTACCGAAATGGCAACTCTTCGTACCGCGAAGGTTTCCGTAAAGGCTACTTCGAAGGCTATCGTCAGTATGGCGGTCGCCGTTGGTAACTGATCGGTGAACGGAATAAGGAAAAGAAAAAAAGCCGCTGGCTTACCGAAGCCAGCGGCTTTTTGCATTTGTGAATCGGGATTATCGTTTGATGGTGTGAGAATCAATCAGCTTGCCGTCGGCGGCGATGGCTTCAACTTTCATTTCGGTTTCGGTGACTTGAACAATCAAAAACGAATTGACCGAATCTTCTCCAAAAGCCATCAGCGGAGATTTGCGATCCAGAGTTTTCTTTTTGATTTCGCCGCTGGCGCCTTCGGTGAAGTACTGAACGCCTTTTTGCGGCTGAGTGCGTTCGTAACAATGCGAGTGACCGGCGAAAACCGCGCTGACTCCGTGTTTGACGTATAGCGGTTCCAGTTGCGCCCGGAGCTTGGTGTAAGCCGGATGCATTCTGGCCGACGAATAAATCGAATGATGGCTGAACGCAATTTTCCAGCGAGCCTTTGATGTTTTCAGCGATTCGTTCAGCCAGTCCAGCTGTTTGTCGTTCATCACGTTTGAATCCAGCGCAAAGAATTCAAGCAGTGTACTTCCATGGGCGAAGTTGTAATAACGACGTCCGCCCATGTTGAAATTCTTATAGTTGGTTTGAAACTCCGTCCCTTTGATGATGTCGTGATTTCCCAACGTGGCGTAAAATTTCACTCCGGCGGCGAGCAAATCCTTGTAAGGCTCTTCGAAATGCGTGCCGATCTTTTCCTTCTCGCCTTTTTCGTAAATGTTGTCGCCAAGCATCAGCACAAATTCGAACGGCGTTTTCTGACGCTGTTTCACCATTTGGTTGGCGACGGCTCGTTGAGCTTCGTCGCCGCTGCCGGAGTCGCCGATGACGGCAAACGTGATTGCGGATTTGGTTGCGTCTTGCGCAAAGCTCGCCTTTGAACCTATGGCGAGAAAAAGTGTGGCGACAAAAAACAGAATAAATTTGGAAACGATGTTTTTCATGGCGATTACTTCTCCGTCAAATCTTTGACCAGGTCACCCCAATCCAAGACAAAAATCAGAAAAAAGCTTTTGATGGCTTCTTTGTCATCGGTAATTAAGCCGACTTCGCGGCGTTGGTCGAGTTCAACTTTTCGCAAGCTCTGGCTGCCGAAAAAGACCTGTTTGCCGTCGCGGACGATTGCCTGGGTATGCAACCGAATGAGCGGCATCGGGCGGACCTGGATGCCTTTGATCGGTTTGCCTGTCACGCCGATGATTTTAATTTCAACACCCGCCTTGGCTTTGTTTTCCAACAGCTTGAGCATTTGCGCGTCATTCAGTTTGCCGTCGTAAATCAGCAGTTGCTTTTCGGCTCCCTGAATGAAGGCAGAAAGTTTTTTGCGCGAATTGATCGGGCTGATGACGAAATGTTCGGCTTCGACTTTGGGAGATTTTTTGGCAACGTCAGAATTGAATAAGCGAACGGCTTCGCTGACCAATTGTTTGTCTTCCGTGACGACGCCGAAGCTGCGGCTGTGGTGAATGTCCAGAAACGTGTAGTTGAACGTCAGCAGAAAAAGCAGGCGGCGATCAATGATCATCACTTTGCTGTGATACCGAACCAGGTCTTCCGCAGTGCGGGTGACTTTGACTTTGTTTTCGGATAATCGCTTGCCCAGCTTTTTGATTTCTTTGAGGTCTTCTTTGTTGGTGTGCGTGATGAGTGCGTGAACGTGTATGCCTCGCGCGGCGGCGGCAACCAGCGCCTGCTCGATTTCCAGGCTATCCAGCCGATAAATGATTATCTCTACGCTTTCTTTGGCCTGGTTGATGCCTTCCAGCAACGGCCCAATGCCGTCCCGGGGTTGGATGATGACGCGCAACTTACGTGTACCTTTGCTCCAATCGGATTTGATAGAGAGTGTGAGAGAACGAGGAATAGTGGAAAAGTATTTTTACTCTCTCATTCTCTCCATCTCTCTGTCCTTGCTATCGGCCGACGGCAGATTGCAGTTCACTGATTTTCTGACGAATTCGACGTGCGAAGCCGTCGGTTTCAGCGGGTGAAGCGCCAGCAGCTTTGAATGCATCGCGAATCTGAGCATCGGTCAATTGGCCGATGACGCCCGCAAACCAGCGAGCATGTTCCACTGGCACAGATTTCAACGAACTGCCCATCTTGCCGCTGTAATGCAGTTTGACGTGACCGCCGGACACTCCGTCCAGAAACGCCTGTTTGTTGTAATCGGCCAAATCCCATTTGGTGTGCGAGGTGAACCCGCCCATTTTGCCGAACGATCCGCCCCAATCTGCAACCAAATACCAGTCAATGACCTTGCCGTTATCGTCGTACATTCCCAGAACGTTGTTGTTGGTATTTTTGGCGTCCCAATTGTTCAGAAGTGCGTTCAGAATGGCCAAGCCGGACAGCTCTTTGCTGCCTTTGAAAGGGTTGCTGTCCCAGTCCCAGTTGATGGCGCGGCGAGCAATGTCTTCAGGCCGTTTTTCAAACATGCCGTTCGTGAACGAACCGTCGGCGCCAATGAATTTTTTGGCGCGCCCTAGCCCCGAAACTCCGTTCACTTTTCCCGATGCAAGGAAATAGCTTTCTTCGACCATGTATCCGCAAGCCCAAACAATGCGGCTGGAAGCGACCTCGGAGTGAACTTCTTCGTCAAACTTGATGTTCCATTTGACGCCGTTGGCGTCGAAGATTTTGATTTTAGGGTTCGTTCCCGTGATGTCTTCCTTGTCGAACTGAAACGGTGGTTTCGGCATGCCTTCCGGACTACCAATTCCGTAAGTCAAATTTAGCGAAGCGATGTTGCCGCGATCCGCCCACATCGCCGGAGTGCCGGGAGCGGTAGGCGCGGAAGACGGTTTTTTGGCCTTCTTGTCCTTTTTCGATTCTTTTTCGTCCTTGCCCTTCTTTTGTGGACTAGCGCCGACTGAAGACGAAATTGCTGTGCCTGCGATTAGCAAACAGAGGGCAAATGCGAACGCGAACATTGCGGATAAACGATTGTGCCGATAGTTCATTGAAAAACCTCCTAAAGTTGTAATTCTTCGGGGCGTTATGAAATGCAGGGGCCAAGTTTACAGTCACGTCATGTTTGCTTCAGAGGACTTCAGGCAACTTGAGATGATCTTTCAATCTACTGAAAACGTGACTTCAAATCCTTACTTCACATCCGAATATTCAAGCTTGATATAGCTGCTGGCATCGCCGACCAAAAACAGGAAAGGACGACCAGCGATAATGGCCGACGTAATGCCTTCGGGTTTGAATTTTGAGCTAAGAATTGCCTCTTCACGCACTTTGGCAGAAACGGCTTCGCCGTCCCAATCCCACAACTTGAACTCGACTTTTTCTGAGCCTTCCGGAGCGCCCGAAATGATCAGGAACGATTTTAGATGCGCGTCGTAAGCGATGTCGCGCACGCCTTGCCCGCCGAGCGGCAAGAAGATCGCGCGCGGATTTTCCAGCATCAAGTTGTTGGCATTGAATGGTCCCCGCACGTCGTTCAATCGCAGCGGAACCAGAACCGCTTGCGACGCAATGATCGAACGCAAACCAACGATCAGACGGTCGTGCAATTTGTCCCAGGCCAGACCTTCGATGTTCAAACCGCCCTGCGTGCTGGGTATGTCGCCCAGGCTTTTCAGTTCAGGAACCTTGCCGAGCAGGAAACCGCGAAAGTCGTTGATCACTTCTGCTTGTCCACGCAACGATTGCGTTTGCGGGTCGAAACCGAATCTCACAAGGGCGTTGTCTCCGCCCCAGGCCGGATCAGACTGTGAACCGACGACGTAAAAATAAGAACCATCGCTGGTGATCGCTTCCGGATTTTTGATTGTTAAACCGAGCGGAATGGCTTTGGGAACGCCGATTGGTTTGCCCGTCGCATCGAGCTTCAAGGCGAGCACGGCGCTTGGCTGACTATCATCAACCATCAAAACCCAATCAGAGCCGGAAACGTGGGTAACGCCGGAAGCTTCAATTTTGCTGCCTGGCAAAGACGCCCAGGAATCCGTGTTGACCACTTTAGAGGCTTTAGCTCCCAGATCTTTGGTCAGGCTGGAATCTTTCGCCGGTTGTTGCAGCGCGTACTTGGCAACGAAGATTGTGACGATGCCACCGGCAATCGCGCCAAGCACCTGAGCGAGAATTCGGCTCAAGGCGTTGATGTTCCAACTGTTTTTTTCTTTCTCTTTTTCTTTCTTCCTTCTCTTCTTCTCGGCTTTTTCTACGTCTTCGTCTTCAGCGGCGGTGACGACTTTTGAAGGAGGAACCATGCCGGGATCGGTTCGAGGGAAAGAATAGGATGGATCGGATTTCAATGCAGCGCGTCTACGCACATCTTCCAGCGCTTCCAACGACAACCGCGCCGTTTTGTTTTCTGTGGTTTCCGCCGGATTGCGGAAGGTCAGCAGTACATTGCCCAGTTGAATCTTGTCGCCGTGTTGCAGTGTGTAAGCTTCGCTGCCTAAGCGGTTGCCGTTGACGAAGGTGCCGTTGCTGCTGCCCAGGTCAACAACGCTATAACCGCCATCACGCACCAAAACAATGGCGTGCGTGCTGCTAACGGTTGCTTCGTTAATGACCAGTTTATTGTGAGGAGCTTTGCCGACTTCGGTTTCCGGCTGGTTCAACAGCGCTTCGATCTTTTCACCCGTCGGCATGATGCCGATCAAACGCGGCGTGAAATGGGTCTCTATATGTTTGGTGATTTCACTGAACAGCGCCAATCGCAACGAAGCCTTTTTGCCCGTGACGCGCTCGACATGATCAAGCGTCGCTTTATCGGTTGGGTCGGCGATGGCCAGCATCAGCCGGTCGGGTTGCTGGCCGATGACAGGGCAAAGGAAGCGGCTACGCAAAAAATCCACGCCAAGTTTGGCTGCCGTCACGGCGTCAACTTCCATGGATTTCATTTCGACTGGCACAAGGTTAAATGTGCGTCCCATCACATCGCGCAGCCCGATTTCGGTAACAAGTTTTTCTTCCACCAACGCCCGGCAAAGGCTGCGTCCACGCGCGCCGGTTCCTTTCAGTCGGTCAAGTTCTGTTTGCGCAACAAGTCCGGATGCAGCCAGCGCCTGGGCCAGAGACTCTTCATTGAGAGGCAAGGCTTTTGGGGTTGGCGGCGGCACAGGTGGCGGAGGTGGAGCATTGTCCAACAATAGCGTGCGCGGAATTGACTGTGTGGTTTCGGCTTCTTTTAAGCGAAAGGTGATGGTGCAATGTCCCATCTTGATCAAATCGCCGTGCTGCAATTTGCGCGGTTCATTGACGCGAGCTTCGTTGACGAATGTGCCGTTGCGGCTTCCCAAATCGTTGAGAGTGAAGACGCCGTCGCCAAAGCTGATCATCGCGTGAGTGGATGACACCGAAGCATCGGTTAAGACGATTTCGTTTTGCGGTCCTTTGCCGATTCTGGTTTCGGGAGTGGTCAGGTCGCGTTCAAATACGTTGCCATCTCTGGATAAAACGTGGAGAGTAGCTCCGACGGAGTTTGAATCATTCTGGGAAGGAGTCATAGTTTTTTGCGCCGTGGCTTCCAGCGAAGCATTTGGTGGTGCAGATTGGGGCAGATTAGGTTCTGAGTCCGGTTTGCTGTCATTGTACGCCTGCAGATCAGCGCCGCATTGGTTACAAAACCGGCTGCCTTCGCGCGGAACAGGGAATTTGCATTGCGGGCATTCGTTGATCATGCCAACTGAGGTAACTCGATTCGTGCTCGAATTTAGAAGCCGGATTGTTCGGCCCTGTGTCGTTGATATTACTGTTGTAAAGCGAACGCGATGCTAAATCAGTTTGCAGGCTAAATCAACGAGTTTGATTGCCATCAACTTTACAGAACCGGCGGTAACTGGGCCGCGTACTATAAACTCGCTGAACGCTGTTTCGGCGAATTTCGCAAATCTTAAAATGACACCAACCCTGGAATTTAATATGAAAAGATGGATCCTCTCGGCGCTGTTTGTGCTGGGTTTTGCGGCGAACGTTTGGGCGCAGAATCCCGCGCCTCAGTCAGTAGCCATCGGCGCTGGTGCTGGCAACGGCAACGCGACAGACCTTCGGCAACAAACCTTCGACATTGTCTGGCAAACAGTCAAAGATAAACACTTCGATCCGACGTTGGGCGGAGTGGATTGGGAAAAAGTTCGTCAGCAATACCAGCCCAAAGTGACCGAAGCCAAATCCGATGAGGAGCTTTATCGGTTGTTGCAGCAAATGCTGGGAGAGCTTCACCAATCGCATTTCAATATCATTCCGCCCGAAGCTGTCATCGCCGATGACGTTGCCGAACCGCCAACCGGAGGAATTGGAATTGATTTGCGAATGATTGACGGAGCCGCAATCGTCGTTCGAGTCGAACCGGGTTCGATGGCTGAAGCATCCGGCCTGCACACTGGATTTGTGATCAAACAGATTGGCAACAAAACAGTTGACGCCTTGATCGCTCCGCTGGCCAAAAGCACTCAGGCCGACGCGATTCGAAAATTGCAGATGGCTCGCCGGGTGATGCGGGAAATCAATGGCGAGCCAGGCACATCGGTCGCGATCGTTTATGAGGACAGTAAAGCGAAGACCAATTTAGCCGTCGTAACCCGCGCAAAAATGAAAGGCGAACTGTCGCCCAAGCTCGGCAACTTCCCGCCGCAATATACGGAATTTGAATCGAAGCGATTGCCGGGAAATATCGGCTACATTCGGTTCAACATTTTTACGACGCCGATTTCCGGCAAAGTGCGTCTGGCGTTGGCGGAGCTTCGCGATGCCGATGGACTGATCTTTGATCTTCGAGGCAATCCCGGAGGAGTCGCGGGGATCGCCACGGGAATTGCCGGGCAACTCTCAGAAAAAAGCGGCGTGTTGGGAACGATGAAGATGCGAACCAGTGAGTTGAAGTTTGCAGTATTTCCACAGCAAAACGCTTACACTGGACCGGTGGCAATCCTGATTGATGGGATGAGCGCTTCCACCAGCGAAGTCTTTTCGAGCGGAATGCAGGGTTTAGGGCGTGCGGTCGTTATTGGCGAAACCAGTGCCGGAGCTTGTTTGCCGTCGTACTTTCAAAAACTTCCGACCGGCGCTCTGTTCCAGTTCGCCATTGCCGATTTCAAAACCTCGAAAGGCGTGTTGATCGAAGGGCGTGGCGTGATTCCGGATGTCGAGGTGAAATGGAATCGCGCCAGTTTGTTGAATGGGCGTGATGCGCAACTTGAAACCGCGATTGAGCGACTGACTCAAGCGCGACAACGCGAGCGGTCAGTAAAATAGACGCTCGTATTTAGCGAATCGTCGGCAAGTCACCAGGTTGCCGATGATAATTCAGGGAACTGATGGCAAGCTGACCGCTTGCCTGACAAATCAGAAAGGATGAACTCAATGAAAAAAATTGCACTTATGATTGTTCTTGCACTGATGATGGGGTTGACCGTCATGGCTCAGGAAAAGAAAGCTGATGCTCCGAAAGCCGATGCCAAACCGGCGGCTGCCTTGCCGACGGTGGACGCCATTTTGGATACCTACGTCAAAGCAATCGGCGGCAAAGAAGCCAATGAAAAAGTCACCTCCCGGTTTATGAAAGGCACGTTTGAAATGCCTGCGATGGGAATGAGCGGAACGGTTGAAGCTTACACGCAAGCGCCGAACAAAACCGCCACCGTTACCGAAATCGCCGGATTCGGTAAGGTGCAGCAGATTTTTGATGGCAAGACTGCCTGGGAAGCCAATCCGATGAGCGGAATACGCGAACTGGCTGGCGCTGAACTGGCCGCCATGAAACGTGAAGCTGATTTTTACGCCGAATTGAACTACAAGAAAAATTACTCAAAGCTTGAAGTCAAAGGCAAAGAAAAAGTTGGCGATTCCGAAGCTTATGTGGTCATTGCCACTCCCAGCGAAGGAAAGCCCGACAAGATTTACTTTGATACGAAAAGCGGATTGGTGGTTCGGCGCGACAGCGAGCGGCAAACCGAGCAGGGCGAAATGGCCACCGAAACCTACTTCGAAGATTACAAAGACGTAGAGGGTGTCAAAGTGCCGCACACGATGAAGATCACGAATCCTCAATTCAGCTTTGTCATTAAGATGACTGAGGTTAAATCAAACGTCAAAATTGAAGATTCGAAGTTTGCCAAACCGGCCAACTAAACCGAGCTTCAACTTGGCTGTAAAAACGAAAAGGGCGAGATGAACTCGCCCTTTTCGTTTTTACAGCCTGAAGCGGATTAGCTTGCCCGTTTAATTTCGTGAGGCAGCAAATCGGTTGTGGCTTCCGTGACTGGATGCTGGATGGAAGCAGGCGGCAGTTCGTTGGTGTCAGGAATTGCAACGCCTTCGACAAAATGACGGCGCGGAGTTGGCAAAGAATCCTGTTCAATTGGCCGACTAATCGCTTGGCGAAGTTTGTTCCAGCCATAAAGAATCATCAGGATTCCCGCCGAGCCAAGCGCTGTTGAAACCACGCTGATCACTCGCAACATTTTCTCGAATCTGACTGGGTCGTTGCTGCCAAAAAATAATGTGAGCAACAACGCCACACCCATAAAGAAAAAAGCCATCCCGGTGCCGATTGTTTTTTGACTGGAGTTGGTGATTGAGGTCAGCCGCAGTACTTCGGCTTCGGCGGGAGCTTCTGAAAGTAGAGGTGAACCACATTGGCGACAAAATTTCGAACTGCCTGCTGTATAAGACCCGCAGGACGAACAATGATTGCTCGCTGCTTTGGCCTGCGCGGCAGCGATGATGGCTTCGGCTTCGCGCGTTAGAGTATTGCGGTCACTTTTGGTCATGTAACCTGAGTAAACGCCTTTGACCGTGTAAGCGAACGTCACGCGAGTGGAATTGGCGCCTGTGGATTTCAGCCCGACTTCCAACGAGGTTTGATAGTCCAGAATGTTTTGCGAACAACCGGATTGCGCAGAGCTTTTGGCGCTGCGCCGAGCTTGAAGCGGAGTTTCATTGAGCACGTGATAGCCCATTTCTTCCAGCGCTTCGGACAGATTAACGCGAAGGCTTTCGATGTCGCTGGCGACCAGACGGGCCACATCGTGATCGAAGGTAAAAGACATTCCACTGCCGCTGCTCATGGCTGGGATGAATTCTGCTCCCATAGTTCCTCCGGATTTTCTCGGTTGAATGTGTTTGACACTTCCGCTAACGAAACCGTGAAAAAGAAAGTTCGCCGCTTTCATTTACCGTCCGGCTTAGCTCTTTCGCCAGACGTAAATGTCGCGCGCAATGTCGTTTTCCAATGCTACTTGCGTTTCGTCGCATTGAATCACGAAGCTGGGAAATTTTTGCTGAACCTTGACGGGAACTCCGGGCGTGATGCCAAAGGAAGAAAGTTTACGAATGCGCGGGAAATTTGCTGCGCTGACATAAGCGATTTGGGCCTGTTCGCCGACTTCCAGGCGATCAACCGACGTGACAAGCGAATTCACCTGATCGTCAATCTGGCGGCAGCAATCGCCTTCCGGGATTGGATGGTTGTGCGGGCAGAATCGCGGATGGCCGAGCAAAGTGCAGATGGCGTTGGTTACGCCTCTTGCCAGGAAGTGTTCAAATTCGCAGGCGTCGGCTTCGCTTTCTTCCAGTGTCATGCCCAGCACGTCAACGACCAATCGTTCCGCCAGGCGATGCCGACGAATAATTTCTGCGGCAGTTTGGCGACCTAATGGCGTCAGGCCGATCTCACCGGCGGAGTTTCGCCTTACGTAGCCTTCGCGTTCGCATTCAGCCAGCAATTCTTCGGTGACTTCAGTTTTGGCTTCGAGCGAGATTTCTTCAACGTCGGCAGATCCGCGCTCTTCATTCGTCCAAACCGATTCCAGAACTTCAACAATATCCTGAGACAGCCAGTTGTGCATAAAGTTAAAAGCTAATTTTCAAAGCCCGCAACACCAGATTCACCACTCCGCCAACCGCAATGGCAAATGGGGTGATGAAGGCCAAAATGATGAGTGCTTTTTTCGTTCCTTGTTCACGAACGATCATAAAGAAGTTTGCGACGCAGGGAATGAACAGCGTTAAAACGATCAGTGACACGACAATCTGAACGGGTGTCATCAACCCTTTGCCAACCATATCATACAGCCCTGCGGCCCCGTAATCGCGCCGCAAAAAACCAAGCACTAAAACCTGAGCCGTTTGTCTAGGCAGTTGCAGCACGCCCGTGACCAACGGAGCCAACGTGTTGTTAATCATATCCAGTCCGCTGAGTTTTCCCCAGGGCGTTGGCACTCGCACACGATCCATGACGAACAAAATAAGCGTGCCCAGCAGAAACAAGGGCAGAGCCTCTTTCAAATACCACTTCATTCGATAGCGAGTTTTCGTCCAGACGTTTTTGAAAACCGGAACGCGGATCGGCGGGATTTCGAAGATGAAATCACCGCGCTTGCCTTTAACGATTTTCGACGACAGGTAACCGACCAAAAACATCTGCGATACGACGACTCCGAAAACCGTAAACATCGCTCCTGCGCTGAGCGATCCGCTGATTGCCATCACGACCCCAAGTTGCGCAGAGCAGGGAACTCCCAACGCCAACAGGATTGTGGCAATCAAGCGCTCTTTCTTCGTTTCCAGAATGCGCGTCGTCATCGTTGCCATCGTGTCACAGCCAAGTCCCAGCACCATCGGCAACACCGCCTTGCCATTCAATCCCATTACTCGGAAAACTCTGTCGGATAAAATCGCCAGTCGCGGCAAATAACCACTGTCTTCCAACAAACCGAAGGCGATGAAAAACGTCATAACAATCGGCAACACAATCGCCAGCGCATAGGTTAGCCCGACCGAAATCAATCCGTATTGGCCGACAAGGAAATCGTAAACAATTCCGTGTGGAATAAGTTTTTGCAGGTTTGGGGTCAGCAGCACGTTGAAGACGTTGTTTTCCAGCGCGTCAACCAATGTTCCTGCGCCAATGACTCCCACGAATTCGTACATCAGCAACAAAATGATGATCATCATCGGAGCGCCGGTTCGCCAATCACGCGTCCAATGCCCTAACCGTTCTGCGAAGCGCTCTGATTTGCGGAGCACGAAAGCCAGCGGAATTACGACCGGCGCAATCAACGTCAGAAACTGCGTGATAGCCGGATAGAGCAGCCCTGTTTCGTAAGTGCTTCCGTTGTCAGCAAGCTTTCCGAACATCAGCGATCCGAGCCAGCCCAGATGAATGTTTTGGAAGAACGACAGTGCTGCGGGAATCACGCTTCGATCCATCAAGGAATTGACCCAACTGTAAAGAGTTGGCAATCCGAAGACGCGGCCAAGTTCTGTATAAGCAAACAGCAGCAGCCCGGCGATCAGGCAAATCAACCCGACTTTCAGTCCTACGCCATTCGATTCGCGGAAAACACTGGGCAACACGGTCTTGTACTTGCTGACCGAACTTTCCAGAAATGCATTCCGCATCTCTTCCAGCCGCGCCGCGCAGCTTCTGATTCGCATGCGGGTGTTGGCATCATTTTGAATGTCGCCGTCAGCGACACGATTCAGCCAGGATTCGACGCCTTGGCGAAATCCTGAATCCTGAGTTTGTAACCACTCAACCGCAAGTTGTAAGGGCAGTTTATTGCCAGTTTTCGGCGTCAACGTCTGAAGAAACTCTTCATTATCAAGTATGCGATTTCGCTGAGCTGCAAGTGGATCTTGGGGGATTTGGGCGTGAACAATTGATTTGAAGATTGAATACAGTCCCTCGCCTTCAACGGCAACGGCTGGAACCACTGGAATACCGAACATCTCGCTGATGCCTTTCGCGTCAATCTCAATTCCGCGATGGCGAGCTTCGTCCATCATGTTCAAAACCAGCACCATAGGGACTTTCAGCTCAGCCAGTTGTGACGTGATCAGCAATGTTCGTCTTAAATTTTTGGCGTCAGCGACTTGAACAATGACGTCCGGCTCGGCTTCCAGCAACATATCGCGCGTGACTCGTTCGTCGTCAGATTGCGGAGCCAGCGAATTCACGCCAGGCGTATCAATGACTTCCCACTCCTGACCACCGTATTTCATTTTGCCGCGCGAAACTTCGACTGTCGTGCCCGGATAATTGGAAACCGTGACGTACTTTCCCGTTAAATACCCAAAGATGACTGATTTGCCGACGTTTGGATTTCCTATTAACAACAGCTTTGAGGGCTTGAGGGCAAGCTTCTTCAACTTTTCGATTTTATGCAATGTAGTTGTAGACATAAGTTCGTATTACCACCCAGCACTTAATAAGCCTAAGGTTATTGAAAGTCAAATTCAACTTGAGTCGCCAATCTTCACAGAGTTGAAGGGTTTCAATAACCAAGACTGTTGCTGTGACGCGACTGCGCTTTGAAAAATTCGATTTGGAAATAGTGAAGGCTTGTTTTTATTGATATCAACGCGGCTGCAACGCCCACTGAGATTATTTGTTCAACAGGGTAAAGGTGGGTGAACTTAGGCTTGGTAGCCAGAGATCATGGTTCGCGTTATCCGATGGCTGCTCGGATGACGGTGGTTGAGGAGCGTTGTCGGATGACGAGCCTGGGGTTATCTCTGAAGCTGTTTGCCCCAATTGTTCAGCCAAATAAAGGGAGATGGGTTTATCTATAAGCAATTCAGTTTTTTGCTGATCAAGTTTCGTTTCAGTGAGAATTGAGCGGCGAAGCAATTCCGGCAAATAGCGTAATAAAAGCATATACCCCATTTCACCATCGCCTTGCGTTCCCGCCATCTGTGAAATGATGTCCAAAAACTCTCGCACCAGTTGGCCTTGTTCTTCCACGCTCAATCGTTCCCACCAGTGTTCAAAATCATGTCCGGCTTGAATGTCCGCGATTGCCTGAACCAAGCGCCGGAAAGAACCTGGCAGTGATTCCCAGGCTGCATTACGAACTCCGGCTGGGACCTCTCCTGCTCCTGGCAGCAATTCTTCAATCGTAAACATGCGTTCAGGAACAAGGTGGCTGTCGCGTAATACCTCAAGGAACTCATTGGTTTCGATATGGTAGTGCTCTTCGGGAGCTGCCTGATCCGAAGGACCACCGCGGGGAGTCTGCACGGCTTGAGATGTCAGCAATTTGATATAGCCATGTCGAGAAGAACGCACGCCGAGTTCGACCCGATAACGCCGGTCGGGAAAAACGCTAAACCAGTATTCATTGGTGAAGGCTGCATTGAAAAACACCGAAATATTCGTTGTTTCATCCATCAATTTCAGCACGGAATGAAAGTCAGCAATCTGGTTTGAAGGAAATATTTTCTGCAACCGATCGAAAGGATTGTCTTTCAATTGCCAGTACACAAAAAGCCGAAACGGGTCCTGGCACATTGCCTGCATCATGTCGAAATCATAGTGTTCTGGAATTGGTAAGCCAAAATCCGGTCCAGGGTCACTGATTGTGTCTTCAGTAGTTATAAGGGAAGCATCGGCATCAATTTCAATCAATGGTTTGGCTAAAGATTCATCTAAAAGCAGTTCTTCATTCTCGCCAATTGGTTCCGCAACTGGAGCATCCGGAACGGCTAACGGCTCAAATGGGTTCCGATCAACAACTGGAACCAGTGATGATAGGTCAAAAAAGAAAGGCACTCTTGGCTTCTCCCGCAATTTCTAAATTTTGAAACTTAAGATTGGAACTTCCAGAAACGTTTGTGCTTAGAGTGATGAATCTCAAGCGGCAGGGTAGGTTCGGTTCAGTTTTCTGTCAAGCATTGCGGGAAATTGGCTAAGGGGCTTGGTTGACGGCGTCGGGATTGGTGGCTAAAGTGCCTGACTGGCTGGGCGCATCCAACCAGAATCCCAAACAATTGTTAAAATAGCTTCGATCAATTGGCAGCCTCATATCAATTGCTGATGGTCGAATAAGTTGTCAGCAAGAACGGAATCTTCAGTAATGAGCATTAAACATGAACTTGTCCTGCCGGCTCGAATCGGACGGTTAAGCGAGCTGGCCAAAAATTTATGGTGGAGTTGGCAGCCCAATGCCGACCGTTTATTCCAGCATTTGGATAAAACGCTGTGGGAAATTACGTACCATAACCCGGTCAAATTTCTACATCATCTTTCGCCATCAAAGCTGGAAGCGGCAGCTTCCGACCCAGGGTTTTTGCGTCATTACGACGGAATTATGCTGGCTTTTGACAAAGCAGTGGCGGCCAAAGGGACCTGGTTTACGGAAAAACATTCGCAACTGGCCGACCGCACCATTGCTTATTTTTCGGCGGAGTTCGGGTTCCACGTTTCTCTGCCGATCTATTCGGGCGGACTTGGCATTTTGGCGGGCGATCATTGCAAAGAAGCCAGCGATATTGGACTGCCGTTGGTTGGCGTTGGATTTGTTTACCAGCAAGGGTACTTCACCCAACACATCACCGGTGAAGGCCGTCAGGACACGATTTACGAGCCGCTGGATTATTCGATGGCTCCGCTGGAGCCTGTGATTTCGCGCGACAGTGAAGGCGGTTTGCTGAAAGTGGAAGTTGGTGGAAGGTGTGTACACGTTGCTGTTTGGCGCGTTCGACTCGGTTCCGTGTCGGTTTATTTGATGGACACCAACGTCGAAGAAAATCCTTCCTGGGATCGCGAATTGACTGCGCGGTTGTATGGCGGCGACCAGGAAATGCGAATTCGGCAGGAGATCGTGCTGGGAATCGGCGGTATACGCATGTTGGAACGGCTGGGAATTCGTCCTTCGGTGTTTCACGCCAACGAAGGTCACGCGGCTTTTATGATGCTGGAACGGATTCGTTCCCAGGTGCAGAACGGAAAGAGTTACCAAGAAGCTGCAGACATTGTGCGTGAAACGACGATCTTTACGACTCATACACCTGTTCCGGCCGGGCACGATGCCTTCCCGTTCCAATTGGTTGAAACGCACTTTTCCGGTTATTGGGAAGGGCTGGAATTGGATCGAGAACAGTTTTTTGCGTTGGGCGAACATCCGGATGGCGGCGCGCCCAATTTTAATATGACTGCGTTGGCTTTGCGCCTGTCCGGTAAATGCAACGGAGTCAGTCAGCTTCACGGACAGGTTTCGCGTCAGATGTGGCATTCGATGTGGCCAGATCGGACCGAAGACAACGTGCCGATCACTCATATCACCAATGGAGTTCATTCGCCGACCTGGATCGCGCCGGAAATGAACCGATTATTTGCGAAATATCTGGGCCATGATTGGCTGGCAAAACACGACGATCCGACTCTGTGGGAGCGGATTCACGACATTCCGGACGCGGAGTTCTGGCACGTTCATCAGGACTTGAAGCACAAACTCTTCAATTTCATGCGCGAACGTGCCCGGCGGGATTGGATGACGGAAACCGCAGGCCCAACCCGCGTGTTGACGGCAGGAACATTGTTGAACCCGGATGCGCTGACGATTGGTTTTGCTCGTCGCTTTGCCACTTACAAGCGTGCGACGCTGTTGTTCAGAAGCCTGGAGAGACTGAAGAAGATTTTTCACGATGAATGGAAACCCGTGCAGATCGTGTTTGCTGGAAAGGCTCATCCGGCGGATTCACCCGGACGCAGCCTGATCCACGAAATTTACGAATTTGCGCGCGATCACAATTTGGGCGGACGAATTGCATTCGTCGAAAATTACGACACCCACGTCGCCAAACACTTGGTGCGTGGCGTAGACATCTGGTTG
>ERZ650309.105-NODE-105-length-40692-cov-6.701553_pt1 | contig 40692 bp, 32 predicted proteins | sample MGYA00376245_ERZ650309 | MGnify/ENA primary metagenome ERZ650309 (study PRJEB26733, sample SAMN07839294) | wastewater metagenome | biome: urban; feature: wastewater treatment plant; material: waste water | place: USA: North Carolina | collected 2016-04-26 ... | reverse complement strand
TTTTGAAATACCGCACATTTGTATTGTTGTTTCCACTCCGCACATTTCAATTGTCAAGTCTTGAATTGCCCCTGGAATGTAGTCTACCGTTATTGTCGGTTTGTCCCACATCATTATTTTTAAATAGCTGTAAGGTCCGTAGTGGTCGTGTTCTGTTCCTACAAATCATTTATCACTTAACCATTTGCTTTAGATAATTGCTCTATTTTTTGCTTGGTTTCACCCGCCATCATGGCTCTGCTCAATCATTCCCCGAAGGGGCCTATTTCAAATTTACTTCGAAAAATATTCCTGCTTACTATACCATACACCAATTTCCATTTATAACCACTACAATGCTGCAAAAAAAAAGACATTTTATGCTTGATATGCTGCCAGATGCTGTGCCAGTTTATAACAATGAATGATACTGTATAACAAGGTACCATCGAAAACAGGGCATTCCATTTGCAACCGTTTGAAGCAAAAATCAACAGATATAATACATTGTGCTATTATCTTTATCGCCAGTTTTTTTTATTATGATCGTTAGAAATTTTTGTTGTTTTTGCTTTCTTTTTTTTATGGTTGCCTGCGGCAATGAAAACAAAGTTCCCTTATTTACGCTTGTAGAAAACAGTGGCATTGCTTTTACCAACACGGTAGAAAACAATGAAGACTTTAATATTTTTATTTATAGAAATTTTTATAATGGTGGTGGTGTGGCCATTGGCGATATCAACAATGATAGCTTAGCCGATGTGTTTTTTACTTCCAATATGGGTAGGAATAAACTCTTCGTCAATAAAGGCAACTGGCAGTTTGATGATATAACGGATAGTGCAGGCTTTGCGCAGCAAGGCAAGTGGAGTACTGGTGTGGTTATGGTGGATATAAATGCAGACGGTTGGTTGGATATATATGTGTGCAATGCGGGCTATCAAAAAGGAGTGGGTCAGCAAAATGATTTGTATATCAATAATCAGAATGGCACATTTACAGAGCAGTCAGAACTATGGGGCTTGGACGATAGCAGCTATACCACACATGCCGCTTTCTTTGACTATGATCTTGATGGAGATTTGGATTGCTACCTGCTCAACAATAGTTTTATACCTGTAAACACTTTAAACTATGCCAATATGCGCAGCCTGCGGGCCAATGAATGGCAGGTGGAGCCATTTCTGAGAGGAGGTGGAGATAAACTATTAAGAAATGATGATGGGCATTTTACAGATGTAAGCGAAGCTGCTGGTATATATGGCAGCCTAATTGGTTTTGGATTGGGAGTAACTGTGGGGGATATTAATGCAGATCATTATCCTGACTTATACATTTCTAATGATTTTTTTGAAAGAGACTATCTATACATTAACAATGGAGATGGGAGTTTTAAAGAATCTCTTACAGAGCGGGTACAGCATACCAGTCTGGCTTCTATGGGTGCTGATATAGCAGATATCAATAATGATGGCTATCCAGATATTTTTACAACAGATATGCTGCCCGGCGATGAGTATCGCTTAAAAACAACAGCCAGTTTTGACAATATTGATGTGTATAATTTAAAGATAAAACAGGGTTTCTATAACCAGTTTCAACAAAACACGCTACAGTTGAATAATAAAGCAGGTGGCTTTGTCGATATAGCCTACCACAGTGGTGTAAGCGCCAGTGACTGGAGTTGGGGCGGCCTCATATTTGACGCAGATAATGATAGTAATAGTGATTTATATGTATGCAACGGTATTTATCATGACGTAACCAATCAAGATTTTATTGATTTTTTTGCCAATGATGTCATACAAAATATGGTGCTAACCGGCAAAAAGGAACAGGTAAATGAAATCATCAATAAAATGCCAAGTCAACCCATTGTCAATAAATTTTTTAGAAATAATGGCAACCTAAGTTTTTCTGATGCGGGTATGGACTGGGGCATTACACAACCATCCTTTAGTAATGGTGCCGCCTACGGCGATTTAGACAATGACGGCGATTTGGATATGATTGTCAACAATGTAAACCAACCCAGCTTTGTGTATAAAAACGAAAGCAGGGAGCAACAGGGCAATAACTTTATAGGCTTTGTACTGCAGGGAACTGATAAGAACCGCTTTGCTATAGGAGCCAAGGTTGAAATATATACCGGTGCAGCTATAATCAGTAGAGAGCTCATGCCAAGCCGTGGTTTTCAAAGCTCAGTTGATTATAAAATAATTGCTGGTATGGGCAGTTATACCAAAGCAGATTCAGTTGTCATTATTTGGCCGGGTGGTATCAGAAAGAATTATGGTAGCCTTTCGGCCAATATGGTATATCATTTTGCCTATCCAGAAAAGAGTAGCAAGGCCGCCATCAATGTTACGAACCATCCAACTCCATTTTTTAAGGCAGATTCCCTATCATTTGACAAGCATAAAGAAGATGATTATATAGATTTTTATTATGAAAGAAATATTCCAGAAATGCTTAGCCGAGAAGGCCCAAAAGCAGCCGTAGGCGATATTAATAAAGATCAGTTAGATGATATATATATCTGTGGTAGCGCAGAGCTGCCCGGTCAGTTGTATCTGCAAACAAATACTGGTTTTGAAAAATCTAATCCAAAGTTTTTTGAATTGTTTGTGGGTTATGAAGATACTGATGCAGCATTTGCAGATATGGATAATGATGGAGATATGGATATACTGATATCCTCCGGAGGAAATGTATATCAGCCCGGCAATGCTATGCTACAAATAAGACTGTATAGAAATGATGGCAAAGGAAATTTTAGATATGATGCCTATGCCATACCACAAACGCAGGACAATATATCCTGCCTGGCACTACAGGATGTAGATGGGGATGGAGACATAGATTTTTATGCCGGTGGTTTAAATGTATCTCGGGAGTATGGCACCATACCTACCAGCTATCTTTTTTTAAATGATGGCAGGGGTGGCTTCAGACCTTTAGCGCCGCAAAATATGGGTGGTGCAGATAAAATAGGAATGGTTAAGGATGCCCTGTGGGCTGATGTAAATGGAGATGGAAAAAAAGAATTGGTAGTAGTGGGTTTATGGATGCAGCCACAAGTGTACGCTTATACAAATGCCGGACTAAAAGCAATAAATAATGCATTTAAAAACCAAATGGGTTGGTGGCAAGCGGTAGAGGCTGCAGACTTAGATAAGGATGGTGATATGGATTTGTTGTTTGGAAATATTGGAAGCAATTTTTACTTGCAACCCACTGCATCATCACCGGTAAAATTGTATGTAAAAGACTTTGACAACAATCAAACCATTGATTGCATACTGACCCGCACAGTCAACAAAAAAGATGTTACCGTTTTTATGAAAAGGGATTTAACGGATCAGCTACCATCTCTCAAAAAAGAAAACCTCAAGCACAAGGAGTTTGCAGGAAAAACAATCCAACAATTGTTTACACCGGATCAGTTAAAGGATTGCAGTATTCGAAGTTTTAATACTGCTGAATCTATGATAGCATGGAATGAAGGTGGCTATAAATTTACGACAACAGCTATGCCATTGTATGCTCAGTTTTCTTCTGTAAATGCTATCCAAGTATTAGACATTAATAAGGATGGTCATTTGGATATCGTAACAGGTGGAAATAATTTTAATTTGATACCACAACTGGGCAGAATCGATGGCTCTATAGGAAATGTAATGCTGGGAGATGGAAAACGCAATTTCTCTATGGCATTACCCACAGCGTCCGGACTTATGGCCAAAGGAATGGTAAGAGATATAGTGGCATTAAATAAACATGGACAACAGGGATTGATTTTTTTGGTCAATAATGAACGGCCTTTATACTATAGCATTCATTAAAAATTTCTAGAGAAATACAGGAGCATGATGGGGAGAAGCATTTTAATATTTATTGTAAGCAGCATTATATTCATATCATCCTGTACCGATGAAAAGCAGGATCCGGCCGCATTTACGGTGCTATATGCGGATAGTACAGGCTTAAACTTTACAAATACCATAACACCTTCATCAGATTTCAACATGTTTACTTACATGTATTTTTATAATGGTGCAGGAGTGGGTGCAGGAGATTTTAATCAGGATGGAAAAATTGATTTATTCTTTGCTGCCAATCAACAGCAGTGTAAACTCTATTTGAACGAAGGGCATTTGAAGTTTAAAGACATAACCACAGCAGCAGGCATACCCACCACAGCGGGATGGCATACAGGCGTATCTGTAGCAGATGTAAACAATGATGGCTTATTGGATATTTATATTAGCCGTGTATCCGGGTTTGAAATGCTAACCGGGCACAATGAATTATTGATTTGTGCTGGTATTGAAAATGGTATTCCAACTTATAAAGAAGATGCTGCGGCTTATGGATTAGATTTTTCAGGATTTAGCACTCAGGCTGCATTTTTTGATTATGATATGGATGGGGATTTGGACTGTTATTTACTGAATCATAGTGTGCATCAAAATGGCACTTTTGCCCGTAGAGATTTATTTAAAGGAACCTATCACAAAGAATCTGGTGATAAGCTGTATAGGAATGATGCCTCATTTGCCGAAGGCGCAAAAAATACAAATTTCTTTACGGATGTTACCAAAGAAACTGGTATTGAAAGCTCTGCAATTGGCTATGGACTGGGCATTTGCGTAAGTGATGTAAATGTGGATGGCTGGCCGGATATTTATATCGGAAATGATTTTCATGAAAACGATTATCTCTATATCAACAACAAAAATGGCAGTTTTACCGAGTCTGCACAATCGGCTTTCATGCATACCAGCCAATACACTATGGGTGTGGATATAGCAGATGCAAATAACGATGCATACACTGATATTGTAAGTATGGATATGCTACCCGCCGATCCTTATATCCTCAAGCGATCTCTCGGAGAAGACCCGTATGATTTGTATTATCAAAAAATAGGATATGGCTATGGATTTCAATACACCAGAAATAATTTGCAGTTGAATAATGGCAATGGCAGCTTTAGCGAAACGGGTTTGTACAGTGGTATAGCCGCCACAGACTGGAGCTGGGCTACACTCTGGTTAGACTTTGATAATGATGGGTGGAAAGATTTATTTGTAAGCAATGGCATACCCAAAAGATTGAATGATATTGACTATGTAAATTTTGTGGCCAATGATACCATTCAGGAAAAAATAAAAGCGCAGAATGTGGAAGAAAAGTATCTGGCGCTAACAGGTAGGTATCCTGAAATAAAACTGCCCAATTATTTCTTTCACAATGTTGGCAATATGCAGTTTGACAACTGGCATGCGAAGATAAAAAATGATATGCCTTCTTTTAGTAATGGTGCAGTATATGCAGACTTTGATAATGATGGCGACTTAGATATTGTAACCAATAATATTGGTGATGCTGCACTGCTGTATGAAAACAATACCGCAGATACCAACCTGACTGTACAACTGCATTTACAAGGCATGCCACAAAATAGCCAGGCTTGTGGTGCAAGGCTTTTGGCTTATAAAAATAATCAACTACTATGGTATGAAAAAACAGCTACAAGAGGTTTTTTGGGCAGTATGGAAATACCGATGCATGCTGCATTTGGACGCGTAAAACCGGATAGTGTTTTTTTAATATGGCCGGATAATAGGTATGAACGAATAGTGATTGACAGCAATCATTTTCAAACTTATACCTACAATACTGCATTGCCTTTTTTTGATTTTAATACTTTACATAAAGACGCTGCCTTTCATTCGCCGCAGGCGAAGGATATCACTGCTCAAACAGGCATTATATTTAAACATGAAGAAGATTTGTTTAATGAGTTTAACAGGGAAGTATTAATGCCGCACATGCTTACATCAGAAGGGCCTGCATTGGCCACTGGCGATGTAAATAATGATGGACTGGCTGATGTTTTTATTGGCGGGGCCAAATGGACAAAGCGCAGTTTGTGGATACAACAAAGCAATGGCACTTTTGTGGAGCAGCCAATGCCTACCCTGTACAACGACAGTACTTATGAAGATGTGGATGCAGCAATAGCAGATATGGATCATGATGGATTAAATGATTTAATCATTGCAAGCGGTGGCAATGAATATACAGGTAGAAGTAAAGAACTGCAAAGTCGTATCTACAAAAATAAAGGCAAGGGAATTTTTGAGCGAATACATTCAATTTTTGATACGATATATTGCAATGCATCTTCCATCGTTGTAATGGATTGGAATGGTGATGGTGCCAATGATATTTTTCTGGGTGGACGATCTATTCCTTGGGAATATGGTGCCCTGCCGCAGTCTTATTTATTGGAGAATAATGGTAAAGGACAGTTTAAAGATGTAACAGCGCAGAAGGCTCCAAGCCTTATGCATATAGGATTTGTGAGCGGCGCCTGCGGCGCCGATATAGATGCTGATCAGGATGCAGACCTTATACTATCCACAGAGTGGGGCCCCATCATTATTTTTAAAAATGAAGTACAAAAATTTATACAGACCAATGCCACCAATAAAAATGGCTGGTGGAATTGTGTAGAAACTATGGATGCGGATGCAGATGGAGACTTGGATTTGGTATGTGGTAATCTTGGCCTCAACAGTAGGCTTAAAGCCAATGCAAATGAGCCGGTGCGTATGTACTATGCAGACTTTGACAACAATGGCAAAAAGGAACAATTGCTTACCTATTATCTCAATCATAAAGAAATACCTTTTGCCAATAAAGATGAGCTACAAAAACAGCTGCCTATGCTAAAGAAGAAATTTTTGTATGCAGAAGATTTTGCAAAGGCAACGCTTACAGACTTGTTTGAAAAAAGCAGTTTACAAAAAGCAGCTCAGTTTACAGCAGATTATTTTGAAAATGTTGTATTGCTGAATGATGGAAAGGGTGTATTCACTATTCAATCTCTACCCTGGCAGTGTCAGCTAAGCCCGCTGCAATGTGCTGCTATGATTGCAGATGATCACCATAAAAAAACATGGCTATTAAGTGCAGGAAATTTTTATGAAAACAATATTGAGATGGGTCGCTATGATGCTTGCTATGGCTATATGACCAATCTTCAAAATGGTATTGTAACGGAGCCGCTGCGCAATGTTTTACTAAAAGGGCAAGCAAGAAAAATACTACCCATCCAGATTGGAAAGCAAACAGCTTATATCATTGCCAGAAATAATGAAACGCTGATGGTGGTGGGGTTTTGATAGTATTTTGTTTGCTATTGTTTATCCAGAAAATTTTTGACCAATGCTTCGGCATCTGCACAGGCTTTTGATAGTTCATCATTCATAATTACATGATTAAAATGATGCTGATGGCTTATTTCATATGCGGCCTTCTCTATTCTGGTTGCAATGGTTCCATCTGTTTCTGTGCCTCTCTGCATCAATCGCTTTTTTAGGATTTCTATGGAGGGCACATTTATAAAAATAGAAAGATATTTTTTTGGATAAAGTTGCATCACATGCATGGCTCCTTTTACATCAATATCCAAAATAGGGTATTGGTGATTATCCCAAATTCTATTCACCTCAGATTTTAAAGTGCCATAATATTTTCCGGCATATACCATTTCCCATTCTATAAAATCATCTGCATGTATTTTTTCTGTAAATGCCTGCTCTGTGAGGAAATAATATTCTACACCATGCTGTTCGATACCTCTTGGCAATCTTGTAGTGGCGGATATGGAAAATGCTAATTGCGGATATTTATTTAAGAGAAATTTAGTAATAGTAGATTTTCCAGCCCCTGAGGGAGCGGTTATGATGATGATTTTCTGTCTGTCCTGCATGGCCTGCAAAATTGGGGAAATGATATCACGAAAAAAAGCCACCATCTTTAGGTGGTGGCCTATCATCAAATTCACAAAAACTTTCGAATTAATTTACATTGGTAGTAAATGTTATTTCTATGTCAGTTTCCCCAACTGCTATTGTATCACCAGCTGCTTTTTCTCCCGGCTTATGTTTGAGTGTAATTTTCATTGTACCAGTGCCGGCAGCACCTGCATCCCAATTGGATTCCAGACCTACAGGCAAGCCTACAGCATCTATATCAGTAGTTGTTACTGATGCGCTGCTTCCTGATGGTGTAAAATAAAATTGATGGTCCACATCTTCTTCCATTATTTCTTCAGTTATATCTTCTGCCGGGCTTACACTTTCATTTAAAACAGAGAGGGTACAATCATACTCCTTACCTGCTTCCATATTTATTTCATCAAATTGTGTAGGTCCATTTCCACCTTCACCATCCGGGTCTTTAAAAATGAAGGTAGATGTAAAGCCTGTGGCTACATCTTTAAGACTCACCACAAGTGTGGTGATCAATTCTTCTTCATTAACGGGTTGTGGATCATCTTTTTTACAAGAGTTCAATAGAATAGATCCAACAAAAAACGCTGCAGTGGCTTTCAAAACGCTGTGTTTCATTTTCCTAAATTTTAAGTTTAAATATGTTTATGTATTGCAAAAGGAATTTTTAATCGGAGAGATACATTGGTGCCCATTTCATCAGCATAATATCTAAAGGCATTCATATAATTTCGATATACCGTATTAAAAATATTATTAACTGCCACTATTAAATTGATGGGTCTATCCTTGGTTTGAATAGAAGTGCCGGCTTCAAATGATGTCAATCCATAAGCAGCCGGCGGAGGAGCATAATCGCTTTCTAAACTTAGAGAGCCATCTGTTTGTTTGATTTCTATATTGCCTGTGCCGGGTACTCTGTTTTGCTTTTCTGTATAAGTAAATTCTATTTTACAATATGGTTGTTTCCATTTACCGGCATCAGTAAATATGTATTCTACAGCAACCTCATGCGTATTTGGGGGCATTTGAATTAGCCAGTCTTTATCTGAAATATTCCAAGCCCAGAGTAAGGTTGATTTTAATTTCAGATTAATATGATCTCCTGTTTGTACAGATAAGGATATATCCCCACCATATAATCTTGCATCTGCCTGATCAAATTCAAAAGCAGGAAATGCTCCACGGATGGTAAGTTGTGGAGGGTAGGTGGGTTTCAAATAAATAAAATCATCAATTTGTTTGTAGAATATTTCTGATTCTATCTGCCATTTTTTGCCGCTATACTGATATCCTGCTATAAAGCTGTTTGCCCGCTCCGGCTGCAAATCGGCCTTTCCCTTTTCCAAGCGTGCTGCCCCATGATGCAAACCATCGCTATACAACTCATTTATATTTGGAGCTCTCCATCCTGTTGAAATATTTGCTGTAAGCCGATGATTCGTTTGCACTGCGTAAATCACACCTAAATTGCCAGAGAAACCATCAAAATTTTTATCGGGATATGTAGTACCATCATTTGCAAAAATGGAATAGATATTTTTTCTATCATATCTGGCTGCTGCCTCAAGTGCCAGTTTGCCAATATTCCACTTTTCAATGATAAATAAGCCAGCATTTAAAGCCTGATATTGGGGAATAAATAAACGATACTGATACCAATTGTCTTGATACATAGTGCTTACACCCATGCTGCCCCTTATCCCATTCCAACTATGATGATCCCATACCACTTCACCCGTATAGGTACTAATTCTTAGATCCAGCTGAGGAGCATCGGTGGAGGATGCAAATTTCTTCAAATCGTACTCCTGTCTGCTGTTGTACTGTGTAGCTAATATCAAATTGAGTTTTCCTGCATTTCCTGTTTGTATAAAACTATTACTTTTGAATAGGTAATGTTTTACCCTCTGCTTTGGTCTATCTAAATTATAACTAAAAGTGGCATCAGCAATATAATCCGGAGGTTTTCCGGAGTTGATTGCATTGATAAGATCTGTTGTATTGCCAATATGACTGCCTGTAAAAATTCCTAATTCTGTATCAAAACTGCTAAAGAATAATTCAGAACCCCAGTTTGATTTTAGCCATCCTGCGGTAGCAGAAAAATTATATTCTGCAATCCCGGAATTTTCTAACCAATAGTTTGGTGTTTTTGCATCACCGCCTCTTTTTATGGTACCCTGCACCCGCCAGCTCAAAGGACTTATATGCTTAAAATTACCTTCAAGAATGCCAGATAAAACCCCCATTCTATTGTTAGAAAAAAGAGCAGTATTTAATTCTCCGGAAATGCCCGGCAATCTTGAAAGCATTTTTGGCTCTACCAATACCACACCGCCAATAGCATCACCGCCATATCTAATGCTTGCTGCACCTTTAATTACAGTAAGCCTGTTTGCAATATTTGGATCAATTTCCGGAGCATGCTCACTGCCCCACTGCTGTCCTTCCTGTCTTATACCATTATTGATAATTAAAACCCGGCTGCTGTGCAATCCGTTGATAACTGGTTTGTAAATATTGGTTCCGGTTTGTAAGTTACTTACACCGGCAATTTTTTTTAGGGCTTCGCCCAATGATAAGCCTCTTGTTTGATCTAACTCCTTGCCACTTATTTGTGCTGCTGCACTGGCTCCGGCTTTTTGTATATCGGCATTTACAGTTACTTGCTCCAGCGTATTGTAATAATGGGTGAGTTGGATAGTCTCTTTAAAATCATCTTTTAAATGAATATGCAGCGTTAAAGGATTGCAATTAAGGTGCTTGATGCGTAAGTCATAAACACCGGGGCAAAGACCCTCTAACAAAAAATTGCCCAGCGAATCTGAAATTGTTTTTTTATTAATATCTATAATTTCTATATCAGCACCAGATAGCATTTCATGCGTATCAGGATCGGTAATGCTGCCTTGCACTTTTAAATAGCACTGCGCATTTCCCCAAGAAATCAAACAAAAGAAAAACACCACTGAAAAAAAATACTTCAAAATAGAATATTAATATATGAAACAATGTTGCAAAAATAGGGAGATTAAAATTTTATAGGATTAGAAATATTTTTTTAACAGACCTATATCAAAATTTTCATTTTCAACCCGGATGTATCAATATGGTTGCTTTTGTGACAAAAACTTTATTACAAATTTCACTTTTAAAAAATTTTATGATGCCATGATGCTGCACATCAAGACAAGTAAGATCAAATATGTCAATGCGTTATTTCTACTGCAAAAATCACCACGAACACATCTGTACTTTGTCCTTCATCTTTTCATGATTGGGACACTTGCAACATCAGGATAGATTGCTAAGCAAGTTGTGTATTTTTTATTTCGGTGTACAATGTTTGTATCAATCCATCTGCCAGACCAATTTTGGGTACATATATTTCATTGATATCTAACCATCGCATTACACTGATATAAATTTGGAGTGCGGGTACCAATACATCTGCACGGTCTGGGCGGAGATTGTATGTTCTTATACGTTGTTCAAGCGTAAACTGGTTGAGTTCTTTATAATAATCCTTGAGCAGTTCAAAAGTTAGTGGCTTGCCATCTTTACGTTTGCTCATCGAAAATATTTTATTGATATTTCCACCACTACCTATTGCCTCTATGGGATATTTACTTTTTATGTGTTTGCGAATTGCATCCCGCATTTCATTCCAATGATTATCTTCCACTAAGTTTTTGAGTAACCTAATGGTGCCAATATTGAAAGAGCGTTTATACACCAATTTATTTTCTGCAAAAAAAGTAAGTTCGGTACTACCACCACCTACATCAATGTATAAATAGCTATGCCGCTGATCTAAATTTTCGGCTATATGATTTTCATAAATAATGGTAGCTTCCTCATCTCCCGAAATGATGTTGATTTCAATACCTGTTTCTAATTTTACTTTTCGGATAATATCCTGACTGTTTTTTGCATCACGCATGGCACTTGTGGCACAGGCTTTTATTTTGGTTACATCATACACATTCAGCAAGTGACTATATGCTTTCATGGTTTGCAAAATCATTCCCACTTTGGCTTTGGAAATTTGACCTGTTTCAAATACGTCAAAACCTAATCGCAATGGCACACGCACTAAGTTAAGCTTTGCAAAATGTGGCTTTTGGCCCGGTGCTTCTGTAATCTCCGTTATTAATAATCTGGATGCATTGCTGCCTATATCAATTGCTGCTAATTTCAATCTGTTTTATTTTCTTTAATAGGTAATGAAATGTTTCTACTTGCGATCTTATTTTCTTTTTTCCTGCGGAAGATACATAGTTATTAGATAAATCATTTTCAAGTATTCTTGCTTTTACATTATCACTTAATTGTATATTGATGATATCTCTCAATTCCTGCTTAATCGTTTTATTCATTATGGGTACAGCGGCTTCCAATCTATGATCCAGATTTCTAATCATCCAGTCTGCACTGCTAATAAAAATTTTCTCATTGCCCCCATTATGAAATATCAATACCCTTGCATGTTCTAAATATTCATCCACAATGCTGATGGCATGAATACCCATAGTTTTCATACGAGCAGTAAGTTTTGGACAGAATATACCTCTTATGATCAAATCAATTTTTACACCTGCTTTTAAGGCTATCATTAAGTGATTAATCATACCAACATCACTTAGTGAATTTAATTTTAAAATGATCTGTGCCTCTTTACCTGCTTTTGCATTTTTTATTTCCCGTTGTATCAGTTGAATTAATTGTAAACGCATTGTATTCGGGCAAACTAAAAGTGTTTTGCAAGCTTTTAACTTTGTAAGCAACAATCTGGAATTTTGTAATCCATCAAAAATTTTATTGATATCTGCCATAATGCTTCTATTGCTGGTAAGCAAACATTCATCAGCATATACTTTGGCTGTTTTCTCATTTAAATTTCCGGTACTTACAAATCCATATTGTATCGTTTTTTTATTGTTTCTTTTTTTGATGACACATAGCTTAGCATGTACTTTCATATTTTGAATGCCGATCAATACCTTCACCCCTTCCACTTCAAGTTTTTCTTTCCATTCCAAATTATTTTCCTCATCAAAGCGTGCCCTTAATTCAAGCATTACAACCACTTCTTTTCCATTGCGCACAGCGTTTATCAGTGCATTTACAATCTTGGAGTTTGGTGCCAATCTATAAGCTGTGATTTTGATAGATACTACGTCTGGATCCATAGCAGCTTCTCTCAATAAATCTATGATTGAATCAAAAGAATGATGGGGAAAGTGGAGCAACACATCTTTTTTTGTAACCACATCCGTTACCCTTTGTGTATGCTGCAAATCTGGATGTACAAAGGCTTTTCTGCGTACGCTCTTCTGTTTAAATATTTCTGGAAAATCCATAAAATGTCTAAAATTATGGATGCGCCCACCGGGTATTACATTGCTTTGTCTGCCAAGATTTAATTTTTTTATTAAATATTCTACAAGACCAGCATCCATCTCTTTATCATAGACAAAACGAACTGCCTTTCCTATTCTTCGTTTCTTTAATCCTTTTTCAATTTTCTGTACAAATGATGTTGTAATGTCATTGTCAATATCTATTTCAGCATCCTTTGTTATTTTGAATATATGGGCTTCAAACAAATCAAAACCAAAATAAGAAAATATATGTGGTAGGTTAAATCGTATGACATCTTCTAATAGCATGATATGTGTTTCTCCTTTTGGAGATGGGAGTTTTACAAAACGACCCAGCATACGGCTTGGCACTTCTATCAATGCATATCGCTGTTGATAGGCGCTTTCTGAGCGGCGCATTACAATACCGAGATAGATACTTTTTTCTCTAAGATAAGGAAGTTGCTGCAGGCTTTGAATCATAAGTGGTATGATATTTCCCCTTACTTCCTCATCAAAGTATCTGCGTACAAAAACTTTTTGCTCTCTATTTAATTTCGTGTCGTCCACAATGAATACCTGCTCATCATTCATTTCCTGCTGAATATTTTTCCATATTCGGTTAAACTCACTTTGTTGCATTAAAACGATACGCAGTATTTCATCTAAAATGCTTTGAGGATCTTCTTCCAGATGCATGTTTGCTTTTTTACCACCCAGTTCAATCATTCTTCTAAGTGTGGCTACCCGCACCCTAAAAAACTCATCCAAGTTATTAGAATGTATTCCTAAAAAACGAATCCTTTCTTGCAAGGGCACAGAAGGATCATTGGCTTCTTGTAGTACCCTTGCATTAAAACTCAACCAACTTATATCTCTTAAAATTATATTTCCCATACATTATAGCAATTGAACAAATGTAGGAGGATGTGGTCTGGAGCTATATTAATTTTTGCAAAAAATCTATAATAAAAAATAATGATGGATAAGACTATGACGCCATTCATTAAAAAAAATTAAATGTAGAATATCTCTTGAAAAAGTCCTGAAAATTATTTATTGTTCATTCGATGATGTATCATTATTTTTCCAACCCGTATTTATCAATCAGATTCGTTTATTATGAGAATAACAGATATAAGAGCCACCACTGTTGCTATGCCTTTAGAGGCTCCTATCAGACATGCTAATGGCTGTCATTGGGGTAGGTTTATTCGTACCATTATTGAGGTGGATACAGATGAGGGCATTACAGGTTTGGGAGAAATGGGAGGCGGTGGTGAAAGTGCCGAATCTGCGTTCAAAGCACTAAAACCATATCTACTTGGTCATGACCCCATGCAGTTGGAATCCATGTATTGGAAAATTTGTAACCCAACTGCATCACTGTATAATAACAGAACCCAACTACATGCAGCACTCGAATTTGCCTGTATGGATATTATTGGAAAAAAATTAAATATTCGTGCTTGTGATTTACTGGGTGGAAGTCTGAGAGACAGTGTACCCTTTGCGAGTTATCTTTTTTTTCGTTATCGAAATGAGGAAACCGGAAAAGGCGGTGAAGAAAGCATTGAAGCGATGCTACAACAGGCCAAAAACTTGGTGCTTGAGCATGGCTTTACCACACACAAACTCAAAGCCGGAGTCTTTCATCCCAATCATGAAATTGAATTATATAAAGCATTGGCATCTGCCTTTCCTGCGCATACATTTCGCATAGATCCAAATGCCGCATGGAGTGTGGAGGAATCCATTCGAATAGCACATGCCATTGAGGATTTGCCAAATGATTATTTTGAAGATCCCTGCTTTGGATTAGATGCCATGCGACGTTTAAAAAGCCGTATTCGCATTCCTACTGCTACCAATACAGTAGTTGTAAATTTTGAGCAATTAGCAGCAAATATTCGTACAGATGCCATTGATGTTATTTTGTTGGATACCACTTTTTGGGGTGGCTTAAGGCAAGCTTGGAAAGCAGGGATTGTATGTGAAAAAATGCACCTAGGTGTGGCAGTACATAGCAGTGGAGAATTAGGAATTCAATTGGCGACCATGCTACATCTTGGCGCAGCATTGCCCAATCTTTCATTTGCCGCAGATGCACACTATCACCATCTTACAGACGATATTATTGAAGGTGGAAAAATGAAATATATCAATGGTGCCATTAAAGTACCCGAAGGGCCTGGGCTGGGTGTAGTATTAGATAAAGATAAACTACAAAAGTATAAAGAATATTATTTAAAGTACGGTGGTTATACCTATGATCGGGATCCGTTTCGCAAAGATTGGTACAGCATTCTGCCCGAAAGAAATTGGGCTTTACCAAAAAAATAAAATGAATGTCATGCAGGAAATAAATATAAAAGATGTGAGCGTTTTTGCTGATGGACTTGATCATCCGGAATGTGTAGCCATGCATCCCGACGGATCTGTGTGGGCAGGTGGCGAAGCAGGTCAGATTTATCGTATTTCTCCTGATGGTAAAGAGATAAAAGAAATGGCAAACACGGGTGGCTTTACATTGGGCATAGCATTCGCTCCAGGCGCTGAGTGGCTTGCTGCATGCGATCTTAAAAATCATTGTGTGTGGAAATTAGATTTAAGCAACAATCAATTGTCCTTATTTGCAGATGGTGCGGATGATGAAAAATTTAATATACCAAACTATCCAGTATTTGACAGCAATGGTATGCTATATGTGTCTGAAAGCGGTGCCTTCAGGACGGTGTCCGGAAAAATTTTTAAATTCGATACTAAAGGTAATGGCATGGTGTGGCATGAAGGTCCTTTCAATTTTGCAAACGGTATGTGTTTGGATGCTGATGAAAAATATTTATATGTTGTTTGCACATGGCTACCCGGAGTAGAACGAATTGAAATAAATGATGATGGTAGTGCAGGTAAAAGAGAAGTGTATTGCACTTTGCCCAGAACCTGTCCTGACGGCATTGCATTTGATAAATCAGGCAATCTCTATATTTCCTGCTACACTCCAAATCATATCTACAGCGTAAATAAGCAACAGGAAATTCATTTATTAGTAGAAGACTGGGAAGCACATACCCTTTGCAACCCAACAAATATTGCTTTTAGCATTATCGGCTCCTCCTATTTATATGCAACCAGTTTAGGAAGGTGGAATATGAGCAGGATGCCGATGGATGTAGAAGGTTTAGCCTTGGCAGGATGGAAAAATAATAAAACATCTTAGTTATCTATTGTGTAAGTCATAACTTTACTCCACCAAACAATATGCTATGAAAAATGAGTTTTTAAAATCACTGCTCTATTTTACTAAGCGGGATAGAAATGCTATTTTTATCCTATTAGGGTTGATTGTAATTGTAATTTTCTTGCCAGTTTTATTTCCAAAAAATGAAATCAGACCAGAAGTAGATAAAGTTTTACAAGCTCAGATTGATTCAATCGTAAGGTATCAACATCAGGGTGAAAAATATTCAAACAATAGCTACAAAAATGATGATCGCAACGGCCAATCAGCTACAATAAAATTAGAGCCATTTCGATTTGACCCCAATACATTATCAGAGAAAGGTTGGCTTCAAATGGGCTTGCAAGAAAGAACGGTACAGATACTGATGAACTATCGCAATAAAGGCGGAAGATTTCGCAAGCCGGAGGATTTGAGAAAAATTTATAGTTTGAAAGAAGAAGAAGCAAATGCATTAATCCCTTTTGTAAGCATAGAAGGCTATTCGGATAAAAGCAATGACAATAATGGATACGAAGATAAACCTTCAAGAAAAAAATCTTATTCAATTGTTGATATCAATACTGCTTCTGAAGAGGAGTGGAAAGCATTGCCGGGCATTGGCGACGTACTGAGTAAACGAATTGTAAAATTTAGAAATTCGATAGGAGGGTTTAATTCTATTGATGATGTAAAAAGAACTTATGGATTGAGTGATAGTACTTTTGACATGATAAAGCCTTATTTGAGATTTACAAATACTGGTCAATGAAAAAGTTGGGAAGAAACAAGCATTTTGAATTTTGTATTTTATTATTTATTCAATACTATTCTAAAAGTTGTGCCTTTGCCCGGCTCACTTTGTAATACGGTAAGACTGCCCTTATGATATTGTTCTACTATGCGTTTGCTTAGCGTCAATCCCAAGCCCCATCCCCTTTTTTTTGTGGTAAACCCAGGGTTAAATACTTTCAATATATCCTGCTTATTTATTCCTTTGCCAGTGTCTTTTATATCAATGATTAATTCACTTACTGTTTCTGATAAAATAACACTGATGATGCCTTTACCTTCCATGGCATCCAAAGCATTTTTTAAAAGATTTTCCATCACCCAATCAAACAATGGTGCGCACACCACAGCTATAACTTCATCATATGGTTGTTGAAATTGAAAATTAACCCTTCCGCCTGCTCTTTTCCTAATATAATCTATCATTGAATTTATTCTGTCTGATAGATTTATTTCTTCCAATTGAGGTTGACTTCCAATTTTACCAAAACGATCGGATATCAACTCTAATCGATCTACATCTTTTTCCATTTCAGTGGCCAATGCATGTATGTCCGGTTTTTCTTTTAATACTTCTACCCATCCTTTCAAACTGGTAACAGGGGTGCCCAACTGATGTGCTGTCTCCTTTGCCATACCGGCCCAAAGTTGATTTTGTTCACTTTTGTAAGCGGTATGCTGTGCCCTAAAAATGATAAAAAATAAAACACCGGCCACAAGTATCAAAACGATTGGATAGTACCTTACCTGTTGTTGCAGTGTACTGTCTCCATAATAGTAATTATTTGCAGTATAGGGATCTTCGGAAAGCACCAAAAGAATTGGTTTGTGTTGTTTTTTAAATTGCTTCAACTTGCGGGGTAAGAAGTTGCTATCAGTTGCCACAGAAAGGCTATCTACATTTAAACAATTAGCCGGATTAATACGATCTTGCTCATCAGTTTCAATAATGGGAATATCAGTATTTTCAGAAGATATTTTTGAGGCCAGTGTCAGGCTTGCATTGTCTTCCGTATAGATTATGGTGCGTTGTGCCTCTACCCATGTTTCTACACGCTTTTTTTCATCCGCTGCAATATGAGCTGCCAAATATTCTGCATATAAAACTGCAAGCACTACAAGTGCAAATGCACAGAGGTATAAGATATTTTTTCTTTGAAAGAGATTGACCATCTGGCATCAAAGTAAATATTGCTTTTCGTTATGAACAAATAAAGGTTTTAAGGTGTATGTAATGCTTAGATAAAAATGATTTTAACACGAATCGTATAAAGCATTGAGTAAAAAAAATGGACAATATGGGCACTATTTCCATGTCAACTCATAATATTTCGATTTAAGCATGCATGTGCAGCATCTCATTTCTTTTTTCCGATTATTTTGTATCGTTTTATGAAATTATATATCACCATTTTTTCCTGTTTTGTTTTATTTGGTCTTGCTGCGCAAAATCAAAACTCGGTGTTGCCATCCGATACAATGATCGATAGGTATGCCCAGCAGCAAACAAATATTGTTATTCAAGAAATACCAAAGCATTTATTTATAAAAGCTTCACTTAATAAAAAAGAAGTTTATACCGGTGAGCCGCTCAGTGTTAGCTATAAATTATATGCTTTATATGATTATCAATTAATCAATCCATTACAACCAAACTTTGAAAATTGTAGTGTAGTGGAATTGAATATACCGGATACAGGAACAATAGAACCCTACAATGACTTGCTATACCATGTAACTGTACTCCGCAAAGTGCAGCTTACACCCCTGCAAGCAGGTACCCTTTATATTGACACTTCTACTATGCCCATCAATGTTATGATAAGAAGCACAGAGTATCCTTACGATTATCATAATTATAAAACAACAATCACTGCTCCTACACAAACAATACGGGTAAAGGCATTGCCCCAAAAAGGCAGACCCGGCGATTTCAAAAATGTAACCGGCCGATTTAATATTGAAACAAAAATATCAGACACATCATCTACCACAGGTCAAACAAATCATTTTATTATTTCTATAAAAGGGCAAGGAAATTTTGATGCCATCAATGCACCAATTGTCAACTGGCCTCAGGGAGTTGAATTTTTTGATGCTACAGATTCCCAGTATATACGAACAGATAGTTTTCCTGTATCAGGAGAAAAAGTTTTTGACTTCCCATTTGTAGTAAAAACACCAGGCCTTGTACAACTACCTGCTGTACGATTTAGTTTTTTTAATCCTTCAAAAGGAAATTATGAAACAAAAATATCTACGGCACTTTCATTTAGTGTGCAAGCGGCCATGCCAAATAATATTCAACTTTTTCCTATGGATATTATTGACAACCGAAAACTACTTTGGATTGTACCCACACTTGCAATAATAGTTTTTTCAATCTTGTTCATTCGAAACAGAATACAATCAACCAAAAAGAAAGCTGTGCTACAGGATCCAAAAATAATAGCAGATAATATTCCTCAGAATATTTATACAACAACAGAAGTACGAAAGTCTATTTTGTTTGATCAAACCATGATAAGCAATTTAGATACAGATAACGATAATACAGCGTTTTTAAGTTTAACAGCTGATATTATAAACAAATGGTTAACAGTACAAACAGGCATTGAATATTTTAATATAAGAAATTTTGATGCTATCCTACTCACTAAGGGCATTGAACAATCTCATATAGATACAATAAAAAATATTCAGCAGCAAATACAAACCTATATGTATGCCAAAGGAAATTTTGAACCCGATAAGCATGCGATAAAGGATGCATTGATGAAGCTTCCTCTTGTATAGTCTATTTTTTAATTAATGGATAGAAGGTATTGCATGAATGAAAGGAGGGCTCACATTTATATTCTGGGGACTGAGCAAAAAGTTTAAAAAATCTGAAAAGGAAAATGGTACATCTATCACACTTCTTTGATTAGCCCTGAGTAGCTTTATTTTGAGTTGAAAGATTCTGCACTTGCGTTTGTATTTCTGTATTTTAAAAAATAAGGATGTTTTCTAAGTTATTTTTTACGCTGTTTGCTACTGTATAAAATTCTTTTGTTTCTTTTTCTAATACTTCTTCAATCCATAGTGTAAATTTTATTTTGACTAATTCCATATTTTTATAAGCATAAATATTTATTAATGATAGAGTGAGCTGATAGGCTTGCTGTATATGCGGATATTTTTTGAACAAGATGAATGCTCTTTGTTCCTGATTTATAGTCCAGTTTTCTTTTTTGCCAAAATATATCTGCATCTTGCTAATAGCTGTTTAGGGGTATCGCCATTCTCCAATACTTCCGGCTCATACTTTTTGTTTGTTTGGCTATTTTATGGCTTCCTTTTCTTTATCCAATTCTTTCCATCTTTGATTGATTCTGATATGTTGCAAGGCCTCCATTGCTAGCTTTATTACCTGAAATCTATCAGTAACCAATTGAGCATCTGTAAATACTGTTTTTACAGCAGCTTCCATATTTTTTGCCATATCAAGGGTTGCTTCCATTACCTGCAAACGCTTGTCCATGCTAAGTTTCAGCAATACTTTTATAAAATTTTTGGATAATGTGCCTTTTATAGATGCTACTAATGTTCCCCTTTTGCCATTTTTTATTAGAAACATGGAGTCTGCTACTTTTTCTACTTCGTGCAATTGCTGTTAACTAAGCACAACACCCATTGGCTGCTTTTGAGATTTTTTCATGAATTATAGAACCATGAGCAAGGTTTGCTGGGCTTTTAAATCTAAGTTGGCTAATGGTTCATCTAAAATACATCTGTTAGCCAGGTAAAATCATCATTTTGCAAATACTCACTTATTTATTCGGCTATGGAGTTTATTGTTTCAGATTTGGGGTGTGAATATAGGAGTAATAGATTTGAAAAATTTCAATTAATGGCAGCATGTAGCTTAAAAGTCTTTTCTTGCATGGAAGAAAAAACCACTTTCGCCAAACTGGTTAAAGCTATATTCAAATCTTAATACAATATCATAAGCCGCTACAATATCAAGTCCTGCACCACCTGAATATAAAAAGCGATTATTGAGTATGCTGGTGCCGGGATTTTTATCGTAGGCATAGCCCGCATCACCATACAGTTTTCCTAAAATCATAATTGGTACTTCAAATTTCTTTTTATTTCTTGAACTGGCTGGTAGGGGTACAATAAAATTAAAAAATTGTCGCCTGCCTGTTACCCTGCCTACACTTCCTGCCACTCCATCTATCACATAATACTCCAATCCTCTCATAAAAATATTGCCATAGCCAAAAAGTTGTTTGGTATAAAATGGTTGATTAAAAGGCACACGGAGTATGCCACCGTATTGATATTGTATTTGTGCTTTAGCAGATATAGGTTGCGTATAAGATGAAATGACACGGAGCGTGGTAGCATCTATTGGGCCTTTAAATCCGCCTTGTCTTGTAAGGTTTGCTTCTATCTGAAATCCTTTGAGAGGATATACATTATAGTCTGTATTGTAGTATCTGACTGTATAAGATAATTCTGGAATATTAACTTTTGATAATCCATTTGGCAAATAATTTGGGTTTCTTTGGGCTATACTATCTGATAATTTTTCAGAGGTAAATCCAATTCTAAAAGTATGCTTAGTGAGTATGGCTGGCCTATAAGTTAGATCAAATTGCAAACGCATACTTTCCCTTACATAATCATCGGGATTGTTGTAAAAAAGTTGCTTGCTGTTATTGCTGCCATAGTTGAGCTCTTTTTGCTTATTCAAATTTACAAAAGCATTATATCCAAATTTCAAAGATTTGAATGCATAGGGTCGTTCGTACTTTAGTGCCAGCTGTCTGCTATATCCGGTAATGAGCCAAAGGTTTAGTTTATCATTTCTGCCACTAAAATTATTATGAATTATTTTGGCCCCATAGTTTACCCTGCTTAAACTGGCATTTTGGGTAACCCACCATTCATTAAAATTTCTATCTATTAATTTGAAATAGGGTAGTGGGAAAATGTACCAGCGTTCCTTTACTAAAACTGAAATAAAGACAATATCTTCAAACTGGTTTTCTATTCTTACTTCTACTTGAAGAAATAAGCCAGTGTTAATGAGTTGTCTTCTGGCAAACTCAAGTTTTTCGGGTAGTTCAGCTGCCAATACATAATCTCCCTGTTTAAAAGAAAATTCCCTTTCAATGATAAATGGTTTTGTTTTCAGATTGCCATATACCGCTATACCTGCCACATATTTTAGCTTGCTGCCGCTATCAGATTTAATGGTAGTATCAATGGAAGAAATGATTGTAGGAATTGAATCGGACTGTGCATGCAAAACTGCTGTGCAAAAAATTGAAAAAGAAAATAATAAAATAGTTTTTAGGAACTTATTCATGCATGCATTCACAGATAAAATCGGTAAATATAGGGCTTTGAAGAGTTAAGACTAAAGAAGCAGCATGTTAAAGAACCATCCAATCAAATATCTAAATAATTCATTAGGTGTTCATAATTTTCTCGGAGTTCATTGGCAAAATGTTCATCACCAAAATAGGCTTTTACCTGATACTCGTATCGCTGTAATGTGGCCACAATATCAGAAACTTCATTTTTATTTACTTTGATACTTACAGACATCATGCCAGTACTTTTATTGATATAAGTATTTAACTGCGTAATGAATGCGTCGTTTGTTTCAATCAATCTGCACAATTCTCCAAATGAATATTGATAAGGATTTACTTCTAATACAACCACAGCACCTGGACTTGTAGCATTCATATAAATGCCCACACTTTTAATCAACTCAGATAAAAGAATAACCCCCATATACTCTTTTGTATCCTGATGGATAACAGGAATTAAATCTGCATTTTCTACAGATAATTTTTTAAGTGCTTCCAGTAGATGCTGCTCAGGATAAACATAAATTGGCATGAGGTCATTAAAGGTAGCTTCTACATGCAAGTCGTCCTGTACATCCGCAATGGCTTCTTCATCTATAAGTCCAATTAATTTATCCTGTTCAACAATGGGTAACTGTGTAAGCTTAGCATCTTCAAAAGCAAGCAGTGCTTCAGCAATGGTATCTTCTTTTTTTAAAATTGGAACCTGGGATAATATCAACTCATTAATCAGCATTGTTAAGTGTCTTTAATAGAAGACAAAATTATGTGGCCAATGTTGCAGTATGCGCATAAATTTTTGACAGAAAACTGTCCAATATTCTGTTAAATTCATCTGCTTGCTCCATCATAGGAGCATGTCCACATTTATCGATTAAATGTAATTCACTGCTGGGGAGTAATTTATGAAATTCTTTTCCTACAAAAGGAGGGGTTACCACATCTTGATTGCCCCATATCAGTAAAGTAGGTTGTTTGATTTGACTGAGTTCTTCACCAAGATTATTTCTGATAGCACTCTTTGCCAAGGACAGAATGCGTATAAGGTGAAGTCTGTTATTGCTTGTGGCATATACTTCATCCACCAATTCTTTGGTGGCAGTAGCAGGATCGTAAAATGTGAGCTCTGTTTTTCTTTTTATATAAGCATAATCTCCACGTCTCGGATAGGTGTCTCCCATGCCATTTTCATACAGTCCGCTGCTTCCCGTAAGGATTAGAGAGCGAATGTTTTCTGGGTGACGAAGTGTGTGAACCAAAGATATATGGCCTCCTAATGAATTACCAAGCAGGTTATAATCTTTTATGCCTTTTCGCTCAATAAACTTATGAATATATTTTTCAAAACCACCCACAGTGGTATGCAATAAATCAAGTTCAAAGGTTGGTAGCATAGGCACATAGACAGTGTACTGGTGCCTAAAATATTCAATCAAACTTCCAAAATTACTCAATGCACCAAAGAGGCCATGCAATAATACCAATGGAGGTCCGCTGCCCTCTTCAATGTATCTGAATTTTTCTAATTGTTTGAGTTCAAATTGCATGCATTCAACTTAATCGCTTCGCAAATAAAGCATTTATATTCACATAACCATACAAACAATTGCTAATCCTATCACTCATCGTAAAATATAAAATTCAATTTTGTAAAACGAATAGCTTGTGCAATAGAAAAAGATAGAAAAGCTTTATACAAAAAGTAACTAATCTATTATCAATTTTTTAATCAAGTATTTTCAGGTTTGATATTTCCAAAAAAATTGGTGAGTTGATTAAATAAGTCTTTGAAAATAGGTATTATTTTTCCAATGCCATCTACTACAAATGGGCCAAAAGGTTGCAGAAGTTGGTATAGCTTACTATCCGAAGTCGCAGTATTAGTCAGTATGCCAAGTTGATTCATATAAAAAAAAACAACACTGAGTATAAAGGCATACAACGTCATATACATTAATGCACCACCAATTTTATTTACCCAACCAAGAAATGCAAAATCTGCAATATTCTCAATCAACTTTGCTGACCATCTTACTATCAGCACTACGGCTATAAAAACCAGAGCAAATGAAATGACAGGCAGCCAAGTAGTTCCGATATTAGAATTGCTTTGTAACCAAGCTGCTACCACAGCAGAAAGTTTTACCGCAGCAGCAATACCTGCTATAAAAGCAAGCAATGAAAACACTCCCATTATCAATCCCTTCGTCAGACCTTTATAAAATCCGATAGCCAAAATGATGATACATATAATATCAATAGACATTATTGCTGGGTATTGGTTAGTAATTCTTTTACCACTGCAGAAATAGTTTTGCCATCGGCTTTACCAGCAAATTGTTTTGAGGCTATTCCCATGATTTTTCCCATATCAGCCGGGCCGGATGCGCCTGTATTTGCAATTATTTCTTGAAGCATGGATTTGAGCTCTGTTATATCTAATTGTTTGGGCAAAAAAGCTTCAATTACTTGGATTTCTTCCCTTTCCTTTTGTGCAAGATCGGCTCTATTTTGTTGTTCATAAATTTCTAAAGCATCTTTACGTTGCTTCGTCATTTTTTGTAGCATTTTTATGGCGGCTTCATCAGAAATAACACCGCTGAATCCGGGCTCTGTTTTAGCTTTTAATATCTCAGCTTTTATAGCCCTCAAACTGCGTAGTGCAGCTTCATTCTTTGATTTCATGGCTTCTTTCAGCTGCTCCATGATTTGTTGTTCCAATTGCATATTACAGTCTTGATTTTTCTTGTGTATTTCTAAATTTTTGATAAAACGATTTTGCAAACTCTTTCATTTCATTAGACAATTCTGGTTGGCTGGTGGCACGATTATATGTATCTGCCATAGTCATCAATGTTTGATAAAAGAAGTCTGCCATTTCATCTACCATCATATCTTTTGTCCATAAATCCATACGCATGGCACTCTTGTCTGCCCCATCCCAAAAGCTCAAAATCATGCCTTTGGCTTCCTGTTTATTTTCTGCTGTTGTCTCACCGGCATGCCAGTGTATGGCTTCCGGTATTTTATCTTCCCCAAGGGATACCTGTATAGTTATATCAGATGTAGTCATAATTTAATTTGGATGCAAAGTAAAGCCGCATTGGTTTAAAAGAGTTTATCAAATAAAATTGGAAGCAATTTAAAGCACAGACTTAGTAAATCCAAATTATACGCTAAGTCATATTCACTATACTAAAAAAACAATTAGAGGCATTCCCTAATTGTTTTTTAAAGTATCAGAGCATTTTCCTATACATAAGTTATATGAAAAATAGCTCGGTCATTATTTTTTAGACGCTACTTGTGCGCTTACCCATGTATAGGTTTTTTGCATACCATCCAATAATGGTTGGGAAGGCTGCCAGCCCAATTTTTCAAATATCAATTTATTATCTGAGTTTCTACCTCTTACTCCTGTAGGACCAGTAATATTCTTAATGGAAATCTGCTTACCGGAAATCTTTATGGCCATTTTTGCAAAATCATTTATGGAAATCATTTCTTCACTTCCGAGATTGACAGGTCCGGTGAAATCACTTTGCATCAACCTGCGAATACCTTCCACACATTCATCCACATAAAGAAACGACCTGGTTTGCTTTCCATCTCCCCATACTTCTATGGTTCCATTTCCCTCTGCTTCAGCTACTTTACGACACATGGCAGCAGGTGCTTTTTCTTTGCCGCCTGTCCAAGTGCCCTGGGGACCAAAAATATTATGAAAGCGTGCTATCCTTACTTCCATGCCATGGTTTCTATGGTAACTCAAAAAAAGCCGCTCACTAAATAATTTTTCCCAACCATATTCACTATCCGGTGCTGCCGGATATGCACTTTCTTCAGAGCATTTGGGATTTTCAGGATCGAGTTGATTATATTCTGGATACATACAAGCACTGCTGCTATAAAATATCCGCTTTATACCTGCCTGATAAGCTGCTTCCAAAACATTCAGATTACAAAGTGCTGAATTATGCATTACTGATGCATCATTGTCACCTGTAAAAATATAACCAGCACCACCCATATCTGCTGCCAATTGATATACCTCGTTCATACCGATTACAACATTATTTGCAATTGAAGGCTCTCTGAGATCGCCAATCACAAACTCGTCGGCATTCATATTGCCGTATTCGTTTTCTTTTAAATCCACACCTCTAACCCAATAGCCTTCTGATTTTAGTCTATTTACTAAATGACCTCCAATGAAGCCACCAGCACCACACACTAGCGCTTTTTTCTGCATTTTATAGTCTAATTTTTGATTTGCAAATATATATCTGCACACTTCCAAATAACAAGTGTACAAAATCAAATTCTCAAATAGGTTCAAAAAAATAGGCTATCTTTTTGTATATTTGATAGCCTACTCTAGTGGAGCTGGGCGGAGTCGAACCGCCGTCCAAACGTCATTGCAACAAGCTTTCTACATGCTTATTTCTTTATTATTTGTAGGCGATATACAGGAAAAGAACCAACCAATATATCACTTAGCTGAATGATCTTTTGTCATCTGCACAGCCTAAGATGACAGCAACCTTTATTTTTTTTGAGTCGGCGGTGGAGCTTGGTTAAAGGTCAACCTGCTCAACACGGCCCTAATGATTACCCAATCACTGATTAGGCAGCCATAGCGAAGTTAGATTCGCCTTTTGTGTTTTGAATCTTCAGATTAAAGTGCTAATGATACAACGCACTGCATGCTTACACCTGCCTCAACCAACGCTGTCAAAACCAAATACAGCCCCGATATATTTTTAAGGATATTTTCAAAGAACTTATTTGAACAATCTAAATACATCTAAACCTAATGCATATACCATTAACCCTAACAATAATACCATGCCAACAGTTTGTGCATATTCCATAAACTTATCACTTGGCTTTCTTCCTGTTATCATTTCAAAGATACAAAATAATGCATGGCCACCATCTAATGCCGGAATGGGCAATATATTCATAAACGCAAGGATGATTGAAAAAATAGCTGTCATTGTCCAGAAACCTCGCCAATCGCTTAGCTCACCGCTAAATGCATTACCAATACTGATAACACTACCTAACGAATCATTTACTTTTATTTCTTTTGAAACAAAAAGTTGCTTCAAATTTTGAATATAGTTTGCAAGTGTTTCCCAGCATTTGTGCCATCCCGCAGGTATTGATTCTGCGAAAGTATAATTGATTTTTTTTGTGCCGAGCACTTTGCCCGCTGATTGAAAACCAATATTACTTGCACCTGTAGAGTCGTATAAAACTGATGCATGAGTTGTATCTCCATTAGCATTAATCAGTGTCAGAATAGCTGTTTGATTCTTTATAGGTTTCGAGGAAAATAATTCAGAAGCCCATTCAATCTTATCATTATTTACCGCAATTAAGGTATCACCCGCATTGATAATCCCCTCCTTTATTTTGACTTTTGCAGCATCTATAGAATCAATAATAGCTGGAAATCTTAAATAGGTAAATCCACCTCCTTTATTTTTATTAAGTTGTCCTACAAATCCTTCAGGAATGGCTAATTTTTTTGTGGTTCCATTTCTACTTATTGTTATTTCTTTGGGTTCATACTGTAAAAAAAGTAAAGTGGCCGAACCCACTTTTTCATAAGGTACGTTACCAATGGCAACAATCTGATCTCCATCCTGCATACCTATATTTCTACCGAGACTATCTACTGTAACGCCATACTTCAAATTTTGGGCAGGTATATATTCATCACCCCATACCCAAGCAATCATGATAAATAATACTATTGCCAATAAGATATTTACAAAGACACCACCCACCATAATGATTAACCGCTGCCAAGCTGGTTTACTTCGAAACTCCCAAGGTTGTGATGGAAGTTTCAGTTGCTCTTTGTCCATACTTTCATCCACCATACCGGCTATTTTTACATAGCCACCAAAAGGAATCCATCCAAGACCATACTCTGTGTCTTTTATTTTCTTTTTAAAGATGCTAAACCAAGGGTCAAAAAAAAGATAAAATTTATCTACCCTACATTTAAACCACCTTGCAGGGAAAAAATGCCCCATTTCATGTAAGGTCACTAAAATTGAAAATGACATTACAAACTGAAGTGCTTTTACTCCCACTGTACCCCAATCTATAACTAATAATTGCATAAAAATTTCTTGAACTCGTATTTAAGTGGGGCGAAAATAAGGGCAATGGGGTTTTATTGCTTAGTTAATGTTTGTGAAATAAAAAACCCTTCATTGTTTTAATCAACGAAGGGTTTTTTATAACTACATAGTCTTTTTTAAGAATAGGTAGTCTTAAAATAAAATACAAATTGTTGTCTCCCTACAAAATCTAGTCCTGTAATAAATCCAGTTGAGCTTTCAAGTCATTTTTAATACTACGTTGTTTTGGTGTCATTGAGGCATCTGGTATTGGATTCAACTCCCAAATGTCTGATCTTGTATTAAAAAAGTTTTTATCTTGATTGGGTTTATCGTAAAGTTTATATTCATTATTATTTATATATCTAATTTCAGGTTTTGCAAGACTGTTTCTCCAATAACAAAAAACCCAATCTCTATCCCGGCCTTTAGTATTCGTTAAATCATCATAAAAACTAACACCATCTTGGATACCATAGGCTGATAAATCTGAAACACCTGCCACATCTGCTAAAGTTGTGAAGAAATCAGTGTAATCTATTAATTCATTATTTTTACTTCTCGGAGCTACAGTTCCGGGCCAATAGGCCACCAAAGGTGTAGTAGTACCCGGCCTGGTGGTTTGAGTTTTGGTACCTTGAATAATTTGATTTTTCCATCTGGAATAGATTAATTCTTGAGTAGCATTATCTGCAATAAACAGGAAAAGGGTATTTGATAGTAATCCTTCATCTTTTACTTTCTGTATCACCTGACCCATCATCTTATCCATATATTCCACCATGCTTTTCACATATCCTGTATCCTGCGCAGTTCTGTCATCGTCTGGATTCCAATTTGCATAGTCAGGATGATCAGGACTTGGAACATACGGCTGAGCTATGAGGTTAAATGAATACTGGATATAAAATGGATTTCTTTTATTGGAGTCAATAAAATTACTGGCATATTCAAAAAACATATCTTCAGAATAGCGGTTTAGCGTTACGCTATCAGGTAAAAAATCACCGTTTTGATATAAAAGCGGGCTTTTGTATCGTCTGACACGTTGGTCACCGCTAAAAGGTAGATAAACTTGATATTTATCAAAACCAGCACTAATGATACGCTCATCACCCCCATTGTTTTGCCATTTCCCCACGTAGCAATTTGTATACCCATTATCTTTTAGCATGTTGGCCACTGTTAATTCATCTTTCCCTAATTGCCCCCATGAAATGTAATTTCTAAAGTTATATTTTCCCGTTAAATATGCCAGACGTGATGGAAATCCATCCGGATGAGAAAAACATTGTGAGAACTGCATACCATTTGCAGCCATAAAATTTAGGGTAGGTGTGCTGTATGACTTACCACCAGTAAATTCTGGAACCTCATATCCAACATCATCAGCCATAAATAATATAATATTTGGCTTTCCTGTTCTAAAATTAATGCTTTCCTGTTCTATATTACTTAGAATTACTTCATTTGTTTTTCTACAAGAACTAATACTAACTAATAGAATACAAAACAAAATTAAAGTCTTGTGTATTTTGCATTGGTGTGATTTCATATTTAATTATTTGGGGTAAAAATATAAAAAAAAAATTAACGATTCTTTTAGAGTTCTATAAAATTCGATTAAAACGAATCCAGTAAATATGATTAAGATAATGCTATAACTAAATTTGTGTAAACTATTTTTTACTATTTTATTCAATTTAATTTACCTTATCATAGCTTTTCTATTTGAAGTAATTTCGAATTTAGATTCAGCGTATAAGTGAGCCTAAAAGAAAATTCAAATATTGTCATATTTGAACACCCAAATCTTTATCCCTAAGACTTATTTATGTTCCTTTCCATTTTTTGTAGACATGATAAACAGTAAACCCTAAATATAACACCTTATGTCAAAGCTAATATTTCTTACTATGTATTTAAACAAGTTAGGCAAAATCAATATCAATAAAACAAGTGTCTATTTGGCTCCAATAAAGAAGGTTGTACATTTCGTTCTATTTATTGTTTCATTATAGTACGCTCAAATTACATCAAATAGAACCTGCTATCATCCCCTTGATTTATTTTTTTAGTAAGTCCATTTCTGCTTTGAGGTTATTTTTTATTGCTCTTTGATTTGCTGTTAAGGATGCATCAGGAATTGGCTTTCTTTCCCAAACATCGGAACGAATATTGAAAAAATTCTTATTTTGATTGGGATTGTCATACAATTTATATTCATTATTGTTAATATATCTTATGGTTGGTTTTGAAATTCCATTATCCCAATGACAAAATACCCATTCTCTATCTTCACCGGATGTCTTGTTTAAATCATCATAAAAGCTTACACCATCCATTTTACCATAAGTAGAAAGATCACTTACTCCGGCCACATCTGCAAATGTTTTAAAAAAATCGGTGTAATCAACTAATGTACTACTGGTGCTATTAACGGCAATTGTACCCGGCCAAAAGGCTACTAAAGGGGTTGTTGTGCCAGGTCTGTTTGTTTCTGTTTTTGTTCCATGTATAACAAGATTATTCCATCTGGAAAAAATTTGTTCTTGTGTGGCATTATCTGCTATAAAAAGGAATAATGTATTTGAAAGTAGTCCCTCATCTTCAACTTTCTGAATAACCTGACCCATAATTTTATCCAAGTACTCTACCATGCTTTTTACATACCCGGTGTCTTGTGCTGTCTTGTCATTGTCCGGATTCCAATTGGCGTAATTTGGGTGAATTGGGCTCGGTACATAAGGTGCTGCAATTAGATTAAAAGAATACTGGACATAAAAAGGATTCCTTTTATTTGAATCAACAAAATGGCTAAAATATTCAAAAAACATATCCTCTGAATACTTATCTTTTGTCTCTATATCTGGCAAAAAGTTTCCATCTCTATATAGCAGTGGACTTTTGTATCTTCTTTCTCTTTGATCACCGCTAAAAGGAAGATAAACAAGATATTTTTCGAATCCTGCACTCTTTATACGTTCATCTCCACCATTATTTTGCCATTTGCCCACATAGCAATTTTTATATCCATTATCTTGTAGCATATTAGCCACAGTTAGTTCATCTTTTGGCAATTGACCCCAAGAAGTATAATTTCTAAAATTATATTTCCCAGTTAAATAGGCAAGACGAGAAGGAAACCCATCTGGATGAGAAAAGCATTGAGAAAACTGCATGCCGTTTGCCGCCATAAAATTTAAAGTGGGTGTGCTATATGATTTTCCACCTGTAAATTCAGGTATTTCAAACCCGAAATCATCTGCCATAAATAGTATAATATTTGGCTTTCTGGGTCTTTGCTTAAGGTTTTCAATTTGTTTTTTTTCTTCTACAGTTCCTATACTTTTCTTACAAGAAAATAAAGAGATTGAAAAGATACAAAATACAAAATATAGAATAGATTTTTTGTTTTTTAGTGGCATAATTGAATTTTTATATAGAAACAGTTGTCAAATTATTATTGTTCAATGGGTGTTAAGTATTGAGTAAATGAATATCCTTCCTCTCCATCATCAGTTTTTATCAACCACCATTGATCGTTTTCTTTTCTAACCAATGTTACAATCTCATGTCTTGCAGCCTTGCCTACTACCTCGGTATCAGTACCAGGGCCTTTACGAATATTCAAATTCGTACGGCTGGTAGTTACTTTTAATTTTGCTCCTTCATGTATGCCTGCCACACTATTGATATTCAACATCAAATCTCCAGAAGCATAATCAGGATCAATACTGCCATATAAATCCCACAATTTTTGCTTTGTAGCGCCAGTAGCTTCTCCATCAATGTATAATACATTATCCTGCTCTCTTACTTGCAAATTGCTTACAATACCATTACCAGCTGCTTCTATAAGAGCTTTATATTTATTTTCTAAACTCATTTTTTTGATTTTATTTTTTTACTAATTCAGCAGATTCAATTTTTTTAAGACCTAAAGATTTTAATGTATTTAAGCTCATCATTAATGTCTGCAATTTATCTTTCGCTATTTCTCCAGTAAGTGTAAGTACTCCCTCCTTTAAATCTGTTTTCACACCTGGAAAATCTTTGCAGGCATCTGTAATGGCCTGTGCCAATGCATCAGATACTTCGGGTACTACCGGAGTGTCAACAACAGCAGGAATGATTGTGCAATTATTTACCACTGATTTTACACCAGATATTGCTTTTACTGTTTTTTCACAAAATGATTTGCATGCATCATCTTTACAAGCACCAGACAATGTTACAACACCTTCAACCACAGTAGCGGTTAGTCCTGTCATTTCAGGGTTTGTCTGAATTTTTTCGTTGATGGCTGTTAATAAGTCGCTGTCTTTAACAGTTCCTTTACAGGAAAAAATAAATACCATTCCTATCAAAAGAAAAGGCATGTAAAGTGATTGTAGTTTCATATTCATTTAAATTTTGAGCAAAATAGAAAGATTTTTTTTTGTACTGATGTTTTTTTTTCGGAAAAAAATTTTATGGAGTAAAAATTTTCGATTGACACTATCTTTAGACCCTTATCAATAATTATGGAAATTAGTTTTCATGGAGCGGCATCCTGTGTTACAGGCAGTAAGCATATTATTCATTTGGAAAATGGCAAAAAACTTTTGTTGGATTGTGGACTCTTTCAAGGCATGGGCAAAAAAACGGACGAACTCAATCAACATTTTGGTTTTGACCCAACTACAATTGATTATATGCTCTTAAGTCATGCACATATAGATCATAGTGGGCTTATACCCAAACTCATTAAAGAAGGATATAAGGGAAAAATTTACTGTACCTCTGCTACCGTAGATTTGGCCACCATATTATTGGAAGACAGTGCCGAGATACAAAGGGCAGATAGTAAATTTATAAATAAACGAAGGGCACAAAAAGGGCTTCCGCTCTTTTCCCCCTTGTATTCTATAGAGGACGCAAAAAATGCAACTACTCATTTTGAAAAAGTGCCCTACCGGGAATGGTTTAAGTTGGATGATAATATAGAAGCCATGTTTACAGATGCTGGTCATATCATTGGTAGTGCATCTGTACACCTGCGTATTGGTGAAGAAAAGCCAATTTGTATAACCTTTAGTGGCGACGTAGGTAGATATCGAGATGCCATTTTATGCAGCCCGGAAGTATATCCGCAAGCAGATTATATTTTACTTGAGAGTACTTATGGCGATGAATTGCATACACCTGTTCACAATACTACTGATGTATTACTTGATTGGATAATAAAAACCTGTGTTGAAAAAAAGGGTAAGCTCATTATTCCAGCTTTTTCAGTGGGTCGCACTCAGGAATTATTGTATTATTTGAATCAGCTAAGCAACGAAAATCTTTTGCCTAAACTAACCGTTTATGTAGATAGCCCACTCAGCAAAGAAGCTACAGATGTAGTGAGAAGTCATCCTGAAAATTTCAATAAAACAGTAAAAGCGCTTTTAGAAACGGATTATGATCCTTTCGATTTTCCGGGTTTACATTTTATTCAATCCTCCGAAGAAAGTAAGCGATTAAACACCATACATGATCCATGTATCATCATTTCAGCAAGTGGTATGGCAGATGCAGGACGCATCAAGCACCATATCATGAATAATATTGATAACGCTTCCAATACAATTTTATTGGTTGGCTATTGTGAGCCTTATTCACTAGGGGGTAAATTGGGCAGGGGTGATAAACATGTTAAAATATTTGGCGAATTTTATGAGGTAGTGGCCACGGTGGGCAAAATGCACAGCATGAGTGCACATGGAGATTATGAAGATTTAATCAAATATTTAGATTGTCAGCAAAAGGAAAAAATTAATCAAATATTTTTAGTACATGGTGAGCCTGACACACAGCAAAAATTTAAGAAAAGGCTCTTGGATAAAGGGTTTCCAAATGTTGTAATACCTTCACTACATGAACAAATAGAGCTAGTATAGTTTAATCAAAAGCTTGCTTATTCGTTTGGTACCAGAGCATCATTTCCTTGTTGATGTCTGCTTCATTAGACGTATCTGTTATCAACTGATCGAAGCTCATTTTTTTTATTTCTAAACAATATTGAACTAAGATGGCATTTAAAAAATAGTTTAAAGGAGCAATGGTGCTATCTTCAAATTGAATTTCCCATAAATCCTTATTTGCATTTACATATTTCTGAATTTGATCTGCCAACTGTATCTCATTATTTTTCTTTCTTGATAAATATTCTGCAAAACCTTCCCATTTCCATTCTGGAATGTTTGCAATAGGTTTTGAATGCCATAAACCCAAATGATTAAATTGCATACAATGAGTTATTTCATGGGCCAATAGTTCGGACAATTTCCAATGATACCCATTTAGATCCATATAGTTTTGTGCTGCATATATCTCACCTTGCAATACCACTTTATTGTAAAATCCCCAGGCAAAAGCTTTGCCCCTAATTGCTTTGATGATGGATGGATACACGGAGCCGTCGTTCAAGCAAATATCCAATTCAATTTTTTTGCTATACATTACTGATTGCTGAGCAATGCTAAGTGCCTGCTGCACCCTCTGGATGAATACCGTATCTATAACTGCATTGTGATAGATGGTTATATTTTTAAAAACAGTTTTATTTGCGTAAGAAAGCGATGGATATAGGATAATAATTAGTAGCAGTGAAATTAATAGCAATATAGTAGCCATAAAGCGGAAAACCCATTGTCTTAACTTTACATACATAAACGAACTTTAAAAAAATCTAATCTTACTCACACGCCAAACTGTGATAAATGATGATTCAAATGTTTGTAAAACATATTGTTCCATTCTGTGGCACTGAGCTTACCAAAGGATAATGACATTCTCCCCTCAAAACTATGTTCACCCATTTCTACGGTCTTGTTTATATAGCTGATTAACCTGATTTTTTCTTTTTCAAAATCCCTGCTGTCTTTAATAAGAAATGCCGGAGCCGTTTGGGAGCTTTTCTTATAGGGCGTTTCACTCACTATGATATTTTTTATAAATGTTTTCAAAATAAATGCAACAAAGAAGTTTGGCTTGGGATGTTTGTTTTCAAAAGCCATTTCATAAGTTACATTACAGTGCGCCAGCATTTGCGATACATTCATTTTGCCCCATTGTGGCACTGTTGTAGGGCTTAGCTGATTGATTCTTTGTATCATTTGATTGGACACGGCACTGGTGAAAATATTTGGTAGAGCCATTATGTATTTTTTTAGATATAATGAAAAATTTATATGTAATACGGGTACAGTTTATACCCTATCTATATAATCCTTATAAGCAAATTTAGGGTACTTACCCTTTTTATACACTCCTTTATTATGTAACTAAAATTTTTTAGTATAACGAATAAGCGAATACAAATAGGACAAACTTGAATATAATTTTTCAGTAAAAAAATGCATAACAGAATCAACATTACCAAATAGAGGCAAACCTTACATTTGCCAGCATTATAAAAAATCATTATGGCAGAAAAAATAAAAGTGCTACATCCTGTAGTAGAATTAGATGGGGATGAAATGACACGTATTATTTGGAAGTTTATAAAAGAAAAACTCATCCTTCCTTATTTAGATATTGATATCAGGTATTATGATTTAGGTATGGAGTATAGAGATGAAACCAATGATCAGGTAACCATCGATGCAGCCAATGCCATAAAAGAATTTGGTGTAGGTATCAAATGTGCCACCATTACTCCTGATGAGCAAAGGGTACAAGAGTTTGGCTTAAAGCAAATGTGGAAAAGCCCCAATGGTACCATAAGAAATATTTTGGATGGCACAGTCTTTAGAGAACCCATTGTATGTAGCAATGTGCCCCGCCTTGTTCCCAACTGGACCGCACCCATCTGCATAGGCAGACACGCTTTTGGAGACCAATACAGAGCTACTGACTTTGTAACAAAAGGCAAAGGAAAATTGACCATAAAATTTGAAGGTGAAGATGGTACCGTACAAGAATTTGAAGTATATAATTATAAAAGTGACGGCGTGGCATTAGCCATGTATAATACAGATGAAAGCATTCGTGGTTTTGCAAGGGCATGTTTGAATCAGGCTATCATAAAGCAATGGCCGCTATACCTTTCTACAAAGAATACAATTCTCAAAAAATATGATGGCAGGTTTAAAGATATTTTTCAAGAGGTGTATGAAAATGAATTTAAAGCACAGATGGATGCTATCGGTATCACTTATGAACATAGGCTTATAGATGATATGGTAGCGAGTGCACTTAAGTGGAATGGTAATTTTGTATGGGCTTGCAAAAACTATGATGGAGATGTACAAAGCGATACTGTGGCTCAAGGTTTTGGTAGCTTAGGGTTAATGACATCTACCTTAGTAACACCAGATGGAAAAACTATGGAAGCAGAAGCAGCACATGGCACAGTTACTAGACACTACAGAGAGCACCAAAAAGGAAAACCTACAAGTACAAATCCAATAGCCAGCATATTTGCTTGGACACGTGGACTTGAGTTTAGAGGTAAAAAAGATGGCAATGATGCATTAGTTCATTTCTGTAAAACTTTGGAAGCAGTGTGTGTGGAAACTGTGGAATCCGGTAAGATGACAAAAGATCTTGCTGTTTGCATACATGGCAATAAAGTAACACATGGTGAGCATTACCTTTATACAGAAGAATTTTTAGATGCTTTAGATCAAAATCTGAAACTAAAACTCGGTATGTAATTTCCGATTAATTGGTTACAATCATTTTTAATAAAATGTCGCTGCCTTGGTAGCGGCATTTTACATAGTATAAACCGGGTAGAAGTTGTAGTTCTTTTAAAGTAATCATTCCATTTACAGCCCACTGCACATCATCATATACCAACTTTCCATATATGTCATAAATACTTATCGGTATATCTCCAATTACAGAGAAGGGTGTTTCAATTCTTGCACTTGATATAACTGGGTTTGGAAAAATCCTCCAGTCTTTGCCAGCACCATATACAAATGTCAAAGTAGATGAATAATTGTAAAGACCATTTGCATCTTTCCATGAAATGCGATAATAGGATACACCATTTACAGCAGTTGTTGTATAGGAATAATCATTTTTACCATCATATAAAATGGCTGCTATTGATTTAAACTCTTTTCCATTGTAGCTCTGTTGTACTTCAAAATTATTTATACCGGATGCATTGGCCACAGACCAGTTGAGCTGCACAATATTTTTATTGAGGTAGCCTGTAAACTGGAGCAAGTTTAATGGCAATACACCTAAACCGGGACATCCACCATTCCATATTACCTCCACATATTCCGGATGGTCAATAAATGGATTTCGATTACCCTGATAGGTATAACCTCCTTCATTTCTTATCAGTTCTTTATCACTTACCGGGTCTGCCTCATGCCATGCTAGCATAAGTGGTAAATAATTTATGTTGATAGTAGGAAAACTATCAGCACTAAATACTTGGGCATTTTTGGCCCATGTTGATTTTACTTCATCTTGGTATCTGGTGATGAAATAAAAAAAACACCGAGCCATATCACCTTTAAATTCATCAATAGGTTCAAATACTTTGCCTGTAATTCCAGCTACACCACTATTGCCCAGTTTACTCCCATTTAAACTGGTAAATTCAGCAGGGCCACTAATTTTTCCAAAAGGAAAATTTGATCTCTTGGAATTTACCCATCCATCAGACGGCACTACATGATGGTAATCGCCTTCGGCAATGGGGTCATCATTACTCCAGCTTTTGGGTACTGTATGTTCTTTATTATAACAATCGGCTTCACTGTTATAGTTGCCACAATTTTGTGTGGAAGGGTTATAATTGTAAGGATCCGGTCCGTTTGGATTGTCCGCATATACATCCCATATTACTGTGGTGCTGCCGCTACCTACTTCTCTGGGTTTTACATCCGTAAGTGCATATTGCGCTAGCAAAAAATCATCTGGCAAAGGCCTGTGGCTTTCTGTAATGATGTATTTCAAAGCAGATTTTAATTCCGCACAGGTTTTGCCTGCGGCTCTGTCATAGTAGCCATTTGGTATTTGGCTGTATCCAAGGGAAAAGACTATAATTCCAAAAAGAATACCCGCAATTTTTTTCATCGCCTCAAAAATAACCATCTCCATTAAAAATCATAAAATGCTTTTGACCGTAAGTTCTACAGTCTCTAATTTTCCTTCCCGCATGATGTAAACGCTCAATGTGCGCTTGGGTACCTGAAGCATGTTTTTGTAGGATAAAATATTATTGGTAAAATTATTTTCAATACCAACAATAATATCGCCTTCCCGAAGGCCAGCAGCTTCTGCGGGACTGCCCTTTACAACATCAGTAATGGTTATTGCCCCATTCAGATCATAAAAACCTAAACCCGTGTAGCTATAATCAAAGGAATCTACATAATGACTATTTGGTCTGATGTGAATTTGCTGCTCGGGATAGTTGAGAATAATATTAAATCTACGTAGGATGTCATTTCCTATTAACCCACCAAGTACCGGATAGGAGGTTACATTAAATTCATCATTAAAAATATATGCGGGCACAGATCTGAATCGATATGGCCCAAGACGCACTTCTTTTACTACAGTCAGTTGCATTTCTTTTTTTCCTCCCAATCCCTCTGCCTGTGTTTGAAAAATTTTCCTTTTTTTATGCAGAATATTACTGTCAGCAACAAATGCATCATTCAATAAAACACAAAGACCTGCACCTGTGTCAAAATAGAATTTTGCATTGGCTTCATTCCCATCTTTTATGAAACTATAATGCATGGGCAGTGTACTAAACTGTGGGTTCATAAGGTAGCCACCCTTTGGATATTTGAAAGTACCCGGAGAAAGCACATCTATTTTAAGTAAATCATAATCTAATTTTACAATATACCTTCTCAAAAAACTAAAACCAATAATGCCATGTATGGGCACACCATAAGCAGTGCTTAGAATTTCATAATCATTGATATGAAAATCAAGGTCATGTACGGATAGGCCGGGTAAGTGTAATGAATGGTGGTTTGCAAACTGCACATATTTCATACCGGCAATACCTCTTACCAAACGGTCAGAATTTACGGTAGGCAATTTATATCGGTCACATACAGCAGAGTCTATTGAAATTCCTCCACTACCAGTATCCAATACAAAGTTGAGACTGTCCTTAAAATTATCAAGTGTTGCTTTTAGAATGACAATACCTCCACTAAGCAGTGTAAACTGAAAGCTGGTTATGGTTTTTGCCGGAGGAGCTACCAGTTCTTCCTGACTAAAAACAGGAAAAGATTTGCCAAAAAACAAAATAAAAAAGACGAAAGCAAGGCAGTGGTATTGTAGTTTTCTTTTCAATAGCATGAAGTATGACCGCAATGTAAAGGGGTTAAATATTTATGCCAAACCTTCGATATAATTCTTTTGTAGAAATACATGTTTCTAACTATACCAAATAGAACCTTTTACTTTGCAGGTTGTAATCTTAGACATGAAAATGAATTCATCCGTTGCAGCGTTATTAAAAAAAGCTGAAAATTTTGAATGGATCACGATTGAAGAAGGCATCTTTTTATTTGAAAATGCGCCTTTATCAGCTTTAATGTACACTGCAGATGCACTTCGAAAAGTACAGGTGCCACATGGTAAAGTAACCTGGCAGATAGATAGAAATGTAAATACAACCAATGTATGTATTGCCAATTGTAAGTTTTGTAATTTCTTCCGAGTGCCCGGTCATCCTGATGCATACATTACGGATATGGATACTTATCGGAAAAAGATACAAGAAACCATCCGATATGGTGGAGATCAATTATTGCTACAAGGTGGCCACCATCCGGAGCTTGGTCTTGATTATTATATAAAAACATTCAAAGCCATAAAAGCAGAATTTCCGGATATCCGATTACACGCTTTGGGGCCACCGGAAGTGGCACACATTACGAAGTTAGAACAATCTACACACCGTGAAGTATTGATGGCATTGAAAGATGCGGGTTTAGATTCCCTGCCAGGGGCAGGTGCAGAAATATTGGTGGATCGCGTAAGGAGGCT
>ERZ650309.104-NODE-104-length-40779-cov-9.801812_pt1 | contig 40779 bp, 31 predicted proteins | sample MGYA00376245_ERZ650309 | MGnify/ENA primary metagenome ERZ650309 (study PRJEB26733, sample SAMN07839294) | wastewater metagenome | biome: urban; feature: wastewater treatment plant; material: waste water | place: USA: North Carolina | collected 2016-04-26 ... | reverse complement strand
AACGTGTGCATAGTGACGACCTGCTGTTTCGTATTCTACGTGAGCTGTATTAATTGTAATACCACGTGCTTTTTCTTCTGGAGCGCTATCGATTTGATCGTAACCTTTTGCAGTACCACCAAATTTTTTAGATAGGATTGTAGTAATCGCAGCTGTTAATGTAGTTTTACCATGATCCACGTGACCAATCGTTCCTACGTTCACATGCGGTTTCGTGCGTTCAAATTTTTCTTTAGCCATTTTATATAACTCCAAATAGTGAGACAAAATTTAACTATAATATTTATATGGTGCCCAGGACCAGAATTGAACTGACGACCTCTCCCTTACCAAGGGAGTGCTCTACCCCTGAGCCACCTGGGCATTTTAACTTTTTATTTTACAAAACTTTAGATTGGAGCGGGAGAAGGGAATCGAACCCTCATCATAAGCTTGGAAGGCTTCTGCATTACCACTATGCTACTCCCGCGAAGCTGTCAGTTTTATTCTGGCATGATTCTAATACATTGAATTGTTTTTTGCAAGAATTTTATTAACTTTTTATGCTTTACGCTATCTGGTGGAGAGGGCAGGATTCGAACCTGCGAAGGTAAAACCGCCGGATTTACAGTCCGGACCCGTTGGCCGCTTGGGTAACCTCTCCATTGATGAGGTACTCATTGTATCCAAAAACCACTCTCTCGTCAAGTAAAAATTGAATTTATTTTACTAATTAAATTTAACAACTCTACAAATAGCAACTAAAACAATAAATTAATCTTAATGCCCCACAAACAACGTAGTGACCTACATTACCTAGTTTAAAGAATTTTAATTTATTCCATAGACCATATTCAAGCTAGAAATTGCGTTAGTTGCTGCATTACCAGCTGGCGGATTAGAATTATAAGTCAATTGATAATTAATCCCAATGCCAAAATTCTTATTTATTTGTATGTTTAAGGTAGATATCGAGTAGGTTGTCGTATTATTTTGAGCAGCCGTATTTTGTAACTGTTCATAGAAAGTTAAGATATTGCTTAGATTAAGGTTATAGGTTGCCTGCGTTAACCATTGTGGCTGTGTACCAGCAACATTAGTAGAAACAACATGACGTTGCTGCAACCCCGGTCCAAGCGCTAGCTGCAAACCCATTAAGTCATTATTAAAAATCTGCAGTTTATAACCAATATTTTCATTCCAAACGTAATAAAAGCCATCGTTTGCATCATTCAAATAAGACGCTTGAGCGAATATCCCGCTATATTTATTGAACATATATGCACCATTTTGTTGGAGATATAGTCTATTTTTATTTGAGCCTGACCCAGAAGTTTGTAGATTATCATACTGACCGATGCTGTTAAATTGCCAGCCAACAGCCCCTGATTCTGGTTTATAATTAACAATAGCACTACCATTGACACTACTACTATTAGTGTCACCACTGGCACCTCCTGCGCCAAAACCAAACTGCGAGCCCAACCATGGATTATATACTGGTTTAGCTGGTGGTGGAGCAAAGATACTAGGATTAACAGAGGTTACTGGCAGTAGCTGTGATTCATAAAGCGTGGCAATTGAATTATAGTAACTTGATTTTTGAGCATATTGATTTGCTAATTGGTGATATTGATCTGCCAGTGAAACACTTGACTCTACTTCTAGCAACTCCGTTGCCAAACAATAATTACAAGAGTAGAAAGCACTACTAGCAGCTATAAATAATAATTTTTTCGACATTTGCGTATGGTCCTTTTCCTAATTTCTCAATTCATACAAAATTCATTATTTTGATAAGTCTCCTTTACGATTTTTAGGTTATATACTCAAACTGATTCATCATACTGGGTCGTTGCCAAGCTCCTCACCTACTAGCTGTAGGCTTCGTCGCTTGTCGCCTACCAGTATTTCACATCAGTTTGAGTATAGATAGTAAAAATCTTTAAGCAAGTATTATTTGCTTAAAGATTTTATGAAAATAGATGCACCAGATGCTGTCAAAATAGGTCAAGAATGCAGCAACCTCAATGCAAAATGAAATAAACTACACCTTCACACTATGTTTACATTTAGGACAAATATGTTGCGTGCCTTTAGTTTTGGTGGTATGTACCATCATTACAGGATAATTACACTCTGGACAGTTAGCACTAATTGGCTCATACTTGAAAATAGTTTTACATTCTGGGTAATTATTACAAGAATAAAACACGCCAAAACGCCCTTTTTTCGGAATAACTTTACCCTTTTTACATTCCGGACAACCCACTGCATTTTCAACTTCTGGAGTATCCATATTTTCAATGTGTTTGCATTTTGGATAATTGGCACACGAGATGAATTTACCAAATTTACCATTACGAATTAATAGCTTACCTCCATCTTTAGGACAAACCCGCCCTTCGACTTCTTCAGGAGGTGCAACAACTTCACTATTCCCATCTTTATCAACTTTGCGCATATAGTTACACTCTGGATAGCCTGAACAACCTATAAAGCGCCCGTATTTACCAAAACGCGAGATAAGCGGCTTGCCACATTCAGGACAGTTTTCATCAAGTTTTTCGCTGGTTAGTTCCATTTTAGAAATATTTTGTTTCTCGGTAACCAAAGCGTGCAACTCATCCCAAAATTGGTGTAGCGTCGGTAATTTGGCACTCTTACCAATCGCAATATTATCCAAAGTATCTTCTAAATTGGCAGTAAACTGTAAATCAACATATTTAGTCAGATGATTAGTTAAAAATAAGCTGACAATAGCACCAATTTCAGTTGGTACAAAGCGTTTTTTATCCATCACCACATATTCACGTTTTTTAAGCGTTGCAATGATTGATGCATAAGTCGACGGACGACCAATTCCTAGTTCCTCGAGTGCTTTAACTAAAGAAGCTTCAGTATAGCGTGGCTTAGGCTCGGTTTGATGCGCAGTAATATCAAGGCTATCAACTGGTACCATTTCACCTTCAACCAACTCTGGTAAGCGCGCTTCTTCGTCTTCATTTACTACGCTATCTTCAAAAGTTTCCTGATAGACTTTCATAAAACCATCAAAATTAACCATTACCCCATTAGCTCGAAATACCGTGTTCCCTAGCTCAAAATCAATTGCGGTCGTATCTAAAACCGCCGGACTAATCTGCGATGCCAGTGTACGCCGCCAAATTAATTCATAAAGTTTAAACTGATCTGCATTAAGATAAGCTTTAACACTCTCGGGTGTACGCAAAATTGAAGTAGGACGAATTGCCTCATGGGCTTCTTGCGCATTTTTAGATTTACTAATATAAACATTGGCTTTTGCAGGTAAATAACGCCCATCAAAATTTGCTGTAATATATTCGCGAATTTCTTCTATGGCTATAGCTGATAATTGCACTGAATCGGTACGCATATAAGTAATCAAACCGACAGATTCTTTACCTAATGCAACCCCTTCATAAAGGGTCTGAGCAATACGCATAGTACGATCAGTGGCAAAGCCCAGCTGACGGGATGACTCTATCTGCAAGGATGAAGTAATAAATGGTGCAGTTGGGTTTTTCTTTTTTTGTTTCTTGCTAACTTTACGGATTTTCGCCTGTTCAATCCCACTAATACCCGCGACAATATCTTTGGCATACTGTTCGGTAGTGATGGTACGGGTTTCAATTTTAGTTCCCGCATGTTCAATTAATTTAGCACGAAATTTAATCCGTTCTTTATGACTAAATAAATGTACACCAAAATAATCTTCTGGAACAAATTTCTTGATTTCATCTTCGCGTTCACAAATCAAGCGTAAAGCTGGAGATTGAACCCTTCCCGCGGATAGACCAGGTTTAATCTTGCGCCATAATAAGGGCGAAACATTAAACCCGATAAGATAATCCAAAGTAAGTCTGGCTTGCTGAGCATCAACCAAATTGGCATCAATCTGACGCGGATGAGCAACCGCTTCTAATATTGCGGGCTTGGTAATTTCATTAAATGTTACCCGAGCAACATGGCGCCCTGCACACAAATTATTATCACGTAAAATCTCAGTAATATGCCAAGCAATCGCTTCTCCCTCACGGTCCTGATCGCTTGCCAGAAATATAGTGTCGGCTTTTTTAGCAGCCGCCAAAATTTCATCTACATGTTTTTGATTTTTAGCAATTAATTGATACTTGGGTAAAAAATCGTTATTCACATCAATTGAACCATTTTTTTTGGGCAAATCACGTACATGCCCAAATGAGGCTAAAACTGTAAATTCATTATCCAGATATTTACTAATAGTCTTAGCTTTAGCAGGAGACTCAACAATCAATAGCTTACGTGCCATAGTTAACCTTTAATATTTTTTAATGTATTGTAAAATTATTCGAGCAGTAATACGCACTACCACTGCCACTGGAATTTAACAGATTATACTTATAATGCTGCAAATGGTAAGTTAAACCTTCCAAAATTAGTTGCATCTCATCATCTTCAAATTCACCATCCAAACCTAATTCACCTAAACGATCTAATAAAATCTCACGTTCAATTAAAGAAATGCTCTTACTCTGTTCCCACTCCAAAATTTGGCGAATTATTGCTCGCGGTAGATGCTTTTCTTCCCAGCTACTAATAGTTCTAATTGCCGATGGATTAATTTCTAATTCAGTGCCACCTTGCAAAATCGGTGCAAACCACTCTAGCGCTTCTGATATTTCTTTTGCCGTAAACTTATGTTCATTTAGTAACTCTTTAACCAAACCTTCTTGATTAAAATATAAGTTTTGATCTTTTGCGGTTGCAAATAAAAACTGTAATATTTCGATCATATTTTGCCTATCTAAAAATCCGCTGATAACGTCCGCCGCCACAATTAATTATTTGTCCGGCAAGCTCCAACTCCAATAGTTTGCCACATAACTCACCAAAATCAATAGCTAATTTTGCACATAAGCTATCTACCGACAACGGATCGTAGCCTAAAGCCTGTAATATTGGATCTTCATTATTTGTATTAATCTCATTGTGAAACAGTGTATTTTGCAGCACAGAAAATTCATCGAGCACATCACTCGCGGTCTCAATTAATTTTGCACCTTGTTTGATTAATTTGTGGCATCCGCGCGCCATTGGGTTATGAATTGATCCTGGAATTGCCATCACATCGCGCCCCATTTCAAGCGCAAAATTGGCACTAATCATTGAACCACCATCGCTGGCTGATTCAACTACTAAACAAGCTTTACTTAGTCCGACGATAACTCGATTACGCCGGGGAAAATTTTGGGTTTGTGCTGGCGTACCTAATTTAAATTCACTCAAAATCAAACCATGTTTTGCCATTTGGCGATAAGTTTCCCGATTGGATGCTGGATAAACCAAATCCATTCCAGTGCCAATCACTGCAATTGATGAAGCTCCGTTTGCTGCTGCCAGTGCACCTTCATGAGCTGCTTTATCAATGCCCGCAGCCAAGCCGCTGACAACTGTAACACCACGACTGGCTAGTTCACTAGCAAAGCTTTTAGCATTTTCGATACCCTGAGTACTTGGATGACGAGTACCGACCATCGCTATTTTATTGGGGTTTTGCAGTAAGCTTAGATTGCCTTCGGCAAAAAGAACTAGAGGTGGGTTGGCTATTTGCGCCAACTCTGCGGGATAAGAAGCATGCTCCAAAGTCAACAAATGGCGATTTTCTGGTATTTGTGATTGCCAATTAAGTGCACTCTCAACAGCACCATCTACATCAGTACTCAAGAGGCTCTCGGCTATACCTTTACTAACTACAGCAGACAAACTATTAAAGTTCTGCGTAAAGACATTTTCTACACTACCAAAATATTGAATTAGTTTTAATCCAGTTGCAGGACCTACCCCATAACTAAAGGCAAGTTTTAACCATAATTTAAGATTTGTATTTGTCATTCTTGTGATTGTACTACAGAATATAGTTCGATGGCACGACTAGAATTAGTTACTAAACCAAAAGACAATTTATCATATACTTTGTAAACGATAACTTCTCCAATAATTTCTGGGGGCATTACCAGATATTTAGGTTTATCTTGATTCGATGTAGGGTCAACAATCTTACGCGTACTGGTAACATCAAACACTAAACCAACATCAACTCCATCACGATCACCACGGTTAATCACCACCGTGTTATCTTCCGCAGTGGAAGTCAATGAATCATAAAGCGCAACAATCTTACCACTAATAATCTGATCGGATTTGTGCGGAACTATCACTGGAATATCAGGCTCTGCTACGGTCATGACTCTGTCCAAAGGTGAAATCTGACTAACCGTATTATTAACGTGCAAAGTACTCACCGGACCCAATTGATCAAGAATTGCCGTGCCATCCCAGCGCACTTCATAACCAAGAGACTCCTTACTATCAGGATCAACTATTTCGCGAAACTTGCTCAAAACCGATACCTGTGAACCAAGGCCAATACCCGTTAGCCCCTTAACATAAATATTGTCTCCAGCAGTATACATGTATTGCCCAACTTCTCCACCAGCAACTACTACAGGGAGGGACTCAAAAATATTCTGATCAACAAGCGTTGGCTTCATTAGCAGATTTCTAAGTTTACGAATAGACATGGGTGGCAATGCATCACTATCTATATCTCTGGCAGTTGGAACTAATTTTTCATACCCCGGAGAAATAGAGCCATTATTACCGCGATTAACTACTAAAACCTTATAACCATCAACACCAAGTATCTGCAACTGATCTCCTGGATAAAGTTTAGTGGCATTAAAGCGGCTAACTCCCATAAATTGCGACCAATATGAGATTTTTTTGAGGTACATTTCTGCTAATTTCATTACAGTGTCTGTTTTTTTCACAGTATAGCTGCGTGGAGCAGTTAATTTTACCAAGTCAGCACGTACGCCTGTAGTGTTACTTTGCACGCTAATTACACGCGGGGTTGAGTCGCTAAAAGAAATTTCACCATCACTCTCGGCAGCATAGCATACTGACAAACTTAGTGAATTTAATAACAATAATAATATTTTTTTGAGCATTTAAGTAGCTTTCTTGCTAGAATAACGTTCTTTAGAACTAGTATTATATATTTTCATATGCTTAATCAAGGTACTATTTAATGGCTATTTTATCAATTTTACATTATCCTGACCCGCGGCTGCATCTAAAAGCTAAAGAGGTTACAGAATTTAATGCTGAACTTAAACAATTAGTTACAGACATGGCTGAAGCCATGTATAACAGCAACGGCATCGGTTTGGCGGCTAATCAAGTAAATATCCAAAAGCGTTTATTTATAATGGATTTAGCCAAAGAAGGAGAAACTTCCCGTCTACAAGTATTTATTAATCCACGTTTTTTAGAAAAACGCGGTGAAGTACGTGGTGATGAAGGATGCTTGTCTGTGCCGGGAGTATTTGAGCCAGTCACCCGTGCAGAATGGATTAAAGTTGAATATCAGGATCTTGATGGCAAAAAACACCTGCTAGAGTGTGATGGTTTACAAGCTATCTGTATTCAACATGAAAACGATCATCTGGATGGCAAAGTTTTTGTCGATTACCTCTCTGGGCTTAAACAAAATTTCATCAAAAAAAAGATGAAAAAACTCTTTAAAGATGAAAGATAATATGAACATCAAACCCAAGTATATTTACGCAGCTGTGGTAATTTATCTTATCACGGCTTTTTTTTCTCTCGGACATCTTCACCCCGATGAATACTACCAGATACTAGAATTTGCTGCTTATAAGTTGCAATTAAATTCACCGCACGGATTAACTTGGGAGTTTTACGATCAAATTCGCCCTGCATTTCAGGCGTGGATTGTCGTCTATCTCTATAAATTAATTGCGCTGGTCAATCAACCTAATCCATTCTTCGTTGCGTTTTTAACTCGAGCCCTCTCGGGAGCTTTATCCTTAGTAGCAATAATTCTTTTTATTGATACTTTTAAGCATGAATTAAAAACACCTACTAAACAAAAATGGTTTATCTTACTAAGTATTTTTAGCTGGATTGCAATTTTTAACGGAATCCGTTACTCATCTGAAAATGTTTCGGCTAAATTATTTCTCATCGGAATGTGCCTACTCTTCTGGCCTAAATTTCGTCGTAATATGCTTGGTTATCTGCTTATCGGTATTCTGTTGGGAATGAGTTTTATTACCCGCTATCAAGTTGGTTTTATGATAGTCGGTCTAATGGCATGGTTATTATTTATCGGTCGTACCAAATTTAGCTCACTACTAATTATCACACTGGGGGTTTTTGTTGCGATTGCAGCTGGTTTAACGATTGATCACTGGTTTTATGGTAATTGGGTATTTACTCCGTGGCGCTATTTTGATGCCAATATTCTACAAGGTAAAGCGGCGAGTTTTAGCGTAGATCCGTGGTATATGTATTTATCAATTGCCGGGATGGTGCCTTATGGTCCATTGTATATTTTAGCCAGTATTTATTTTATCGCTTTTCGACGCAAGCATGTAATTAGCTGGGTAATGTTGCCTTTTATCGTTGGACATTTGCTGGTTGGACATAAGGAATTACGCTTTTTAACTCCATTATTAAGCTTTATGCCCTTTGTAATTTTAGATAGCTTACAAATTTTGGCAGCTAAATACAATTGGCATTTGGGTCCTAAATTAATTAAACTCAACACGATTAGCTGGCGCTTTAATTGTTTTGTCGTAGTTGTAATTATGTTTTTTCCGGCAGCAATGCAAATTCGGATTAATGAGTTGCTCTATAAACATTATCAGCAGCCAACTGCGTTTAATTATGTGACTGAGGGCGGCAATGTGTTGGATTTTTATAAGCATTTGAATTTACGCCCAGTACCATTGGATAATCCAAGTAAACTAGATTGTAAAGAATCAGAAAACTGTTTGATTGCGCTAACCTGTCAGGAAACTGTAAAATATGGTGTGCCAAATGGTAAACTGATATTTTCTGACTGCCCGAGCTGGATTTTTAAACTTGACTTTAATGGTTGGCTGGAACGCACGGCATTATATAATATTTATGAGCTACGTTCGATAGAGTCGATTTCGCAAAAGTAAAATTAAATGAAAATAGTTTGCATTTCCGATACTCACAACCATCACCATGTACTGGATGGCAATCTGCCAGATGGCGATATGCTTATTCATGCTGGGGATGTTGCCATTCATGGTAGTATTGCTGAGATTCAGGAATTTGTTGATTGGTTCAGTGCATTACCTCATCAATATAAAATCTTTGTCGGTGGCAATCATGATGGCGCACTTGAACATTCACGTCAATTAATCACAATACCAGAAAATGTAATTTATCTGGAAAATCAGTTAGTGGAATGTGCAGGGCTTAGGATTTGGGGATCGCCAGTTAGCCCACCTTATCGCAGCATGGGTTTTATGTGGGACGATGCGCGACGAGCTGAATTGTATCCACAAATACCGGAAGATTGTGATATCGTAATTAACCATAGCCCAGCTTATGGCACGCTTGATCTGGTATTAGAAGGTCAAAATGTTGGGTGCCAGTTTTTAGCTGAGCGCTTAGCACAAATTAGCCCACAGCTGGTAATCAGCGGACATATCCATGAAGCCTATGGTATAATTCAAAAAGGTTCAACCACTTACATTAATGCCTCAACCATGACCCGACGTTATCAACCACATAATCCAGCATTGGTAATTGAAATTTAACTCATGTATGTAATCAACCTTATTTTGGATATTCCGCTACGTAATGGCTATAGCTATTTGCATAGTGAAGCCTTGCCCAGAGGAGCTGCGGTAAGTATTGAATTGCGCGGACGTACCCAGATTGGTTTTGTTGCATCATCAGTGCCAGCAGCACAATTTAGCGCTTATCCGCTGGATAAACTAAAACCAATTTTAGCGGTTGGTGATAGCAACTTAATCATTCCGGAACATATTTGGCAACTGTGTGAATTTGCTGCCAGTTACTACCACCACCCATTAGGAAATACTCTTTTTTGTGCGATACCAGTTTTACTGCGTAAAAGTACGGAGATAAATTATATTGCTGCCGATAACACCTATTATCAGAGAACGGACAGCGAGATTAAGCCGCGCGGGACTAAACGTCAACAATTACTTGAGATACTTCGCCAACAGGCACTTAGTTTAGCGCAAATTCGTGCGCTTATTGGAGTAAATGCAGCAAGCTTAATTGATGAGTGGCTTGCAGCTGGACTAGTGCAAATAACCCCACCTCCGCCAGCTAGCTATGCGCATCAAGCATTAGCTCTCAACTCCGAACAAACGCAAGTCGTCAACACGATATCTGCCGAATTAGGTAAATTTCATGCTGCTCTGCTTTACGGGATTACCGGCAGCGGTAAAACTGAGGTTTTCTTACACTTAATCGCGCAAGTTTTAGCTAATAATCAACAAATAATGGTGTTGGTGCCAGAAATAAATCTCACACCACAATTAGCTAAACGTTTCGAACAACGTTTCCCCTATGCCAAAATCAGTCTAATTAATAGTGAAATCAGTGACAAACAACGCCTAAATGCATGGCTTAGCGCCAAAAATGGACAAACTAATATTATTTTGGGAACTCGCCTCAGTGTCTTTACCCCTTGCGCTAATTTAGGGCTAATCATCGTCGATGAAGAACATGATGATTCATTTAAACAAAATGACAGTTTACGCTATCATGCCCGTGATTTGGCGGTTTGGCGCGCTAAACAATTACAAATTCCAATTATTTTAGCCTCCGCAACACCATCGCTAGAAACACTATACAATTATAAAGCTGGTAAATATAGCCTCTATAAATTAACCACTCGTGCAATACAAAATGCGGTTTTACCGCAAATTGAACTTCTAAATCTCCAGCATTATCCTGCAAATTTTGCGGGGATTAATCAAGTTGCACTAGAAAAACTTGCCGCTTGTTTTGAACGCAAAGAGTTAGCATTAGTATTTATCAATCGTCGTGGTTATGCACCAGTAATTACTTGCTATGATTGTGGCTGGGTTAGCACATGTTTACGTTGCTCGACCAATATGGTTTACCATCACGATAAGCATCAACTCAAATGTCATCATTGTGGTTATCAAACCCAAGTTCCTCCAGCCTGCCCGATCTGTCATAATCAATATCTCCACACTATTGGACATGGCACGCAAAAATTAGAAGAGTTTTTAACTGAGCAATTTCCGAATGCCAAGATTAAACGCGTTGATCGCGACACTACCAGCACTAAGAAAGCCTGGCAGCAAATTTATAATGATATTAATCAGCAAGAAATAGATATTTTGGTTGGCACCCAAATGCTTGCCAAAGGACATGATTTTGCTAATCTCACGTTAGTAATTGGTTTAAATCTTGACAATGCTTTGTTTAGTTATGATTTTCGAGCTAGCGAAGATATGTTTAATGTACTGACTCAAGTTGCGGGACGAGCAGGACGAGCCGATAAAGCAGGGTTGGTTTTACTTCAAACCAATTACCCCGACCATCCGGTGTACCAATTTCTAAAAAACCATGATTTTAATGGCTTTATTAACCATACTTTTCAAGAACGTAAAGCACATAATCTACCACCTTTTGCTTTTTATGCACTGATAAAAATTAGTAGCACTTCTGAATCAACTCTCAAACATACTATGCAAGAATTAAGTACACAAAGCAAACAAATTCCTCATCCTGAAGTAACACTTTACTCATGTGTTCCAGCTGTAATGTATAAGCTCCATAATCGTTATCGAGCACAAATGTTAATCAGCAGCAATAATCGCAATGCTTTACATCACTATCTAAACACATTAGAATCTCAGCTAAAACCGAATAATTATGTTACAATCGCCGTTGATGTTGACCCTTTGGAAGTATAAAGCCCATGCAAAAATCCAGAATAGTATTTTTTATGCTTACATTTGTAGGCATTACCACAAATATAATGGCTGACGCTATGCCTGCTAGCTTGTTGAATTGGCAAAAGCAAAACCATATTCCAGCAGTTTCTATGACTATAGATAACTCCAATGGTACAAAAAGCTACTACAGTGGTACAACTGCAATTGGCAACACAACAAAATTACAACAACATGACTATTTCCAAATTGGTTCAATCAGTAAAACATTTACTGCTGCAGCTATCCTAACTCTAGAACAAAATGGTAAATTAAATATTAATGACCCGCTTGGTAAATATTTAAAAAACTATCCGCGCTGGAGTAAAATCACCCTCAAGCAGTTACTTAATATGACTAGCGGAATCTATAACTACACGGACGCATTACCTATCATGAGCCTGCCTAAAGCTCAGCAAGAGAAGCTATACTCAGCAGATGAACTCGTACAGATTGCCTACAAACATAAAGACTACTTTGCCAGTGGCAGTAGCTGGAAATATTCTAATACCAACTATGTTTTACTGGGAATGGTTGTTGAACAAGTCAGTGAGCATAATCTCGGCGAATACCTACCTTTGACTTTTTTTGAGCCATTAGAGCTTAATTATACACAATATGTCGATAATGGCTTTCCTTCAAATGTTAAACCATTTTTAGTTCATGGCTACCGTGACAATAAAGATGTAACAGATATCAATCTCTCCAGCTACGACGCGGCTGGCGCAATTATTTCCAATACCAATGATATTGCAAAATGGTTTCGTTTATTAATGAGTGGGCAAGTATTAGCCAAAACTCAACAGCAAGAGTTAACTAGTACTATTTCAATCGGTGAGCATAAACCTAAGCCAACCAGCGCAAGATTTGGCTTAGGTGTATATGAATACACCTCTACCCAATATGGTAAAATTTGGTGGTATCAAGGTGTAACCGAAGGCTATGTAGCTTTCGTTGGCTACCTTCCGCAAAAAGACGTATCTTTTGCAATAATGACCAACAAACGCAATAGTGCTAACATTAATTATTTTATGCCAGATAATCAATTAATGAAAACTTTAATTCCTCAGATCTTAAAAACCCAGTAATCATGTCTAATTTTTTTAGTTTATGTCTGAATTTAATTCAGCAAAAAGATCCTGCACAGAAATGCTTGGGCAGCAAAGAACTTTATGCGCAATTAATTAATGCACCAGAACAATTATTATTTGAGCCTTTATTATTAGTACAAAGTATCTCAGATGCTGGACGACCTGAGTGCCCGCAATTAGTTCCCCCCTTGGAAGTACCCAAGCGTTCAATGGCAACAGTAGCTGGACATGCCAGTTTAATTCATGCTCTGGCACATATTGAATTTAATGCAATCAATCTGGCACTAGATGCTTGTTATCGTTATCAAGATATGCCAAGTGACTACTACCAAGATTGGCTGCAAGTTGCAGCTGAAGAAGCTTATCATTTTGAATTACTCGATAATCATCTAATAACTCTTGGCTATCGCTATGGAGATTTTGCCGCACATAATGGCTTGTGGGAAATGGCGCATAAAACTGAGAATAGTTTACTTGCCAGAATGGGAATGATTCCACGCTTGCTTGAAGCTCGCGGGATTGATGCCATTCCAGTAATGCAGACTAAATTAGAGCAACTACGCGATAGTGAAGCAATAAATATCCTCGACATTATTCATCAAGATGAAATCAAACATGTTAGCTATGGCGACAAGTGGTTCAAATATTTGTGCCAACTGAATAATCTCGATGTTGAAGCCACTTATTTCTCCCTAATGCAACGATTTAATGCACCCAAAATAAGAGGTAATTTTAATCGCGCCGACCGCAAAAAAGCTGGATTTAGCGATAGCGAACTTGATCATTTAATCGCACTCACCAAGGATAATCATGAAAAAAAATCTTCTTCTCATCATAGCAACAATATCTAGCAGCCTAGCTTTTGCTGATTGTGATTTTAAGATTATTAATTATACTAACTTTGAAGTAAGTGCTAAAGTTGGTTTTTATGGCAGTAGCGAAAGCAGCATTATGGTTAAACCATCGGATACAACCTTCGTCAGAATGAAAAGCGATTATAAATGTAATGACTCAACACCATTTGGAACTGGTAGAGCTTATGTCATGTTTCCCAAAGACTCACAAGGAGCAGGCGCTAATTATTCACCATTACAAAATGGAATTAACTTCATGGGTAGATATAGTGGTAGTGCAGGAGGGAGAATCATGCAGGCAGACAATGGTCAGCTTATCTGGTTAAACTCTTCAGGTAAGCCGATTAATGACACCACTTTTGAAATCAAGCTAAACTTTACTGAACGACCAAACAGCACGTCTGCGGGTACAACCTAGTTTTAAAGATTATCCGCTGACAGTTGCGTAGCGCTTTGATAAATTTTTAGACCAAAATCAGAGAGCGTTTGCAAAATATGCTCAATAATTTGTGATTGTGTTTCTTCAAACTCTTCCAAAAAAACTTCTTTACTATAAGCATAAACTTGTAGTGGAATACCAAAGGCAGTAGGTGCCAGATAACGCACTAAATTTGAGTAATCATGATTAAGTAATGAATTATTTTTCAAAAAGTCATTCATATATAGACGATACAGAGCTAAATTTAATACGTTACGGCGAATTTGTCCAGTTTGCAACCCATGCGCAATAAATGGATATCTTTGAGCCAAATTAGTCAGCAATTCCAAATCACAATCCATCAATGAATTAGTATCAATATTAATAGCTCTAAAAATTCGGCGAGCTTTACTATTTACCATAGCCTGCCAGTTATGAATAGCCTCTGCAGTTAAGGCAAAAGTCGGGAGACTGGTAACGGTATTGTCCCAATTACGGATTTTTATCGAACTGATAGAAATATAAATAACTTCGCCATCAACATTGTATTTAGGAATAACCACCCAGTCACCACGCTTGACAATTTGATTTGCCGTTGCCTGAATGCTCGAAATTAAACCTAAAAAAGTATCTTTAAAAATCAAAAGCAAAAAGGCAGAAACAGCACCAATTCCGGTAAGGGTCGCCCATGGTGATTTATTAAGAATAAAAGAAACATAAATAATTGCCGCACAACACCATAAGCCAAACTGCAGCATCTTGACATAACCATAAATTGAATATTCATGCTGTTGGTCAAATTGGCGCTCATAAATAATATTTACCGAGCTGAGAAACCGTCCGAGCATCGTCGTAACAGCCAGAAAATATAATAGATATGCGCCATTAACCAGTAGCTTAACATAGGCATCAATCAGATAACTGGATGATCTAGCATCAATTAGCGCGCTACCGACATCAAGAATAATCGCAAAAATAAAAATTGAGATAATGTTAATTAAATGAGCATCAGCAATTGCATTTAAAAAAATATATCGAGAGTGACGGAAAATTTGGTTTATCCAGCTGACAATAATAACGTTAACCAGTTTATAGACCAAAAAACCTGCCAATAAAATGCCAAGACTAATTATGGATAGCCCCGCTAACGTTTGCAAGCTATGGTCAGTAATACCGACTAAAATAGTTTCTTTTAATAAGTTTTGGATATTTAGTGCGCTCATAATTTGCTATCGAATATTATAATGATGCGCGGATTATAACAAATATCTGAAGATTATTTCTCATAAAAGCAACCGCTTGCGTGGGATGTATACTCTAAGTATTTGATTTTGGGACGCGAAGGATTGACAAAAAAGACACCGCAGGATAGATAGAACGATATAAGAGGCTTTTTTGCAATCCAACAAAGTCTACAATTAAATACAAAATTTTCCAAATTGTACACAAGTTGAATAGGTATACTATCTCATGTACCAAAGTGGAACTAATTAAACCACAACACGCCAAATTTGGAAGATCCAGCATGGCTATACAATATCAGTAATTGAGTCAATCTCAATAACAGAAGTATACCTTTCAATATTCGCGCCAAAATAAGAACTTTAGAAATGATAACGAGGGATTTGGAAATCATAATATAATACTGGATGTTATTTGAAATAAAATGTTAAAAAAAGAGGTCTGTGATGCTAGATGATATTGCATTATTTATTAAGTTATGTGAAGCAAAGAGCATTAAGCTATGCGCTGAGCTTAATCATATACACACATCAACCATTAGCAAACGTATTTCAGAGCTCGAATTATCACTTGGAAAACGATTAGTTATCAGAACTTCCAAACGATTTGAATTAACAGAATTTGGCAATTACATTTATACAGGTTGCAAACATATTCCATTGTTTGTTGATAGTATGATTAATACTTATGACAATAAGCACCAGACAAAAGGGATTCGTGGGACTGTGAATGTTGCACTGGGGTCAATAATATCAAATAAATTAATTTGCCCATATTTACATCAATTTCTACAATTATATCCAAACATTAAATTAAATCTTAGTTTCTATCCCTCGATCCGCACATGGTTAAGTCCGCACATGGATATAATCTTAGCTGTAAATTATATAAAAGGTGATAATTTAGAAAACAGGTTCCTACGCCATGAATATATCAAGCTATATTGCAATAGTGAATATGCAATCCGTCATGGGCTGCCCCAAAATATAGAAGAACTTTCTCAACGTAATATTATTGGTGTAGTTAATCCAGACTATGTTCCGGTGGATTATGTAAAACTTAGACATAAAAATACCAATGAAGAGTATGTTTTAGATTTAAGCAATAATCAACTGAATATAAGTAATAATTTTCATACCATTCAGGTAGGATTAAATGCAGATTATATCTTTGGTGCATATGAATCACTAGTTAAAGACGAATTATGTAACGGAAAATTATTATCTGTTTTGCCAGATTGGTATGCTTTTGAATTAGATTTTTATTTAGTTTCAAAGAAAAAAATTTCTCAGGAAGCACAGTTGTTTATTGATTTCATTTGTGATTGTATGCGCAGTACCCCGTATGGAGATATAGTAAAGCCATCTTAAATTTAGCAAAAGACTGGTTTACCTAATGCAGGAACAAATTAGTCAGCTCTAATTTAAGCTTATTTTTCAACAAACCAAAGGAGAATACACATGAAAAAATCAAACTTATTGTTAAGTCTGTTCCTCGCTATAAGTACTTTATCAGTTACCACTGCTGAGGCTTGTACTCGTTTTACTTATACTGGTGCAGACAATACGGTGATAACTGGACGTTCAATGGATTGGTCTGACAATCTTTCAACAGATTTATGGGCATTCCCAGCAGGAATACAGCGCAGCGGTAATGCTACAGATAAAAATGGAATCCAATGGGTATCTAAATATGGCAGCGTAATTGCCAGCAGCTATAAAATAGCTGCAACCGATGGTATTAATACCGCAGGGTTCAATGCAAACTTACTCTATCTATCTGGTAGTAACTATGGAACAGCACAAGCTGGTAAGAAAAATCTCTCAGTATTTAACTGGGTGCAATATATGCTAGATAACTACGCAACAGTCAATGAGGCAGTAAAAGATTTTGGTAGTGGAAAACTGAACTTATTAGTACCTGCTGAAATAAATGGACATAAAATGGATTTACACTTGTCGATTACTGATTCCAGCGGTGACAACGCTATTTTTGAATATATTAATGGCAAACTCGTTGTGCACCACAATAAACAATACACCGTTATGACAAATGAACCTCCATTTGATCAACAATTGGCATTAAATACTTATTGGCAAAGAATGGATGGTAAATTTTTACCAGGAACTGAAGAACCTGATGATCGTTTTGTCCGCACTAGTTACTACTTAGCACATGCACAAAAAACTTCTGATAACCGACAAGAGGTTGCAACGGTGTTTTCAATAATTCGCAATGCGTCAGTCCCCTTCCAGCAAACGAACGATCCAAGCCGCCCAAATCTGTCACCAACTTTATGGCGAAGCGTTGCGGATCTCAAACACAAAGTTTACTATTTTGAAGAAACAAATCAGCCTAATGTATTTTGGATTGATCTGGATAAACTTAATTTGAAAGCGGGAGCACCGATTAAAAAACTAGCTTTAGCCGATGGAGAAGTTTACGCAGGTGAAACCAGTAAATATTTTGTTCCTGCTGAGGCATTTAGCAGCCCACAAGTTACTCCAAATCGTTAAACTCTACACTCTAAATAGACAAGTAGCCATGAAGCCAAGCAACGAATTTTTAAATCATATCATAACCTTATATCAGCAAATTCACCGCGATGATTATGTAATGATTGTAGATCGTGATTATCAGATTTGTTTTATTAGTCCGCGCTTTGCACAATCAATGGTTACTACGGCAGAACAACTCATTGGACAAAATTACCTCACTTCGCTAGCAATACCCGAAGAAATCAAAAACAATGTCAAAACCTCGATTGAACATAATCTCAACTGTAGTCATACTCATGAATTTTTAAACATTAATCTTAACCGTGAGTACGACGAACAAATTTTACAAATGCGTTATAATCCATTACTTGACCCATCAAGCAATGATGTGGTTGCTGTAGTCATTGAAGGAAGTAAATTAAGCGCCCATACTTCGCTGTATAATTTTGTTACTCATTTGCTGGAGAGAAACGCCAACCATGAAAATACAGCCGTTGATACCAGCCATAGTGACGAACTTTTTACCAAACGCGAACATGAGATTGCGTTTTTACTATTATTTTTCCGTTCACCCAAAAAAATAGCCGAAGTAATCAAGCAAATTAGCGGAGATGAAGTTTCCGCTAAAACTATCAATAATATCATTTCAAGTAAATTATTTGTCAAACTGGAAGTGTACAATATTGATGCTTTAATTACTCGGCTGCATGAATTAAACTATCAAACTAAAATCCCGGCTAGTTTTATGTTAAATCTCCATTTAGGCTTAACTTAGTCTTATACAGTGCTGTGAGCATGGTGATGATGCGAACAATTACCATGAATATGGTTATGCTTAGCTGGAGAAATTGGCTTGACCCGCAAAATACGTAAGCCATTAAAAATCACCAACATGCTTGTTCCCATATCGGCAAATACAGCCATCCATAAATTAGCAATCCCGAGTAATGCCAAGACGAAGAAAATCAATTTAATTCCAATTGCCAAGCTAATATTTTGAATTAAAATTTGCATGGTTTTTTTGCTTAATTTGATAAACTCAGCAAGCTTAGTCAGCTGATTATCCATTAAGACCACATCCGCTGTTTCCAAGGCTATATCCGTACCACCACCGCCCAGCGTAAAGCCAATATCGGCACTCGCTAATGCTGGAGCATCATTGATTCCATCTCCAATCATACCAACTTTACCGTAGCGTTTGGCAAAACTAGTTACTAAGGTCATTTTATCTTCTGGGAGTAAATTAGCATGTACTTCATCAATCCCCAATGATTTCCCAATCGAATTAGCCGTGATTATATTATCACCTGTCAATAACATCGTTGCAACACCTAAGCTTTTTAGCTCAGTTATCGCTTGCTTACTACTCGCACGTAAACTATCGGCAACCGCAATTATTCCGATGACCTGAGTTTTCGTCATTACCACCACGGTGGTTTTACCTGCTTGTTCCAGCTCAGTTAAAGTTTGTTCAATCTTGCTACTACATACCGAACGATCATGAACTAGAGAATGATTTCCCACCCAATATTCGACCTGATTTATTACGCCATAAACTCCTTTGCCGACTATCGCTTCAAATTGTTCCACCTCTGCTAGGGAGGTGATATTTTGGCTAACTTGCATCTTACTCAAAATCGCACCAGCAATTGGATGTTCTGAATTACTATTTAAACTAGCAGCAATCCATAAAGTTTGTTGGCTATCCACAAGATTAATTACATCGGTTACAACTGGTCTACCTTGGGTCAAAGTTCCAGTTTTATCAAAAGCAATTGCTTTTAGCTTATGCCCCATTTCCAAATAGCTACCGCCTTTAATCAGCAAGCCATGCTTTGCCGCGGCAGCCAGTGCACTAACTACCGTGACAGGAGTTGAGATTACCAAGGCACACGGACAAGCAATAATCAATACCACCAGAGCCTTCACTATCCATTCATGTAAAGGAGCAGCAAAAAATAACGGTGGAATAATTGCAATTAATAGCGCGATTATCACCATCAACGGAGTATAAATCCGTGAGAAATTATCGACAAAACGTTGAGTTGGCGCTTTGATTGCTTGAGCTGATTCCACTGTATGAATAATTTTGGCTAATAAGGTTGCATCGGCTGCTGCGCTTACTTTAAATTCAAAGCTCCCTCGCTCGTTAAGCGTGCCAGCATAAACTACATCACCAATTTGCTTAGCTACTGGCAATGACTCCCCAGTTACAGCAGCTTGATTTACGCTACTTTGTCCACTAATCAAGAGTCCATCTAGCGCAATTCTTTCCCCTGGTTTTACTCGTACAATATCATTGACTTTCACTTCGTTAACAGCGATCTCCTGCCACTCACCAGGGGTAGTTTTAACTAATGCCGTAGCGGGCGCCATGCTGGTTAACGCATCGATTGCATGCCGTGCTTTATCCAAAGAATAACGCTCGATTAATTCAGCTAAGGCAAACAAAGTTGTCACCATCGCAGCCTCAGGCCATTCACCAATTACAAACGCACCCGCAATTGCAATTACCATCAAAAAATTAATATTTAGCGTAAAATTCTTAATCGCAACAAAACCCTTGCGTAAGGTTTCTTTCCCAGTTAACAAAATTGCAATTAGCGAGAAACATAGGGCAACATTAGCCTGTTGTGGCATAAAATACCCTAATAACTCAGCGCCAATCGCAAAAACTAACGCAATTGCAATCAGCGAGATTTGCTTGAGTGGTAGTTTAACTTTAGCGTTTTCACTCAAATCTTTTTGCCGTTCAAACGCTTCCATCCCGATTGAACTAATTGCATTTTTAATAGTATCAAGGTTGCTAAAAGTATGGGTAATGCTTAGTTCTTGACGGATAAAATTAAATTCAAGCTTACTAATTTCAGTGAAGTTTTTGAGTACATTTCTGATTAATTGTTCTTCGGCTGGACAATCCAAACCTGGTATCGACAAAATAGTTGTAGTCATAATCAAAGTCCTTTTAAAGATAAGCGAATTGTACGTGATTATGACTAGATTAGTATATGGGCTATTTTCCCATTTATCGCTTACATATCAAAAATAAAAGAATAACTTTCCGAAAGGTCAAATTAAATTATTACTTAATATGTTACAATAAGCAACCACCACGTAACAATCTGATATAACATTACTTTAATTCAAAAAATAACTTAATTAGCGTAATATTAGCTAGCAATTACCCTCGTTCAGATATTTTTTTATCACTCCTATGATAAATCACGTTACAATATCCCAAAACCCTCTTGGAAACATGCTCATGAAAAAATTAATCTATTCTTTGGTTATTATGGCCATAAATCAGCAAGTTTTTGCTGATGGCACAGAGTCTGCACCTGCGGCAGTTGTTAATGCTAATGATACTTACATATCTCGCTATGCTTATATCCAAAACCCATGGATTTCATCAACCAGCGCTGGTGGTACACAAAATGTCAGTGAAAGCCAAATGGCAACCCAAAACGTCGCAGAAAAATGGTTTGCGGATGGTACATGGAATTTCTGGGGAACTGCGTCTGCTCAATATGTTGGTGCTGGAGCTGGATTCCCCAATTATGCCTATGGCGGTAGTTTCTTTGCACAGACTGGACAGGTAGCAGGTTTCTCTTTTGGTGGCGCAATGGCAATTATTAATCCATTCTTTGCTACTAATATGAATGGTTACAATACCAATGCCTCACCATTTTTACCTTCCGATAAACAAGTTAACCCTACTGAAGCTTTCGTAGAATATCAATATAGCAACGTAGTTCAGGTTGATCTGGGACTAATCGGGATTAATAATAGTCCATGGTTATCGCAAAATTACTATAGCAATATGATGAGTGTTCCAGCATCTTATCAAGGAGCATTAGTTAACGTTGATGCAGGGGGCGGATGGCTCTTAACTGCATTAGCTTTTAATGCAGCGCAAGGAATTAGTGAAACTGGTTTTACTGGACTCACTTGGTATAACAAAGGTTATGACTATGCTGGCGGAGCTATTGCCAATAATACAACAACAGGAACTTCTGGTGGTACGGTAGCAGTAGGAGCCAACTATGTTGCTTGGAACAATCAGTACAATCTACGTCTCTGGGGTTATGAGTTTGAAAACTATGGCGAATTATTTTATCTTGACAATAGTATTAAATTTAAACCAACGACAAACCTAGCATTTAATATTGCGGCACAGGGCGGAACGAATAACTCTAATGGTAGCTTGGGTAATGCTAATGGCACTAACGCGATAACTGACGCAGGCTATGGGCAAATATCGAGTAACTTTGCTGGTATTCAAGGTGGTTTGAGTTACAAATGGTTTAGCTTAAATCTTAGCTATAACAACGTGTGGGGCAACCAAACAGGTTATGGTTCCGGTGCAATCGTTTCGCCTTATACTTATGGGATGGCAACCGACCCGCTTTATACCACACCATATATAGCAGGTCTGGTTGATATGGGCACGGCAGGTAGTGCATATAAAATCAATCCATCATTCAACTTCTTGGACAGTAACTTATCAATTGCACCGGCATTTACTACTTTCCAAGCAGCATTACCACAATGGAATGGAACTAACGAATATGACTTAATCGTTAGTTATTCGATTCCACAAGTCAAAGGATTAAACTTATTTGGTGCTTATGCTTATCAACAAGTGCCTTTAGCCAATCCGTCGGGTAATAACTATGTTACTCAACTGTTTGTAAGTTACTTATATTAATTTTTATGGAAACTAAAAAAATGAAAAAATTAAGCGTTGTTATTTTATATCTGATTAGTGGCACAACTTTGGCAATGACTACTGCCAATTTAAGTAAACAAACATTTACTTGCAATGGAGTTCGCATCGAAAATTCAACTGTAGAATCAAATTTAACTGATTATTGTAATAATGTTGTGGTAAAAGATGAAACTCAAATTATAAGCGGACAAAATGCAATGAGACTGCGTGGTAGTGACCAGATTGATGAAGATGATGTTGATCCAACAGTGCTAAATTTAAGAACAGTCAACTTCACCGCGGACGGTGGAGTTAAGATGGCATGCTATTACAAAAATAGCACCTTGAAAAAATGCAAGTACACACCATCCACAATAAAAACAACAGATAAACCACAGGCATCTAAATAGCACATTTTTTAGTAGCCAAAGACTGACTTCGATTTCGCGATTGATTACGTCCCCTTGCTGCAATGATAGGTGAAAGGTAATATCTACGAGACCTCAACTGACAATATCTCGTGCCAAATGGAGTGAGGGCTTACAAATTAAATGATGGAAACAAAATTAGTTGACTTTCAGTTATTAATGACTTGGGAATTATTTGATCTAATCCTAATGCATGAGCGGCCTTGATTAGGCTTTGTTTATTTTCAACGTTTAATTTTGGATATATCTGCTGTTTGATTATATTAGCAATAGTATGCTGTGAGATTTCTTTTTTATGAATCGAACCTAAAATATAACTAATCTCAAGATTGGTCTTCCCCATAGCTTTAAGAATAATTATTTCACGTTCACGCTCGGTAAGATTTATAACATCAGCATTCTGAATATCATTATCACCGGATAAAGTTATAAGCGGAAGCCCCTGCATATCAATGACTTCCAACTCTATCCCAACTAGATTTTTATCAGGATCCAGAATAGGCAACAGATGAATACTATCAACTAGATATTCATGGTTTCCATTTATGTCTTGTGCAACAAAATATCCTTGAACACGCTTGGTTTTTATTAAATTATCGTAAATATGTTGCTTTGTATTAAAACATGGCAACTCACGTAAACATTCAAAAATATCTGTATTAAGCGCAAATGAATCGCTATAACGTTGAAAGAATTCATGATTGTTAATATGCACAATCTTAAAACCATCATCAATAATAACAATGTTCTGCTCTGGCTTAAAATTTTTTATATAAGTACAATATTCTAGTAGGTATTTATTCATACTACAATTATACTACAACAATACCTTACAATTCAATAAGAAACTATGTGCTTATAACGTGAATAAGGGCAAAATTCAGAAATTGTTAATAGTTTCGCCCAAAAATCTTCCAGCGTTAACTTACTCGGCGCCCACAAAATTTACGATCTACAGCGTCTTTCTGATTGTAAAAAAGGTCTACTAAATATCTATATTGCATTATTTTTTATAATTTGTCATGATTGAAATCAAGTGGTGAAAATACAATCAGTTGGTTAGTTGCAATTAACGACTTGGGAATGAATTTATCCATTCCAGAACTATGTATTTTATTAATAAGGTCAGATTTGTTATGGGCGTTAAATTTGCGATACAATTGATTGTATATAATGCTAGTGATAGTTTTGTCAGAAACTGGTGTATTGTTAACACTTAATATCTCGCTGATCTCTTTGTCTGTTTTACCTAAGTATTTTAATACTGCAATTTCATATTCTCTCTTGCTTAAGTTTGGAAAGTGTAACTGATAGTCTTTTTCCTCGTCTAATATATTAATAGCTGGAAGTTCGTTCATACTAATGCATTCGAGTTCAATTCCAACCATGTCTTGATCTTCGTTGATTATAGGAGACAAGTACACTCTATCAACTATGTATTCTTTATTTTTATCCAAATTCTGCGTAATGAAATATCCTTGTACTTTTTTGCTCCGTATCAGTGTATCATATACCTGACTCTTTTTGTCCATCAATGGTAAATGCTTCAAGCAATCAAATAAATTTGCACCTTCTTTAAAAGTCATGTTGTATTTTGTAAAGAAATCAAGATTAGTAATGCATTGTATTTTCATATCCAAGCTAACCACAATAATATTATGATTTGATTTGAACTTTTTGGTAAAAACACAGTATTGAGAGATAAAATTAGACATATTTAACCTGTTAGATATAACAAATATTTTTCCATTTTAGCATAATTTCTTTTATCTTGCAATAAGGAAAAATACCTATTTGAATCTGTGTAGTTTATGCATATAATCATGGAATACTATTAACATAGATTGGATTGATCATTCGTTTGCTACTGTGTCTGGCGACTTCGCTTTTGCTTTAGGTCATGCACTAATTAGTAATGAGGGGTTAATCACTGGTTAATATGATTATGGTGGTGCTCTGAATTTCTTTAATAGCCATCTTAAAGAGATGTATGGACGTTAATCTAATTCTTTATTTAAAAAAACATACCCACATTTTTCTGTGGATATTAAATTTTTAAAGGCATTTAAAAAAACAATTGTTGATTAATATTTTCATTAAAAAATATTCTGACGATAACGCGAATTCAACTACTAAATGCAAGATTATGTAGCAAATTTAAAAAAGACATACAGTACGCTGCCACATATAAATTTAGCCATTTCTAGCGTTAACAATCTGTAATTATTATACTTTAATGAATTTAACAATCGCATTAACTATAATAACTCTGAAATCATAGGTGCATAAATTTTGCATTTAGCATTTAAATTCGCAAATAGCGATTTTTTGCTATTGACTCTATGATAACAAACAGTTATAATTCTCGCTGTTGTTAAACAAGCATTAATTATGTGAAGCTCAAGTATAATACATCAAAAAAACCTGAGACTCATGTAAAGAATAAACTTGTTTAGTTAACTTAAATTTTTCATAATAAGGAATATTATGGCTGACTATAAAAATACTATTGAATATCAAACTGGTATTAAACTGATGCAAGAAAAATACGAGCAATCAGTTATTGATTCTGTAGATAAGACTTTGTACGACTTCTCTCCTGAACTTGCAGACTTGGTAGTCAGCCATGGAATGGCTGAAGTATGGGGACAGAAAACTTCGTCTATTCCGCTAAAAGATAAAGAGATGTTGATTGCCGCTGCGTTGATTGCTCAAGGTGGTTGCGATGAAGAGTTTGAAGGGCATATTTATAACTCTTTAAACGTGGGTAATAGTAAGCAACAAATTAAAGATTTACTAACTCTGATGACTCTTTACGTTGGTGTACCAAAAGTTTTGGAAAAATTACCATATGTACTAAAAGCATTTAAAAAATTTGAAGATTCTAAATTAAATAAATAAAAGGAAATAAAAATGAAAGCAAAAAGATATGTTATTGAAGCGTTAAAATCAGAAGGTATTAAACACGTATTTATGGTACCTGGTGGTGAGCTAGATCCTATCGTCTTTGACATGGTTGAAGAAGGTAGTATTAAGCCTATTTGTGCTGCAATCGAAGGCGGAGCAGCTTTTATGGCGGATGGTTATGCAAGAAGCTCAAATAAATTTGGTGTTTGTGCCGCAATTGGTGGTCCTGGTATACTAAATATGGCAACAGCAATTGCGACTGCTGCTGCTGATCATTCACCAATGTTGGTTATTTCAGGTGATGTGCCTTTAGATCAAGATGGAAAGGGAGTGATTCAGGATAGTAGTTCTTTGGGCATTAATACTTCAGCAATCTTAGCTCCTATCGTTTCAGGTCAAGTAGAAGCTCATACTGGGTCGCATATTCCGTTTGGCTTGAAGACTCTAATGACTAAGATGTTGACTCCAAGCACTAAAGGTCCAGTACATTTGTCACTGTCAATAGATGTTCAAGAACAAGATGTTCCTGAAGGTTCAACATATAAACCAGTAACAGAATCTTTACTTCACCCTCATTATTTAAATGAAGCTGGATTTGAAGCAGCTTTTACCGCATTAGCTGAAGGTAAAAAAGTAGTTATTTATGCTGGTAGTGAAGTTAGAAAATCAAATGCTTGGAAAGCATTAACCAAGTTTGCAGAGAAATACAGTATTCCAGTTGCAACAACTATTAGTGCCAAAGGGTTAATTTCTGAAGAGCATGAATTATCATTGGGTATCGTTGGCTGGGTAGCACATCCTTATGCAACTAAGATAATAATGGAAGATGAAGTAGATGTAATGTTGTGTATCGGTGTTCAACTAAATTCAGCTGAAACAATGGCGGGTAGCATTAAAGCTAAAACAACTATTGTTAATTATCCTAACTTCCATAATGTATTCCAAAATATTGACTATGACTTTGAAGTGCTTGGGGATAGCCTTTCATTTTTAACGAAAGCATTGAGTGTTTCAGATGTTCGAAGTGAAAAATTATTGCAAAATAAAGCATTCCGTGAGGAATGGTTAAAATCAGCAAAAGCTCAATGTAATAATGTAAACGAATTCGATACTGAAAACACAACATTGGATAGTAAACCAATTCATCCTGCACGGCTTGTTAAAGCTTTGCGCAAAGTGATGCCACAAGATACTGTTATGGCAATTGATTCAGGTGCACATATGATGTTTGCATTCCATTATTGGACTGTAACTGATCCAACTCAAGTTATTACTGCGCTTGACTATATGGGTACTATGGGTTGGGCATGGGGCGCTGTCATTGGTAGTCAAGTAGCATTACCAAATCGCCCACATGTGTTATTTACTGGAGATGCATGTTCTCTGATGCATGGTATGGAGATCAAAACTGCAGTAGAGTACAATTTGCCGATAGTATTTGTTATTTCAAATAATCGTGCTTATGGTAATCCAAAATTACGGGCGATGAAATTTAGCCAGAAAGTAAATGACTTCATGAATATTCCTGCATTCGATTTTGCTGCATTAGGTCGTGCTTTAGGCGCTGAAGCATTTACAGTTACCGACTCAAAAGATTTAGAAGCTACAATTGAAAAAGCTTATAAACTTAATAAACCTGTAGTAATTGACGTAATCGTGGACAATGTACCAACTCCAACCAAAGTTTTTGACAAATACTTTGCGGCGAGTTTCTTCCATGGTGACAAGATCTAATTTATACCAAACGAAGATTATCTTATTTAGTTGCTATGGCTACTAATGTTAGAATATGCACCTCATAATTGAGGTGCATATTTTTCAGTTATACTTGTTCAAGCATGTAAACGCTCAATAGTTGAAACAAACAATATAACTTACCTGATTTTAGTTTTTTTCTAGATATATTTAATAAAAGGAATTTAAAAAATGCTTACCAAAAAAACTGTTGCAGATGTAATTGTTGAAACTTTAAAAGAAGTCGGGATAAAACGATATTATTGCGTCCCTGGGGATTCAATGAATGAAGTTACAACACGCTTAGATGATGCGGGAATACAATTTATCCATACACGCAATGAAGGTGCTGCAATTTTTGCTGCTGGAGCAGAGGCTCAACTAACTGGTGAGATTACAGTTTGTGCAGGTAGTGCTGGACCAGGTAGTTTACATCTTGTAAATGGTGTCCATGAAGCATCACGTATGAACGCTCCAATGTTGGTCTTCGCAACTCATATTCCATCAACAGAAATTGGTGGTAAATATTTTCAAGAGTCAGATTTAAAATCAATTTTTAAAGATAGCACTTGTTTTTGTGAAATGATTCTTAACGCAGAGCAAATGCCACGCCTATTAAATATAGCAATTCAAACGGCAATTGCTAAAAAAGGAGTTGCAGTCTTAATTTTCTCTGGTGACGTTATTCAACAAGTTGCACCACACCAAATGCAAAAACAATATATTCCAAAATATTTTAATCCAGTAATTACACCATCAGAAACAGAATTGAATAGCATTGCTAAGTTATTAAATGATTCTAAGAAAATTGCGTTATTCTGTGGCTATGGCTGTAAAGAGGCACATGATCAAGTCGTTAAACTCGCAGATAAATTAAAGTCACCAGTAATACACGCTTTACGAGGTAAAGAATTTGTTGAATACGACAATCCGTATGATGTCGGGATGACTGGATTTTTGGGTGCTCCATCAGGCTACTTAGCAATCAAAGAATGCGACACACTATTACTACTTGGTACATGCTTTCCATACCGCCAATTTTATCCAGAGCACGCAAAAATAATTCAGATTGATATTGATGGCGAAAATATTGGGCGGAGAGTTGGTGTCGATATTGGTGCAGTAGGTGATATTAAGCCAACAATTGAATTATTGTTACCTAAACTACAAGAAAAAACAGAAAGAGACTTTTTGGATGCAGCATTAAAGCATTATAAAAAATCTCGGCAAAACTTTGACAAACTTGCGACCTTTTCGACAGGTGACACAACCATTCACCCTCAATATCTTGCAAAAATGATTGATAATTTAGCAAATGATGACACCGTTTTCTCTGTAGGTACAGGTACACCGACTGCGTGGGCTGCTCGCTATTTAACGATGAATGGCAAACGTAGAATTACAGGTTCATTCAATAATGGTTCAATTGGTACAGCCGTATCACAAGCAATTGGTGCACAATCAACATATCCAGAGCGTCAAGTAGTCGCAATGTGTGGTGATGGCGGTTTAGCTATGTTTTTAGGTGAATTCATTACCGTTGAAAACTTCAATCTACCAATAAAAATTATTATTTTTAACAATCACTCTTACGGTTTTGTTCAGTTGGAGATGATGGAAGCTGGAACATATAGTCATAATACCGACTTAAAAAATCCTAATTTTGCCAAGGTTGCCGAAGCTATCGGGATTAAAGGTATTTTTATTAACAAACCAGAAGATATTGAATCAGGTTTGAAAGAGGCATTTGCACATGATGGTCCTGTGGTAGTTGATGTACAAGTTAGTTCACATGAGCTAATTATGCCACCAAAGGTAGAAATTGACCAAGTAAAAGGCTTTGCACTATATGCCAGTAGAGTAATTCTTGATGGTGATTTCAAAACATTGATTGATGTAGCAAAAGAAAATCTATTTCGTTGATACAAATGTTCATTTACTATATTACTAATAATGAGTAAATATAATAACATCAATAATAAATTACCGTGCTTTAAGCTACATTAGAGCGCGGTATATCAATTTTATAGGGTAAATCAATTAAATGATACCGTCTAGATATTTTAATATGATTGCTAAAATTTGCAGTGTTTTGGTTGCTTTAAATGCTTGCATGATTTTATCCAATGATGTCTTACCGATATTAATTAATCATCCTAACAGTGATTTAATTTATACCTCACAATTTGGATTTCGGATATTTTTCCAAACTATTAATGCTTATTTACTATTATTTTTTGGATTACTATTGTATGGTCGCTCTCGGCGAATATGGCAAATCGTATTAGTCATGGTGCTAATCGTGATTGTATGTAATACTTTTCTATGGAGTAATTATTTCGTAGTAACTATTACTATCATTGTTTTCACCTTTCTAATTTCTACTCGTAAGATTCATGATCAAGGACTATTTATTTCCTATGGACTCATATTTTTTGCGGGACTCTTAGTTTTTGCATTGCTCTATGGAGTCATCGGCGTATATTTATTACGAAATGATTTTACTGGTGTAAAATCTCTGCATGATGCAGTATATTTCTGCATTGTGACCTATAGTACTGTTGGCTATGGAGATATATATCCAACTTCAACCATAGCTAAATATTTCGTAATTAGCATGATTCTGGTTGGGATTGTAATTTTTACATCCAGCATAACATTGCTTGTCTATAGCATGAACATCGTAATAAAAAAAATATTAAATCATATTAACAAAGGAAAAATAGGAATGAGTAATCATATTATCATAGTTGGTTATGGAATTTTGGCAAAAATTCTAATTCAACAATACAGAAAAACTAACACTGAATTTTTAGTTATTGATACTGAAAAAAATTTCGACTATGATCGTCAAGTTTTATTTGATGAGAAAAGACTCCTTATCGCCGCTTATTTAGGTCATAATGATACATTATTAAAATCTCAAGCAGAACTTGCTCAGAAGATCATTATCGCTTATGATACGGATGAAGCAACTATCTTTGCCACGCTAAATACCAGAGAATACTTAGAATCCAAAAATTTAAGTACGACACCGAAAATAATTTCTCGAATACTTTATGACGAAAATATCAGTAAGGCGAAAAGAGTTGGAGCAGATCAGGTAGTTTCCCCACACCAATTGGCGGCACAACAAATTATGGCTGATGAATAAATACTTTAGTAACAACTGTAATATTACGAATATTATAGTTGTTACTAAACCTAGCTTAAAACTTGTTTTAAATTAATAGTCCATAAATATTTGGCTAGTGCTAGAAGCATATACCAGCCTGATTTAACCAGTTTATTGAACATGAAGCATAGCCTCAGGCTGTAACTGAGGTCACTGCATTCTTATTTCAATTTGTCCAATTCTACTGGTACTGTACTATCTTTAGTTGCAGTGCGATAGATATAGCGCACTAAAAGTACAATCACAATCAGCGATAATACTTGTGATGTACCTTCAAAACCTTCACCCACGACACGTAATGCATCGCTACTTTGTTTAATCACAAATGGCACCGCTAAAATCAGCCCCATCAAAGACTCACCAGCAACCAAACCACAAATCAGAATATTAGTACGATTCTCAAGTCTTTTGACTGCATCAACCCCAATTTCATCCTGAAGTTTGCGATGGCGACGCTTGATAAATACGCTGATCATACCACCAATAAATAGCCCAGTTACCAAGTCAGGGGGTAAGTAAAGCCCCAAGCCCATCATGATCGCAGGTGTACGGAATTTACCAGTTTTTTTACCGATCAAATCCAGCGTAAAAGTAATCGCACCGATTAAAATCCCCAAACCCATCAGATTCCAATCTTGTGAGCCATGTAACACATTTTTGGTAATCATCGCAATTGCCGATGCTTGCGGTGCACTTAGCGTGTTATTTGGGTCAATTCCCGAATGTGGAACTACTCCGGCAATACCGTAAGCATTAAATACCAAATTAATCATAAATGGCGCTAAGATCATTGCGCAAATCACACCAATAAATAAGGAAATTTGCTGCTTGTAGGGAGTTGCGCCAACTATCTGCCCAGATTTAAAGTCCTGAATATTTTCATTGGTAATTACGGCTGAGAAACCAATAAAACCAACTAATAAAATTACCAACGCCATTAGATAGGTAACCACTTCATTGCCAATTGCTTCGCCAGCCAAAGCTTTAAGCACTAAACTTAAAATAATCACAGCAATAAAATACAAACCTGAAAGCGGTGAATTCGATGACCCAATCATCCCTACCATATACCCCGCAACTGCCGCAATAATAAAGCCCAGTATCAGTACGAGTAATGACAACATCACCGCATAAACCGCTGACATAGTGTTACTACATACATTTAGCTGCACCAAATGAGAATAAATAAAGAATCCAACTGGAATGATACACAATATCACTAAGATCATTAGTTTTTTAATATTCAGATCACGTTCGCTATGATCAATTTCATTGATATTACGAAGCGCCGCAATAGATTCTTGTATTGCGTTCACAATTGATTTACTCATCATAAGAATAGTTGCCACACCGCTAAATAAAAACACACCAATACCAACTGGACGAACATAGTTTTTCCAAGTGAAAAAAGCACTTCCAACTAAATCACTCGCATCTTTAAGCCCGTATTTGGTTGCAAAATAAGGAAGCAAAACTAACCAGCCAATAAGTAAACCAATAAAAGCAACTATCGTATTACCACCGATCAAAAATCCTGAACCAATTACCGCAGGTGAAAAACTGGTTCCCATCCCCACAACGCTATTATTTACTTTAAAAAATTTATAATAGCTATCACCAAGTACTTTCAAACCATTTTGACAGAGGTTGATTAATGCTGCAATTCCTATCCCAGAAATAATAGTCTTAAATCCAGTTTTGTCTTGTGTGTTATTAGTTGCCAATAATACTTGCCCGATTGCATTTCCTTCAGGAAACGGCAAATTAGGATCTTTTAATAATACCTTTCTAAGTAAAACTGAATAAGCAATCCCGATAAATCCACCACACAGACCCAAAAAGAGTAATTCGGAATAATGAAAATTCTTCCATACTCCCAGTATTAAAAGGGCAGGAAAGACAAAGATAATTACCCCAGCTAAACCTTCACCTGCTGAAGCAATCGTTTGTGAAATATTATTCTCTAGAATTGAATATTTACGAAACATTCGCAAAATGCCCAATGAAATAATGGACGCCGGAATCGAGGCACTAATCGTCGTACCTATTTTCAACCCAAGATACATATTAGCGCCACATAATAAAATTGCCAATATTACCCCAATAATTATTGATTTGAGCGATAGCTCTAGCTTCGGTACTAACTTAGTCATTCTTTAAATCCTCATTTATCCATTATCACGTTCAAATATTTGATATCTCGTATTTAATTTCATTAAATCTCGAATGGTTATTGCAAAAACCCAACAGTTTTGGCACTAGTTAAACGATTATTTTACTCTGACTAACATCGTTACTGCCTTGCATTTTAAAGGTTTTAGAGCTAATGTTTCTTAAAGTAACTCAAATAAGTAGCAGAATACTTGGTTTAATTAAAATAGAAACTAAATTAAAATAAGCACATAGCAGTAATCAGATATAGGTACATTAAAGGACACTGGCTAATATTCTACTGTAGTATAATGAGACTATATAACAATAATAATAAGGATATTAGCAAAGATGAGAGTTTTAAATATTTCTATGGTGCTCACTGGGCTAATAATAAGTTCATGCAGTACATTCAGCCACAACTCAACTACCGCAATTGACCCCAATAAAATCCTTCCTTCTTACGCAAGTCCTCATGCCGCAATGTTAAATTCATCAATAGAATCTAGCAATAGTACAATTTCATATCTAGCCGCAGATGATGATTTAACGACGGAAGCACCGATTGAAGAAATGACAGAGATTGAAAAATGGAAAATCAATAACTATAATCCCAAGCATAATTCAATTGATGTTGCCGTACTAGACATTGACTATCAAAATCGCAATTTATCAGACTATCCATTATTAAGTTGTAATCTAAATCAAATTATTCCCGAACGTTTTAATCAAATCGACTTTAATAATCCAAATGCCGCTTTAATTAATCCAATTACTCTCAATCCATCACCATATAATATCAGAACACTTCAGATGGATAATTTGGAATTATCACTAGAGACAACAGCATTACTGAGTAATCGCAAAAACATTAGTAAAACAACGCCTGCAGAAATAATCAAAGAGCGAGCTGAATATCTGAATGTAGCACAAAAAAGTCTAGAAGCAATGTACAAGAAAAATCCTGAACTACAGGCAAAATTTGAGTCGGCAGTAGCGTTTGGAGTATTTGAAATTACCAACTTTAATGTACTGCTCTATGTCGGTGCTTATGGTAAAGGCGTAATTTTTGATAATAAGCAACATAAAGTCCTTTACATGAATACAGTACGGGCTGGTACAGGTCCTGGCTTAGGTTATGAATCAATGTATATTGTCTTTGTGTTCAAAAATGAAATGGCTCTCAAACAGTTTATTGGAGCTAAAGGTGGCGGGGGGGACATTGGTGCATCGGCGACACTTGGCATAATTGGTGAACAAATCTCATTTAATCCTGAAATCGGTGTTTATCAATTTTACCGTAATGGTTTTGATTTACAAGCCAATTGGGGTGGAACGTTATATATGCCAGCAATGTCACTAAATGATTAACCCATAGATCGACCTTAGAAAGAAAAACATGTTAGATCCTAGACTTTATGCCGAATTTACCAAGCTATATGCTCAACCAGTATATGATTTACTCTCACGCTTACCAAAAGAGTTTAAGCCAAGTACAATTATAGACCTAGGATGCCGAAGTGGTGATACCACTAAGCATCTGGCAGTAACATTTACTAAAGCTAAAATAATTGGAATTGATAGCTCAAATCAAATGATTGAGCAGGCTAAGGTACGCTTTCCCAAGCTAGCCTTTCAGTGTGCAAAATTAGAAGATTTTAACTCGAAGGCAGATTTAATTTTCTCTAGTGCTGCTTTGCACTGGGTTGGGCATAGCGAAGAATTAATTGGTAAATTAATAGCTGGACTTAATCCTGGTGGAATATTACTTGTACAAACACCACTTAACTTTGAAACTAAAGCCCATATTCTTCTCCGCCAATTAATCAGCGAAAATCCAAGCTGGTATAAACACTTGCATGATAGTGTAATCTTCACATCATTCCGCGCACCAGAAGACTACTATAATATCTTTCAACGCCGTGACTTGAGTGCACAAGTTTGGAGTACAACCTACTATCAACAATTTCCACATACGGAAGCAATTTTTGAATGGCTAAAAAGCGCCATAATTTGTGAATTTCGCGAGAAATTACCAATAGCAGAGATTGAACAAATCTTTGATAAATTTATTCCTTTACTTAAGTTTGCATATCCGCCTCATAAAACTGGTAAAATTATAGTCCCCCTCACTAGATTGTTCTATTTGGTACAAAAAATTTAAGCATAGGGGGTTGTACCTCAATGAACGCAAGGAATGTATTTTACGGAGAGATATTGACATGCCGGCATGGTTTTATAATTTACACGTAGTTACCGCGCTTTTTTTGATCTATGCTGTTTTTGGTACTATTGGTTTTATCGCTTATAAATTAAATAAAAAATATTTTAAACTTGAAAATCATTCCCCTATTATCACAGTTGCCCAACAAACCAGTATAACCTTTGGCACATTATTTATCGCCTTTTGGATTGCGCTAAACTGGCAAACCTTAGACAATTTAAGCCTAGATAGTAAAAGCGAAGCCCAAGCTATTCTTGATTTATACAGCAGCACGCATGCTATTAATCAAGAACCTCAGGCAAATAATGTCCGTAATGCAATTGAGAACTATCTTAATAGCATAGTTACAGAAGAATACAAATCCCTTGAGCAAGGTGAGCTTAATCAGCATACCGGAGAATTATTTAATCAGCTTAAAATTGCCGTATATCATCTGCCAGCGAAGACACTTGAAGAAAAAATCACCTATTACCACATTACCACCTCGCTTAATACCCTAGTTGATTTCCGGTTTAAACGACTGGATTATGTTAATGGTCAAATGAATGGCGTTTTGTTAATTTTCTTTGTGGTGCTTCTTGCTATAATTTGCTTTTGGAGCGCATGCATCAATAATCATAATCGTAAATTATCTGTCTTGGTACTCTGTAGCCAATATTTGATTATCCTCTCTTCTTCATGGCTGATTTTAGAAATAGATCGCCCATTTCAAGGCTATTTTAAAGTAGATAATAGCGCTTTTGTTCAGATACAACAGCAAGTAAAACAATTACATTATTGAAACACCGCAAAAACTAACAACCATAACAATTTTTTCTAAAGCACAACATTTGCTTTGATTGGAACCAGTGATAAATATTAACGCATTAAGAAAAGAATTTCAAGAGCTGTGGACAACAAAATATCTCGGCGCTGACCTTTACGCTGCATTTAGTGTCTCTATTGTCTCAATTCCCTTGGCGTTAGCTATAGGAATGACCTCACTTGTTCCTAACAACTTGGCATTAACCACTGCAGTCGTAAGTGGAATAGTTGCCGCCATTTTTGGAAGTAGTCGCTTAGCTGTCACTGGACCAGCACTTTCAATGACGATATTGATTGCAAGTTGTGTTGAAAAACATGGCTTGTCTAGTTTAGTCATTATTGGCATAATTTGCGGGTTGCTACAAACTATAGTCGGAATATTAAAGCTTGGCCGATTTTCAAAATTAATTCCGTTACCAATCGTTTATGCATTTACTTCAGGGGTTGGTGCAATCCTATTAATTGAAGCGATGCCAATTATGCTTCAAATCGGCACTCCGGAAATCAATCATCCGCTGGATGTAATAAGAAATCTCATCGTTTACATTAACCATATGAATCCAATTGCGTTTGTACTGGCACTAGTTACTATCTTTATTGCACGTAACTTACCCAAATACGCACCAAAACTTCCAGCACTTTTGATTGCAGTAATAATTCCGACTTTAATTACATGGATATTTAACTTTAAGCAGCTTCAGCTAGTCGGCACAATACCCCATCACCTGACAGTACCAGATCTGCCGAATTTTTCCACTATTCACAGCTGGCATTCCTTGCTTATCAGTTCAATAGCAATTTTTGTACTAGCATCACTAGAATCAATTTTATCGGCACGTTCAATCGATAAGCTGGGATTGGGAGATCTACATAACCCAAATCGTGAATTAATTGGTCAAGGTTTAGCCAATATCAGCTCAGCTCTCTTTGGCGCAATCCCGGCTACAGCACTATTAACCCGCTCTAAAATTAATATCCAATCCGGTGCGAAAACAAAGCGGGCTGCAATCTTTCAGTCACTCTTTATTTTAGTGGTGATCTACATTTGTCCGGAATTATTGGAAAACATACCAGTTGCAGTATTAGCCGGAGTATTATTTAGTGCGGCATTATCCATGCTCCATCATCAACAAGCAATTACCTATTGGAAACAGGATAAATCTGAATTTTTGATTTATAGCATAACTTTTATCATGCTGGTATTTACTAATTTAATCGATGGTATTCAAACTGGAATCATGGTTGCGCTCTTTATCATGGTGATACGAATGCTTGCCACTAAAAGCAATATCCGCTTGTGGAATAATCAGCAAGTAATCAGAATAAGCCTTAGCGGTAATATTACGTTTCTCTCCTTTGAAAAATTAAACGAATTAAAAAAACAAATCAGTCAGCATAAGCAATTAAGATTCGTAATCTTTGAGTTTGAAAAACTACACAGCATTGATAGCGCAGGTTGTCAGCATCTGATAGATACGATAGAAGAAATTAATTTAACTGGTTTAAAAGTAATTATACATGGTCTTACTCGCGATCAATATAGATTACTTAAATCGCTAAATGTAGATGATATCCCATTTGTTAACACCGTCACCGAGAGTGAAATCAAACAAATTTTGGAAACTGGCGGTGTTTCATATACTGCTAATGAGATTCTTAAACAAGGGCTGGAAAAATTTCAAGAACAATACGCTAAAGAGCGCTCGAAATTAATCAATACCCTAGCAAAAGAGCAGCAGCCACACACTTTACTAATTACCTGCTCAGATAGTCGCTTAAATCCCAATGAATTTTTCGCTTCAGGGCTAGGTGAAATTTTTATGGTACGGAATGTTGGCAATGTCGTGCCTTGTTACAGCCAAAATATCAAATACAGCGAAGCAGCGGCAATTGAATATGCCATTTGCCATCTGAATATTCGCAATATTATTATCTGTGCGCATACCGAATGTGGTGCGATTAAAGCATCTATTAAGCATGCTGACAGCCATGACGCCTCAGGTTTAGATAATTGGCTACAAATTATCAAGGAAGGATTCAAAAAGCACGCTCCTAGCGATCCTACTGAAGGTACAAAATTAAATCTACTCAATCAGATTGAACATTTAAAAACTTATCCCTTAGTAGAAGATTTATTGGCTAAAAATGAAATTACTATCTCGGCGTGGGTTTATGATGTTCATTCAGCACAGATTTTAGAATGGGATACCAGTCAACAAGACTTTCGTTATATTCTAGCACAATCCAACGATAGCAACTAACACCTCACATCATAGTTTAGCTGAAAAAGTTGTCCACAAAAGTGGACAACTTTTTTTAAATAGATGGGCTATAATGACACCTGTTTTCCTATTTTTCTCAACAAGTTGCCCTTTATTCACCCACACTATTTCTATGTGTGGGATTTTTTTGTGCAATTACCAGATAGTTACCCGTTTCTCTGGTGCTAAATACATCTTATCTGAGGGCTTCACATCAAATGCCTGATAAAACCCAGCTTGGTTACGCAGTGGTGCATTCCCACGAACCGTTGCAGGTGAATGCGGATCAGATTTCAAATAAACGATTTGTTGCGCTTCACGAATTTTAGCCCGCCAAACACTTGCCCAACTCATATATAAACGTTGCTCACCACTTAAACCATCAATCACAGGTGCTGATTCGCCATGTAAGGAAATCAGATACGCTTTATATGCGATATCCAGACCTGAATTATCGGCAATATTTTCACCCAAAGTTAGCTCACCATTAACATGATAACCTTTTATTGGCGTATAGGCATTATATTGCGTTACCAAGGCACTGGTTTTTTGTTTAAAGCGCTCGTGATCTTCAGGGGTAAACCAGTCGTGTAAATTACCTTTGGCATCATATTGACTACCCTGATCATCAAAGCCATGGCTAATCTCATGCCCAATTACTGCACCAATGCCACCGTAATTGGCAGCCATATCCGCTTTAGCATTAAAGAAGGGTGGTTGCAAAATTGCGGCTGGGAAAACGATCTCATTAAGTTCTGGATTATAATATGCATTTACCGTTTGTGGTGTCATACCCCATTCGCTACGATCAACTGGTTTACCCAGTTTATTTAGTTCATATTGATAACCAAATTTATGCGCTGCAATTATATTACCGATCAAATCATTTGGCTTGATCGTTAGTGTAGAATAATCACGCCAATGGTCAGGGTAGCCAATTTTAAGCATAATCGCAGCTAATTTCTCTTGCGCTTTAACTTTAGTTGCTGGGGTCATCCAATCTAACGATTCGATACTTTGGCGATAAGCTGCCATTAAATTTGCTACCAATTGTTCCATTTTAGCTTTATTTTCAGCTGGAAAATATTGTTTAACATATAACTCCCCCAATGCTTCACCTAGCGTACCCTCTACCAAATCTACACCACGTTTCCAGCGCGGTTTATTTTGTGGCACACCACTAAGCACAGTTCCATAAAATTTGAAATTCTCATCGACAAAAGCCTTAGATAAATCAGCAGCAAATGCATCTGCAATTCTCAAGCGGAAATAAGCTTGCCACGTTGCTAGAGGCGTTGCAGTTAAAATATGATTAAACTGACTGATATAACTAGGCTGTGAAACTATCAAAGAATTAACCTTGTCAGCTAAAGCGCTACTTTCTAAATAACTTTGCCACGGATAACCTGGAGCTAATTTATCTAAATCCTTCACCAGGTATTTATTATAAGTTTTTACTGGATCACGGTTTTCAACTTTAGTCCATTGCGCATGAGCTAATTCAGTTTCTAGTGCTACAATTTCTTTAGCTTCTTCTGCGGCATCTTTATCACCAATCAGTGTTAGCATCGTAGCTACATGCTGCTGATATTTTTCTTTGGTTGCTACCATATTTTTATCATCAGTTTTAAGATAGTAATCGCGATCAGGTAATCCCAAACCAGACTGATATACATCAGCAACCATAACTGTCGAATCCATCGCATCTTGGTGTATCGCAAAGTCATAAGGTGCACCCACGCCGATTTGGTTAAACTCTGCAATCAATTGCGGAATCTGTTCGACACTTTTTAAGTTATTTACTTCAGCCAACAGATCTTGTATCGGTTTACTACCTAATAGCTCCAATTGTGATTCATTCATAAAGCTACCATACATTGCCACGATCTTATAGGCATTGGAGTTAGTGGCTAAATTTTGTTGTTTACTTAGCCCATCCAAAATCCCACGCAATTGCGTCAAAGTATTATCACGAAGTTCATTGAATGCTCCCCACGAGGATTTATCAACTGGAATCGTAGTTTTGTCTAGCCATGTACCATTGGTGTATTGATAAAAATCATCTTGCGGGCGCACTCTTAAATTACGGTTCGCCAGATCAAGTCCTGAGATCAGCGAATTTGCTGGTGCAATTTTTTGAGCTTGAATATTTGTGGCTGACTCCATAGTTCCGACTCCCCATACTGAATTAGTTGCCGCGAACAAAATCGCGGTGGTTAATAAACTTTTTTTCACTGAAACGTCCTTCTTATAATATACGAATATTTTTAAATTGATCTATATTTAAAAATTGATAAGATGGAATTTACCTTTAAAACTTCATCTTTGATACCTATAATTAAATTATTCTTAATCTTGCCATAATTTTCTTTATAACTGATGTTACGCAAACATGCAGGATCTTTCAAATTCGGCATGTTGCTGTTTAATTAATTCCAGTTCTCTAAAAGCAGCCT
>ERZ650309.102-NODE-102-length-40824-cov-5.833476_pt1 | contig 40824 bp, 37 predicted proteins | sample MGYA00376245_ERZ650309 | MGnify/ENA primary metagenome ERZ650309 (study PRJEB26733, sample SAMN07839294) | wastewater metagenome | biome: urban; feature: wastewater treatment plant; material: waste water | place: USA: North Carolina | collected 2016-04-26 ... | reverse complement strand
ATTCTTATCTGAGGCACCGAGGGTGTTTCGCGGGCATTTTTCGTGAGTCAAGTCGCCATCTTGACAAAGCGTCGGGCTCACGACCAAACTGGTGGCATGCGACCCCAATGGTGGCTGATGCCCCCAAACGAATTTCCTCCCGCACTGGAAGTCAGTGTCGCGATCCAAAGGGCAAGCAGATGAGGTTCTTGCCGTTCGGTAATTCACCAGGTAGAACCCACCGCGCCCACGCAGTAGTCACAGGCGCAGGGAGCGGTATCGGCCGCGCGTTCGCCGTTGAGCTTGCACGCCGAGGTGGACGTGTTGTGTGTGCCGACAAAGACCCCATCACTGCGAAAGAGTCGGCCGAGATGGTGAGGCAGGCCGGCGGCGAGGGTTTCGATGTCGTATGCGACGTCACCGAACTTGAGCAGGTCCGTAACCTCGCTGATGCCAGTGAAGACTGGTTCGGCAAGGCGGCGAGTCTGGTGATCAACAACGCCGGAATCGGTGCCGGCGGCAATCGCATCGGCGCTACGTCGGTTGAGGACTGGAACGCTGCGATTTCTGTGAACCTTTGGGGTGTTATCCACGGGTGCGAGACTTTCGTTCCTCGCCTCCGGAGCAACGGCCGGGGCGGAGTGATCAATGTGGCGTCCGCCGCAAGTTTCGGCTCGGCGCCTCGAATGGGCGCATACAACGTGAGTAAGGCCGGCGTGCTCGCTCTGTCCGAGACATTGGCGGCCGAACTCAGCGGTACTGACGTCAACGTCACAGTGCTTTGCCCCACCTTCGTCAAGACGAACATCGCCAATAATCCTCAGATTGAGGAGTCGGCGGCGAGACTCGCGACCAACCTGATGAGGTGGACCGGCATTTCGCCGGATCAGGTGGCTCGAACGACCTTGAACGCGCACGATCGCGGACAAATCTATGTCGTGCCCCAACTGGACGCGAAAATTTTGTGGCAACTGAAAAGAGCTTTACCCGGTCAGTTTACGCGGGCGTTGGGGCTGGTGGAACGCATGGCCTCATGGAACGATCCAACCGAACAGAGGGAGCAGTGAAATGGCGTTCGCATATAGCGACATGCTCGAGACGATCAAGAACAAGCAATGGGCTCTCGCCGATATCGATTGGGACGCCCCTGGTGCGGAGTTGATCACCGACGAACAGCGCCCCAAACTCAAGCAGTTCATGTCCGACGTGGTGTGGATTGAGCATGTCGGAGCGCGCGCCTTCGCTGCGATGGCCCCGAAGGCGCCCTTCGAGGCGCTCGGAGACATTTACCGTTACTTTCACGCCGAGGAGCAGCGTCACGCCAACGCCGAACTTGCTCTGATGCGCCGTTGGGGCATGATCGAGGAAGGCGAAAAGCCTGTACCAAATAAGAACATCCGTCTGGTGATCGAGTGGCTAGATCGGTACGCTGAGGCTCTTCCCCTGACTGTCATCGGCGCCGCGATTCCCGCACTGGAGACCGCGCTGGACGGGGCCCTGCTGAAATTTCTCCTTGATGAGGTCGACGACCCAATTTGCGGGGAAGTATTCAATAAGGTCAACAGCGACGAATCGCGGCACCTTGCAGTAGGTTTTCAAGTCCTGAATGACCTCGGCGCCAGTCCCATGCGAATCCATGCAATGCAAACGGTCGGCGCTGTGATGGACCCCCGTATTCTCACTGGCGCGTTGCTGTATATACCGCTTCTCACGCGCATGTTGATGAATCTCAACGCGATGGGGCTATCCGAAGAGAAGCTGTACAACGCGGTGACGCGATATGGCAATGTCGGGGACCGCAGTGAGCACACGCGGAGGGTGCCTGGATATCACATCTTGAAGGCCCATATGTCCGCCTCGATCAAGCGGTCCCAACCCCTTCACTTCGTTTCCCAGCGCTTAGGCAATGCGATCGACATCTTCCCCGTGCAAGTACTCGGGCGACCGCCTTCATGGACGGATGAACTGACCTATGAACCGGTCGCTAAATGACGGACACGGTAACGACTTTGATCGTCGGCGCCGGCTTCGCGGGTATCGGTACGGCGATGAGAATGCTTCAAGCGGGCATTGACGACTTCGTCATCCTGGAGCGATCACGTCGCATCGGGGGCACCTGGCGTGACAACACTTACCCCGGCGCCGCCTGCGATATTCCGTCATTGCTGTACTCCTACTCGTTCGAGCCGAACCCAGGCTGGACTCGCGCATACTCGGGGAGCGCAGAGATCCTCGCCTATATCGACGCAGTTGTCGCGAAATACGATCTTGGGAGGTTCATTCATTTCGGTGCGGACGTGAGTGCACTGGAATTCGACGAGGATGCCGGAGAGTGGGTTGTCGACACGACCGGCGGCAGGCGGTATAGGGGCCGTTCAGTCGTGATGGCTAGCGGGCCACTTGCTGACGCTAGTTTCCCCGACATTCGTGGCATCGAGTCGTACGAGGGGAAGAAGATTCACAGTGCTCGGTGGGACCACTCCTATGACATGTGCGGTAAGAGGGTGGCGGTCGTCGGGACCGGCGCGAGCGCTGTGCAGATCATCCCCGAATTAGTCAAGTCGGCGGCGTCGGTCAAGGTCTTTCAGAGGACGCCCGGTTGGGTGCTACCGAGGGTGAATTTCCGGCATCCGGCCTGGGCGCGTTCGACTTTCAAGCGCATGCCGGCAACCGAACAGGCCCTACGAGGTGCGTGGTTTTGGGCGCATGAGGTCATGGCCGTGGGCATGGTTTGGGATACCGCTGCCACATCTGTCATCCAAGCGGCCGCGAAGGCGAATCTGCGTCGGCAGGTGAAGGATACCTGGTTGAGACGTCAACTAACGCCGCAGTTCAGACCTGGGTGCAAACGCATGCTTATGACTAGCGACTATTACCCCGCGCTCCAGGCTGATAACTGCAAACTCGTCAGCTGGCCGATCGCCACACTGGCTCCGAACGGAATTCGAACCGCCGACGGCATCGAGCATGAGGTGGACTGCATAGTATTCGCGACAGGCTTCGATGTGTGTAAACGCGGTACGCCATTTCCGATCCGGGGGCGCGACGGGCGAAAACTCGAAGATGAGTGGTCTGAGGGGAGATTTGCCTACAAGAGCGTGAGTGTGGCTGGGTATCCGAATTTGTTCTTTACTTTCGGGCCTAATTCCGGTCCTGGCCACAACTCCGCTCTTCTCTATATGGAGGCGGCAATCGATTACATCGTAAAAGCGATCGAGCTTTTGCGCGACGAAGGTAACGGAGTCCATACCCTGGATGTGAAAGAGGGTAGCCAAAACGCGTACCACTCCAATATTCAGCGGCGGTTACGACGCACGACCTGGAACTCGGGTTGCAGCAGCTGGTATTTGACCGAGGATGGCTATAACGGCACGATGTATCCGGGCTTTGCGACTCAGTTCACCAGGGAACTGTCCCGTCTGGATATGCGGGATTACGATATCACTCGGCGTGACGATGCTGACCTGAAGTTGGCACAAACACGCTGAACTGAAGCAGCGGATATAGTTGGACATCGAAGCGCACGTGAGGAAGTAATGGGTTCTGAGTCTGGGCAGCACTACGAAATTGTCATAGTCGGAGCCGGGTTTTCTGGGATTGGTACAGCGATCAGCCTGTTGAAGGCCGGATTTATGGACTTTCTTATAGTCGATGACGCCGATGGCGTCGGCGGTACATGGCACTGGAATACGTATCCGGGAATAGCGGTCGATATTCCGTCCTATAGTTACCAGTTCTCTTATGAGATGCGAACATCCTGGTCACGAACTTATGCTCACGGGAATGAGTTGAAGGCTTATGCAGAGCGGTGTGTAGAGAAATACGGACTCCAAAATTACATCCGGTTCAACACGACCGTGGACCAAGCCTGCTTCGACGAAGGCGCCGCACTATGGCGGCTGAGCTGCTCCTCTGGCCAGAATCTGACCGCGCGTTTCGTGATAAATTGCTCTGGCGTCCTCAGTCGGCCGAAATGGCCTGATATTCCAGGAGTGCGCGACTTCGCCGGCGTGACGCTGCATACGGCCAGATGGGACCATACGAAAGATCTCACCGGTAAGCGGGTGGCGGTGATCGGGACTGGGGCATCTGCGGTGCAGCTGATTCCCGAAGTCGCGAAGATCGCATCAAGTCTGACGGTCTTCCAGCGAACGCCGATTTACTGCTTGCCGAAGCCGGATTTCTGCATACCGAGCTGGGCCGCGACAGTGATGCGGTTGGTGCCAGGGGCACAACTGATGACGCGCACTGCGAGTCAGGCGTTCGTCGAGTTCACATTTCCAATCGCAGCTCATTTTCACTCGTTGATCCCTGTGTCGGACCTCATGGAAGAGGCGGCGAAACGCTATATGCGTCGGGCGGTCGACGATCCGGTGACTCGAGACCACCTCATTCCTCGCTATTCGTTGGGTTGTAAGCGACCGAGTTTCCACAATTCCTATCTCGCAACGTACAACCGTCGCAATGTTTCGCTCGAGACCAGCGGCATCACCCATGTCGACCATGCCTCGGTTCACACGGAAGATGGCAAGAATTATCCGATCGATGTCATGGTCTTGGCCACCGGGTTCAAAGTGATGGAGTCGGGCAATATGCCGACTTATGTGCTGAAGGGACGCGGCGGAGTGGAGCAGTCTGCCTGGTGGGATGAGCACCGCCTCCAAGCCTTCGAGGGTGTGAGCGTCCCAGGTTTCCCGAATCACTTCAATATCTTCGGTCCCTATGGTTACAACGGCTCCTCGTACTTCACACTCATCGAGGCGCAAAGTCGGCATATCGTCCGCTGTCTTCGTCGTGCGCGCACGCTGAAGGCTGATTACGTAGAGGTCAGACAGCAGGCGAACGACCGCTACTTCGCTGACATGGTTAGCCGCCGACATCGACAGGTTTTCTGGCAGCCGAGCTGTTCCAATGCCAACAGTTACTATTTCGACAAACACGGCGATGTTCCGTTACGTCCGTCAACGACCCTGGAGACTTACTGGCGTAGCCGCACCTTCCGGCTCTCCGATTACCGATTTGAACGTCGCGCAAAATCCGTGGGTGCACGGTGACCGACACTGATGCGACGGACCGGCACCCCAGTCTTGCAAGTCATTTCGTGGCAATGACTTCGAGAAACACACTGCGTCCGCTGTCGCAACTCATCCCGTCGAACGCCCACGGCCTCGCGGTGATGGATCGCGTACTCCGGATGGCGCTCGTGGGATCGCGGCCCCGCCGAAGCGTGGCGGTTCGCACAATAGATACCGAGTTCGCCGGGAATCAGATACGCGGGGATTGGATCACTTCTCCTGCAGTCGATCCACACGCCGTTCCGTTGCTCTACATTCATGGCGGCGCCTACTCCATGTGCTCACCGGCTACCCACCGCGGTCTGCTCGGTGAACTTGCCTCCGCGAGCGGTCGGCCCATCTTTGCAGTGAGGTACCGGCTAGCCCCACGCTATCCCTTTCCCGCTGCCGCCGACGATGCACTGAACGCATACCGCTGGCTCGTCACAGGGCGGCCATCGGGCTCCGGCGACCGCGGTGTTGCGGTGGCCGGGGACTCGGCGGGCGGCCAGCTCACGATGGCCACCGCCCTTGGCGCACGTAGTGACGGACTGCCGCTGCCGGATTCGATGCTTCTCATGTCTCCGGTCCTGGATCTGACATGTGAACTCGCGAGGGCACGCGAACTTCGCCGACGTGATCCTTTCGCCTCTGCTCGGTCCGCGGCCCGCGCTCTTGATCTGTACGTGGCTGGTGCAGATCACCGCAATGAGCGACTCAGCGTGCTCGACGCAGACCTCAGGTCCATGCCACCGATCCTGATTCAGGTAGGCGGAAGAGAAATGTTGATCGATGACTCGAGGCATCTTGCCGACCGCCTCCGATCGGCCGGATCAAGCGTTGAGATACAGGTGTACCGGGGACAGATCCACGTGTTCCAAGCCATGTTCCGAATCCTGCCCGAGGCTCGTGAGGCGATCCACCGCGCTGGAAACTTCCTGAAAGCTTCTGGCCACCGGTGAAAGCGTTGGGACCGTGGATGCTCCACTGCCACCGCGCCATCAACTGCTTCTTAGCTGTCTCATGACAGGCGGCTTTGCGAGGGATCCTCGAGGACACGATCCGTCGATAGTGATCATCGGGGCCGGCGTCGCGGGTATCGCCATGGCCCATCAGCTGAAGAGGTTCGGATTCACCAACTTCACCATGGTGGAAAAGGCTGCAGACATCGGCGGTGTCTGGCGCGACAACACCTATCCAGGAGCGGCTTGCGACGTGCCGTCAGCGTTGTACTCACTGTCGGAGATGCCCATCACTCGTTGGTCGAGACGGTATGCAGAACAGCCCGAGATACTCCAATATCTTCGCCGGCTCGTCCTGGCCGGCGGACTTGACCTGCAGCTGCGCACGCGGACCGAAGTCGTCGAGATGACCTTCGATGAACAGGCCGGCCGTTGGCGTTTGGTGACCGAATCCAGCGAGACGATCTGGTGCGATGTCGTGATTTCGGCCGTGGGGCAGCTCTCGCGACCTCATACGCCGAATATTGCCGGCGAAGACACCTTCGGGGGGCCGCGCTTTCATTCGGCGCGCTGGGACCATTCGGTATCACTGCGCGGCAAGGAAGTAGCCGTCATCGGGACAGGCGCAAGCGCGATACAGTTCGTACCACGGATCGCACACGAGGCACAGCGCGTAACGCTGTATCAGCGCACGGCACCGTGGATTTTGCCGAAGTGGGACAGCAAGTACGGACGTACTCACCACCAGCTCAGTACGGTCCTGCCGCTGTGGCTGCGCCTTGAGCGTTTCGCGGTATGGCTGATTTTTGAAGTGCTCGCAGTGACGTTGGTCGACGCGAAGCCCTTGTCACGCATCCTCGGCGCGATCGCCCGCTACCACCTCCGTCGGCAGGTTGCCGATCCATTGCTGCGCCGGCAACTCACGCCATCAGATGCGCCAGGGTGCAAGCGGGTGTTGTTCTCGAATGATTACTACCCCGCGATTGCCAACGGTGAAGTCTCGTTGGTGACCAACGCGGTTGCGAAGCTTTGCGACAAGGGAGTCGTGACCGACGATGGCGTTCTCCACCGCGCGGACGTCGTCATTTACGGAACAGGTTTCCGCGCTACCGACTTCCTCGCCCCGATGCGTGTTCGCGGCTGCGGCGGAGTGACTCTGGACGAGGTGTGGGGGACGCAGGCGCACGCATACCTGGGCATTACAGTCCCGATGTTCCCGAATCTCTTTCTCCTCTATGGCCCGAACACGAACGTCGGTTCCGGGTCCATCATTTACATGATCGAGTCTCAGGTCCGTCATATCAGCGCCCTCATCAAGATTTTGGCGAGTGATCCGGGGCGTACGGTCGACGTCAGGCCAGACATCGAGCAAAGCTACAACACCCGATTGGGCCGGCGGCTGCGAAGGTCGGTGTGGGCGCTTTGCGCGAGCTGGTACACGACCTCGAGTGGCGCGATCCCGACGAACTGGCCTGGGCCGACATTTGCCTACCGGATCCTTACCCGCAAACCACGCAGTCGCGATTATCTATTCAGGCACGTTGAACGCCTTTCAGTTAGACGGCCCGAGTGAGAACGGCGCGAGGCTGCGCAGATGATCCAGGTCGCAGGCGTGTCTAACATTTTATTGTTCACTGTTCAAATATTGACATTCAGCACATCTATGTAAACTATTATCAGATACCCGTGCAGCAGAGCGCCCAGGAGGCATCGTGGCTAATCAGCTTCTCGCACTCACGCGTCACCCCAAGGAGCGGTTGACGTCTGTCCTGTTGGCGCCCGCCCCCCGCGTCGTCGATGACAAATGGCGACAGTGGAGTCGGGACTGGAGAGTCCGGGAACTTGCGCCGGCCCCCGCCGGATCTGGGCTGAGAGCCGTCCTAGGGGACGCTGGACTCCCGTTGCTGGGGCACACTGTCGACTACATCCGATTTGGTTCAGAATTCAGTCGGGAGCGTTACGAACGTTTGGGCTCGGTCTCGTGGATGGGCGCATTCGGTACCAAAATGGTGGTCATCGCCGGTCCAGACGCAACGCGTGAGGCGTTCACAAGCGAAGCCAAGGCCTTTTCTCAAGATGGCTGGTCCTTCCTGATCGATGCTTTCTTCCATCGCGGTTTGATGCTCATGAGCTTCGACGAACATTTGATGCACCGGCGCATCATGCAGGAGGCGTTCACGCGTCCTCGCCTGACCGGATATGTCGGGCAGGTAGCCCCGAGCGTTCGCGCAGCCGTGCCCGCATGGCCGACCGGTCCGTCGGTCCGGATCTACCCGTTGTTAAAGAATCTCACCCTCGACATTGCCACGGATGTCTTCATGGGTGGCCGCGGCAAGGACGAGAGCGCTGCTGTCAACGAGGCGTTCGTCTCCACTGTTCGCGCGGCAAGTTCCTTCGTGCGAGTTCCACTCCCGGGCACCAGGTTCCGCGCCGGCGTGCATGGGCGCCGCGTGTTGGAGGACTACTTCTCCCGACACCTGCCGGCCGCGCGTGCAGGCGAGACCGACGATCTATTCGCCGCCCTCTGCCAGGCGACCACAGAAGACGGTGAACGGTTCTCCGACGAGGATGTGATCAACCACATGATCTTTCTCATGATGGCCGCCCATGACACCTCCACGATCACCACCACTGCTGTCACCTACTTCCTCGCTAAACATCCTGAGTGGCAGGAGAAGGCAGCGGCGGAGGCGCAGTCCTTCGGTCACGATTCGCCAGATATCGACGAACTGGAGCAGATGACGGTCCTCGATCTGATCCTCAAAGAAGCTCTGCGTCTGCTGGCGCCCGTTCCGCTGGTGATGCGCAAGACCGTCCGCGATGTCGCCATCGACGGCTATCACATCCCCCCAGAAACCTTGTGCGCAATCACACCCGCCGTAAATCACTTCGACCGCAGAATATGGAGCGACCCGGACCGTTTCGATCCGTCTCGCTTCGACGAGCCCCGGCGCGAGGACCAACAGCACCGATTCGCCTGGGTGCCGTTCGGCGGCGGAGCGCACAAATGCATTGGGATGCAGTTCGGCACACTCGAGGTGAAAGCAATCCTGCACCAGATGTTGCGTACCTACACTTGGACGGTCCCAAACAACTATCACGTGCGTTGGGACAACACCTCGCTGCCCATTCCCGTGGACGGACTGCCTGTGACGTTGCGGCACCGATGAGCGGTGAGAACTCGCCTTACCTGGAGCCCACGGAGTTCCTCGATTGGCAACATGAATCGGTACGCGACTTCGTTGCAGCGGCGACCCGCGGCGCGGTCGACGACACCACGAAGGCCATAGCCATCTTCACTGCTGTCCGCGACTCGATTTGGTATGACCCCTACACCGTGACCGATGACCCGCATGCGTATCGCGCCAGCACCATCGCAACTGCAGACCGCGCGTACTGCGTCCCGAAGGCGGTGCTCTTGACGGCGGCCTGCCGAGCAGCAGGCATCCCGGCGCGGCTGGGGTTCGCCGATGTCCGAAACCACCTTCAGACCGAGACATTGCGTGAGCGGATGGGCGGTACCGACGTCTTTGTCTACCACGGATACAGCCTCATGCATCTCGGCGGTGTCTGGGTCAAGGCAACTCCGGCGTTCAATCGCGAGCTATGCGCACGGTTCGGCGTCCCGCCAATTGATTTCGACGGACGCACAGACGCCCTGCTACACGGGTTCGCCGCTGACGGCACACAACACATGGAATATCTGAGGGATCGAGGCGCCTTCGACGATCTACCGCTGGCAGAGATCCTGCAAGCGCTCAGAACCCACTACGGGCCGCTCATAGGCGATGCGAGTCGCCATCCAGACCTGTTCGCCTGAAGGGCCGATGCGTAATGCACAGCACGATGCAAGACGTCCAGCTCACAATCTCGGCAATTGTCCGCCATGCCGCCTCCATTCACGGAAACAGCGAGGTGATCGCCCCCGACGGAACTGGATACCGAAGTATGTCCTACCGTAGCGACCTCGCTCCGCTGCAGGGATGCGGGAAGACGGTGTTGCGTTACGAGGAGATCCTGGCGCAGCAACCGGAGACTTTCGATTGGCCCGAGATCGATGGGCGTTCCGCCGCGGCCATGTGCTACACCAGCGGGACTACTGGAAATCCCAAAGGTGTTGTCTACAGCCACTGTTCGACCTACCTACATGCACTGACCGCCTGCACGTCGAACGCCCTGGCAGTGAGCGAGTCCGACCGTATCCTGGCCATTGTCCCGATGTTTCACGCCAATGGGTGGGGACTGATCTACGCGGCGTTGATGTCTGGTGCGGACTTGGTATTACCCGATCGCCATCTGCAAGCCGCGCCGCTGGTGTCGATCATCGAAGAGACTCAGCCGACTATCGCCGGTGCAGTGCCGACGATCTGGAACGATGTCGATCGATACCTGGAATCGAATCCCGCCCGGGACATCTCCTCACTTCGGCTGGTTGCCTGCGGGGGATCGGCAGTCCCCGTCTTGCTGATGGGGGCATTCGAAGACAACGTGCCTATCGTGCAGGCATGGGGCATGACCGAAACCTCGCCGCTGGCTACCGTCGCACGCGCAGCGCACGGAGTAGGCGAGACCCGTGCGTGCGAGATGCGCGAAAGCCAGGGTCGGCCGATGTGCGGTGTCGAGATCCGGTTGCATGACGACCACAAGAAGACCGTGCCGCGGGACGGTCGATCAGCGGGTGAAATACAGGCGCGAGGCCCGTGGATCACCGGCGCCTACTTCGGCGACGATGATCCGGACAAGTTCGACGGAGGGTGGCTGCGCACCGGCGACGTCGGCCGGATCGACCCGGACGGGTATCTCACGCTGACCGATCGTGCGAAGGACGTCATCAAGTCAGGTGGAGAATGGATCTCCTCAGTCGAGCTGGAAAACACGCTGACTGGTCACCCGGCGATCTACGAAGCTGCGGTGGTGGCAGTTCCCGACGACAAATGGCAGGAAAGACCGCTCGCCCTGGTCGTGGTTCACCGTGGAGCCGAGGTCGACATCGACCGACTGCGCGCGTTTCTGTTGGACAAGGTCGCCAAATGGTGGATCCCGGAGCGGTGGAGTTTCGTGTCTGAGATTCCCCGAACAAGCGTCGGAAAATACTACAAGAAGGCCATACGCGCGCGTCACTGCGCCGGCGAGTATCAGATCGAAACGTCCTAAGAAATCAAACCCATTGATATCGAACAGCCGAGAGGGAATCCTGTGACAGCATCAATTTCTCCCTGGATGAGCGCCGAATTGATCGAGCTTCGTGACCTTGCCGCGAAGTTCTTCTCGACCGAATTGGCACCACATGCGCAACGTTTCGCAGACCAGCACCAAGTTGACCGAGAATTGTGGCACAAAGCCGGCGAACTAGGCCTGCTCTGCATGTCCATACCCGAAGAATACGGCGGGGGAGGCGGCACATTCGCGCACGAAGCCGTCGTACTCGAAGAGCAAGCCCGAGTCGGGGACAGCTCATGGGGCGCAGGGCTGCACAGCGGAATCGTCGCGCACTACATCCTCCAGTATGCGGCCGAAGAACTACGGAGGCAGTGGCTGCCCAAGATGGCCTCAGGCGAAATGATCGGTGCGATCGCCATGACGGAGCCAGGGACCGGTTCTGATCTGCAGAGTGTCAAGACCAAAGCAATTCTTGACGGTGACGAGTACGTGATCACCGGCGCAAAGACCTTCATCACCAACGGTCAGCAAGCCGACCTGATCATCGTCGTCGCCAAGACAGATCCAAGTCAGGGCGCCGCCGGCATCTCGCTGATCGTCGCCGAAGCCGATCGACCCGGATTCCGGCGCGGCAAGGTCCTCGACAAAATCGGCCAACGCGGACAAGACACCTCCGAGTTGTTCTTCGACGACGTAAGAGTTCCCCGCTCGCACCTCCTGGGCGAGACCGAGGGTCACGGTTTCAGTCAGCTGATGACGCAGCTACCTCAAGAGCGGCTCATCGTCGCGGTTGGGGCGGTCGCGGCGATGGAACTTGCCGTGGAGCAGACACTCAAATACACCCGTGAGCGGGAAGCGTTCGGACGGCCCGTCTTCGGCTTCCAGAACACGAAATTCATCTTGGCCGAAGCTGCAACCGAAACGCGCATTGCACGAGTATTTTTGGACTACTGCATCGACCTACACCTCGCGGGCCAACTCGACGTCCAGACCGTCGCCATGGCGAAATGGTGGACCACTGAGCGAGCGATGAAGGTGCTCGATGACTGTTTGCAGCTTCACGGCGGATACGGGTACATGACCGAGTACCCCATCTCGAGATTGTGGGTGGACCAGCGCGTGCAGAAAATCTACGCCGGCACAAATGAGGTGATGAAGGAAATCATCTCGCGTTCCCTATGACCCTGAACGATTTGCCACCTGCACATTACTCACCTGGGAGGAGGATTGATGGCATCTACAGCGGTGCCATATCGCCACGAAATGAGTGGACACTGCGGATCGGGTGCCCTTCGGGACTTGATACCAGATGCTCCTATCTTCAGGCAATGAGTTCGTTGGTTCTTCTGCTGGGTTGGCGGAGGGCGTGGTAGATCTCGCGGGCGATGTAACGCTTGATGGAGCGCATGATCTCATTCTTGGTTTTGCCTTCGGCCAGGCGGTGAACGAACTAGTCGCGGGTGGGCTGATGACGGCGCATGCGCACCACCAGGATGACGTGCGGGGCACGGTTGGCGTCGCGATGGCCTCCCCAGTTGAGCCGATGGCGGATCGTTTTGCCGCTGGGGGCTTCCAGTGGGCTGACCCCGCAGAGTTTGGCCAAAGCGGCGTCGCTGCCGATCCGAGCGGGGTTGTCGCCGAGGGCGGTCAGTAGCCTGGCAGCGGTGTCGGGCCCGACGCTTTAGCTCGGATGCGGCGATGGCGGTGATGGTGTCGACGCGGCGTTCGAGTCGGGCGGCTTCGGTGTCCAGCTGGTGGCAACGTGCCGCATCGACTTGATCCCAGTAAAGAAAGTCCTCACACGGTCGGGTTGCGGGCGCTTGCAAGGTTCTGGACGGGGCATGGTGTCGCAGGGTGGGCTGCGCGCCGGACCCGGCAAGAGGTGACGAGGGACAAGCGTGCGCCTAGGGCGCAGTGGCGCGGCTTGCGTGACTTGGGCTTGGTGTAGAGAGCCGGCGTTGTTCGGGATATTGGCTTGTGGTTCGTGGCAGCGGACGGGAGCGCCAGCGGACGGTAGCCGCCACGGTGTCGTTGGGCTAAAGGCCCCGTGCTGTCACGAGGTCGATGAGGGATTTCGCGGCCTGCCCCAGGTCATCGAGGATGCGGTAGCCTTTGTCGGCGGTGGCGTATGACGGGTAGCCGATGACACCACTGGAGGTATAGGCGCGCATGCCGACGGTGGTCAGGTAGCGCAGGTCGGTGGCGGCGTGTTCGGCGCTGGCCCATCCGTCGCGCAGGTAGTCGGGGTAGGCGGCCAGCAGGATCGACGCTTCCAGCTCACTTGCATGTATGTCGTCGTGCATGGTGCTCACCAGTGCCGCAGCGGTGCGGGCGTGGTCCCAGTCTTCTCGGCTGGGGTAGAGGCCTAGTGTGATGGCGGCGCCGGACCGGTTGGCTTGCTGAACGCTGTTGGTGAGTACGGCGTTGCCGCCGTGAACCGTCCTGGGTCTGGTGGAGTCCGTGATCGCACCAGGAGGATGTGGCTGTGGCTGCACAGAGGAAGTTCGACCCGGAGACCCGTGAGCGGGCGGTACGGATGTATCAGGACCGGATTGCGCAGGTTGGTGGTTCCAAGCGGGGCGCTCGTCGGCATGTCGGGGAGATTCTCGGGATCAATGAGGCCACGTTGCGCAACTGGGTCGAAGCTCGCTACGGGACGAGCACTTCCACACCCCGCGATGAGGGCCAGGACCCGGCTGCTGAGCTCACAGCATTACGCAGGGAGAACGCTGAATTACGCAGGGCCAATGAGATTTTGAAGACCGCGACAGCGTTTTTCGCGGCGGCGGAGGTCGACCGCCGACTTCGGTGATCGTCGAGCACGGCCTGCCGATCGCCCCGTCCACGTACTACGCGGCCAAAGCCCGTGGCCCGGTCAGCGACGCCGCCTGGGCCGAGGCCCACGCCGCCAACACCGTGCACCGGCTCTATGTGGCCAACCGCCGGCTCTACGGGGTCCGCAAGCTGTGGCACGCGATGAAACATGCTGGTCACGAGATGGGCAGGGACCAGGTGGCCCGGTTGATGCGGATCTGCGGCATCACGGGAACCGTGCGCGGCAAGCGGTCCACGATCACCACCGCCGCAGACCCGGTGCAGCGCGGCACCCTGATTTGATCGACCGAAAGTGGGGTGCCCCGACCCGGCCCGATCAATGGTGGGTCGCTGATTTCACCTACGTGTGGACACTGCAGGGGTTCGTTTACACGGCGTTCTGTGTTGATGTGTTCTCCCGCCGGATTCTGGGATGGCGGGTCATGTCGACCAAGGCCACACCGTTGGTGACCAGCGTCCTGGAACAGGCTGTGTTCACCCGCAAGAGAACAGATTTCCGTTTCACCACAACAGGTTTGGTCCATCACTCCGATGCCGGCAGCCAGTACACCTCACTGGCGTTCACTGACGCACTACGCGACTCTGGCATCGCCGGGTCCATCGGTTCGATCGGTGATGCCCTCGACAACGCGTTGATGGAATCAGCGATCGGACTCTACAAAACCGAACTGATCGACCGCGACCAATCCTGGACCGGCCGGGCCGAAGTCGAACGCGAAACAGCCACCTGGGTGCATTGGTACAACACCACCCGCTTGCACTCTTCGCTCGGCTATCTCTCGCCGACTGCCTACGAAAACGGCTACCGTGACACCGTCACCGCCGTACCGGAGGTGGCCTAACTAAGGTCTCCATCCAGACCAGGACGCTTCACTCAAACAGCCATGGTCCTGGGCCAGGGCGCCCGTGATGCCGGGGCGGTGCGCGAGGAAATAGATGACCGCACCCCCGGCGTGGGCTACGTGATGATCGACGGCGCCGCACAACCTACGCGGGTGCGGGCGTTCCACGTCACTGATCCTGACATCGCCGCACTGGTCCGCTCGTTTCGTGCACCCGGGCCGCGTCGACGCACCGCGACGGGCAACGACAGCACCGGCACCGAGGACCAGGGGTAAACGATGGCCACCGCCGCGGCGTCATCGACTGGACAGGATCGGTAACCGGCGATCACGCTGCCGGGTATCCCCACAACGCCCGGCACCGTCCTGGACGTCGATACGGTGATCAGCCAGATGGTGCGGCGCGCCTCCACAGTAGGGTTCGATCAGTGGTGGCGGCGCGCCGAATCAGTCGGGTTCTGCGCCCACCCCATCCAACTGGCCGGTGTCGACCGCTTCGGGCGTGCGCAGGTGGCGTGGACCCGCTGCAACAATCGCCGTGCCCACATCTGCCCATCGTGTTCGGATCTCTATGCCCGGGACACCTGGCAGCTGGTGCATGCCGGCGCCGCCGGTGGCCACCACAACGTCCCGCCAGCGTCAGTGTCCGCCCGCAGGTGTTTCTGACGTTGACTGCGCCTGGCTTCGGCGCCGTGCATGGCGCCACACCGGCCAGCCCGAACGGTGCATCCATGGGAAACTGTTGTCGTGCAACCACATTCACGACCACACTGATCCACTTGTCGGCCAGCCCTTGTGCGGACCCTGCTACGACTACCTGTCCCACGTGCTGTTTTTCAGCTGGCACCTGCCCGAACCGTGGCGGCGCTTTACGATCGCCCTGCGCCGCGCCGTTCGGCAGGAACTGAAGGTCCTAGGTTGTGATCTGGATTCGGTGCGCGTCAGTTTCGTCAAAGTCGTCGAAAAGCAAGCTCGCGCCGTCCCGCACATCCACGCTCTCATTCGCCTCGACCCCGCCAACGACGAGACCACGGCATCGCGATCACCGTCCCGAACCCGCACCGGGCAGTTGCTGGTCACACCATTCACACTCCCGGCGATGAGGACACTGCTGCCGCGGTTGCCGTGCGGTTCGGCACTCAGATCGACACTCAATCGCTGACTGCCGAATCATCGGTCATCCACGATGCTTCAAATGCCGGCCTGGCCAGCGGGTTGTCTGCGCGCCGCGTGGCCTGCTACCTCGCCAAATACGTCACCAAGAGCCTGCAGGACTTCGGGATAGCCGCCCGCCGCCTGTCCACCGAAGCCATTGCCGCCCTTGATGTTACCGAGCACACCCGGTCTATTCTGTTCGCGATTGCTGCTCTTGATCACCACGCCGTCACCGATGCCGCGCGCGAGTCGCCATGGACCGGGATAGGCCGGTGGCTACACACCCTGGGCTACCGCGGCCACATCACCACCAAATCTCGCCACTACTCGACCACCATGACAGCACTACGTGTCCACCGCGCTGAATGGACCGCAACCAAGACGCCAAAACCGCAGCAGCGCAACATGATCAGATGGATACCGCGGACCAGATTGGATGGGAAATCGATCGCGCTGGTCATGCTACGACAGGCGACCGAGTCCTGGCTGTTTCGGCCAGCCTGCGACATATCAAGACCAGGCGCACCGGATTGGTGGAGGTCCGTGACCAGCAATCGGATCGACCAAGGCGCCGTGATGATTGACAACTCCAACACCGCGCACCCGCACTCCGAAGGCGGCGACCAAGTCAGTGCTCGGATTTTGTCAGAGGGAGGTGCTGAAATCGTGGTGCCCGAAGACTATGTCCTCCCGTGCGAAGCTAACCGCGCCCTGATCCGCGTAATACTGGCTATACGGGACCGGACGCTCGGAGGAGACAGGGGAGTCGCGTGAGCATGAGGTTCGCCTTTTATGGCCGAGTAAGCACCGAGGACGCTCAAGATCGAGAGGCGAGCCGTAGTTGGCAGAAGCGACGGGCAGTCGATCTGATCGCTCCGCACGGGGGCGCAATCGTCACTGATTACTTCGATATCGGACAGAGTCGTTCTCTCCCGTGGAAGCGCAGGCCCGAGGCCTCGCGACTCCTCGCTGATGTCACGACCAGAGACCGCGGCTTCGATGCTGTAGTGATCGGGGAACCGGCCCGTGCCTTCTATGGGCCGCAGTTCGCCCTCACCTTCCCGGTGCTCACGCACTACGGCGTCGGCCTATGGGTGCCGGCGGTTGGCGGCGCGGTTGCCCCCGGCTCCGAAGCGCACGACTTGGTGATGACGCTTTTCGGCGGGATGAGCAAGGGCGAGCGTGCGCGAATCCAGATGCGCGTCCGTACGGCGATGTCCGCTCTCGCGCAGGACACGTCCCGATATCTCGGTGGTCGACCACCGTACGGCTACCGGCTCGTCGACGCCAGCCCGCACCCGAACCCTGCAAAAGCGAATCTTGGCCAGCGGCTTCACCGCCTCGAACGCGACCCGGTGACCGCTCCGATCGTCGAGCGGATCTACCGAATGTACGCCGATGGGGCTGGCCTGCGGTACATCGCGCAGCAGCTCACCGATGATGGCGTACCGTCGCCGAGCCAGTATGACCCGGCCCGGAATAGTCATCGCGATCCGCGTGGATGGTCCCATTCAGCGATCCGCGCGATTCTCGACAACCCTGCCTATCGGGTGTCCGCGTATGGGGCAAGCAGGAGAAATACGAGGTGCTGGTCGACCCCGATGACGTCGCCGCTGGGTATGCCACGCGAATGCGATGGCGGAACCATGGGGACTGGATCACCCCCGACCGGCGGACGCACGCGGCCTTGGTTTCCGATGAACTGGCAGAAGCTGTTCGTCTTCGGATACAGAGCCGGCGGGGTCCAGGTCTTGTATGCAGCAGAGAATCGACCGTGCCGTACGCGCTGCGTGGGCTGCTCTACTGCGCCGCGTGCGGCCGGCGTATGCAGGGCGCAGCGCGTCCAGGAAAGCAAACAACGCGCATTCTCTATCGCTGCGAGTTTGGTAAGTCGCGTTCGGTACCTGTCGATCTGAGCGATCACCCGCGCAGTGTCTACCTCCGTAAGGACGTGTTGACGCCTCGGCTCGATAACTGGATCGCCAGTCTTGCAAATCCTGACGACCTGGCGCGGGGGCAGGACATTGACCCAACTGCAGGGACCGGCTACGCCGCTCTGCAGCGCTAACTAGGTGAAGTGAATCACAAGATCGCTGCCTTGGTCAGCGCGGTGGAATCTGGTGTGGCCGTTGAGGATTTGACGGCTGCGTTACGGCGTCGCACCGCTGAACGTGACGAGCTAAGGGCCAGCCTTGAGCGAACTGAGCTGCCAAACGTCCTGTCGGCAACACAGATCAGCGAGATAGTCGAAGCGCTAGGTGGTTTATCTGCCGTACTTGGTGAGGCGACCGGGGCCGAACGCGCCGAGGTGTACGCGAGCTTGGGCCTGCGTCTTGATTACGACCCGCATCTTCAGCGAGTCACGGCGACTGCCGACTTAAGTCGTGTCGCCCGACGTGTCCGAGGGCGTTGTTGTCGGGGATGTCGGTCCAGCGTTGGTCGTTGGCTCTCCACATGCGGTCGCATTGGTCGCATTGATGGCGGAAGTGCGCGAGGTACGCCAGCGCAACGTAGAAGAGCCGATCACTGAATGCGGGGATGCGGCCGGCGATGACGGAGTTTGGTTGTTGTTGTAGGGATGGGGCCAGGTGATGATCGAGACGGTCAGAAACACCACTTCGGTGTTGCGCGCGTTCGGGTTTTCGCCGGGCACCATCAGCGGCGGGATGCGCGTAGTCGACAGCGGCGATCCCATCGGCGTGGTCAGGTGCGCCCGCAGGGCATCGGTTGCCGGCGTGTGCATGTGCTGACTCTCCTTGCGGTACTGCAGGGTTTGCCGTGGCGTCCCGGGTATGGTCACGATCCCTTGTCCTGCTTGCGTGTTCGGCATTTGTGGCCGGTTGACGGCATCGGTTCAAAGCAGGTCTGGCGTCGCGGCGAGCAGGACAAGTGGCGGATGCCTTGTCCGCAGGTCACCGGCTGTCCGCATTCGGTGCACGCCGGCCATCGGGTCGCCGGTGGCGCGAAAGATGTTGGACGTCCTAGTGGTAGCGGCAGGGGACCGTCGGCGGGCACGATGCGTTCGGCGGGTCCGCTGGCTGCCGGGAGTGTTCCGGGTGTCGCCCGGCTCTCCGTAGGGGCTTGATGCGTGGTGACAGGTGCAGTCATGGTGTGGTGCACAGCCTTTCGCAGCCCCAACGGGAGCGTCGTTAGCGTTCGGTCAGCGTGGTGGTGCCGGTGAACGGGTCGGTGTAGGTGGTGTCGTGCAGGTGGCTCGGGATGGTCAAGACCGCAGACAGCAGTGCGAAGAATGTCCAGACGGCCAACAGGGACGCGGCGCCGGTGCCGACGATCATGGGCCACCAGCGGATGGTGGGCGGCGTGCGGAATCGGTTGGTGGTCGAGGGGGATACGCGGCGGCGCGGCGGCGGGGCTGGACTGGGGTCCAAGATGGTGACCATCGGTGCATGGGTGTCGGCGCCGAGGAACAGGGTGTCGTCGACGTCGCCGGCTTCGGGGGTGAGGGGCCACCAGTCGGACGAGCCATCAACGGCGAGCCAACCTTCGAGAAGGCCGTAGGCCGCGGCGGCCAGAAAGATCGCGGGCAGTTGTGCGACCAGCCAGGGGATCAGGATCGTGGCGGTGAGTGCGACCGAGGTGGGGTCGTAGAACGGCAGCGGAAGCGCGCAGGGGATGGAGGCCCAGATCAGGGCGGGGATGGGGTAGGCGCGTAGGCGTTCGGGAATGAGCCGGGTGAGTTGGTGGTAGAGGACTTTTCCGAGTGCCCAGCCGATCGGGGCGATGGCGGCGCAGACCAAGACCAGAACGATTTCTACGGCGCCCACGCCGCTGCCGTCGAGGCGGTAGATCAGCGGTGGGGTGATTTTGTCGTCGTGGGGATCGGGCCGTGCGCCGACTTCGCCGCGGACGCGGGCGCGGATTCGCTTACCGAGGAGCTCGGCGCGGCGGGTTTGAAACATGAAAACGCCGGTGTGCGCGGCGATCCAGGCGCGGCGCTGGTCGTCGAAAACCTCAGCGGGCATTGACGTCGACCTCCTGCGGCGGCCGCATCTCGGCCAGCAGTTTGCGCACGTCGGTGAGGACTCCGACGCTCTGCTCGACGAGGTCTTCGCAGACTTTCAGGACGGTCTGGACGTGGGCGGCGTCGCTGCTGGCGCATACCGGTTCGCCGCCGTCGAGAATCGCCGCCGAGGTGCCTTCGGCCCATCCGAGGGCCTGGTCCAGGCGGGTCAGTGTGCGCGTGGACAGGGTGCGGTCGCCGGTGGTGGCTTTGTGCAGGGTGCTGCGGTCCGGCCCGCCGCGGCGGGCGAGCTCGATGCGGCTCATCCGCAGGGCGCCGATGCGGATGGATACGTAGTGATCGAGCCGGGCCGGCCCTGACGATGGAATCTTCACACCCATGAAGCTACCTATTTTCCTCCTAATTCGTCTATCAATGTCGACATATTCACCCATAAACGTCTACTGTCACCCATGAAGCTACTCATGTCCGGGTTTCGTCGGTAGGACACGAGCGCCGGAGTAGACCAGGAAAGGCAGGGAAACCGTCATGAAGACGTTGATGGCGGCCGGGGCGGTTCTCGCCAGTGCCGTTGTGTTGTTGCTGAGCATCGTTGCGGCGCTGATCGCCGTGGTGGTGGACGCCATCGTCAAGCTGTTGCCGCTGATCGTGCTGGTCTTGGTCGCGGTGGCGGTGGTGCACTGGCGGCGGGGCCGAAAAGCGCAGCAGTGCGCCGATGATGCCCGGCTGCGCACCCAGTGGTCCCGAATCACCACTGAGCCTGCGGTGGCTCGTCCGGCGGTACCGCTGCCGGTCCGAAGCGCACCTCGCGGGCGGGTGTACCTGGTGCGCGGAGACGACAGCGGTTTGAGCAGCGGCCGCGAGGACGGCTACGTGAAAGTGGCCGCCGCCCAGCTGCCCCCGGCTCGCGATGCCCACGCTCCTGCGCGACGTACAGCGCGGCCGACCTCGGGGCGCGTACACCGGCGCGCGGTGCGGAGGGCTCGGCCGTGAGCATTGGTAGTGATAAGGACTGGCTACGTTCGATCGGCGTCAGCACCGCGGCTGAACGCAACCTGGACCCGGTGGACCTTGATGATGACGAGGCCGACCACGAACTACCGGCAGCGCCGACGCCAACCCCACCCTCGGCAGCGGCTGATCCCGAGGACGGCGCGCCCACGATCGGGGACTCCAGCGAGCCGGCTGGCGCGCGGCCCGATCAGGGTGAGCCAGCGCCGGCCGATGTCGCAGACCGTGCGGGGGTGGCAGCCAACGGTGAAGCTGCACCGGGCAATTCAGATGATTCCGGCAATGATCCGGAACGCCGGTCGTGGCGCTTCAACCCCTGGGTCGCTGCGGTCTCACTCGGGGCCGTCGCCGCGTGCACGCTAGTGACCTGGGGCGTGACCGTGCTGACCTCTACGCCGGCGCCGCCCCCGTCTCGCCCTCAGGCCGCAGCGCGCATGCCGGTTCAGCAAGTGCCGCCGCCACCGACCGGCGCCAATCCGGCATCGGCCGACGCGCCGATTCCGTTCACTGCAAGCGCAGACTGCCCGGTCGGGTCGACGTCGGCCAACAGCCTCTCCGACCCTCAGGCCCTGGCCCCGTGGATTTGCGTGCGTCCTGTTGACGGGCAAGTCGTGCACATCGACCTGGGCCGGGACTACGTGATCACGGCTGTGGCGATCGTGCCGGGCGCGGTCAAACCCGGCCCGGGCGACCAGGGCGACCCGTGGTTATTGCACCGCGTGGTGAGCCGATTGCAGTGGGGCTTCAACGATCTGCAGCAGACAACCAAACCGCAGGACACCGGCAACAAGCGCGGCGAGGTGGTCATGGCGATCCCGAGTGTTCACGCATCGGCGATCACGGTCACGATTCAGCAGACCAGCCGACCGCCTGTAGCGGCACCGACCCCGACCGCACCGGCGGGCGCCCCGGGCGGGGGAATGCTGGGATCGATTCTTGGCTCACCGAACAGCGACAATCCCCCGCCGGCGACCACTGCCAATTCCGATCCGGATTCGCAGGACCCCAGCGGCGGCACGTTCGCCGTCAGCTCCATCAAGATCATCGGACATAGGGCGAGCTGATGTCACCTATCACCAACACCTGGCGCAAGCGTCTGAGCACGGGGGGTCTCCTTACGCGCCGTACAGCGTTGGCCCTCTTGATCGGGTCGTCGTCGATCAACGGACTGCACATCGCCTGGAAGGCTGTGTTTCCGGACCCACCGCTACCGGTAGCGGCCATCGCGCACACCGTCGACAGCCAAGCCGATCTGGCGAAGGCCTTCGCGATCGACTGTGTGACACGGTATTTGACGAGTAGCGCGGTCGATACCCAGAACCTGGGGCAGTGCTTTCCACGCCCGGAGAAGTTCACGCTGCCCACCACGCCGGCAGTGATCGTGTCCAATGCGGGGGCCTACGCCAACCCGTGGGGCCCGTCCTTGCCGCACGTCACCACGTACGCGGTAGTGGTCGGGGTGACCGAGCAGGCGTATGCCACCGCACCCAGGGTACGCAACTACTTTCAGTTGTCGGTCGGGGTCTATGACCACGCCGCACCAATGGCTTTGGACAATCTGACCCCGATCGGGGCGCCCCCGACCGGGGTCAAGATTGAGCTGAACTACCCGGTGAGCATCCCGTCGAACGCGCCGCTGTTCACGATGCTCTCGGGGTTTGCATCGTGCTATCTGACCAATTCCGCTGGGCTGGAACGTTTTGTCACCACCGATTCGGGATTGCAGGCGTTGCACCGCTACGCGGCCGCGACCCTGACCACGGTGACCGCCGCGTCCAATCCTGTTGACAATCCGCCGGATAACACCGAACTGCAGGTGCGTTTAGAAGTGTCGACCCACGACGAGCAATACACCCCCGGTGATTGGTCGATCGCGGTGACGTTGCGTGCCAGCGGCGGCGCCTGGTTTGTCTCCGGTATCGACCCGGTACCGGAGATGTCCACCCATTCGACGGCCTCTCCGGCCGCGCCGACGGCTGCGGCACAGCCGAACTGAAACCCTTTGGAACGGAGCAGATCTGATGAACACCTTCAAAGACTTATTTCTCAGTTTCTTCACGTGGGCGTCGCACCACATTTACTTCTTCTGCGCGGGGGTCGGGCTTGGGGTGGCCGCTGCGGTAGCAATCCTGCAAACGCTTGGGTACGGGTGGCGCAAGGGTGCTGCGTCGGGCATCGTCGCATTCTTTATTGCCGCGATCATGTCGTTCTTCTTCGTCAGCGGCGGCGACATCCGTGGGATCTACACCCGCAATTCGGCCCGCGCCGACACGGCGCGTTGCCTGGTCAATTCGAGTCCGTCGCAGGGTGTCTGTGTCTCGCGAACTGGCGGGAACGGTCTGCACATCGACCTTGGCCACGACTATCTGATCTCAGCCGTGGAAATCCGCGGAAATCACACCTAGAACACCGCAGGCAACAAGAAAGCCGGAACCGAAACCCTTTAGAACGGAGCACGTCTCATGGACTTCTTCACTTGGTTTTCGCACAACGTGTATCTCGTTATCCTCGCAATTGGGGCGGTCCCAGCCCTGCTAGCGGGGTTCCTGGCGGCTCGACGGGGCAGATTTTGGAGAACAATCGCGTCCTCCGTCGTCGCATACGCCGGTTTCGTGTTCTTGTCGATTCTGGCGGTATACGCGCTCGGGGTTCGCGACGTGGGCGCTAGCAGCGACTCGGGCCATTCCGCGAGTGCGGGATGCTCAACGGATTCGACGCCGTCCGGCGGCCTCGCCGTTCCTCAAGCCCGGGCCCGGTGGATCTGCGTTCGCGATGTTGGCGGGCAACTTCTGCACATCGACCTGGGCCGGACCTACGTGATCACAGCTGTGTCGATCGCGCCCATAACACCGACGGCTGCGGCACAGCCGAACTGAAACCCTTTTAGGACGGAGCACTTCTCATGGACATCATCTCGGCATCACATCACGTGTACTACATCATCGCCGGGGTCAGCGCGACCGCGGCGCTGGCGATCGCCATCGTGCGCGGTTTGCATCACGGGTGGCGTAAAGGGGCTGGCGCGGGCATCGGCACATTCTTCGGTTTCGTGTTCTTCTCGATCCTGATCGTCAACGCCGTCGGTATCCGCGACTGGGGTAACACCGAGTTCCAAAAGGACACCGGCATCCACTCCGACCGCAGCAGTGTGTACGGCCGATGACAGTCACCCAGAACAGTGGAACGGTGGCAGCACCGGCCGTCGGTGATACCGCAAAAACGTGGAGCGGTATCCGCGACGTCGACATCGCTGTCGGCGAGGACGGGTCCGGCAGCCGCTGGCCCGGCGGCCCGTACCGTAAACCCGAGCTGATTGCGATCGGCGTCATCGTGGCTCCCACGGTGACTTGGGCACGGGTGAATATGGACTCGGGTTATGCGCTGCCGGTGTTCCTTGGCGGTCTGGCCGCCGCCGTGGTGGCATGTTTTCTTCTGCGTCTGGTGTTGCCGAAATCCCGCCCGTCACTGAGTATTCGGTGGCGATGGTTCAAGAATTCACTGTTTGCTCCGCACCTGGTCAGTACGTCCTACGACGGCGGCTCCAGCCTGAAAGGGGCGCGAACCGACGCCGATCTCGATCCACCGAAGCAGGTCATCGGCAATATCCGGTTCACCGCATCGGGGGTGACCGCCGAATACCTTGTTGAGGGGTTGGCGGTGACGATGCGCTCGCTGGCCACGCACGAGCGGGCAGCCAAGCTGACGCGGCAGATGGGTCGCAATCTGCCCTCGGGCAGCCGACTGTCCGGCATGATCAGCGCCGATGACCAGGACCGGATTTTGCGCAACATGGTGGGCCGGTACTCGCGGGTAGAGCAGTGGGTGTCGTACTGCCGTTTGTGGGTGCCTCGAATTGCCAACCCGCTGGACAAGGAACAGAAAGGCCGCGAATATCTCGGGCCCGTGCGTCGACAGCTGTGGTTGTCGATTCCGGTGGACTCCGGACGCGAAGGCCGCACCGTGGGCGGGCGCTCGCAGAAGGCGTGGGATTGGATCGCCGGTCGCGACCATGACTCCGACCAGTCGGTGGGCCGCTATCAGACGCTCGCCGCCGACATCATCGGGTCACTGCCGGACGAAATCGGCTTCACCCCGGCGACACCGGCACAGATTCGTTGGCAGTATCGCCACCAGGTGGGCCTGGGCGTCGATCACACGCCGATGCCCGGACGAGGTGGCCCGACCACGTTGCAGCAGGCTGATTTTGGGCGTGTGGGACTCGACGAGGGCGCCAACATCGGCCGGCGCGGGTGGTGGCCGACGATGCGTCCGGTGGTGCGGGTCTATGACCCAGCGAACCTGAGCGCACCGCCGAGCTATCAGAGCTTCCTGGTGATCAACCACTTCCCTGAATCCGGGTTGAAGTTCACCGGCGCCGCCTATCTACATGCCCTGGACAACGTGTCCGCCCCGGCGGTCATCGATTGGCTGCAGGACCTGACGGTGCGGACTCCCGAACAAGCCCAGAACCTCAACAAGACCAACGCCAAGAACATCAAAGATCAAGGCGTGCAACGCGGTAACGACGAGGATTCCGGTCGGGAGCTCGCCGGCAAGCTGCGCGGGACACGCGAATACGGCAGGGAGCTGCGCCACAATCCCAGCGAACGCGAGCTCGACGTCGCCGTGGTTATCGCGGTCGGCGCCGACTCACCGCATAACCTGGAACAGGCGGTCAAGAAGATCGGACAGGAACTCGACCAGGTCGGCATCAGCTTCGTGCGGTTCCGTGGATCACAAGCTGAGTTCTGGAAGGCTTGGAATCAGGGCAGCGACCATAACGGCCCAGTTGAGGAATTTCGGGACCCGACGACCGCGCACCGCTGGTCGCGGTTCATGCCGCTGCTGACCGAGCGGGTCGGCAACTCGACGGGCAGCGCGCTGGCAGTCGATCAGAGCACGATGCGCCCCCGCATCATCTTGCACGACCCCGAAGGCGCGGCGGCACGCAACCACAACACCGGCACCGGGGTGGTGGGCGATCCGGGGAGCGGAAAGTCCGCCGCGACAAAGAAATCCGGCGTCGAGAAGGTCAAGCGCGGCGCTCAGATCGTCGCGTTCGATCCCGGTCCGTTGGAGGAGTGGCGCAAGGCTTTCCGCCATGTCCCCGGTGCTGTGGCGTACAACCCGACCAAAGACCGTGTGTGCGTGGACCCGCTGAGGTGCTTTCCGTACGAGGAAGCAGGAGACGTGGCGGCGGACCATCTCTTGCCGATGATCGGTGTACCCAACCACAGTCGCATGCAGGCCGAATTCACGCTGGCCGTGCGCCCGGATCACCGCACGGGCAACGGCATTCATAGCAGTCGCGGGCTGATCGAATACCTGCGGCGCCAACCGAACCCGGACGAAAACGAGCTGCTGATTCGACTGGAGGCGGCCGCCGCGTCCTCGTACACCCGCGCGGTGTTTGACGACAGCCGCGAGCCGTATCGGCCCGGCGGTAACCCGGCGACGATCTGGCTCACCAACGGGCTCGGCCTGCCCGACGAGGAAGACATCGCCGACCCTGAGAAGTACCGTCGGCTGCAACTGCGCCAGCTGGCTGGGATGGCCATCTACGGGTTGTTGATCGACCTCGAGCAGCGGTACATGTTCGCCAATCCTCAGCAGTACAGCGAGATGATCTTCGAGGAAGCCAAAGAAATGCTGGCCTACCCGGCAGGGGCGCGCACCGCCCACAAAATCACGTTGCAGGGCCGCAAGCACGCCACCGGCGGGACGTTCATCGTTCAGGACTACCGACACATCGAAAATATGGGCGACAAGTTCCTCACCCAGAAATGGCTGTTCCGCATTTCGGACCCGGAGCTGGCCGAGAAGACGTTGCGGTGGGCCAAGATTGACCCCTCGCTGTATCCCGACCTGATCGAGGCCTACGCCAACGACACGTCCCCCGCCGATAGGCGCGACATTGGCAGCGGCGACATCGAATACGGGCAGGTTCACCCGTCTCGACGCGGCGAAGGCTTCCTCATCGACGAGTTCGGTGAAGCGGCCCGAGTCAAGTTTTTCGGCGCCGCCACCGACGAATTGGCCGAGGACTTCGACAGCACGCCGACGGTGGGACAGGCAGCATGACCATGACCGAGAAGTTCGCGGTGTGGCTGGCGCTTCATCCGCGCGTGCGCCGGCCACTGATGCTGGCGTGCGGCCTGCAGTTCTTGTCGTTGTGGGCGTTGATGGCTGCCCCGCACGCCGTGGCCGAGACCGGTGCGGCGGGGCTGGGCTGGACAGGTTTGCATGACACCTATGGGGTGCCGCTCAAGGACTACTTCCTGTCGGTGGTCAGTACCAGCGAGGCTGCAACCAACAACGGTCAAGGCGTCAGCTTCACCGACCCGAGTACGTGGGTGAAATGGATCGGCTCGGCGATGACAACCGCGACCACCCACGGCGCGATCGCTACGGTGCTCACCACCGAAGCCGCCGCGATGGTGTTCATCGCGGGAGTTGCCTTGTGGTTCCTGCGGTTTACGTTGTCGAGCACGTGGCTGGTCACCATCGCCCAGATCGGTCAGCCGGTCTTCGCGGCGGTCCACAAGTTGGTCGATGACATGTGGCTCGGCCCGATGGCCGTGGTGCTGTGCATCGCGGTCGGCGCCGCGCACTGGGCACGCGGCCGCCATGGCAGTGCTTGGTCGGTGTGGGGCACTGGGGTGGTTATGGCAGTTCTGCTGTTGACCTTGTTCCGCAACCCGGTTGAGGATCTCTATTCCGATCACGGCATCATGGCGATGGGCCGCTCTACCGGCTTCGATCTGGCCCTGATGGCCCGCAACGGGAGCTACGTACCGGGTCAGGGCCTCGACGCCCAGCTCGATCACCTGACCTCGAACATTGTCACTGCCGCGGTGCGCTGGCCCTTGCAGGCCTTGAACTTCGGGACCGTGGTCGACAACCACGGAAACTGCGCCGACGCCTGGTCGACCGCGATTCGCAATGCCAACGGACAAGGCGACGGCCCGGCACACGCTATGGGCCCTGCCGGCGACCAGCAGGGCGGCGTATGTGGATATACGGAGGCTCTGGCACATGCGCAGTTCCTCGGCGCCAACGACATGATGCTGGGTGCCGTATACGTGCTGATGATCACCTTGTTCTCGCTGTTCCTGACGTACGTCGGTGTGACGGTGATGCTGGTGGGCCTCAAGGCCCTGTTTTTCGGCATCATCGTCGGCCCAGCGTTTCTATTCGGTATCGCCGGTTTGGCTCGCGCACGCGCGTTCGCCAAGCATTGCGGGTGGCAGATCGGTATCCACGCGGTTGAAATGACGGCGTTCACCGCGTATCTGGGCATCGTGACCGGCTGGATCATGTGGCTTCTCACCACCAGCAGCGTCGGATCGCCCGACGCGATGGTGACACCGCGGATGATCATGCTCGGGCTGAGCTCAGTGGTGGTCGCGCTGCTGTTCCACTTCATCGACAAGAAGTTTCATGCTGACGGGCTGGGAACGATCGGGCACTACGTCTCCGGCGCTTACCACGCCACCGCGGGCGCAGCCCGTGGACAGTACGACGATGCGCGCTCGGCGGTGGACCAGGGCCGCAAGGCACACCGCCGGTACCGCGATTGGCGGAACCGCGGCATCGACGACGACTACGACTCGGAGGAAGACGAGGTGCGAGCGAGCGCCGAGGCGGAGAAGTCCGCTCCGGGCTTCGACGTGGTCAAGCCACGGCCCACCGACGGCGGGGCGTCGGGCGGTGCAGCGAAGTCGGGCAAGGCTGCTGACGCGGGCGCGGCGGCCACGGAGGGAGCTGAGGTTGCGGAGGTCGGGACGGTAGCCGCTGAGGGGGCGGCTGCCGTCGTCGCGCCGGAGGTGGTGTTGCCCGCTGCGGCGGCCGTTGAAGCTGCACACCTGGCGCACCGGCACCACGACAAGCGCTCCGGACAGGAACATGCGCCGCACGATGGCGGCCGTCACCACAGCAACGGGGCACGGCCTGAGCCTGGGTACCAATGGCCTGACGCCGAAGCCGCCCCGCCCACCGACGCGGACTATGACTTCCTCAACGAGACCACGGGGCGCGAAGCCGCGTATCCGACGGTCGCGGCTCGCTCGCAGTCTGTGGATACCAACGGGCGTCGTCCGAGCAAGGTGTGGGATCAAGACACTCCGTCATCAGGCGGTGACGGCAGCGGCGGGTACGACGTAGCGGCCACCGGTCAGGAGGCCCCGGGGATCGAACACTTGGCCGGCGGCGGAGCCGACGACGATCCGGCCCTAGAATTTCCTTCAACGCCAGCGCGGCAGGACATAGATCCGACCAATGCGAAAGGCCCTAAGCAGTGAACGCTCGCAACTACTTCGATGACGGTGTCGCTCGCCTGGGCCTGCATTCGGGATCAGCCGACATGGCAGCGGCCCGTGAATCGTTCCGGCAAGCAATCACATCAGAGCCCAAGATGTGCGATGCGTGGATGGGTCTGGCGATGAGCGGCGAGGTGACCGTGGAGACGCTGCGCGGCGCTTACGAGTCCCGCGACTACCTGCACTGGGAGGTACGACGCCTCGGGCTGGGTGAAACCGACCTGGCCCCGACGGTACCCACCGCCGGGTACATCACCATCTACCCCTACACCGGTGCCTTGATTGGTATAGCGCTGGCGGCGCTGCTCACCGTGGAGCGCCAATTCGGTCAGGCCGAGCAGTTGCTCGCCGAGATCGACCTCACGGGCGAGCTGCCTTCCACGGCTCTGCTGCGCGTGTACGTCGGTGCCTGCCTCTACTACGTAGCGCGGCGGTGGGACGACTTGTTGGGTTGGACCGCACAGCCGATCCCCTCAGTTAGGCCGGACATCGTGGGCGCGGCCGCCGCGTTGTTGACGGGTATTGCGCACACCGGGCTCGGCGAATACGGCGAAGCACTCCAACACCTGCAACGCGTTGACACGATCGCCGAGCAGGCCGGCATCGGCGGACCCGATGGCCCCGCGGCGCTGATTTTGTCCGAAGCGGCGTTTCAGCGCGGCATGTGCCAGCGCTCGCTAGGCAAGGAGGACGCCGCTCGCACCGCGTTCGCTCAGGCCACCGCCAACGGTGTGCCGCACAACGAAGCCGTTGCGGCGCTGGCGGACCCGACCTACACCGCCGTGGTCACCACGCGCGAAGTACTCGCGGCGCGCACCAATCGGTGGGACGAAACGTCCGGACCGACGGTGGCCGAGTTCAGTTCCTCGCGACAGCAGGAAGCACGCGCGAAGGCTCTCACCGATGCTGAGGCCGAACTTGACAAGTTCATCGGTCTCGACGAAGTCAAAGACCACGTGCGCGAGCTCAAGGCCGTGCAGATGTTCGACCAAAAAATGGCCGCCAGAGGCGTCCAGATGGGTGAGCGCTCCGCTCTGCACGCGGTCCTTGCGGGCCCGCCCGGTACCGGTAAGACCTCGATTGCCCGCGTTGTGGCAAAGATTTACTTCGGCCTCGGGATTCTCGACTCCCCGGAGGTGATCGAGAAGTCTCGGCCTGATCTAGTCGGCGGCGTGATTGGCGAGACCGAAGCCAAGACTGGAGCAATACTCGCACAGGCCAGGGGCCGTGGGCTTTTCATCGATGAGGCCTACACTCTGTTCATCGCCGATAACGAGCGTGACTTCGGACGCCTCGCAATCGACATCATCATGAAGTTCGCCGAAGATCACCGCCACGACACCGTGATCTTCCTCGCCGGTTACCGAGACAAGCTCGATGGCATGTTCGGCTACAACCCGGGTATGCGGGGACGGTTCCCGAACATGCTCGAATTCCGTTCCAACACAAAGTCTGAGCTGGTGGCCATCGCCGAGACGATGACCGCTCAAAGCCCGTTCAAGCTTTCCGCCAGCAAGCGGATGGCGTTCAATCTTTCCGCCGAAGCGCGGGCGGCATTCGCAAGCACAGCCGAATGGGCCTGCAACTCGACATCGCCGGACCCCGAGGTCCCGGCCATGGTTGATTACATCAACAACGGTCGATTCGCGCGCAACGTCATTGAGGCCGCCATCGTCAAAGCCAAGGTCCGCGTCATGCTCGACGAGGCGATCGACGTCGACACTGCCGGGTTGGACACAGTGCTAACGATTTCCGAGGTGGACATGAAGTCCGCTATCGCGCAAGTTCTGCGCATGTATAACGTTGCCGTGCAGTAATTTTCAGTTGTGTCCCAGAACGCCGCTCAGCCATTGCTGGAGCAGAATATGCACGGGTCGCCGTGTTCGCTTCCGTAGTCGGCGTAGCCGGCGACGGTGCTCACCACGGCGGCTGCGGCGGCTTCATCGAGCATCGGGATGGCCGGGTCAGCGCTGGGCCAGTGAAGGGCGCCGATGCTGGCCACCAGCGGCATGCGGTCATGAGGGCTGGCCGTGATGTCGGCCGCAGCCCTGCCATCGACAAACAGTGTGTACATGTCGTGCTTGGGGAACCCAAAGTTCAGCCGCAGTACCCACCAACACCGGTCTTCGTGCGCAGCGAACGGAAAGTGCTTGTGTCCAGTTGCTCGCCACAGTGGCAGAGCCGCGGTGTCGATCGCCGCACCTGGATTGGGTGCGAAGTTGCTGCCCATGGCGCCGATCCTATGCGCAGATCGATCCTGATGCGGGCGTGCGGCTACGGTGGCGCCGTGGTAAACCCGGCCCCGACACTGTCCCGCACCTGCGCGGGATGGGCCAGCACCGCTGGATTCACCGTCGGCACTCACGAGTGCGCGACCACGCTGCGACCCACGACCGGTCACGGCACCAGTTGGTACCAAATCCGCGACCGCGGGCAAGGCCGGGTCGAGCTGACCGAAATCGACGCAGACGGGGATGAGCATACCGAGCTCTACGCCGCAGGCATCGACATCTTGGAGCGCTTCCTCATCGGTCTACTCAGAGACGGGATACGCGAAGACCTCGACCTCGACTACCTGGACTTGCCGTGGACGGCCGAACTCGTTGCCCCGGGCTTCACACTGGGTCCCTTCGCGCGGGGGTATCGCACCCTCAGCCGCACCAACGGCCGGCCCGTCGCCGCTGCTCGCGACGAAACCTTGAGTCTGGTGAAGCTGGTGCCGTTGTCCCACTTCATTCTGGTCGAGGACCTCGAGGCACTGAAACGGGCTTTCCTTAGCTCGACGGGGGCGCCCCTGCTAACAGCTGATGGGCGTTATCGAGCGCTCTGATGCCTAACTCTGACTGGGGCGAAGGCACGGAGGGGTGTGCATATGGAAAATGGTGTCCTGCAACGCTATCGGACTGAAATGCGCGAGCGATCAGGTTGATGCGCTCCGACGCTTGACAGCGGCAATGAACTGACGCTCTACCTGCAGGACGCGGCCGAACAGATAGCGTGCTTTGAATCCTGGGTATATGGGCTGCTTTTCGAGTGCGTCGAGTTGCGCCGTTAGGTTGACATAGTCGGCCGCGGCGAGTTTGTCGCCGAGCGCCTGAAGGTTGCACCGGGCGTAGTTGATCCGGCTGTGTATGCGATTGGCGTCCATGGCTCGGGACGGTATTGCTGTCGAGAAATCACCGCAACTCACCTTTGAAACGGCCGACGATACATCTTGGCGCTTGGCGTTAGGCTGCTCGCGAGTGCGAATTTCGCCTAGGAAACCTACGTTTTCGCTCGGTGGCTCGCGACCATCGGATACTGGGTTTCTTTCAGGAATGCCCGTACTATTTGGAAGCACACAGACCGGTACAACGCCTTGCGTGACCCGGTTAAAGACGTTGAAGAGCCCGGTATTCGACCCCTGCGGTCGACCCGGGTTCTTTGCTTTCTGCCAGCAGTGGGCTACTAGCGCCGGTGGCAGTAGCTGGCTTCGCCGCTAGTCGTCGGTGAGGTCGACGGTGTTGGCTTGGGTGCGCTGCAGACCTTGATTATGGCTGCGTGTGCGCAGCCAGTTGGCGTCCTGGTGGCGCCGGTAGGCGGCCAGATTCTCGGCGCGAACCCGGTCGGCGTGCTCGAGCGCGTCGCGCAGCTGGTCGGTGAGGACGTCGGGGGTGACGCGGCGCAGCTGGGCCACGACGGGATCGAGGTCGGGTGCGCCGGCGTGGCTGGTGGCCACCGACGGGGCCGTGGTCAGGGCGCGGTTCCACGGCAACTCAGCCGAGAGCAGTTTCATCATGCGGTCCGCCGGTTCGGGCGGCCACGTGCCGGAGCTCGTGTCGATGAGGATCAGACCGGCATTGGCTTGTGCCGCGTGTTCGGCGAGGTCGGCGATCTGCTCTGGTTGGGCGGCCTGCGCGTGGTCGACGATGATGAGGCCACCGGCGGGCATTGCACTGGCGCTGTCACTGGTGAATTCGGCGTGGGCCGCGTCGATGGTGGTGGCGCCGTCGGCGAGGTTGTCGCGCTGGGCGGCGGCGGCTTGTTCCTCGGTCGGGCCGCACCACAACACTTTTCGGCCAGCATCGGTCGCGGCGCTGTGCAGGATGTGCAGCGCGGTCGTGCGTTCGGTGTCGGGGTGCGCGTGCACGACGCTCACCGTGAACGGTAGTTCGGCGATGCTGCGCAGCGCCGCGGCGGTGTTGTCCGTCAGGCCGGCGGTCGCGGTGGGGGCGATGCGCAGCGCCCGGGCGCTTTGATGTTGTCCGGCGACGTCGAGCACGCGTAGTTCTGTGTCCAGGTCATCGATTTGGGCGGCGACATGCTCGGCGGTGCGGGTTTCGGCGTCGGCGAAGGCGGCTGCGACGGTGCGTTCAGCGGCGTCAAGGTGCTTGCGTACCAGCTGGTTGTCGTAGCGGGCCTGGTCGACCATTTCGAGATCACGCGCATGAAGTTCGGCGAGGAAGTTGTCGATGTCGTGGTTGCTGATGATGTTCTGCGCGCCGCCGGCAGCTTCGGCGCGGGCGGCGTGCGCGGCGGCCAGTTGGGGCTGGTATCGCTCGGCGGGGGTGGTGCCCAAGCGCATCGCCGCGAGCTCGACCATGCCGCGCGCGGAGGTGATGTCGAGTTCGTCGGCGTCGGGGTCGGCGTGCAGGGCAGCGAGCTGGTCACGGGTCCAGGCGTGGAACGTGAGGGCTTCGTCGTAGTCGTGGTCGGCGTCGGCCCATGCTGCGATGACTTCGTGGACGGCCATCAGGTAGGGGCGGTCCGCGTCGGCGCGTTCGCGCATGGCGCTGATCTGCTCGGCGGCGGCGCGCATCGCCGGGCCGTTGAAGATCGCGACGTCGCGTTCGAGAGCGGCCAAATGAGCTGTGGTGGCGGCGTATTGGTCGCGCAGCAGATAGACGTTGGACACCGCGACGGGCACGGCCGGGACTGCCGGTCGGGTGCGCGATAGGTCGTTGAAGTCGATGACCGAGGCATCGTTGGCGGGGTGGTCTGCTTGGTCAGGCCAGGGCTCGACGTCGTGGTAGGGGTGCGGTTCTGCGGACATGTCGATCCATGGGGCCTCGGGGTCGTGGGGGAGAAGTTCCTCTTCTTCGAGGGACAGCGGCGGGTGCTCGGGCAGGTCGGCGCTAGCTTGGTGCGGGGTGCACAGCAGGTCCACGGTGTAGGTGATCAGCCGGGCGTAGTGGTACGTCGGGATGGTTCGGTCGGGGTCGGCGTCGGCGAGCTGTTCGGCGGCGACGTGCAGCAGATCTGTGGCGGTCCAGCGGCGGGGATCGGCGGCAGCAATGGCGGCAACCAATGCCGGCCAGGCTTCGTCGGCTGTGATCGCCTGTGCGGCAGCGGAACCGAAGCTGTTGTGCAGCTCGCGTGTCCAGGGCGGGCGCAGGTGAGCGTGGGTGGTGTCCAGGGTGGCGATGGGGGAAAGTTCCCCGTCGAGCCGGTACCACAGCGCCGCGGCGGGCAGTTCGTCGGGCAGGGGGCCGGCTTCGGCCGCCGTGGTGATCAGCGTGGCCAGGTCGGGGCGGCTGGGGGCGACTTGGGCCAGGCGTACGGCCAGTTGCGGCCAGTAGGCGTCGGTGCGGATGCGCGGGTCGATGTGGTCGATGAGCCGTTCCCAGCGGCGCGTGTCGGGGTTGTGTTGCGCGATCGCTTCGACAGCGTGCTTTTCCAGCAGCAGTTGAATCTTGCGGGGCCGCGCCGCGTATTGGGGTGCGCCGAGCAGTCGGGTGTCTTCGGTTTCGACGTTGTGTGCGGCGCGGAACACCGCGATTTCGGCGGCCAGTTGAGGGTTGGCGGACAGGATCGGTTTGGACCAGGCGGGCGCGGTCGAGGGTGTCCAGCTGGCCACTTGGGCGCGAATGTCGTTCGCCAGTTCGGTGATCAGGGCGTCACGGTTGGCTAGGTAGGGGCCCCACTGGTTGATCGCGGCCATCTGCTCGGGAATGGAGGGCAGCCACCGCAGCGGCCCGATGCCCAAGGAGTGCTCACCGGCGGTGTCCAGGCGCCAGTCCAGGACCGCAGCCATGTCGGCGGCGGTGCCCAGTTCGCGGCGGCCGGCGGCCTCCTGCAAGGCCGCGACGGCGTCGCGGCCCTTGACCGCGACGGTGGCCAGGTGCTTGCGCAACGTGGGCCAGGCGGGCATGCCGGTCAGTCCGGCGTGGAGCTCGTCGGCGGCGGCGTCGATCGCGGCCATCGTGTCGGCGCCGGCGAGGTTTTCGGCGAAGGTGCCGAGCGCGTCGTCGTACATTTCGGCTGCTGGGCCAAGTCGTTTGAACGGATCGAGGGCGTCGCGTGCGGCCGTGGTGGCCGAGATTTGGGCGCCGTCGCGGGCGAGTGCTTTGGACAGCACGTCCACGGCGGTCTCGGGGTGCGTGGCCTTGGGGGCGAGCACCCGGTGCGGGTCGGACTCGGCGGTGGACAGGTAAATGTGGTTCTCGACGCGGCCGCGGGTCATGGCCACGTACAGCAACTGACGGAACAGCGACCCCGCCCCGACAACGTGGCAGGCGTGCCCGGCAGTGAGGCCTTGGGCGGAGTCGATGGTGGACGCATAGCCCAGGGTGACTTGCGTTTTGACGTATTTTGCGGGCAGATGCACCATCCGGCCGGTGCCCAGATGCTTGGCGTCGATGGCGCCGTCTTCGTGGGTTTCGATGATCTGGAAGCGGTAGCCGTTGCGCACGAAGTCGGTGCGGCTCAACCGCAGATGCCGCGCGTTCTTGCGGGTCCGGATGATGTCACCGGGGGAGGCGTGCAGCAGGTCCGCGAGCACGATTTCGTGCCCGTGCAGCGTGCCGGGCTCGGCGGCGGCGAGCCGATCCCGGCGGGCCCGCTCGTTGAGCGCATCGACGATGTCGTTGGTCGGGGCGAGCAGAACACTGTCGCGGCCGGCGTCCAGATCGGCGGCCCACGAGCGGTATGCCATGTCCGCGGCGGTCTCTTCGGCGCCGACGTGGACGCGCCCGTTGTCGACGTAAAAGCCCAGTCCCATCGGGTCGCCGCGCCGAAGCGCCAGTGTCGCAGCGCCTTCGGCGGGCGAGACGAACCGCACCAATTCGGTGAGGGTCAGCGCGTCGGTCTCGGCCGCGATGTCGCGCAGGACACCGCCGGCCGACACCGACGCGAGCTGTGCGTCGTCGCCGACCAGGCGCACCGTCGCACCGCGCGCGATCGCGTGGGAAATGACCGCGTCCAGCGCGAGGGTGTCGGCTTTTCCGGCCTCGTCGATGATCAGCAGCGTCTCGGGGGTGATCTGATCGAACCATTCCGGCGCGGTCCACAACGTTCGTCCGGCGGCGAGGTCGGCGTACTTGGCGAGGGTGTCAGTGGGCGCGGACAAGTCGGTGGACAGCTCGATCGCGGCGGCGGCGGTGGGAGCCAGACCGATCACCTGACCACCGGAGGTACGCCAGGCGTGCGACAGGGCCGCCATCGCCGTGGTCTTGCCGGTGCCGGCCGGGGCGAGCGCCAGCGCGAGACTTCGGCCGCTGGTGGCCATCTCTTCAACGAGGGCAACCTGCCCAGGATTGAGCGTTTTGCCACGCGCTGCCGAATCCGCCAGTGCCAGTTCAACATCGGCGTCGCTGATCGCCCGGCCGCTCTGCTGGTGCGCCGCGGCGATGATCCGCCGCTCCGCAGAGAGCACTTCGGCCGAGGTGAACATGGCCGCCCCGTGGCGGGTGTAGACGCTGGCACCGTCGCGGCGCCGCAACAGTTCGGGCTCGGACAGATCCCCGTCGCTGATCCGCGCATGCGCCACCGACAACGGCTCCGAGAGCGCGGCGTCACTGATCTTCTCGGCCAAGTCGGTATCGGCAGCGTGCCCGGTGGCCCGGATGATCCGCTGCGCCTCGGCGAGCACATGGTGGCGCTGCCAGGTCGCGCGGGCCGCCGACACGGTGGCGATGACCTCGCGTGCCCGGTCGCTGATCCACGCGTCGGTGGCAACCTCGACCTGCTGGGCCGGCGTGGACAACGTCGCGCCGAGCATGCGGGTAACGGCGCGCACATCGCCGAGAACCTCGACGGCCTGGGTGTACCAGGCTTGCCGCTGCTCGACCAGCGAGCGCGGCTCGTGCTTGGCTTCGCGGGTCTCCAACGTGGCCTGCTGATCGAGGGCGATCGACTCGGCCATCGTTGGCTCGCGGCCGTGTGCGGCGTGAAACTGCTTGGCCAGATCGGCCTTGCGGGCGGTGATCGCGGCGCGCCGCGAGGACATCGCGTCGTTGAGTTCGGCCGGGACGCCGACGATTTCGCGGACTGGGCGCTTGCCGCGACGGTTCGAGTTGACCTCGTTGAATCGGACCCCGACGCGGCGCACCATGTGCGCCTCTAGGCGGGTGTTGTAGAACTCCGAGGCCGCCACCCCGAACCGGTGCAGGGGCTGTCCGTCCAGCGCCAGCCAGCGCACCACGCCGTGCTGATCGACGGTGGCGACCTTGTTGGAGATGGCCACGTGCGTATGCAGATCAGGGTCGCCGGCGCGCGAATCGCGGTGCGTGAACGCCGCGCCGATGAAGCCGGTGGTGTCCAGTTGCGCGATGCCGTTGGTGCCCGAGCGCGTCAGCGCCGCCTGACCTTCGAGCCAAGCCAGGGACTCGGCAACCGCCGCATCGTGGGCGCCTTCGATCTCGCGCGCGGTATCCATCGGGGCGACCGCCCACAGCACCGAGACGGACTTCACCGGCGAAAATGTGAGGTCGTATCCGGCGACGGCGGTTGTGCGCGTACGGGTTTCGCGGGCGAGGAAGCCTGACAATTCGCGGTCGTCGGCGGGCGCGCGGCCGTATTGTTCGGCGAACTTTTCGCGCGCGATGGTGGTGCGAATCGTGGCGCGTACGGGCGCGGCGATCGGGGTGTCGCCGGGCAGTCCGGCTGCGTTGTTGTGTTCGCGGTAGGCCTTGGCCAGGGCGCGAAGAAATTCGTTGTCGTCGTCGCCGATGTAGAACTCGCGACCGAGTTTGGCCGCGTTTTGGGCCGCGCGGCCGTGCATGCCTCGTCCGGTGACGTACAGCGAAATCGCTTCTGCGTTGGGGTGGTAGCCCTCCCCGAACAGGGCCTCCATCTGTGCTTCGGTGACCTCTGAGCCGGCGTCAACCGTCCAGAGTTTGGTGAGGGTTTCGGTCGGTACCCAGCGGGCTCCGGTGTCGGTCAACGAGCCCAGCCCGGAGCCGACCCAGCGGCCGGGCGTTTCGCCTTTGGCGGTGTAGTAGTCCGACAGGCTGGTGCGGCCGCGTTCGGTGGCGTCGACAGCAGCGACCTGCCGGATCAGGTACTTGTACCCGTCTCCGGCGGTCAGCTTGTGCAAGGACATCACGGCCGTTGGTCTCCCATCAGGCCGGACGTTATGAACTGGGGCGCACCGGTTTCCATCAACACCCCGGTGGTTGTTACCAAAACGTGACCTTAATGCAAGAGGTGTGTCGTTTCTGGTGGGGCTGTGAGGTTCCTGGAAATGGAAACCGGTAATCGGTTTCTGTGGGTTGACTGTGAACGGGGCGGCGAGTTGGGATTCACGAAAAGGCGCGGGGACGACAACAACTGACGGACGGCGAAGTTGGTTGCGTTGCTGGAGATGGATTGCGCGGCGGTTCTAGGGTGCGGGACATGGAAGTTAAGTCGATGGCGCAAGCGCGCCGGAAAATCAAAGAAGCGCAAGCCCAGGCCAACGCCGAGCGGGTGAAGCGCGAACGCGACAACGTTGAAGATGCGGCCGTGGTGATGGTCGAGCTCGGAAAGGTCGGGGCGGTCGATACCTGGGAAGCGGAGCAGCTGCGCGAAGTGCGGGTCGAAGCTGAGCGGCGTCGGGATGAACGTCGCAGCGAGGCGGCGACGGCATTGCGACGGATGCAGGATCGGGGCGAAACACTCACCGCGATCAGCGAATTGGTGGGCGTGCCGGTCGCGGAACTGCGTGTGCTGACCAAGGTCGCCGCGTCAGGGGCGACCTTGGTCAGCGACGATGTGGGCGCGGGTTCCGACGGGGTCGGCGCGGCGCCGGACGCACTAGGTGGCGGCGCGGGCCAGGAGGTTGGCGGAGAGGCCGGCACGCGAGCTGGCGGCGCCAACGGCTCGGGCGCGGAAGCACTAGGTGAGGTCCTGGCGGGCGCGTCGACCGCTGGGCCTACGGCATGAATGGCCGGGCGCGGCACGCGACCGGCCATTCAACGACTGGTCGCTACGCAATCGACGTAGTGGATGGCCGCTTTCACAGGGGGCAGACGTCCGGCGGCCGCGACGTCATCGCTGAGCTGACCGGGCGCCGGCGGCTCGTGGACATCCAGTCACGATTGTCGTGTCCAGCGGGGGCGCTGCGACCAACGGTCGGGACCTGTGTCCAAATGTGTTGGGACAGTCCGGCTTGTCGGTGCCGATGCCTATTGTGCGGGAATGCGGGTTGCCATGGCTTCTGCCTTGTGGGTCGCTACGTTCATTCACCGGGCGGAGTGCGCGCGTTTCGACAGTTTCATCGTGCGGGGGCCGACGGAGGCTGACTGTGACATTTTCGCGGGCGCGATCGGCAAGGACGGCTATGGGCGGTTGTGCATCTACCGCGATGGTGTCGAATTGTGCGTGCGGCCCAACAGATACGCGTTGGCTCGCTCGCTGGGGCGTCCGCTGGAGGGCACCGTGCTGGCGCTGCACGAGTGCGATATCCCGCTGTGCGTGAAGATCAGCAGCCCGGGGAGTCTGCGCCAGCACGTGGTGGCAGGCAGTCAGCGCGACAACATGACCAGGATGGCTCGGATGCGGCGCGGCGGGGGTCGGGCGGTCGTGCCCAGTAATGGATTACAGGAGCGGCGGGAGCGCTCGGTGGCGCTGCGCGCTGCGGTGCGCCATGGATGGGACGCGGTCGCTGTTGAGGCAGCACTGTTGGGCACTGAGCTCAAACTGTGGTGATATCGCCAGCCCTGGCGGTCAATGACTCGATCCGCCGGACAGCAGCAGATACGACCGCTTCAGGCGATGTCGGCTAGGTCGAGGAGTGCGAGCTGGGGCTGTAGGCCGCGTGCCTCGGCGATGATGTCGGCCATCGACAGGTCGGCACGGAAGCGGTGACCGGCGGCTTCCTCGACCGCGGCGTACCGGTCGGCCAGGATCGGGTTGAGGCGCGCGGAGCACACCAGATCGGCGCGGGATGCGAGGACGCAGAATCGGCACGACAGGCGGGTCATGCCTGCGGCGTAGGCGGGGTGTGCCCGGGTGCCGGCGGCGGCGATGCGCTCCCAGACTTCGGTCACGGTGAGGTGGTGGATGGGGTACCACTCGTCGACGCGGCGGCGGCCATTGGATGCCGACGGGTTGGCCGTGTAGACGGCGCGTCGGGCGCGGGCGCTGCTTTCCTCGGCGCGCAACCCCATGACTTTGAGTAGGCGCACTGGGCGGCCGGTGACGCGGCCGCTGTCGCGCAGTTCGGCGACCAGCTTGGTCATCACGGTGCGGATCGGGCCGCGCTTGTGGTCGGAGGTGCACCACCGGCGCGCGAGCAATGATCAGAACCTGTGGATGAGCCTCGGCGAGGCGGCGTAGGAAAGGGCG
>ERZ650309.101-NODE-101-length-41071-cov-6.179393_pt1 | contig 41071 bp, 41 predicted proteins | sample MGYA00376245_ERZ650309 | MGnify/ENA primary metagenome ERZ650309 (study PRJEB26733, sample SAMN07839294) | wastewater metagenome | biome: urban; feature: wastewater treatment plant; material: waste water | place: USA: North Carolina | collected 2016-04-26 ... | reverse complement strand
ACCGTCGCGGCGACCTCTGGCAGGCCGGCGGCGTGGTGCACGGTGACGCCGTCGGGAATCGGCAGCACCTGTGCAGCCGGGACGGCCACCTTCTCGGCGTAGCCGCCGCCCGCGAGCAGCGCGCACACGTATGCGCCGGGCTTCCAGTTCTCGACGCCGTCGCCGACGGCACTGATCCGGCCGGACACCTCCAAGCCCATGATGTCGCTGGCACCTGGGGGAGGCGGATACAGGCCGGCGGCCTGCAGCAGGTCGGCACGGTTCACGCCCGCGGTCGAGACGTCGATGACGACTTCACCAGGGGCGGCGGTGACGTCAGGAACTTCGGTCCATGCCAACTGACCTGGGGATTCGACGACTATGGCGCGCATGGGGACAAAGCTACACACGAACCCGGCAGGTTTTGGGCGGCATCGACCCTCTAGTCTGTTCCACGGTGGCGTGGCAGAGCGGCCTAATGCACTCGCCTTGAAAGCGAGAGTCGGCTAAACCCGACCGGGGGTTCAAATCCCTCCGCCACCGCTCTTTGACGAGTCGAGTCATCGGTTACCGATCCCTCGATGGGTTGCTGCAATTGCACCGACGGTGACATTCACGTGTCGCGAGCATCTCGGGTTTGTGTGGTTCCTCGGACGTATCGATGACGTAACCCGTTGCAAAACAACTCCTTTCGTCATCAGCCGACACGCATGCCCGCCCAGAGTCCGACTACGGGTGTCGGCCGACTTGAATCGTTGCCATAGACAAAGGTCGCGAATCTGGTACAAAGCACGTGAAATCATCACGCGCGTCACGCGTATCGCCGCGCACGACGAGCGGGGGTGGCCGATGTCGCAGGACTGGCTGCTCGCCGTGGATCTCGGATCGTTCGCGATGGCGGGCATCGCGCTGCTGTTCGTCGTCGTCTGGGTCATCGACCGCAGCCGGACCAGTTCGCTGTATTTCGCGGGCGCGATCGCCTGCTACGCCGCAGGGACCATCGCGCTGTCGGTGACCACCACGGCCGCGTTCGCCTCGTCGATCCACGGCGTCTTGTTCCCGTCTGCGATGGTTTTGCTCGCCGATGGCCTCTTGCACCGGGTCGGGGAGCGGCTGACGCGCTGGGTGGTCCTCGGCTACCTGGTCCCGATGATCGTGGTCGTGTGGTTCTTCGCCTACGTGTCGCCCCTGCTGATCGGGCGGGTCGTGACCCAGAACCTCGGGACGGCGCTGCTGCTGTTCGCCGTCGTGCGCCAGTTGCACAAGCGGGTGCCGAAGACCGGTTCGGATCGAGCCGCGTTGATCGCTGCGGTCGCGTTCGTCGCGGCGCTCGCTGTCGCAGTGCTGGTTGCGCCGTTTTCCCCGGTACCGCGCGAGATCCTGACGCGGGCCGACTTGGACAGCTATATGCGGACCGACCTTGAGTTGTGCCTGATCATCTCCAGCACCATCGTCCTGCCCGCGCTCATGATCACGATGTTGGCCGTCACGGTGGTCGACATGGCACAGGAACTGCAGTCCCAACGTGACTGCGACGAGCTGACCGGCCTGCTCAACCGGCGTGGGTTCTACCGCCGTGCTGAAGCGGTGCTGCGGGAAACCGCGGACTGCACAGTGATCCTCGCGGATGTGGACTACTTCAAAGCAGTCAACGACACTCTGGGGCATCTCGGTGGCGACGAGATTCTCATCGCCTTGGCGCGAATACTCGACGAATCCCCGTTGAAGGGGCGTCTGGTCGGTCGGCTGGGCGGGGAGGAGTTCGCGGTCCTGCTGCCCGGCACGAGTGTGGAATCGGCTGTCGAATGGGTGGAGGCCGCCCGAGTCCGGTTCGCTGCACAGTCGGTCGAGATCAGCGGCGGCGTGATGACGGTGACAGCCAGTTTCGGCATGGCCGCCGGCAGGTCGGGGGCCCGACTCACCGAGCTGCTCACCGCGGCCGACAAGGCGCTGTATCGGGCCAAGGAGGGTGGCAGGAACCAGACGGTGGTGGTCAGTTGAGCTGCCGTCAGCGCGCGGGCTCCTGCTGGGTGGCGCAGTGGATGCCACCCCCGCCGGCGGCGATCGCGTCGATGTTGATCTGCACCACTTCGCGACCGGGAAAGAGCCGTTCGAGGGTGGCCTTGGCGGCGCCGTCGGACGCGGGGGCGCCGAATTCAGGGCTGATGACCGCTCCGTTGCAGAGATAGAAGTTGATGTAGCCCGCCGCGAAGTCGTCGTTCTCGAACTTCTCCCGGACAGTCGACGGCCCTTCGATCACCTCGACCCGCAACGCTCGATCGTGCGCGTCGGTCGCTGTGTGCAGGAGGTCCAGATGACGGCGAGTGACGGCGTAGTCGAACGACTTCGGGTCGGTGTCGAGGCCGGCGACGACCACGCCGGGGCCGGCGAAGCGGGCATAGAAATCGGTGTGCCCATCGGTGATGTCGTGCCCGGCGATACCGGGCAGCCAGATCACCTTCTGGACCCCGAGCACGCGCCCCAGTTCGGCCTCGACATCGGGCTTGGTCCGTCCGCGGTTCCGGTTGTCGTTGAGCACGCAGCTTTCCGTGATGATGGCGGTGCCCTGCCCGTCGACCTCGATGCCGCCTCCCTCTAGCACCAGGTCGGTGTGTACCGGCTGCACACCCGCTCGGTCGGCGACGAACTCCGCGACCTTCGCGTCGCGTCGATGTTCCTGTTTGTCACCCCAACCGTTGAAGTTGAAGTTCACGCCGCCCCAGCCGGCGGATCCCTTCACGAACACCGGCCCGGTATCGCGAATCCACAAGTCGTCTATCGGTGTGGTGATCAGTTCCACGTCGGCTGTGCCGATCAGGCTGCGTGCCAGGTCCACATCCTCGGCGCGGACCAGCATGGATACCGGCTCGAATCGAGCGATCGTGGTGGCTACGAGGGTCAAGTCGCGGCGGACCTGTGGCAGCAGCTTCTTGCCCCAGATCCGTTCGCCGGCACCGAATGCCATCCACGTGCGGGCGTGTCGGTCCCCTTCGTCCGGCATCGTCCAGCGGCGTCCGTCACTGCTGCGTGCAGGCGGGTCTGGTGAGGTCGACGATTGGTCGTCGCATGCCGCGACGATGAGCCCGCCAGCTGCGGCTGCCGAGGCCTGGATGAATCGCCGTCGCCGCATCACGTGGCGGCGCCGCTGCCCGAATAGGACGGGGGCGCGGCCCGCTCCGACAGGGTTTGAAGCTGTGACGTGGATCCCATCGACCCGATGCTGGCATGCGAGCCGACTGCTGGCAATGAGCCGGACCGCACGAGTGCCTCTGCGTTTCCGGATGAACAGCACCGCGATAAATTGGTAAGACCACTAGACCTCTTACCTCTGGTCGGCTACGGTCGAACCGTGGAGTTGACCAGCATCAAGCGGCGTTCCGCCGCAGACGAGGTGCATGACCAGCTGTTGAAGCAACTCGTCGCGGGTGCCACACCACCCGGCGAACGGTTGCCCAGCGAGCGCAAACTCGCAGAAGTGCTCGGCGTATCACGGCCGGTGGTGCGCGAAGCGATTCAGCGGTTGGTCACGTCAGGTCATCTGGAGGTGCGGCAGGGCGACGGCACCATCGTCAACGACGTGACCCGGACCGGGGGACTGGATCTGCTGCCCTACCTACTGGTCAACGTCCCCGACGGAGCTGTGGTGAACCCGTCGGTGGTGCGCAGTGTGCTCGAGGTGCGCGAATATCTGGGTCCGTGGATCGCCGAACATGCGGCAGCGCGCGCGGGGGCATCACTGACTGAACCGTTGCGGAAGGCGCTCGCTGACATCGAGAACGCCCCAACGGGGGTGGCGCACCAGTCGGCCGCCCTCGACTTCTGGGAATGTCTTGTGCGCGGGGCGAATTCGATCGCGATGACGCTCATCTTCAACGGCATGCGCCGCGTGTATGAGCCACTGCTCACGGTCGTCGCTGACGCGGTCTCGGCGGCCGAACCGGCGACTGCCTACCGCGACCTCGTGGTGGCTGTGACATCCGGTTTGCCGGCTGAAGCGCGCGCTGCTGCCGCGACCGTGCTGGCCGGTGCCACCGCCGTGCTTGCCGGATTCCTCGATCAGATGGAGACATCGTGACCACCCTGCGCATCCACGGAGTCACGCTCGGCGGTGCCGCCCGAGAATTCTGGCGGCACCCCACACCATGGTTGATCCTGGCCTATCTGCTTGGGACGCTTGCCTTTCGAACGGTTCTCGCCGACTTTGCCGTTGGTGATCTCTGGGCGCCGCTGGTGTTCGTGCTGCTGTTCCCATTCCTGGAATGGGTCATCCACGTCTTCGTATTGCATTGGCGGCCGCGCGAATTGGGGTCCGTCACCATCGACACGTTGCTCGCTCGCGACCACCGTCGACATCATGCGGCGCCCCGCGATGTGGATCTGGTGTTCATCCCCACCCGCTCGCTGCTGTGGGTGATTCCGGGCCTGGGCGTTGCCGTGCCGTTGGGTGTGGGCGCGCTTGTCGGCGCCCCACTGCACGCGACTGCGTCGTTCCTGGTCGTCGAGGCGGCGGCGCTGATGGGCTACGAGTGGACGCACTACCTGGTGCACACCGATTACAAGCCCCGAACGGTGTTCTACAGGTCCGTGTGGCGCAACCACCGCCTCCACCATTTCAAGAACGAGCATTACTGGTTCTCGGTCACCACGTCAGGCACGTCTGATCGGGTGTTCGGCACGTACCCGGACGCAAGCACCGTCGAGACCAGCGCGACGGCCAAGAACCTGCACGGCCTACCCGGCTGAGACCGTCGTCCAATACAGGGCGCCCGCCGCGATCAACTCGACCAGGCAGTAGAACCAGTTGGGGTAGAACGCAGTTCGCGAGTCGATCACCGCTGAGATGAGTCGGCCGACGGCCATGCCGCCCAGTGCGACGGCGATGGTCACGATGATCAATCGGTGGCCGGATATGTCTGTTGCCGCGACGGCCAGCATCGCAGCCATGGCCACACCGAAACCGCCGTACACCGCGCGGACTTCGGATCGTGCCGTCGACCCCGTCAGGCTCACGCCGAACGGCCGGACCAACGCCGACGGCGCGGTCAGGGCATACACACCCATGCCGAGGAAGAACACCCCGATCGCGATGACGACGGCGACAGCCACGGGCGACTCCTAGTGCAGTGTCAACCAGGCCAGGCTACCGAGGCCGGCCACTGCGCAGTAGATGGCAAACGGTGTCAGCGTTCGGGTTTCAAAGTACTTGACCAGGAAACGCACTGCCAGATACGCCGCGATGAATGCGGCGATGCTGCCCGCCAGTACCTGTCCGCCGATGCCTTCACCTGCCGGACCGAACAACTCCGGAATCTTCAGCGCGCCGGCCGCCAGGATCACCGGGGTGGCCAACAGAAATGAGAACCGGGCCGCGTCCTCGTGCGAAAGTCCGCGCAGCACACCGGCAACCATCGTGGCACCGGAGCGGCTGATGCCGGGGAACAACGCCAGAATCTGGGCGGCACCGATACCCATGGCTTCGCCGATGGGCAAGCGGGCCAGTCGTTCGTCGGAGTCGTTGAGGCCTTCAGAGTGCGCAGCAGCGGGGACTGCCGAGGCTGTCCGACGCCGAAGTCGTTCGCCCACAAAGAGAACCACGCCATTGAGGGTGAGGAACGCGGCCGCCGGGATCGGCTTGCCCAACGAGGTGCGCAACGCATGGTCGAGGGCCAGACCGGCGATTCCGACGGGGATGGTGGCCAAGATCAACAGCCAGGCAAGGCGTTCGGCCGACGTGGTGACCTTCCGGTTCTTGATCGACGTGAACAACCCACCGATGACGGCCACCCAGTCCTTCCAGAAGAACACCAGCAGTGCCAACGCGGTTGCGACGTGCACGGCGACCAAGAACGCCAGGTATGGGGACTTATCGCCGGTCATGTCAAGGTCTTTGGCCCACTGACCGCCGACCAGGGCCGGCACCAGGATCGAGTGACCCAGGCTTGATACCGGGAAGAGTTCGGTGACACCCTGGAAGGCGCCGACAACGATGGCTTCGACGTAGTTGAGGCTCATGGAGTTTCGGTCACTCGCCCTTGAATTCCGGGGCCCTCTTGGCGAACATCGCCGTGATGCCCTCGGTCAGATCCTTCGACGCGATGAACGCCGAGTTCCACGCGGCGACGTAACGCAGGCTGGCCGAAACCTGTTCTGTGCGTTGCTCATCGAGCACGTTCTTGACGCCACGGACCGTCAGCGGTGGGTTCGCGGCGATTTCGCGGGCAGTCTCGTGAGCGGCGGCCAGCGTCGCCTCTGCGTCGGCGAACACGTCGTTCACCAGACCGATCTTCTCGGCGCGAGCCGCGTCGATGTCCTTGCCCGTCAGAGCGAGTTCGCGCAGGTGGCCGTCGTTGAGGATCAGGGGCAACCGGGCCAGCGAGCCCACATCGGCGACGATCGCCAGCTTGACCTCGCGGACCGAGAACTTCGCGTCGGCGCTGGCGTAGCGGATATCGACGGCCGAGATCAGGTCCACTCCACCGCCGATGCACCAGCCGGCAACCGCCGCGATGGTCGGTGTCCGGCAGTCCGCGACCGCGGTGATCGACTGCTGCATGCCGCGCAGCTCGGTGTGGAAGTGCGTGCGTTCCTTGGCCAGCGCGCCATCGGCCATCATCGGCGTCAGCGTGCCACCCATGGCGGCCAGGTCCAGGCCGTAGCTGAAGTTGTGACCCGAGCCGGTCAGCACGATCGCGCGGACCTCGGGGTCGGCGTCCAGTGCCTCGAAGGCCACCGGCAGCTCAGCCCAGAAGGCCGGTCCCATGGCATTTCCCTTACCGGGGCCCAGCAGCGTGACCTGTGCGACGTGGTTGTCGATCTCGATGGACAGAGATTCGTAAGTAGCACCCATGAATGGGAAGGCTAGCGGGTCTGGCTGGGAGTCAGCGCCCGGTGATCCAACTACGGGCGAACTCCAGGAATACGTCGTTCTCCGCGGGCACCGTCACGGTTACCCGGACTCCGTCCTGACCGTACGGACGGACCAACAGCTTGTTGTCGGCCGCTGCGTCGACGAAATCGTTGGTACTCCCCGGACCCAGCGGCAGCCAGACGAAGTTGGCCTGGGAGTCGGGCAGCTGGTAGCCCGCTTCGCGCAGAGTCTCGGACACTCGGGCACGTTCGGCGGTGACGGCGTCGGTGCGAGCCAACAGTTCGTCGGCCGCGTCCAGGCACGCGATGGCGGCGGCCTGACTGACGCTCGTCGCCGTGAACGGGACGTACACCTTGCCCAGGGCCGTCACGATGTCCTCGTGTGCGACGGCGTAGCCGATCCTCAGCCCCGCCAGACCGTAGGCCTTCGAGAACGTCCGCAGCACGACGACGTTCGGGTATCTGCGAACGAGCGCCAGGCTGTCGGGCAGCAGGCCGTCGCGGATGTACTCGACGTAGGCCTCGTCGAGCACCACCAGGATGTGCGACGGCACCTTGGCGACGAACTCGGCCAGCTTGACGGGGTCGACGACCGTCGAGGTCGGGTTGTTGGGGTTGCAGACGAAGATCAGTCGGGTGCGGTCGGTGATCGCGGCCAGCATGGCGTCGAGGTCGTGGGTGTAGTCCTTGAGTGGGACCGGGACGGGCGTCGCGCCTGCGGTGCGGATCTGCAGCGGGTAGATCTCGAAGCTGCGCCAGCCGAACACCACCTCGTCGCCGACCGAGGCGCTGATCTGGATGACCTGCTGGCACAAGCTGACCGAGCCGCAGCCCACCGAGATCTGTTCGGGAGCGAAGCCGACATAGGCGGCGAGGCGCTCGCGCAGTGCGCGGTAGCCGTTGTCGGGGTAGCGGTTGATGTTGTCGGTGGCTTTGAGGATCGCCTCGCGGACGCTGGGCAGCGGGCCGTCGACGGTCTCGTTGCTGGCGATCTTGATGGCGCCGGGGACGGTGCGACCCGGGGTGTAGGCGGGGAGATCGGCCATTTCGGGGCGCAGGCGGGCGGTCACCCGGGACAGTCTAGGTGTCCGGCAGATGGCCGCCTGGCGTCGCGCTTTGCCTTCTGTGCCCTCGACTGTGTACCGTATGCCCTCGGCGGTTCCGGGGTGCGGTTGTCCGGTACCCTCGGATCGTTCAGGAGGCGTGCCAGAGCGGCCGAATGGGACTCACTGCTAATGAGTTGTCCCCCTTACAGGGGACCGGAGGTTCAAATCCTCTCGCCTCCGCCACAGAACTGAATAGTTGTACCCATGCGCCCGTAGCTCAACGGATAGAGCATCTGACTACGGATCAGAAGGTTAGGGGTTCGAATCCCTTCGGGCGCACTTGCAAAGCAGGGCCGACAGTACGTCGGCCCTGCTTTCGTTTTCCGGCCTACTTCCGCCGAGATCGACGAAATGGCTGCTTGCGTGGCTCTGAAACGACCAATACGTCAATCTCGCTTCGCAGCGTCCAAGAAATGCCCAAGACGCTCGTTGCAACCTGTGATCTCACGCGAGATCAGCACAAGGGAGCGGACGGGCGATGGGCGTTACAGATGTCAGCCACGAGTGGGCGGATGGAACCACCCGCGCCGACGGAATCACCGTCTACAAGGACGGCACGTGGAAAGCCGACGGCTTCACCCATTACAAGAACGGGGACATCGAGGATCCCGACGGCAACCTCCATCATCTGGACGGCACCTGGGAGGACCGGGACCACAACGTCCACAACCCGGACCACAGCTGGCAGGACGACGAGGACTTCACGCACTACGACAACGGCAGCGTGACCACTCCGCAAGGCGTCAACGTCGCCCAAGACGGCAGCAGTGTCGTCTTCCCCACGCAGGACATCACGGGCAGCACCGACAATTCAGATCCCTACTCCGGGTACGTCGATCCGTCAGAGAACGCCGCTGATACCTACGACAACATCGACCCCACCTATTGGTCAGACGAGTACGGCGCCCAAACATCGACCAGCGACGACTCGACCACCACTGACAACACCCCCGACGACCACTCCGATGATCATCCGGACGACATCTATGACGATGCCCCCGTCCCGGCAGATCCGCCGACGCCCGATGACCCGTCCGGCAGCACCCCCGATCCGGACGGTGGCGGCGATGAGACGCCGGCCGTCGGCAAGCATGTTCACGCGGCGCGCGGCAGTTCGCCTGGCCATCATGGGTCGGTCGGCGGCGAGGTAGATGGTGCGGGCGGCGGCTACGGCTGGACGCACTTCGGCGCGCCGCGCTCCGACGACGGCGACAACGGCGAAGAGAAGCCGAGCCTCGGTCACCGCTCCAAGGCGGGCCGTGCGGGGCATGGGCCGAAGTTGCCGGGCAGCGGTCTGCAGGGCAGTACCGGTGACCAGGACTATGTGGGCGGCGGTTACGGGTGGAACCTGCATGGTGCCCCGCGTGCCGACGTCGCCATTCCCGGGGCGGGAGGGTCGGTCGCATCAGTGCTCGACGGTGGTGGTGGTGGTCGCAGTGCGCCACCCCAGGGTGGTCTGACCGAGTTCTCCGAAGGCACCGGACCCGCGGACGGCAAGGGCCGGCGGCCGCGCCATCGGCGAGGGCGGGTTGCCTTCGGGCTGTTGGTGACGGCCCTGGCGACCGGCGCCTTGGCCGGCACCGTTGGGAGAGCTGGAGATTCGGTTCAACCGGCCGCTCCGTTGGTGGTGGCATCCTCGTCGACGGCCGCGCCGGTGGTGATACCTGCGATGCCGATACCGCCAGTGGTTGCCCCGACCGCGCCGACCGAGTCGACCGCCGCCGGCACGCCTGCGCCGGCTGCACCTGAAATCGGAACGGCGCCAAGGATATTGGCGTCAACGGTGAGCACCGGCAGTGCTCCGCAGCCAACTTTTACCCACCGTTCTGCCGTGATCCCGGTTGTCACCGGGACGCAGAGCCCGCCACCGACGCCGAATCAGCAACATCACCGCACTGCGGCAGGCGCGCCGCACGTCTCCATTGACGCCGCGCCGCACGTCAGCAGTGACTCGGTCCCTCGCGATCGCGCTGGCAAGCGCCACTGAGTAGGCCGACACGTGTCGTTGTTGACACCTGTCGATTCATCGGAAACACTCGTTTCTCATGAGTGACGTTGTGTGGGCCAGTGACGCGGATGCCGAAGACTCGGGGTTCTTCGGACCCGAGTCGGTTGCCTGGCGGGTACTGACCGCTCCGGCAGTGGCGCTGATGATCGCCCAGATCACCAATCTGCTCGAAGTGCCGCACGTCGACTTCCAGTCGGTGCTGCTCGATCACGATCCGCTCTATCCCACCAATGCCAGACGGCAACGCGACTGGAAGGGTAAGGGCGGCGGTCGTTTTCACGATCGCATCGGGCGCACAGTGGCGGTCCCCTTCCCGATCCTGTTCGGCGACCGGAAAACCGCGCAGCGCTGCGCGAGAAAGCTTTTCAACTACCACCGGCCCATGCACGGCGTCAACGCAGACGACGGCGCGAGGTACTCGGCCACCGATGCCGACACCATGCTGTTCGCATCGATGACCATCGCGCACGGGGGACTGCTCGCGTATGAGAACTTCGCGGTATCCGGCCTCGGTGGGTCACGGCCGCTGACGGCCGCCGAGCGTGACCAGTACTTCGCGGAAATGGTTGAGCTGGCGGTACTTATGGGTGTGCCGCGGGAGAAGGTCCCGGCCAGCGCGACTGGCCTGGCGGACTACTACGCGTCGCTGTCGGACAAGTTCCGGTATCGCGACGGCTGGAACCGCGCGCAGGTGGGCACCGTTCTCGGGTTGCTCAAGCCGACGAACCTACGCGATCTGGGCCGGGTCATCGCCGATGTCGCACTGATGAATTCATCTGTGCTGGCGGCTGCGGCACTGCCGAGGCCGTCGAGGCGATTGAACCAGATTCCCAGCGTGGCTGACCCGGTGCTGGAACTCGTCCGTGTGGCCAGCCTGCCGGTGTTCGCCGCATTGCAGACCTCGGCCGGCCGGCCGGTGCTACGGGCACTGATCGGCGCCGACCACCTTGCCGCGGTGGACGCCGCGCGCGCCCTGATAGCTACGGAGGCATCCTGATGGCATTGCTGGAGATGATCGCGGCCGGAAAGCCCCTGCGGCTGAACGCACATGACGCAACGGCGCTCTTCGATTCGTTACCGCCCTACGCAGAGAACGAACTGCGCGGCCGGTGGCGTGGACAGGAGGTGTTCACCGACCATCCGCTCGACGGGGTGCTGGGCAAGGTTGCCTGGTACGGAAAGCAATTCGACGACACCGACCGCGTGCACCCATTGTTGGTGCGAAACTCGCTGGGCAACGTGTATCCCATGAATCCGCGTCTGATCCGGATGCCGATGCTGACCAGCCCGCCTCCGACGCCCGGGATTCTCGCGGCGGTCTCACCGCACCTGATGTCGGTCCTGAGGCCGGTCGTCGGCACGCCGCATCATGGCGCCAGGCTGGAGACCGTCGAATATCGCGGGGTGCGCACCGTTGCGATGCATTACCTGGACAAGCCGGTCACCGATGTGTTCCGAAAGATCGATGACCGGACTGTCCTGGGCTTGATGGACTACCGCGGGATGCGGCGCCCCTATTTCTTTGTGCTGCAGCGGGACTGAACCGGCTCAGCCGATTCCGGTCAGCGCGGTGAACTGCCGCCGCGCTTGACCGAACAGCGCCGGCACGCGGCTGGCGGCGAAGATGGCCTGGGTCTGCCAACTGTCGCCGCGGGGCATGATGCCGACGCGCTGCAGTCCGTCGAGCATGTCGTAGAGGGTCTCGCCCTCCTGCATCAGACCATCGGCGTTGAAGTGGTAGCGGTCGACGGCGGGGGCCTGGAGGAACTGCCCGTTGCCGTATACGCATGGTGCCGAGTCGTCGAACGGGTGCAGCTTGAGCGGACCGGTCCAATGCCCGCTACCGATGTAGCGGATGACGGTGCGGACGGTACCGTCTGGCTGCACGTCGAGGTAGACCTGATCGGGCAGTGGGTCATAGCGCCAGTCCGGGATGGCGTCGAAGAATGCGAAGTTGTAGGTGACGAACTCGTCGATGCCCTCGATGGTGTGCCCGAACGTGCTGACGTCGGTGTACTTGATGTCCGGTGCATAGAGTTCGTCGTTGATGTCCATGTCGCGGACCAGGAAGCTCCACCAGTACTTCTTCGCCCAGGTCATCACCCAGGACAGATCAGTGTCGAACGCTGTGCTGTAGCGCTCGAGCTTGCGATCGAAGTCGACGAACCACTGTGCCGTCATCTCCTGTAGTTCGTGCTCTTGGTAAACCCGAATGGGCACAGCACGATTCGAGTTCAAGTAGGCCGGAACGTGGCCCTTGAGGCGTGGCTGCTTGAGGGCCAGCTGGAACTGCTCTTCGTCGAACATCGGTCTCCTATCGTTGGGTAGCGGACAACACCGACAAGGTGATGTCCGTGCAGTAGGTGATCAGCTCGTCACGGCTGAAATCTGCCGTGCCGGAAAGCCATTCGATGAACACGGCGGCCAGACCACCGGCCAGCAGGGTGGATTCCAGGCTGCTGCGGTGCGATGGCCGGCGTTTTGTCTTGGTGGGAAAGGCCAATTGGTTCACCGCACGTGTGAAGGCCGGCAGTGTCACCACGGCGTGCGTGCGCAGGAAGTCGTTGGTCAGGGCCTCACCGAAGATGATGCGTCCGGACGCTGGGTGGCGCTCGAGATGAGTCACCGAGGCCTCGAACACCGAGTGCAGGATCTCTCGGGACGTGTGCGGTGACGGTGTGGTGGCTGCTGACACTGCGGCCAATAGCTGCTGGACCGAATCTTCGTAGGTGGCGAGCAGCAGTGAATCCGTGTCGGGGAAGCATTCGTAGAAATGCCGTGGGCTGACGTTGGCCGCGCGGCAGACCGCGCGAACTGCCAGTGCCGAACTTCCTTGCCGGCCAACGATGTCCAGGCAGGCGGCAAGCATCCGCGCGCGGCGTTCATCGAGACGCTCGTCCGATGATGTGCCGCGCCAGAGGTGCTCGGTCATGGGAAACGAGTGTTGTCGATAACTCGACGGGTGTCAACACGTGTCCTGGTGAGTTGGTCCACGGCGCCCGGGATACAGAGTCAAAACCGCTGCTCCGCTGACCCAGGCCTACGTCAACAGAGCCACGCAGATGGCGACCGCAGTTCTCAAGTTTTCTGCCTCACACCTCGGCAGAATGGGTCCGACCGAACCGCAGATCGCCGAACTCCGGGAGCCGTGATGTCTTTGTTCGAAATGTCTGAGCGTGCCGAGGCCTACCGGGCTGATCTGCTCGACTTCATGGACACCCACGTGTACCCGGCTGAAGCGGTATACGACGTGCAGATGCGTGAGGCCGGCGACCCACATTTCCATCCGCCGATCATGGAGGACCTCAAGGCCGAGGCGCGAAAGCGTGGACTGTGGAACCTCTTTCACCCGCACGCCCAGTGGGGACCGGGATTGACGAACCTCGAATACGCGCCGCTTGCGGAGATCATGGGGCGTAGTCACCTGGCTTCGGAAGCGTGCAACTGCAGTGCGCCGGACACCGGCAACATGGAGGTGTTCACGCTCTTCGGCACCGACGAACACAAGGAACGCTACCTGCAGCCGCTGCTGGACGGCACCATGCGGTCGGCGTTCGCGATGACCGAGCCTCAGGTCGCGAGCTCGGATGCCACCAACGTCGAGATGTCCATGGTGCGTGACGGCGATCATTACCTGCTCAATGGTCGAAAGTGGTTCGCCTCCAACGGTATGCACCGAAATTGCAAGGTGCTGATCGTGATGGGCAAGACCGATCCGACGGCCCCGGTGCACCGCCAGCAGTCGATGCTGGTCGTGCCCATCGACGCGCCCGGTGTCACAGTGCTCCGCAATTTGCCGGTCTTCGGTTACCAGGACCGGGAGGGCCATGCCGAGATCATCTTCGAGAACGTCCGCGTGCCGCTCAAAGACGTCCTCAAAGGCGAGGGCGAGGGCTTCGCCATCAGCCAGGCGCGCCTCGGTCCCGGCCGTATCCACCACTGCATGCGTGCCATCGGAATGGCCGAGCGCGCACTGGAATTGATGTGTATCCGGGCGCAATCGCGCGTCACATTCGGAAAGCCACTCAGTGAGAACGCCAACATCCAGGACTGGATTGCCGAGTCCCGCATCGACATCGAGATGATCCGGCTCCTGACGCTCAAGGCCGCGTACCTGATGGACACCGTCGGCAACAAGTCCGCACGTACCGAGATCGCGGCCATCAAGGTGGCGGCGCCGAACATCGCGCTCAAGATCATCGATCGGGCCATCCAGGTCCACGGTGGCGGTGGTGTCACCGACGACTTTCCGTTGGCCATGGCGTGGGCTCATCTGCGCACGCTGCGCCTGGCAGACGGCCCCGACGAGGTGCACAAGCGGGCCATCGCGAAACAAGAATTGGGCAAGTATCGGTAGGCGACCGGCCCACGTCACCGGAAGTTACCGCTGTGCACGCAGGTGCGGGTTGCTCGCTGTACACGTGCGAATCTGTTGCCATCGCGTTCCGGTCGCGAGTTCGCGATCTGCCGATTGACGTGCGTTTTCGAGGCTAAGCTGCTGGTCATGGCGCCGGCGGACCCCCTGCTGAGGAGTCCCGCGCGCCGTCGGCGAGTACTTGCGGTGGCCACCAAGATCGGTGCGGTGGTCGCGTCGTTTCTCGGCGTGCTGTCGATGTGCGCAGGCCAGACCGGAATTTGGATCGGACTGCTGGCCCTCCTGGTAGCCCCCATGTATTTGGTCATGCCCTTGCTCTATCGGTTCGGTGAGCTGGTACCGCCATTGGTGTTCATCGGGATCGCCTACCTGCTGACCACGGTCGTCACCGCGTACGTCGGCACGGCATCGGGGCAGCAGTTGTACTTCCTGGTCGCCGCTGCGCTGGTCCTGGTGGTCATGGGTGCCGAACACATCGTGCTGGCTTCGACGGTGGCTGCCATCGGTGCGGTGCTCAACCTCATCCTGCGATTTTTCGTCCCGGCCGACACCGGCGTCCAACCGCAGTGGGCGACGACGGTGGGTTTCGTCGTTTCCGTGGTCTCTTCGTGGGTGCTCGTGGTTGCGACGATCTGGTACGCGATGCGCGAAACGGCCCGTGCAGAAACTGCTTTGGCATCGGAGTACGAACGCTCCGAGTCGCTGTTGGCCAATATCCTGCCGACGACCATCGCGGAGCGGCTCAAGGATCCGCACCGGCCCGTCATCGCCGACAAATACGAGGACGCCTCGGTGCTGTTCGCGGACATCGCGGGCTACACGCAGCGGGCCAGCGACACCACCCCGACCGAGTTGGTCAGGTTCCTCGACCGGCTCTACACCGATCTGGACGCGCTGGTGGACCGGCACGGTCTGGAGAAGGTCAAAACCAGTGGCGATTCCTACATGGTGGTCAGCGGCGTGCCGGAGCCTCGGCTGGATCACCTCGAGGCACTGGCCTCGTTGGCATTGGATATGCTCGATGCCGTTGCCGAGTTGAAGGATCCGCACGGGCGGCCTGCGCCATTGCGGATCGGATTGGCTGCCGGCCCCGTGGTCGCCGGGGTGGTCGGGGCGCGCAAGTTCTTCTACGACGTGTGGGGCGACGCGGTCAACGTAGCGGCGCGGATGGAGACCACCGACGTCGAGGGTCGAATACAGTTGCCGCAGAACGTCTATGAACGCCTGAAAGACACCTTCGTGATGGAGGAGCGGGGCGAGGTCGAAGTGAAGGGCAAAGGCGTGATGCGTACGTGGTACCTGATCGGCCGCCGTTGAGCTAGGTGACCAGGCGGGCCGCGACGTGCGCGTAGATTTCGCCGAGTTTGTGCGGGTCACGATGGGCCCGTGAGGGAAACCAGCGGCAGACGTCGACGCACAGCGCTGAAATGGCCATCACGGTGTCATCCAGGTTGTCGACGTGGAATTCCTTTGTCGCCAGGCCATTTTCGATGATGTTGGCGATGATCTCGGTGACCTGGCGCCGCAGTGGCGCGAGGGTGCGGTAGTGGGCCGGCGTCAGGCCGTGCAGTTCGTACTGCACGACCCGGGCCTGCTTGTTGTGTTCGGCGTGCCACGTGGCGAATGCGGCGACGACTGAGTGAAATCGCTCACTCGGCGGTGCGGAATCGTCATCGGTCGCGCGCAAGGTTTCCAGGAGACCGCTGTGGCCCTCCAAGGCGATCGCGTAGAGCAGCTCTTCCTTGGATCGGTAGTGCGGATAGATGGCCGTCGCGCTCATATTCAGGCGTTTTGTGATCTGCCGGGTCGATGTGCCGCCGTAACCCGACTCTGCGAACGCCTCGATGGCCGCGCGCCGGATCCGTTCGGCTGCGGCCGAATCGGTGGTCCGGTCGGTGGCCATATCACGGGTGATCGTACACGTGGGTTGACAGTGGCCAGGCCGATAGGCAACATTAGCAATCGCTCATAAAATAAGCGATTGCTAATGTTGGATTCCGGAAAGGTTGGGCGCCGAAGTGGCTGATTTCATGTCTCGACGCGATGTGGACTTCTTGCTGTACGAATGGCTCGACGTCGTCGAACTCACCAAGCACGACCACTTTTCGGAGCATTCGCGCGACACCTTCGACGGCCTGTTGGATCTGAGTGTCGATATCGCGGCGAAACGCTTTGCGCCGCACAACAAAAAGGCCGATCAGAACCCGCCGTCGGTTGATGACCAGGGCCGCGTCGTGCTCATCGACGAGATCAAGCAGGCACTGGACGCCTTCAACGAAGCCGGTCTGACGGCAACGTCGTTCGATGAGACCGTCGGCGGCATGCAGCTGCCCACCGTGGTGGCGCAGGCTTCGAACGCCTTCTTCCGCGCCGCGAACCCCAGCACTTTCTCGTACGCATTCCTGACTGTCGGTAACGCCAACTTGCTGACCGAATACGGCACCGAAGAGCAGATCGACACCTGGGTTCGCCCGATGCTCGACGGCCGGTACCTGGGCACGATGTGCCTCTCGGAGCCGGAGGCCGGTTCGTCACTTGCGGACATCACGACCAAGGCCACGCCCGCAGCGGACGGCACCTACCGGATCACCGGTACCAAGATGTGGATCACGGGCGGCGATCACGAACTGTCCGAGAACATCGTGCATCTCGTGCTGGCCAAGGCTCCCGGCGGTGGCACCGGCGTCAAGGGCATCTCGCTGTTCATCGTGCCGAAGTACCTCACCGACGGCACGCGCAACGACGTCGCGCTGGTCAGCCTGAACCACAAGATGGGTAACCACGGCACGACCAACGCGCTGCTCAACTTCGGTGACGGCTCGCATCGGCCCACCGATGAGCCGGGCGCCGTCGGCTACCTCGTCGGCGAAGAGCACCTCGGCCTGTCGTACATGTTCCACATGATGAACGAAGCACGGGTTGCCGTCGGATTCCTGGCCACCGCAATCGGTTACGCGGGCTACCTGGCATCACTGGAATACGCCAAGGTTCGTGCGCAGGGCCGTCCCGTCGGTGACAAGGACCCGTCGCGTTCGCAGGTTGCGATCATCGAGCACGCCGACGTCAAGCGCATGTTGCTGGCTCAAAAGTCTTACGTCGAAGGCGCTTTGGCACTGGGGCTGTACTGCGCTCGGTTGACCGACCTGGCGCGGATCGGCTCGGAAACGCAACGCGCCGAGGCCGAACTGCTGCTGGATGTGCTGACCCCGATCGCCAAGAGTTGGCCTTCACAGTGGTGCTTGGAAGCGAACAACCTCGCTATCCAGATCCACGGCGGCTACGGCTACACGACCGAATTCGACGTCGAGCAGGGTTACCGCGACAACCGCCTCAACGCCATTCACGAGGGCACGCACGGTATTCACGGGCTCGATCTGCTCGGCCGCAAGGTCGTCATGCAGGGCGGCGCCGGTCTGACGCTGCTGCAGCAGAAGATCAACGAAACCGTCACCACTGCACTGAAATTCGAAGAGACCGCGGGCTATGCGCAGGAGTTGCAGGCCCAGACCGAGCGTCTCGTCGAGGTGACGGCGACCCTGTGGGCAGCAACTGACGTCGCGACCACCCTGGCGAACTCGACGGCGTACCTGGAGGCCGCCGGGCACATCGTCATGGCGTGGATCTGGCTGGAGCAGTTGATCGCCGTCGACGCCAACACGGGCAACTTCTACGACGGCAAACGTGCTGCGGCGCAGTACTTCTACCGCTACGAGCTGCCGAAGGCCGAAATGCAGTTGGATCTGCTGGCCAGCCTCGATCGCACTGCGGTCGAAGCCCAGCCGGATTGGTTCTGAGTCCGGACAGGAAACTCTGATCACGGCAGGTCTTGACCGCGACGCCACGCAACCGGTTCAATTCGACGGGTAACTGCCGACAACAGGATGGTCAGCGTGGGCCTTGATCACGGTTCAGACCTCTCCGATGTGGACGCGCGGGTGCGTGCACTCGAAACCTTGTTGGTCGCCAAGGGCTACGTGGATCCGGCTGCGCTCGATGTCATCGTCGAGACCTATGAGCACAAGATCGGACCGCACAACGGTGCGGCCGTCGTGGCTCGATCCTGGGTCGACCCAGATTTCCGGGCGTGGCTCCTCGATGACGCGACGTCCGCAGTTGCGTCGATGGGTTTCGGCGGGCGGCAGAGTGAACATCTCCGCGCGGTGGAGAACACCCCGGAGCTTCACAACTTGGTCGTGTGCACGCTGTGCTCGTGCTACCCGTGGGCGGTGCTCGGGCTGCCACCGGTTTGGTACAAGTCGGCGCCCTACCGTGCCCGCGCGGTCACCGAACCGCGAGCGGTTCTCGCCGATTTCGGCGTCAACCTGCCTGAAGAAACCCGTGTCCGGGTGTGGGATTCGACAGCAGAGATCCGCTACCTGGTTGTTCCGATGCGGCCCGCCGGAACAGCAGACTGGTCCGCAGACCGGCTGGCTGAGCTGGTCACCCGCGACTGCATGATCGGCACGGGCCTGCCGGCAGCCGGGACCCTCCCATGAAGGTCGCCTCCGATCTGGGTGGGGTACCCGGATTCGGTCAGGTCGAACCCGAGGCGAATGAACCTGTGTTCCACGCAGATTGGGAGCGGCGGGTCCTCGCGCTGGTTCTTGCCATGGGCGCCACCGGGGCGTGGACCCTGGACATGTCGCGCTTTGCGCGTGAGGATCGCCCCCGTGAGGACTACCTCAGACTGAGTTATTACCGGATCTGGTTGGCAGCCCTTGAGCGGCTCCTCGTCGAGGTTGACCTGGCCAGTCCTGCTGAGCTGGCTGAGGGGCGTCCGCTCGTGCCGCCAAAGCAGCTCGGGCGCAAGCCGAATGCCGCGGACACTGCGGTGCTGCTGAGCACGGGAGCATCGACGCTCAGAGCAGCTCAGTCGCCGGCGAGATTCAGCGAAGGCGATGCCGTGCGAACCACGACGGCAGAACCACCCGGACACACCCGCCTGCCCTCGTACACACGGGGAAAGCGGGGACGGGTGACGGCAGTTCATGGTTGCCATGTCTACCCGGACGCGAACGGCCACGGACTCGGTGAGCAGCCGCAATGGCTCTATACAGTCGAATTCGCCGGGAGCGAGTTGTTCGGCGATGCCGCCGAGCCGCGGGTGACTGTCAGCATCGACGCCTTCGAACCGTACCTGGGGCCCGCGTGAGTGCGGTGATCGAGCAGCCGTTCGATGCACCTTGGCAGGCAAGGGCTTTCGCTCTCGTGGTCAGTCTGCACGAAGGTGGGCTGTTCTCCTGGGCCGAATGGACAGAGGCATTGGCCGCGCAGATCGCCGAGGATCCTGACCAGAACTACTACGAGTCCTGGCTGGCCGCACTGCAGGCGCTCGCCGTCCACCGGGGTGCGGTTACGGCGCCAGAAGTAGACGATTGCCGGGACGCCTGGCTGGCCGCGGCCGCCAAGACACCGCATGGCGAGCCCATCACGCTCGACGCGCGATGAAACTCCTTGCCCGACAACTAGTCCGGTAGCGTGCCTTCGGCCTTGAGGGTCTGATGCGCGGCGAGGAAGCTCTGTCGTCCGGTGGGCGTGCCGCAGTAGATGGTGACGTGGGTCAGTACTTCTGCTATTTCGTCCACGCTCACGCCGCTGCCCAGTGCCGCCTTGGTGTAGATCGCGACCTCGTCGAAGCGCCCACTCGCGGCCAGAATGCCAAGACTGAGCAGGCTTTTGGTCTTTCGATCGAACGATCCGCCGGCCCACGCACGCCCCCATGCGAGTTCGGTCACCAGATGCTGGAACGTCATCATGAAGGCGTCGGAACCGGCGAGGTTGGCGTCGACGTATGCGTCGCCCAGAACTTCGCGCCGGATCCGCAACCCCGCGTCGAACGCTGACTCGTCACTCACCTGCTGGACGATACTGTGGTGTAGGTCTTGAGTTGGCTGTCTTCACGACTTTCGCAGTTGTCGCCCTAGATCATCACGCCCGGCTTGTAGGGCTTGAGTGGGCGTTGGCGGACAAACGTGGGCCACCAGAACCAGGGACCGAGCAGGCGCACCAGGCACGGCACGATGAACGACCGCACCACCAGCGTGTCGAGCAGCAGGCCGATGCACACTGTCGAACCCATCTGTCCGATGGTGCGCAGATCGCTGGAAAGCATTGCGAGCATGGTGAATGCGAACACCAGACCTGCCGACGTCACGACGCCACCGGTGCTGCCGAGCGCGCGGATGAGCCCGGTGTTCAGGCCCGCACCCACTTCTTCTTTGAGGCGTGCGACCAGCAACAGGTTGTAGTCCGAACCGACCGCGACCAGGACTATGAACGTCAGTGGCAGGATCAGCCAGTGCAGGTGCAGGCCGATCAGGTGTTGCCAGATCAGCACCGACAATCCGAACGCCCCGGCATATGAGAACGCGACGGTACCGGGGATGACCAACGCCGCCACCAGGGAACGCGTGATCACCATCATGATCAGGAAGATCAGCACGAAGGCAGCGATCGCCGCGATCATGAGGTCGTTCTTGGCGTAGGTCTGGATGTCCAGGTTGTTCGACCCGGAGCCGCCGATGTAGATCTTCGACCCGGCCAGGGACGTCTCCTTCAACGCGATCTTGATCGCATCGGGGAAGGCCTTGACGTGTTCGATGCCCTCGGGGCCCATGGCATTGCCCTCGTGGGTGACGATGAACCGAGCGGCATGTCCGTCGGGCGACATCATCAGTGCCATACCGGTTTTGATGTCGTCGTTGTCGAACGCTTCACGGGGAATGTAGAAGAAGTCGTCACTGCGCGACGCGTCGAAGTCGTTGCCGACGTTGATCATATCGTCGAAGGTCTGATCGGTGTTCTTGTTCTGAATATCGGTGGGGCCGTAGTTGTTCACGATCAACGCCAGCAGGGCCTGGTTATCGGAAACTGTCTGCCGCAACAGGGCCACCATCTGCGGCATCAGGCTGTCGACCACCTGCAGCGAGCCGACCGCGTTGCCGATGTCGGCGGCGAGGTTGTCGACCTTGTCGATCACGTCGAACAGGGACCGGAATGACCAGCACACCGGAATGTCGAAACAGTGTGGTTCCCAATAGAAATAGGCGCGGATCGGTCGCATGAAGTCGTCGAGGTTGGCGACGGCGTCGCGCATGTCGTTGGTGACCTGCTGCATGTCCTCGAGGGTCAGCACCGTGTTGTGCAGTTCGTCCGCCAGTTTCTGGGTCAGGTCGGCGGTATTCTGCAGTACCTGGATGCTGTGTGCGGTGATCCTGGCTTGTTTCTCGGTGTTCGCGTTGTTGTTCTGTGTGAACGGCAACTGCTGGCCGTTCCCACTACCTTGAGTCGTGAAAAGGTAAGGGATGGAGGCATGTTCGAGCGCCCGGCCCATCGGGCGGGTGATGCTTTGCACCATGGCCACACCGGGCAGTCTGATCAAGGCCTTCGCGACGCGGTCCAGTGAGATGAAGTCCGCCGAGTTCCGCATGTCGTGGTCGGACTGCACCATCAGCATCTCACTGAACAGCTTGCTTCTGGGGAAGTGGCGGTCAGCAGCCTGAAAGCCGCTGTTGGCCGGTGCATTCGGTGGTTGGAAGGTCCGGTCGTCGTAGCTGACCTGGTAGGTAGGAATGAAGACCGCCCCGGCCGTGACCACTGCGGTACTGGCCACCAGAATCGGGACCGGCCACCGCACCACCGCGGTACCGATCCGACGGTACAGCGTTGCCTTGACTTTGCGCTTCGGGTCGAACAACCCGAAGAGGCTGCCCACGCTCAACAGGGCGGGGCCGATGGTCAGGGCACCGGAAATTGTCAGCAGCATGCTGATCGCCACGGCCGGACCCATGGTGTGGAAATAGTTCAGGCGGGCGAAGGTCAGGCAGGCACACGCGCCGGCGATGGTCAGGCCGGAACCGATGATGACGTGCGAAACACCTTTGTATGCGGTGTAATACGCGTCCTCGCGACTCTCGCCGTCGAGTCGGGCTTCGTGATACCGGCCGATCAGGAATATGCCGTAGTCGGTGCCGGCGCCCAGCGTCAGTGAGATCACCATGTTGGCCGCGAACGACGACAGTGGGATGAACCCGTAGTGCCCGAGGGCTGCGATCACGCCCTTTGCGGAGAGCATCAGCAGGATCACCCCGAAGAAGGGCACCAGCATCGTGACAACGGAGCGGTACACCATCAGCAGCATGAAGATGATCAGGAACATCGTCGCGATGGTGATGTTGTTGAGGCTGGAGTTCGCGACCAGCAGGGTGTCGGCCGCCAGAGGAGCTGCGCCGCTGACGTAAACCTTCAGTCCGGCAGGCGGGTTGGAGGTATCGACGATATGCCGCACGGCGTTCACCGAGTCGTTGGCCTGCATCTGACCGATGTCGCCGGCCAGTCGTAGCAGTACGTACGAAGCCTTGCCGTCCAAGCTCTGCGCGCCGGCTGCGGTGATGGGTTTGCCCCAGGTATCCATCACGTACTGAACGTGTTTGGTGTCGGCCTTGAGCGTGCTCACCAGGCCGTTGTAGTAAGTGCGGTCCTGCTCGGACAGTCCGCGGTCAGCCTCGAACACCAGCATGGTGAGGCTGGTCGAGGTGGATTCGTGGAAGACCTTGCCGATCGTGAGCATGGCGACCTGCGACGGCGCATAGGTCGGGACCATCGGTCCGGCGAGTTCCTGGGAGACGTCCTCGATCTTCGGCACAAAGGTATTCGTCACCACGGCGAGAATCGCCCAGCACACGATGATCGGAATGGCAAGGAAGCGAACGATTCTGGCGAAGAAGGGGCGCTTCGGTGCGCTGTGGGTCGGAATCGGTGCGGTGCTGGTTTCGCTCATGCGGACTTCACCCGGCAGGTGACGTCGGCGTCGCCGTGGGTATCGGATTGTTCATCGCGGACAACGTCATTGACCTTCATCCGGCATCCAACGGTGCCGCCGTGGACCTGAACGGAGATGCTGCCGGATACCACGGTGAGCGTGGTGGTTTCGGTATGGGACCAGGGCAGTTCGGTCAGGTCGACCTTGTGCGGATGCCCGCTGATGTCGACATACGACAGGATGCCGCCCGAACCGACGTTGCCGAACACCTCGTAGGTGAGCGTCTTCGGCGTGAACTCCGGTGGCGCTTGCGGGAGGTTCACCGACAAGACGGGCCCCGGTGCGGAGGCTTCATGCACCTTCACCATGCCGAGCACGCCGATACCGATCGCAATGAGTGCGACCAAAGGCATCCAGGCACGTGCGAGCAGCTTGCGACCGGCGGAGCGCTGGCTCACTCGTTCACCTTTCGACGGCAGGTCATATATCAACCAGATTGAGATGAGTCGGCGTAGACACTATCAGCCATTCGACGCTGCTGAATGCTCAGATATTCCGCGCGATCAAATGGCATGGTGAGAGCGTCCAGCTAATTCGCAGATTCCATCACGGTGACTTTCGACAACCGCCGTTTGAGCTTGACCACCCGGAATATCTGGGTCGTGACGTTCATCGACGAAAAGATGGCGATGATCCCGAGGAAGGTCCGTTCGGACGGTGTCGCGCCGTGGAGTTGTTCAAGGCTGCCGAGTATGTAGAAACAGCCCAGCGAAAAGATGCCCGCGGGAATGGCGAACACCATCAATGTTCGCTGGTTGTTGACCACCTGCGTGGCATACGCCAACTCGTCGGCGGTCATGGGTTCGCCTTTGCGGACCTTGGTGAGCACATTCTGTTTTGCCCGGACCTGTTCGGCGATCGGCAATTGCGGCTGTTTCCGAAGTCGCTGGATGTACACGAACATGATCGCCGCGCAAATGAGCAGCGAGAGCAGCGCGAGGTCGGCCAGCTTTCCGAACAAGTGCCAGTCGGTGCCGAGGAAATTCCAGTCCATGGGGACTCCTGTCTGGGATCGGCTTTCGGAATGTTGCTTCAGCTAACTGGTCGCCACCCGCCGGTGTCAACAGGGTTGATAACGGTCGGTGGATCAGGTCGGCTGCGTATCGACTTGACGCCGTCGGCGCGACACACTGGCAGTTGTCCCACAGTGATCCAGGTAACAGGGAGGGGCGCCTGCAATGTCGCACGTCCACACCGTCCGGGGCCCCGTGCCCGTTGAGCAGCTCGGCGCCACACTCATGCACGAGCACGTATTCATCCTCGGTGACGAGATACGGCAGAACTACGCCGACTACCCGTCGCAGTGGGATGAGGACGTCAGGGTCGCCGACGCGATAGCCCAACTGCGCCAATGTAAGTCGCGCGGCATCGACACCATCGTCGACCCCACGGTGATCGGACTGGGGCGATACCTACCGCGCATTGCGCGGGTCAACGCGCAGGTCGACATCAATATCGTTGTGGCAACCGGCATTTACACCTACAACGACGTACCGTTCCAGTTTCTCCACACCGGTCCGGGTCTGCTTTTCGATACACCCGAACCCATGGTCGAACTGTTCGTCAGGGACATTTGCGACGGCATCGCCGACACCGGCGTGAAGGCGGCGTTCCTCAAATGCGCCATCGAGCACCAGGGTTTGACCCCCGGCGTCGAGCGCGTCATGCGTGCAGTCGGGCAGGCCCACGTGGAAACCGGGGCGCCCATCACCGTCCATACCGACGTGCACAGCAAGTCCGGGCTGGTGGCCCAGAAGGTCTTCGCGGAGGAAGGCGTCGACCTGACCAAGGTGGTCATCGGGCATTCGGGAGACAGCACCGACCTGGACTATCTGTGCGAATTGGCCGATGCCGGTTCGTATCTCGGTATGGACCGCTTCGGCCTGGATGTACTCCTACCGTTCGAGCAGCGGGTCGACACAGTCGCCGAACTGGTCCGGCGGGGTTATGTGGAGAAGATGGTGCTGTCCCACGACGCATCGTGCTTCATCGACTGGTTCTCGCACGAAGGCAAGCTGGCGGCTGTGCCGAACTGGAATCTGACCCACATCAGTGACGACGTGCTGCCGGCGCTGCGGCAGCGCGGGGTGACCGATGAGCAGATCGCCACCATGTTGGTCGCCAATCCGCGTCGGTACTTCGGCGGCGGTGCCGCGTGACAATCTACGAAATATCCAGGGAAAACAACCCGTTTCGTGCGGGCGCAGCCCACCTTCCCGCGACGCTGGTGGACGTGCTGCGTGCGCAGGTGCAGTTACGGCCCGACGCTGAAGCAGTCGTCGAACTCGGCGGCGGCCGGATGACCTACCGGCAGTTGTGGGACGCCGCAGCAAGGGTCGCGGGAGGGCTGGTGGCCGACGGCGTGCAGCCCGGTGACCGCGTCGCGGTCCGGCATCCCGCAGGATTGGACTGGGTGCTCGCGTTCTGGGGGACCATCATGGCGGGCGGGATCGTGGTCGCGGTCAACACCCGCTCTGCCCAGCCGGAGGTGGACTTCGTGCTGTCCGACGCCGGCGTGGCCCGCGATCTCGCGCCGGATTGCCCGCTACCCGATGGCGAACCCTATGTCGCCGAGGGGCTTTCCGCGACGGACGTGGCCGCGCTGTTCTATACCTCCGGTACCACCGGCAAACCCAAAGGAGTGCCGACCACCCACGAGGCGTTTGTGGTCAATGCCGAGAATGCCGTTCGGTGCACCGGAGTGGAAGAAGGGATGCGGACGCTGATCTCGGTGCCGTTGTTCCATGTGACCGGCTGCAACACACAACTACTGGTGGCGGCCTACGTTGGTGGTACCGCAGTGATCATGCCTGTGCTCAGTGTTCCCGAGTTGGTCGGTGTGATTGCTGCTGAGCAGATTTCGTTCATGGTGACGGTGCCGGCTGTCTACGCGTTGATGCTGAGACACCCGGATTTTCCGGGCGCTGACGTATCGAGCGTTCGGCGCGTGGGCTACGGCGGCGCGCCCATCGCGGTGACGCTGGTTCAGGCGTTGAAGGCGGCATTCCCGGCGGCGCAGGTCTTCAACGGCTATGGCATGACCGAAACCGCGTCGTTGATGACGGTGCTGCCGGACTCTGACGCAGTCGACCACGCGGACTCGGTCGGATACGCGGTGCCGTCGGTGCAACTGGGGATCTGTGCCGACGGAGGCGACCCCCATGTCGGCGAATTGGTGGCACGGGGCACGAATGTCGTTACCCGGTACTGGAATCGGCCTGAAGCTGACACTGCGACTTTCGTGGACGGCTGGTTGCACACCGGTGACGTGGTCCGAGTGGACGGCGCCGGGCGCATCCACATCATCGACCGGATGAAGGACATCATCATCAGGGGTGGGGAGAATATTTCGAGCATCGAGGTCGAGTCAGCCCTGGCCGATGCCCCAGGCGTGCTGGAAGCAGCAGTGCTCGCTGTGCCGGACGAGGTGATGGGTGAGAAGGTCGGCGCGGTGTTGTGCGGCCCTGCGATCGACGTCGACGACGTGCTTGAGCATTGCCGCGCCCGGCTGGCTGATTACAAAGTGCCACAGTACGTATCGATCTCCGCTGCCCCGCTGCCGCGGAACCCAGGTGGCAAGCTGCTCAAGGGCCGATTGCGCGAGATTGTGCAGTGGGGTGCACCATTGCGGTGATGCGCCTGCTCTTGATCTCCGACACCCACGTGCCCAAACGGGCGCGGAATCTGCCGCCTCCGGTCTGGGACGAGGTTGCGCGTGCTGACGTCGTATTGCATGCCGGCGACTGGGTGGAAGTGGCGCTACTCGATGAATTGGCCCGGCGGGCCAAGCGATTGGTTGCGTGCTGGGGCAACAACGACGGGGCTGACGTGCGGGCCCGGCTGCCGGAGCGGGCCGACGTGACGCTCGGGGGCGTGCGATTCACCGTGACGCACGAGACGGGCGCCTCCTCCGGGCGCGATGCCCGGATGGCTCGCCTGTATCCCGACACTGACGTTTTGGTGTTCGGGCACAGTCACATTCCGTGGGACAGCACCGCCTCCACCGGCCTACGGCTACTGAATCCCGGATCGCCGACCGACCGTCGTCGGCAGCCGTACTGCACTTATATGACTGCGGTGGTTAGCGGCGGCGAACTCAGCGACGTGGTCCTGCACCAGCTGTAACCGCCGGACGGGCATTTCCGTGATGAAAGTGGGCGTAGTTGCCTGCCGCAATGTCGTTTCGGCCAGAATGGACGGCATGGAGCAGAAGCCGCCCACCGAGGCCATTGCCGCCGCCAATCGTGCCCACATCGCATCGCTGCCATTCGGGGACACCCGAGACTTCGAAGACGCAGACCGCGGGTTCATCGCCGCGCTGGAGCCGTGCGTCATCACGGCTTCGGATGGAAAAGTGGTGTGGGACAACGATTCCTATAGCTTTCTGGCGGGAGATGCGCCCGGCAGTGTCCACCCGAGTCTGTGGCGGCAGTCGCAATTGTGCGCCAAGCAGGGGCTGTACGAAGTAGTCCCGGGCATCTATCAGGTCCGTGGCCTCGACCTGTCGAACATCAGCTTCATCGAGGGTGACACGGGCATCATCGTCATCGACCCGCTCGTCTCGACCGAGACCGCGGCCGCGGCTCTGGCGCTGTACCGTGCGCACCGCGGTGACCGGGCGGTTCGGGCCGTCATCTACACCCACAGCCACGTCGACCACTTCGGTGGCGTGCTCGGCGTGACGTCGCAGGCGCAGGTCGATGCCGGCGAGGTCGCGATCATCGCGCCAGAGGGTTTCACCGAGCACGCCGTCCAGGAAAACGTCTATGCGGGAACGGCAATGGCTCGCCGCGCCGGCTACATGTACGGGGCCGCACTGGATCGCGGTGTGCAGGGGCAGGTCGGTTGTGGGCTCGGACAGGTGGCGTCGACCGGTGAGGTTGCACTGATCGTGCCGACCGTCGACATCGCAACCACGGGCGAGACCCACACGATCGACGGCGTCGAGATCGAATTCCAGATGGCCCCCGGCACCGAGGCGCCGGCCGAAATGCATTTCTACTTCCCGCAATTCAAGGCACTGTGCATGGCCGAGAACGCGACCCACAACCTGCACAACCTACTGACGCTGCGCGGCGCCTTGGTTCGCGATCCACACGGATGGGCGGGCTATCTGACCGAGGCCATCGACACTTTCGCCGGCCGTGCCGACGTGGTGTTCGCGTCCCATCACTGGCCGACCTGGGGACAGGCCAACATCATCGAGTATCTGTCGGTGCAACGGGACCTCTACGCCTACCTGCACGACCAGACCTTGCGGCAGCTGAACCAGGGCTACACCGGCATCGAGATCGCCGAAACCTTCCAGATGCCACCGGCTTTGGAGAAGGCCTGGCACACCCACGGCTACTACGGCTCGGTCAGCCACAACGTCAAGGCCGTCTACCAGCGCTATATGGGCTGGTTCGACGGCAATCCGGGCCGGCTCTGGCAGCACCCGCCCGCCGCCTCGGCGCCGCGGTATGTGGCGGCGATGGGCGGTATCGACCGGGTGGTCGAGCTGGCCCGGGCTGCGTTCGGCGAAGGCGACTTCCGTTGGGCGGTAACGCTGTTGGATCATGCGATCTTCACCGACGAGCATCACGCTGAGGCCCGGGCGTTGTATGCCGACACCCTCGAGCAATTGGCCTACGGTGCCGAGAATGCGGTGTGGCGCAACTTCTTCCTGTCCGGCGCGACGGAGTTGCGGGACGGGAACTTCGGCACTCCCACACAGGCCGCGTCACCGACGATCATGGCGCAACTCACGCCGGAGCAGATGTTCGATACCTTCGCCATCAACGTCAACGGACCGCGCGCGTGGGATCTGGAGTTGGCCATCGATGTGACGTTCCAGGACGCCGACACGAACTATCGACTCGCACTTCGCAACGGCGTGCTGGTCCACCGCAATGTGGTCGCCGATCCGCGCAGCGCGCAGGCCACCGTGACGCTGTCGAACAAATTGCGGCTCTTGGCATTTGCTGCCGGTGATACTGCGTCACCGGGTGTCGAGGTGACCGGTGACGCGACGGCGCTCCCGACGCTGTTGAGCGTGATCGACCGGCCCGATCCGGGCTTCAATATCGTCACCCCCTGACGCCGGGAGCGCCGGAGCGCCTACGCGGTGGGCGCCCAGTTTCCGTGGAAGCCGGTGGGAACCCGGTGCGGCAGTTTCACGCTCGCAACGTCTTCGAGGGTCTGGGCATCGAGGATGGCCAGTTCGCTCCGGTCGGCCGCACTGTCGTACACGTAGCCCATCAGTACCCCGTCGTCTTCGGCGGAGCTGGCTGACGACGGGTGAAAGACGAACTCGCCCAACTGCATCCCGGCGCCGAAGTTCCGGGTCGCCGTGTTACCGGCCACCAGGTCGTGTTTGAGCAATGTGTCGCCGCCGCCGGTACCTTCGCTGACTGTGGCTGCATAGCCGTAGCGATGGCGTCTGCCGGTCAGTCGCTCGTCGACCCGCGGGAACTCCTGAGGGTGATCGTCGAAACGTTCCTCGAGGACCTTGCCCGCTGTGAGGTCGACGGTCCAGCGCTCCAACGTGGGCGGGCCCTCGTTCGGTCCGAGCATGTCGGTGTCGAACATCGTCGGGTGCCGCACCACGTCCAGGACGATGCTGTTGTCATCCGGCGAGTCGTACGCGTTCATCGGGTGGAAGACGTAGCACGGTTCGACGTCGAACCAGCGCACGTCCGAATTGCCGCCGTCGCGCGGCATCACGCCGATGCGCGCCGGGTATTTGGGGTTCCACGAGTACGGCATGCGCCGGTCTGTGGGATTGAAGCCCGGCTGCCGGGCGGCGATCGGGTCGGGGATCTTGACGCGACCGATCAACGACGACAACAGAAGTCGGGTAGGTAATCTCAATGCCTTTGGTACAGACACCATCTCTGTGGCGATACGGGCGTTGAAGCTTACCGGCAGGTCGTAGAAGATGACGTGCCGTTCGGTCAGTGAGAAGTCGTGCATCATCGGGCTGCCGTGCACTTCGACGTCGACGGTTCGGCGGGCCTTACCGTCGACCCCGATCACGGAGTACTGCACGGTGTTTCCGCGATTCGAGCTGTACGAAACAGCATGCAGCTCACCGGTTTCCGGATCGCGCTTGGGGTGGGCGGTATAGCCGCCGGTCAAGGTTCCGTCGAAGTCACAGACACCGATGGTGTCCAATTCATCGGTCAGTTCGTAATTGGCGATGCCGCCTTCGATCAGTGCCAGCGTCTTGCCGGCGTGACTGATGACGTTGGTGTTCGCGGCGATGTCCAGTGTTCCGAAATGTCCTGGCGGGCAAGGCTCTCCCAGCGCGCTGGCGGCAAGTGGTCCCCGCACCCAACGGTTCCGGTACCACTCGGCTTTACCATCACGGATCCGGATGCCATGGACCATGCCGTCGCCGATGAACCAGTGATACAGCTCGGGGTCGATCTCGCCGATCGGGTTCGGCCCGTTTCGTAGGTACCGACCGTCGAGGTAGTCCGGGATCGTTCCCGTGACCGCGAGGTCGGTGAGGGTGAGTTCTTCGTGCATCGGCGCGAATGCGCCTTCGAGATAGCGGTTGGTCATCGTGGAACCTCCATAACAGTGTTATTGGCCGCGGTTATTGGTATAACACTGTTATGGCAGGTGCACAAGGGTGATGGGCGACATTCGCAGGCAATTGGTTGAAGCAGGCACGGCGATCCTGGAGCGCGACGGCCTGCAGGCGTTGAGTGTGCGGAAGCTCGCTGCCGAGGTGGGCACGTCGACGATGTCGGTATATACCCATTTCGGCTCGATGAACGGTTTGACCGAAGCCCTGGTGAATGAAACGTTCGCGCGATTGGGTCAGGCACTCGGCGCGGTGCCGCCCACCGACGATCCGGTAGCTGACTTTATCGCGATGCGTATTGCCTACCGCGAATTCGCCTTGGCCAGTCCTCAGCGTTATCAGCTGATGTTCGGCACCGCCGCCCCGGCGTCGTTGTTGAACTACCGGAGCGATCTGACGGTGACCGGACTGCCTACGTCAAACGATGCGTGGGGGATGTCGTTCGGGGCATTGCGCGGTGCAGTACACAGGATGATCGAGGCGGGCCGCATCCGCGATGGTGACGACGGGGTGATCGCGGGGAGGTTGTGGAGCGTCAGTCATGGCGCGGTAATGCTGGAAATGGCAGGACTTTTCGGTCACGAAGGACATGGTCTGACGGAGATTCTGTTGCCGTTGACTGTCGACGTCCTGGTGGGTATGGGTGACGATCGTGAGCGTGCCACCCAGTCGCTGGCCGCTGTGTTAGGCGAAGCCGCCGTCGGCCCGCAGGATGGAACCAGTGGTGAAGCTGGATGCATCTGACATCAAAAACAGTGCAGCGCCGACGATTTCGCGAGGCTGGCCCGCGCGCCCCAATGGCAGCGCAGTGAACGGATTGGCTGTTCCGAAGTTCCACGCCTTGCTGATATCGGTCAGATACGGCCCGGCCATCAACGTGTTGACGCGCACCGTCGGGCCGAAGGCTTTCGCGAAACCCTCTGTCAGCGTGTTCAATCCGGCCTTGGCGGCCGCGTAGGGGAGCATGTGTGCGTCGGGACGTAGCGATCCCGACGAGCTGACGTTGACGATCGACCCGCCGCCACCTGCCACCATCCGTTCCCCGACCAGCGCGCTCAACCTGAACGGGCCCTTGAAGTTCAGATTGACCACGGAGTCGAACAACTTCTCGGACACCGTGCCGAGAGATTCGTACAGCGGGGACATCCCGGCGTTGTTGACCAGTACGTCGACCTTCCCGAACCGCTTGTACGCGGCCTCGACCAAGCCGTCGAGCTCATCCCAGCGTCCGACGTGTACCTGGTAGGGCAGCGCGGCGCGGCCTGTCGCCTCGACGATCTCGTCGGCGGTGGCCTCGCACGATTCGAGGTTGCGGCTCGCGATGATGACGTCGGCCCCACAGTGTGCCGCGGCGAACGCCATCTCCCGGCCGAGGCCCCGGCTGCCGCCGGTGATCAAGACCACCCGATCAGTGAGATCGAACAATTCGTCGGCGTATCCCATGCGCTTATGGTGGCACGGTGCAACTGCTTTTGATCAGACATGCGCTGCCTTTGCGCAGCGACCAGGACGCAGACCCCGACCTGTCCGAGGAGGGCATCGCCCAGGCCATGCGGTTGCCCGATGCCCTCAAGCGGTACCCGATCACCCGCCTGGTCAGCAGCCCGCAGAAGCGCGCCATCCAGACTGGTCAGCCGGTCGCCGACGCGCTCGGGCTGGCGATCGAGATCGACGACCGCCTTGCCGAGTACGACCGCGACATGGCTCAGTACATCCCGATCGAACAGATCGCAGCCGAGAGGCCCGAGGAGTTGGCCAGGCTGATGAGCGGGCATCTGCCCAGCAGCGTCGACGAGGGCGCATTCCTGGCCCGGATCACCGAAGGCGTCATGGACCTGGTCGGCGAGGGCGACAACGACGACACCGTCGCGATCTTCAGCCACGGCGGCGTCATCAACGGGCTGTTGCATGACATCCTGCCGACGCAGAAGCTGCTGTCGTTCCAGGTCGACTACACCGGTATCACCCGGCTGTTGGCATCTTCGCGCACCGGCCGGTTGTCGGTGGCAAGCGTCAACGGCACCGAACACGTATGGGACCTGCTGCCGCGAAATCAGCGATGGTAGACAGAGCAGGTGACAAGTCTCGATGGCCTTGACCTGACTGCCCTTGACCGCCATCTGCGCGAGATCGGGGTGCCCCGCACCGGCGAGCTGCGCGCGGAGCTGGTGGCCGGCGGACGATCCAACCTGACCTTCCTGGTTTTCGACGATGAGGCCAAATGGGTGCTCCGTCGGCCGCCGCTGCACGGGCTGACGCCCTCGGCACATGACATGGCGCGTGAATACAAAGTCGTTGCGGCCCTTGAAGGTACGACTGTCCCGGTGGCGCATGCGGTCACCATGCGCAACGACGACTCGGTGCTCGGCGCGCCGTTCCAGATGGTGGAATTCGTGCCCGGCCGCGTGGTGCGGTATTCGGCGGAGCTGGATGCGCTGGGCGACCAGAAGGCCATCGATGACTGCGTCGACGCCCTGATCAAGGTGCTGGCCGACCTGCACGCGCTGGATCCCGAGGCCGTCGGGCTTGGTGACTTCGGCAAGGCCAACGGCTATCTGGAGCGGCAGGTGCGGCGCTGGGGTTCGCAGTGGGATCTGGTGCGGCTGCAGGATGACGCCCGCGACGATGACGTGCGGCGTCTGCACAGTTTGTTGGCCGAGAAGCTACCGCCGCAGAGCCGCAGCGCGATCGTGCACGGCGACTACCGCATCGACAACACCATGCTCGACGCCGTCGACGCCACCAAGGTGCGGGCGGTCCTGGACTGGGAGCTCTCGACTCTGGGCGACCCGCTGTCGGACGCCGCGCTGATGTGCGTCTACCGGCATCCGATGTTCGGGATGGTGCACGCCGATGCGGCGTGGGCGTCGGAGAAGATCCCGTCGATGGACGCCCTCGCCCAGAAGTACTCCGTCGCCGCGGGCCAGGACTTGGACCACTGGGAGTTCTACCTGGCGCTGGCCTACTTCAAGCTGGCGATCATCGCGGCCGGCATCGACTTCCGGGCGCGCATGGCCGCCGGTGAGGCCGGCCACGACGACCCGGTCGGCCAGGCCGTCGCCCCCTTGATCGCCGAAGGCCTCGCCGTCCTCTAACCCGCTTTCATTGTTCCGCGAGCGTGCGTGTCTGTACCCGACACGCCGCGCGCCGGGTACACAAACGTCCCGCTCGACAGCCGCGAGCGGGACGTTTTTGTACAGGTGTAACGGCGTGTCCCCCGCAGACACGCACGCTCGCGGAAGAGTGGGGCTAGTTAGAGGCCGGCTTTGAGGTTCTTGCGGGCCGCCAGGCGCAGCTGCAGCAGGCGAACGCCGGCGACGCTGAACGTCAGCAGGCCGCCGGCGATCGCTGCCAGCAGGATCGCCACGCCCTTCTGGATGGTCAGCTGCCAGGCGAACAGGCGCAGGGTCACGTCGTCGCCGTTCTGCAGGATGAACACCAGCAGCAGGATCAAGATCAGGAATCCGAAGACCATCGCCGTCCACAGCGCGGCGGTGCGGGTGAATTTCACCGCCGATTCGGGGGTGGCAGCGGGGACCTTCTTGCTGTCAGGCACTTCGGATGCGGGTTCGCTACTCATAGGCACCATCTTGACGTGTGCATGCCCCGGATGCCGGGAACTGCGACACCAAAGTTGCAACAAGGCTAGGGTCGGCAAAGACCGGTGACGCCGAAAGAGGAGTTCACATGGACCCCGTGCGCCGCACTGCGACGCCAGGAATCCTGATCACTCTTGCCTTCTTCGCAGCTGCACTGCTGACGGGCTGCGGTAGTGCCAATCCGCTGGGCGGTGGCAGCATCTCAGGTGATCTCAAGACGATCGTGGTTGGTTCCGCGGATTTCCCGGAATCCAAGATCATCGCCGAGATCTACGCGCAAGCGCTGGAGGCCAACGGTTTTACCGTCGGCCGTCAGTTCGGAATCGGTAGCCGTGAGACCTATGTCCCTGCGGTGAAAGACCATTCGATCGACCTCATCCCGGAGTACACCGGCAACCTGCTTCAGTACTTCGACCCGAAGACCAAAGCCAGTACGCCCGGCGAGGTCGAATTGGCTTTGCAGAGAGCACTTCCCGGTGACCTGTCGATCCTGACGCCATCGCCGGCCGCCGATACCGACACGGTCGCGGTATCGCAGGCTACTGCGCAGAAGTGGAATCTCAAGACCATCGGTGATCTGGCACTGCACTCCAAAGACGTGAAGTTCGGTGCCCCATCGGAATTCCTGCAACGCACCGAAGGTATGCCCGGACTGAAGGCCAAATACGGACTGGATGTTGCGCCGGCCAACTTCATCGCGATCAGCGACGGCGGAGGTCCCGCGACAGTCAAGGCATTGGTCGATGGAACCGTCACTGCCGCAGACATTTTCAGTACCGCGCCCGCCATCGTGCGGGAGCACCTGGTGGTTCTCGGTGACCCCAAGAACAACTTCCTTGCGGCCAACGTGGTGCCGTTGGTGGCATCGCAGAAGAAATCTGATCTGCTCAAGAAAGTGCTCGACGCGGTCAGCGCCAAACTCACCACGGCGGACCTCATCGCGCTCAACACTGCGGTGTCCGGGAACTCGGGGGTCGACGCTGATCAGGCGGCGCGGAAATGGGTGCAGGACAACGGTTTCGACAAGGTGATACCCGCATGATCAGCTTCGCGAACATCACGAAGAAATATCCCGACGGTACCGTCGCGGTCGACGATCTCACGATCGACATCCCAGCGGGTTCGCTGACGGTGTTCGTCGGGCCGTCAGGGTGTGGCAAGACGACCTCGATGCGCATGATCAACCGCATGATCACGCCCACCGAGGGGATGCTGACGGTTGACGGGCGGGACGTCACCGCCGTGGACCCCGTCGAACTGCGCCTCGGCATCGGGTACGTCTTGCAGAGTGCCGGCCTGCTGCCGCACCTCAAAGTCATCGACAACATCGCGACCGTGCCGGTGCTCAAAGGCGATTCCCGGCGCAACGCACGCAAATCCGCGATGGAGGTCCTCGAACGCGTCGGTCTGGACCCGAAACTGGCCAAGCGTTACCCGGCGCAACTTTCCGGAGGTCAACGTCAGCGTGTGGGTGTGGCGCGGGCGCTCGCGGCCGACCCCCCGATCCTGCTCATGGACGAACCGTTCAGTGCTGTCGATCCGGTGGTCAGAGACGAACTGCAAGTCGAAATCTTGCGATTGCAAAGCGAATTGCGCAAGACCATCGTGTTCGTCACGCACGACATCGACGAAGCGATCCGACTCGGCGACAAGGTGGCAGTGTTCGGGCGAGGTGGGGTGCTGCAGCAGTACGATGCCCCGCGGCGGCTGTTGTCCAACCCGGCCAACGAATTCGTCGCCGGATTCATCGGTGCCGACCGTGGCTACCGCGGTCTGCAATTCCTCGACGCCGCCGGGCTCCCGCTGAACGACATCCGCACCGTCACCGAATCCGCCATCGATGCACTCGATCTCGAGGGCGGCAAGTGGGCCCTGGTGATCAAAGCCGACGGATCGCCGTATGGCTGGATCAACGCCCCTGGGGTGGCGCTGTACCGCCAAGGAAAATCCTTGTACGACAGCACGATCGCCGGTGGATCGTGGTATCACCCCGACGGGACGCTGCGGCTCGCGCTCGACGCGGCGCTGTCCTCGCCGTCGGGTCTGGGTATCGCGATCGACAACAACCGCCAGGTCATCGGCGGCATCCGCGCCGATGAGGTGCTGGCAATGATCAACGGCCGCAAGGGTATCCAATGCGATACCTGCTGACCCACCTGGATACCGCGTGGCTGCTGACCCAGATACACCTGAGGCTCTCACTCGTGCCACTGCTGATCGGCCTGCTCATCGCGGTACCGCTCGGCGGGTACATCCAGCACCGGCCAACCCTGCGACGGCTCACCACGGTGACTGCCAGCATCGTGTTCACCATCCCGTCGCTGGCCTTGTTCGTGGTGCTGCCGCTGGTCATCCCCACCCGAATTCTCGATGAGGCCAATGTCCTTGTCGCGCTGACGTTGTACACCGTTGCACTGTTGGTCAGAGCAGTCCCCGAAGCGCTCGATGCGGTACCGGCCGACACGCTGGACGCGGCCACCGCCATCGGCTATCGGCGCCGTGCCAGACTCGTGAAAGTCGAACTACCACTGGCACTTCCGGTCCTGGTCGCCAGTATCCGCGTCGTCGCCGTCACCAATATCTCGATGGTGTCGGTCGGTTCGGTGATCGGCATCGGAGGACTGGGGACCTGGTTCACCGACGGCTACCAGGCCAACAAGAGCAGTCAGATCATCGCCGGCATCATCGCGACGTTCCTGCTCGCGATCGTCGTGGACACCGCCATCATGTTGGGGGGCCGGTTGGCCACACCGTGGCGGCGAGCGGCATGAACTTCCTGCACCAGGCATGTGCCTACCTGGGTACCGCGGCCAACTGGTGGGGCCCGGCAGGCATCGCCGCCCGCATCGGCGAGCACCTGCAATACACGGTGATTGCCGTGGTGCTCAGCGCACTCGTCGCGATACCGCTGGGCCTGCTGATCGGGCACACCGGCCGCGGCACGTGGATGGTCAGCGCCATCAACGCCATGCGGGCGTTGCCGACGCTGGGAATCCTGTTGCTCGGAGTGTTGCTGTGGGGCCTGGGTCTGGTGCCGCCGACTGTCGCGCTGATGCTGCTGGGCATTCCGCCGCTGCTGGCCGGGACCTACGCGGGCATAGCGAACGTTGACCCGGTGATGGTCGACGCCGCGCGGGCGATGGGCATGACCGAACGTCAGGTGCTGCTGCGGGCCGAGGTGCCCAACGCCCTGCCCCTGATACTCGGCGGTCTGCGGACCGCGACGCTGCAAGTGGTGGCGACCGCGACGATCGCCGCCTACGCCAGTCTCGGCGGTCTCGGCCGGTTCCTCATCGACGGGATCAAGGTGCGGCAGTTCTACCTGGCATTGGTCGGCGCACTGCTCGTCACCGCACTCGCGCTCCTGCTCGACGGCGCGTTGGCCCTCGCCACCAGATTGGCCCGCCCTGCGGGCTACGAAGCCCCCGGTTCGTCGCCTACGGTAGACGGGTGAGTGCACCGCAGTCTGAGGCAAACAGCGACGCCGCCTGGCCGGCGATCCTGACCTGGCAGGCCCAGGACGAGCCGCGTATGGAATCCGTACGGGTGCAACTGGCGGGCAATCGAATCAAGGCCTATGGCCGGATCGTGGCGGCCGCCACCGAGTCGCACCCGGCCTTCAGCGCGTCCTACGACCTGGTCACCGACGAGAGCGGGGCCACCAAACGGTTGTCGCTCACCGTCACACTGGCCGAACGTGAGCGGCAGCTGTCCATCGCGCGGGACGAAGAGAACATGTGGCTGGTGCAGGACCACCAGAACCAGACCAAGCGCGCGGCATATGACGGCGCACTGGACGTCGACGTGATCTTCAGCCCGTTCTTCAACGCGCTGCCGATCCGCCGGACGGGTCTGTTCCGGCGCACGGACAGCGTCTCGCTGCCGGTGGTGTACGTGCGCGTTCCTGAGCTGACGGTCGAGCCGGTGACGATCGGCTATTCGAGCACCGGGTCGGGCACGGGCATCAAGCTCAACTCACCGGTGGCTCAGACGACCATCTCCGTCGACGATGACGGCTTCATCGTGGATTACCCAGGACTGGCAGAGCGGATCTGATCACACCGCCGGCTCGGCCCTCCGCGGCGAGTTCATCGCGCCAACCGATGGCACCGATCACCGTGGTCATGATCTGGGGCCGCTGGAAACTCTCGTAACGGGTGCGGGCGGCATGGCCGGTTTCGACGAGTTCTGCCACCGAGGTCGTGTTGACCAGCGACGAGCGAGCCCGGGTCAGTAGGTCCAGCGCGCGGTCCAGCATCACGGTCAGCTGCTCGGCGTTGGCCTCGCACATCGCCCGGACGAGGTCAGGGGCGGTGGCCGCGACGCGGGTGCCGTCACGGAACGACCCGGCGGCCAGGGCAAAGGCCAAGGGGACCTCGCCCGCGGTGGCAGCCAGCGCCTCGGCGAGCAGATGCGGCAGGTGAGAGATGGCGGCCGCCGCGGCGTCGTGTTCATCGGAACGCGCCGGTACCACCACCGCATGACAATCCAGGGCCAGGTACATCACCTCGGCCCACACCTGCGGGTCGACATGGTCATCGACCGAGAGCACCCATGGGGCGCCGGCGAACAGATCGGCGGTACCGGCAGACCACCCGGAGTGTGCGGTGCCCGCCATCGGGTGCCCACCGACGAACTTGGCCAGCAGTCCGTACCGCTTAACTTGTTGCAGCACATTGCCTTTGACGCTGACGACGTCGGTCAGCGGGCAGTTGGGTGCGAGGTCACGGATATGTTCGAGCATGACCGCCAGGGCCGGCACGGGCACCGCGAGCACGATCAGGGCGTCGGTCTCGGCAGCCCGCTGCAGCGCTTCGGTGAGGTTGTCGGTGACGTCGAACCCTTCGGCGCGAGCCGCTGTGACGCTGTCGATCGAGCGGTTGTATCCGAAGGCTTCCCGGCCGGCGACGCGGGCGGCGCGCATCAACGAACCGCCGATCAGCCCCAAGCCGAGCACACACACCGGAGTCGTCACCACCCAAGGTTGGCACATGCGGGGCGCTCGGCCTACTCGGGATCACTGGTCAAGCGGCGGGGTGCGGACTAGCGTTATCGCCATGGCAGCACAGCGCGCGCAGGCACAGTCCTCCAGTGCCAACCTCCCGGAGGGGTTCGGTGTTGCTGTGGTCCGGGAGGACGGTAAGTGGCGCTGTGCACCGCTGACCAGGTCCGGCTTGTCGAATCTGGGTGCGGTGGAGACCGAATTATGCGAATTGCGCAGCGCAGGAGCGGTTTTCGGACTCCTGAACATCGATGACGAGTTCTTCGTGATCGTCCGACCGGCGCCGTCGGGCACCCGGCTGCTGCTGTCGGACGCCACTGCGGCGCTCGACTACGACATTGCCGCGGACGTGCTGGAGAAACTCGACGCCGACGTGAGCCTCGATGAGCTGGAGGAAGAAGACCCGTTCGAAGAGGGTGACCTGGGGGTGCTGTCGGATCTGGGATTGCCGGAGGCAGTGCTGGGCGTGATCCTGGCCGACGACGAGTATGCCGATGAACAGCTGGGCCGCATCGCCCAGGAGATGGGCTTCGGCGACGAACTGTCGGCGGTGTTGGACAAACTGTCGCGGTGACATCCGATGAACGGCTGATCCGGCTCGCGCTGGATGCGGCCGGCCTGCTCCTGGCGCTCGCGTTCGGCACGCGCATTTCCGCGACTGGCTGCCCATTGACTCTCGCGCAGCATCCGCTCGTAGCGGTCTAGACGATCGGCATCCAGCTCGTCGTCGTCAATCGCCGCTCGTACCACGCAGCCCGGCTCCGACCGGTGCTGACAATCCGCGAAACGACACTGCGCGGCCAGCGCCTCGATGTCGGCGTACACGCGCTCGATGCCTTCGTCGGCGTCCTGCAACCCGATCCCCCGCAGCCCGGGGGTGTCGATGAGGACACCACCGGGAAAGGGGATGAGTTCGCGGGTGACCGTCGTGTGACGGCCTTTGTCATCGGCGGAGCGCACGGCACCGGTGTCCATGCGGTCGGCCCCGACGATCGCGTTGACCAGTGAACTCTTGCCGGCCTTGAATTCGCCCACCACCACGACCGTCAAGCGTCGCGAGGCGAGCCGCTCGGCCAGGGTGCCGAGCCGCTCACCGAGGTCCGGCCGGCCGTAGGCGGTGGTGACCTTCTCCTGCACCGTCCAGCTCTTTGACAGGATGTCGTCGTTGAACTTGCGCAGCAACGTGGCGCCAGGCCAGAGATTTTCCGTCGGATCGAAGGTCAGCACGTTGATGCCGGTGCCGGCTACGTTGTTGATGACGTACGCGTCAGCCGGATAGGGAATGTTTCCATAACCACCCGGTTGTGTGGACACGATCAGACCTTCGTCCGTGATGCGGTCCTTGCTGCGCTTCGAGTAGTTCACGCCAAACTGCACGTCGGTGAACATGCCGGCGTCCAGATCCTTGCGCAGGTCGAAGCGCAGGGCATCAACCTTGTCGGTCAGCGTCGGGCCCTTCATGTAGCCGGCCTGCGGCACGGTCTGGCCGGCGGCACCGATCTCGCCCACCAGCGGACCATTTACGTCCTCTCAGCCCGCAACTCTCAACTTTTCCTCACCTCCCATGGCCATCCCCTCCGTCCTCGACCTCAAAGTCGTTAAAAAATCCACGCAGAGCCTCGTCGAAGCCGAGCTCTCCGCCACCGGCGGCCTCCTCCGCGACAATTGGGCCCGCTTTTCCGAATTTGGTAATCTCACTGTGCTTAATCTGTTCGGTAACCCCATGCTGGGACGCGGTCAA